>ERZ778028.1034-NODE-1034-length-37687-cov-7.168899_pt1 | contig 37687 bp, 33 predicted proteins | sample MGYA00375758_ERZ778028 | MGnify/ENA primary metagenome ERZ778028 (study PRJEB29350, sample SAMN05389828) | bioreactor metagenome | isolation source: Thiocyanate bioreactor | place: South Africa: University of Cape Town | collected 2014-03-17 ...
AGGCCATGGGCATCAACACCCGCAACATGAAGCTGCTGGCCTTCGGCATGGGCGCTTCGTTCGGCGGCGTGTCGGGTGCGATGTTCGGTGCCTTCCAGGGCTTCGTGTCTCCCGAGTCCTTCAGCCTGATGGAGTCGGTGATGATCGTCGCCATGGTGGTGCTGGGCGGTATCGGCCACATCCCTGGCGTGATCCTGGGTGCCGTGCTGCTGTCGGCCCTGCCCGAAGTGCTGCGCTATGTGGCCGGCCCGCTGCAGGCCATGACGGACGGTCGCCTGGACTCCGCCATCCTGCGCCAGTTGCTGATTGCCCTGGCGATGATCATCATCATGCTGATGCGCCCCCGTGGCCTGTGGCCGTCGCCTGAGCACGGCAAGAGCCTGACGCAGAAGACCTGAAGAAGAACACCACCGAAAGTTAGCAATGACAGAGAAATCCAATGAAGTGGTGCTGAAGGTCGCCGGCATTTCCAAGCGCTTTGGCGGCCTGCAGGCCCTCTCCGACGTGGGCATCACCATCCAGCGCGGCCAGGTGTATGGCCTGATCGGCCCCAACGGCGCGGGCAAGACCACGTTCTTCAACGTGATCACTGGCCTGTACACCCCCGACGCCGGGACGTTCGAGCTGGCCGGCAAGCCCTACGAGCCCACGGCCGTGCACGAAGTGGCCAAGGCCGGTATCGCCCGCACCTTCCAGAACATTCGCCTGTTTGCCGAAATGACGGCGCTCGAGAACGTGATGGTGGGCCGCCACATCCGTACCAAGTCCGGTCTGCTGGGCGCGGTGCTGCGCACCAAGGGCTTCAAGGAAGAAGAAGCCGCGATTGCCAAGCGCGCCCAGGAACTGCTGGACTACGTGGGCATCGGCAAGTTTGCCGACTACAAGGCGCGTACCCTGAGCTACGGCGACCAGCGTCGCCTGGAAATTGCCCGCGCGCTGGCCACCGACCCGCAGCTCATCGCGCTGGACGAGCCGGCCGCCGGCATGAACGCCACCGAGAAGGTGCAGCTGCGCGAGCTGATCGACCGCATCCGCAATGACAACCGCACCATCCTGCTCATCGAGCACGACGTGAAGCTGGTGATGGGCCTGTGCGACCGTGTGACGGTGCTCGATTACGGCAAGCAGATTGCCGAGGGCAACCCTGCCGAAGTGCAGAAGAACGAAAAAGTGATTGAGGCCTATCTGGGCACCGGAGGACATTGAGAATGGCCGAAAAATCCAACAAGGTACTGCTGCAGGTCAAGGGCCTGAAGGTCGCCTACGGCGGTATCCAGGCCGTGAAGGGCGTGGACTTTGAAGTGCGCGAAGGCGAGCTGGTCTCGCTGATCGGCTCCAACGGCGCCGGCAAAACCACCACGATGAAGGCCATCACCGGCACGCTGGCGATGAACGATGGCGACATCGAGTACCTGGGCGAAAGCATCAAGGGCAAGGGCGCCTGGGATCTGGTGAAAAAGGGCCTGGTCATGGTGCCGGAAGGCCGTGGCGTGTTCGCGCGCATGACCATCACCGAAAACCTGCAGATGGGCGCCTACACACGCTCCGACAAAGCAGGCATCCTGGCCGACATCGAGAAGATGTTCACCATCTTCCCGCGCCTGCGCGAGCGCAAGGACCAGCTGGCCGGCACCATGTCGGGCGGCGAGCAGCAGATGCTGGCCATGGGCCGCGCGCTGATGAGCCAGCCCAAGGTGCTGCTGCTCGACGAGCCCTCCATGGGCCTGTCGCCCATCATGGTGGACAAGATCTTCGAGGTGGTGCGCGATGTGTACGCCCTGGGCGTGACCATCGTGCTGGTGGAGCAGAACGCCAGCCGCGCGCTGGCGATTGCCGACCGTGGCTACGTGATGGAGTCGGGCCTGATCACCATGACGGGCCCCGGCCAGCAGCTGCTGAGCGACCCCAAGGTGCGCGCCGCCTACCTGGGCGAATAAGCCGCTGCAGCAAACGCACCGCTCAGCCGGTGCCGCTGTCTTCGAAAGGCACTCCAGTGGAGTGCCTTTTTTGTGCCTGCTGCCGGGTGCAGTGGAGAGAATGTTGCTATTAAATGAATAGCTGTCAAGGCATGTAACACCGGCGCGATCGGCTGATTTTGTTCATAATCGATCGATCTGTTCATTCTCTCAGCCCTGACGCCTCACCATGAACGCGCTCCAGTCCCTGCCCATCTCGCTGCAAACGGTGCTGCTGCTCACCGCCAGCAACATCTTCATGACCTTTGCCTGGTATGGGCACCTCAAGAACCTGGCCTCCTCGCCGTGGTACGTTGCGGCCCTCGTCAGCTGGGGCATCGCGCTGTTTGAGTACCTGTTGCAGGTACCAGCCAACCGCATCGGCTTCACCCAGTTCAACGTGGGGCAGCTCAAGATCATGCAGGAGGTCATCACGCTGGGCGTGTTTGTGCCGTTCGCCGTGTTCTACATGGGCCAACCCCTGAAATGGGACTACCTCTGGGCGGGGCTGTGTCTGGTGGGCGCGGTGTATTTCATCTTCCGGGGCGCCTGACGGCGGAAGGCCGAGGCGGGCGTCGCCCCGCCGCCCGTGGCCCTGCGCGCAAGGCGGCATGACTGCATGAGGCAGCGGCATCAACCCCCTGCAGGGCGCACGGTTAAACTCGCCGGGTCACGAAAGCGTCATGGTTTTGTCATGGCGCAGCCTTTTCTCACCATTCGTTCCCGATCCAGGAGTCTCCATGCTGTTTGCCAAGCTGTTGCCACGCGAAGGCAATTTTTTCGAAATGTTCAACCAGCATGCGGACCGCATCGTCGAGGCGGCCCGGGCCTTCTCGCAACTGGTGGCCAACTACAGTGACCCGCACCTGCGCGACAAATACAACCAGGATGTGGACAACGCCGAGCGTGCTGCCGACCGCGTGACGCACGAGGTGAACAAGGCCATCCACAAGACCTTCATCACCCCCATCGACCGTGAGCAGATCCACACCCTGATCAACACCATGGACGACGTGGCCGACCTGATCCAGGACTCGGCCGAGACCATGGCGCTGTACGACGTGCGCCACATGACGGAAGAAATCACCCGCCTCACGGACCTGAGCCTCAAGTGCTGCGAGCGCCTGCGCGATGCCGTCAAGCTGCTGGAGAAGATCGCCGACCCGGCCGTGGCCGAGGCTGCGCTCAAGACCTGCGAGGAGATCGACAAGCTCGAATCCGACGCGGACCGCGTGATGCGCAGCGCCATGAGCAAGCTGTTCCGCGAGGAGCCCGATGTGCGCGAGGTGATCAAGCTCAAGGCCATCTACGAGCTGCTGGAGACCATCACCGACAAGTGCGAGGACGTGGCCAACTGCATCGAGGGCATCGTCCTCGAAAACTCCTGAACCCCGCAGGCTGACCAGTATGGAAACCGTACAGACGGCCCTCTGGGTTGTGGTTCTGCTTGTGGCCCTGGCGATCCTGTTCGACTTCATGAACGGGTTCCACGACGCGGCTAATTCGATCGCTACGGTGGTCTCCACCGGCGTGCTCAAACCGGCGCAGGCGGTGCTGTTTGCCGCCTTCTTCAACTTTGTGGCGATCTTCGTCTTTCACCTCAGCGTGGCGGCGACGGTGGGCAAGGGCATTGTGCAGCCGGGCATTGTGGATACGCACGTGGTGTTTGGCGCCCTGGTGGGCGCGATCACCTGGAACGTGATCACCTGGTACTACGGCATTCCCAGCAGCTCCTCGCACGCCCTCATCGGTGGCATCGTGGGTGCGGTAATTGCCAAAGCTGGTGCGGGGGCGCTGATCTCGGCAGGCATCCTCAAGACCGTGGCGTTCATCTTCGTGTCGCCACTGCTGGGTTTTGCGCTGGGTTCGCTCATGATGGTGGCGGTGGCCTGGATCTTCCGGCGCACGCGCCCCAGCAAGGTGGACAAATGGTTCCGCCGGCTGCAGCTGGTGTCTGCCGGCGCCTACAGCTTGGGGCACGGCGGCAATGATGCGCAAAAGACCATCGGCATCATCTGGCTGCTGCTGATTGCCACGGGGTACTCGTCGGCGTCTGATGCCTCGCCCCCCACCTGGGCCATCATCAGCTGCTACGTGGCCATTGGCCTCGGGACCATGTTTGGCGGCTGGCGCATTGTGAAGACCATGGGCCAGAAGATCACCAAGCTCAAGCCGGTGGGCGGCTTCTGTGCCGAAACGGGCGGGGCGCTGACCTTGTTCCTGGCCACCACGCTGGGCATTCCGGTCTCCACCACGCACACCATCACGGGCGCCATCGTCGGTGTCGGCTCCACCCAGCGTGCCAGCGCCGTGCGCTGGGGCGTGGCGGGCAACATCATCTGGGCGTGGATATTGACCATTCCCGCCAGTGCGTTTGTGGCCGCCGTCGCCTACTGGATCAGCCTGCAGCTGTTCTGATGGGCGATATGCCCAGGTGCTTCTGATTGCTATTAAATAGATAGCTTTCAGGGCAAGCAGCACTAGCGCAAAAGCCCCATTGAATGCGAATTCAATGGGGCTTTTTGTTTGGGTGCCTGTCGGCAGATCACTGAGAGATCTTGCGCGCTTCCTCGATCTGGTATTCAAAGTACCGCTGAAAACTGAACGCCAGGCTGGCCATCAGCACCGTGGTGCCAATCAGCAGCGACACCACGATGGCGCCCACGGTGATCCATTGCGTCCGGCCCGGTGCGGCATCGGGCGGGGCACTGGGGTTGTAGCGCGCATTCCAGGCCTCGGGCGTCATCAGCGCATACAGGATGGCACGCAGCGCACAGGCGGCAATCGTGAAGCCCAGCAACGGAATCAGCACCCAGCTGTAGTGGTCGTCCTGGCCGAGTTGTTGCACCCGCTGGATGCCATAGATGCCCAGCGCCGTGGGAATGGGCAGCAGCCAGCCGAGCATGTCGGACAGGCCGTGCAGATAGAAGCGGTGCAGGCCCAGCGGCCCGCCCACAAAGGCTAGCCAGGCCGCCACGGTTTTGTTTTTCATGGGGGCGTCGCGTTATTCGGGGGAGGTGGTGTCGCCCGCGCCCAGGGTCTTTTCCATGAGCACGATATCGCGCCAGGCGCCAAACTTCCAGCCCACCGAGCGCATGATGCCCACATCGGTAAAGCCCAGCGCCCGGTGCACGCCGATGGAGCCCGCGTTGGCCGAGTCGCCAATCACCGCCAGCAGCTTGCGCACGCCCACGGCCTCGGCCTGCACGGCCAGCTCGGCCAGCAGCTTGCGGCCCAGGCCCATGCCCCGGGCGCTGTCGGCCACGTAGATCGAGTCCTCGGCCGAGAAGCGGTAGGCCGGACGGGGCTTGAACCAGTTGGCATAGGCAAAGCCCAGCACCTGTCCGTCCTGCTCGGCCACCAGCCAGGGCAGCCCGCGCGCCAGCACGTCAGCGCGGCGGCCTGCCATGTCGGCTTCGGAAGGGGGATCGATCTCGAACGTGCCCGTGCCGTGGAGCACATGGTGTTGGTAAATGGCGGTAATGGCGGGGATATCGCTGTCGGTGCTGGGGCGGATGGTGGACATTGGAACAAATAGATATAATCGCGGGCTTTGCAGCGTGTCGCTGGCCGGGTGGCCATGTCGCGTGTCTCAAGCGTTGCGAATATGGTTGCGAACACTGTGGCTTACGGCAAATGTTGCCGGAGTTCACCACCCGAAGGATAAATCATGGTCGTCATTCGACTCTCCCGCGGCGGCTCCAAGGGCCGTCCTTTCTTCAACATCGTCGTTGCTGACAAGCGCGTGCGCCGTGATGGCCGCTTCATCGAGCGCATCGGCTTCTACAACCCCACCGCCAAGGAATCCGAAGAAGGCCTGCGCATCGTGCAAGACCGTTTGGCTTACTGGGTGGGCGTGGGCGCCCAGTCCTCCCCCACGGTGGACCGCCTGATCAAGCAAGCCGCCAAGAAGGCTGCTTAAAGCTCCCCGAAAAGGGCGGGTTCCGTCGGCTGGTCTGGCGGAACCCGCCCTTTTCTCATTCTGGATTCACTGCCATGGCCACCACACCACTGACCCTCGAACCCGCAGAACTGCCTGCCGACGCCGTTGAAGTAGGGCGCATTGCAGATGCCTGGGGCGTGAAGGGCTGGTTCAAGGTGCTGCCGCACAGCAGCAATCCCGAGGCACTTTTTTCGTCCAAACGCTGGTACCTGCAGCCGTCCGAGCGTGGGGCCAAGACCTTCAACGGCACCGTGCTGCTGCCCATCCGCCAGGCCAAGGACCATTCGGACTCCGTGGTGGCCTGGGCGCAGGGCATTGACGACCGCAACGGCGCAGAGGCGTTGCGGGGCGCACGGATTTTTGTGCCGCGTTCCAGTTTTCCATCCACTTCGGATGACGAGTATTACTGGGTCGATCTGATCGGCCTGTCGGTATTCAACCGCGAAGGCGTGGCGCTGGGCCAGGTGCGCGAGCTGATGTCCACCGGCCCCCAGACCGTGCTGGTACTGGCTTACGAGCAGGACGGCAAGGCGCAGGAGCGCATGATCCCGTTTGTCTCTGCCTTTGTGGACAAGGTGGATCTGGCTGAGAAACGTATCACTGTTGACTGGCAGCCCGACTATTGACAGGCGCCCCCTGAGCCGCGCCGCGCACCATGCGCTTTGACATCATCACCCTTTTCCCTGAGCTGTTTGCCCCCTTCTTGGCAAGCGGCGTGACCCGACGCGCCTATGCCAGCGGCCAGGTCGATGTGCGCCTGTGGAACCCCCGGGACTACGCCGACGGCAACTACCGCCGGGTGGATGACCGTCCGTTTGGCGGCGGCCCGGGCATGGTGATGATGGCCGAACCCCTGGCGCGCTGCCTCGCGGCCATCCGGGCGGAGCGGGGTGAGCCCGAGGAGGCTCAGGCGCCGGTGGTGCTTTTCTCTCCCATCGGCGAGTCGTTGAACCACGCTGCTGTGGAGCGCTGGTCCGCCAGCGAGGGGGCGGTATTGTTGTGTGGTCGCTACGAAGGCATTGACCAGCGATTCATCGATGCGCATGTGACTGTGCAGATGAGCCTGGGCGACTTCGTGCTCTCGGGGGGCGAGATTGCCGCCATGGCCTTGCTGGACGCCGTGGCGCGCTTGCAGCCCGGCGTGCTCAATGACGAGGGCAGCCACCAGCTCGACAGTTTCAATCCCGCGCTGGACGGCTTGCTGGACTGCCCACACTACACGCGGCCGGAAGAGTGGGCGGGGCAGCAGGTGCCTGCCGCACTCCTGTCGGGCCACCATGCGCAGATTGAGCGCTGGAGGCGCGACCAGCGCCTGGCCACCACGGCCCGCCACCGGCCCGATCTCATCGACGCCGCGCGCCAGGCAGGGCGTTTGGCACCCGCTGATGAGGCAGTATTGGCCAAGCTCGGCTGAATTGCTATAATCAAAGGCTTTTCGATCCTCTGGCCGGCCGTTTTGCCCGGGAGTTCTCCCGCAAAACACTGAGACGTCAATCCCGACGCAGCCATTTTTGGCGCGGACAAGATCACTAGGAAACTCACATGAACCTGATTCAGACCCTGGAAGCGGAAGAAATTGCCCGCTTGAACAAGTCCATCCCCGAATTCGCCCCTGGTGACACCGTCATCGTGAGCGTGAACGTGGTGGAAGGCAACCGCAAGCGCGTGCAGGCTTACGAAGGTGTGGTGATTGCCAAGCGCAATCGCGGCCTGAACAGCGGTTTCACCGTGCGCAAGATCTCCAGCGGTGAAGGCGTGGAACGTACGTTCCAGACCTACAGCCCACTGATCGCCAGCATCGAAGTCAAGCGCCGTGGTGACGTGCGCCGTGCCAAGCTGTACTACCTGCGTGACCGCAGCGGCAAGTCGGCACGTATCAAGGAAAAGCTGCCTTCGCGCGTCAAGGCTGCTGCCACCGCTGCTTAATCCAAGCAAGGCGAGGGCCTGTCCTGACAAGCCGCTACAGCATCAGCCTGTAGCGGCTTTTTGTTTTTGGTCCGTCGACAACCTGTTTTCCTTCTTGTGAACCCTTCTTCGCCCCCAGCCGTCTCATCGGTCATCGCGCCTCTGTCGAGCCTCCCCGACTTTGACCCCCGCATGGTGCCGGTGGTCGGGGTGGATGCGCACCTGCCTGCTGTGCCCCTGGCGGCGCAGACGCCCGATGCGCTGCGCGCGCGTTTTGCGCAGCCGCCCCAGTGGGAGCCGGAGGTGGTGCTGGAAAAGAAGTTCATGAACCGCGAGCCAGCCCATGCATCCGTGTTGCTGGCCATCGTCTTGCGCGAGCAACCCATGGTGCTGCTGACGGAGCGCACGGCACACCTGTCCACCCATTCCGGGCAGGTTGCCTTTCCGGGGGGGCGCGCCGATCCGGAAGACGCCAGTCCGGCCGACACCGCCTTGCGCGAAGCACAGGAAGAGGTGGGGCTCGACCGTGCGTTTGTCGAGGTGCTGGGAACTTTGCCCACCTATGTGACCGGCTCATCGTTCATCATCACCCCTGTGGTCGCCCTGGTGCAGCCGGATTGCGTGCTGCAGCCCAACCCGTATGAAGTGGCCGACCTGTTCGAGGTGCCGCTGGCCTTCTTGCTGGACCCGGCCCATCACCGTCGCCACCTGTTCGATCGCGATGGCGTGCACCGCGAGTGGTTCTCCATGCCCTACGAGCAAGGCGGCAAAACCCATTTCATATGGGGTGCCACTGCGGGCATGCTGCGCAATTTCTACCGCTTCATGCAGGCCTGAAGCTGCCGCGCACGCGATGGGGCGCGCCAGGGCGAAGCGCCAGTATCATTGCCCTCCATGAGTTTCTTCGCCATCCTGTTCGCTCTGCTGATCGAGCAGGCACGTCCCCTGGCCCGCAGCAATCCCATCCATGCGGGGCTGCGTGCGTGGGCGCTGTCCGTGAGTCGCAATTTCGACGCGGGCAAATCGCACCACGGCTGGGTGGCGTGGAGCCTCGCGGTACTCGTTCCCGCACTGGTCACGCTGGCCATCCACTGGCTCCTGTTGTGGGGGCTGGGCTGGCCGTTTGCAGTGCTCTGGAGTGTGGCGGTGCTGTATGTCACGCTGGGCTTTCGCCAGTTCAGCCATCACTTCACCGGCATCCGCGATGCGCTGGAAGAGGGGGACGAAGATGCGGCGCGCGAGCGCCTCGCGCACTGGCAGCAGGTGGATGTGGGCGCGCTGCCGCGCAGCGAGATCGTGCGGCATGTGATTGAGTATTCGGTGCTGGCCGCCCACCGGCACGTGTTTGGCGTGTTGGCCTGGTTCTCGGTGCTGGCCGCGCTGGGCCTGGGACCGACGGGGGCGGTGCTGTATCGCCTGGCTGAATTCGTTTCCCGCTACTGGCACTACAAGCAGCGTACCGGTGCGCTGCCGGCCAGCGAATCTCTACAGCAGGCCTCGGCACAGGCCTGGACCGCCATCGACTGGCTGCCGGCGCGGCTCACGGCGCTGAGTTTTGCGGTGGTGGGCAGCTTTGAAGAAGCGATTGAAGGCTGGCGTTTTCACGCACAGCGGTTTCCCAACGACAACGATGGTGTGGTGCTCGCCGCGACAGCGGGGGCCATCAATGTGCGCCTGGGCGGTGAGGCGCTGAAGGCGCGCACCGAGCTGCATGCTCCGCAGGGTCTGGAGATCGACGCTGACATGGGCGACAGCGACTCCACCCCTGGCCGCGAGCCCGAAGTGGGCCACCTGCGCAGTGTGGTCGGCCTGGTGTGGCGCTCGGTGGTTGTCTGGATGCTGTTGCTGGCATTGCTCACGCTGGCGCGTTTGCTGGGCTAGCGGGTTCAGGCCTGGGAGCGCTGCGTTGAGTAGCGCTTCGGGGGTGGCATCAATAGCGGGTGTGGCTCAGCTCTTCAAATAGATCGCTATATATTTTGTAGCGAGAAGGGCTTATTCCACCAGCGCTTGGGCCATTTTTTACGGCATCCAGCACGCCGCAGCCCGGCTCGTGCAGGTGGGTGCAGTTGTAGAACTTGCAGGCCGTCGCGTGTTCGGCGATATCAGGCATGCAGGCGGCCAGCTGCATGGGGGCGATATGGTGGAGCCCGAATTCCTGGAACCCTGGCGAGTCGATCAGCGCCGTGGTGCGCGCCGCATCCATCCAGTACCAGTGGGTGCTGGTGGTGGTGTGTTTGCCCGAGTTCAGCGCTTGCGATATTTCGCCAGTCAGCACAGAAGCACCGGGCACCAGCAGGTTGATCAGGGTGCTTTTGCCTGAGCCCGACGGACCCAGCACCAGAGTGGTCTTGCCTTGCAGGTGTTCCATCAGCAGGGCGCGGTCCACATCGCTGGACAGCGCCAGCGACAGCGGCAGTACACCGTAGTGTTTGCCTGCGCCCATGTGTCGGTAGGGCAGTAGGCGCTCCCATGCGCGGGCGAAGGGCTCGACCAGATCACTCTTGTTGAGGGCGATGATGGGCTTGATGCCCTCAGCTTCTGCCGCAATCAGTGCGCGGGACAGCTGGCTTTCCGAGAACACCGGCTCTGCCGCAATCAGGATGAGCACCTGATCCAGATTGGCGGCGAAGGATTTGGTGCGGATCTCGTCCTGGCGGTAAAACAGATTGCGCCGCTCTTTGACCTTTTCGATGGTGCCTTCTTCGCCTTGGCCGGGTGGCGGTGCCTGCCACAGCACGTGGTCGCCAACGACGGCCTGGCTTTTTTTGCCACGGGGGTGGCAGATGCGGCGCTCCCCATCCGGGGTCTCGACCATGCAGTGGCGCCCATGGCTGGCCACCACGGTACCTTCCATGAGGGCGCTGCGCTCAGCCATGGTGGGCCTGTGTCACAGCGCGACCAGCGCGTCGAACTGTGTGGCGCACTCGAAGTCGGTGCTGGAGATGCCGTGCACGTCGTGCGTGTTCAGCCGTACCACGCAGCGGTTGTAATGCACCGACAGATCGGGGTGGTGGTCTTGCGCGTTGGCAATGAACGCCAGCGCATTCACGAACGAGATGGTCTCGTAGTAATTGGCAAAGTGGTAGGTCTTTTCGATGGCGACATTGGCGCCGTCGCCACTGAGGCTCCAGCCTTCCAGCTTGGCCAGGTTTGCTACGACTTCTGTAGCTGTCAGGGCGCGGCGGGTCAGCGTAGACCAGTCTTTTTTCTTCAACATCGTAGTCATGGATGAGCAGGGGTTTGCATGCGCGCCAGCCGTTCGGTGGCCGGTGGATGCGAGTAATAAAACTTCACGTACACCGGATCGGGTGTGAGCGTGGAGGCGTTGTCTTCGTACAGCTTGAGCAGGGCCGACGACAAATCGGCGCCGCTGGCCTGGGCCACGGCATACGCATCCGCCTGGAACTCGTGGCGGCGCGATTGCTGTGAGAACAGCGGCGAGATGAAAAATGTGAAGACCGGTACGACCAGCATGAACAGCAGCAACGCCAGTGCGTCATTGGGGGCTGCTGCCATGGCCGGGTCCAGCGAGATATTGGGGCGCACGCCCAGCCCGGTGTAGAACCACACCTGGGTGGAGAGCCAGCCCAGCAGTGCAAAGCCGGCCAGGCTCAGCGCAAACATCATCGCGACCCGCTGGACGATGTGGCGGTGCTTGAAGTGGCCCAGCTCATGGGCCAGCACGGCTTCGACCTCGCCGGGGGCCAGCTGGCGCAGCAGGGTGTCGTAGAACACCACGCGCTTGGCGGCACCAAAGCCGGTGAAGTAGGCGTTGGCGTGGGCGCTGCGGCGGCTGCCGTCCATCACAAACAGGCCCTTGGCCGAGAAGCCGCAGCGCTGCATGAGTGCCGTCACGCGGGCTTTGAGCGATTCATCTTCGAGTGGCTGGAATTTGTTGAACAGCGGTGCGATGAAGGTGGGGTAGATCACCATCAGCAGCAGGTTGAAACCCATCCAGAAGCACCAGGCCCACAGCCACCACAGCGGGCCTGCAGCGCCCATCAGCCAGAGGATCAGTGCGGCAATCGGCAGCCCGATGATGGCGCCCACCAGCAGGCCCTTGAGGGCATCCGCCAGCCACAGGCGCCAGGTCATTTTGTTGAAGCCAAACCGTTCTTCCACCACGAAGGTCTGGTACAGCGACAGGGGCAGGTCGATCAGCCCGCTGATGGCAGCAAAGGTCACCAGCAATGCCATCTGTTGCCACATGCCGCCACCCAGCGCGCCAAGCAGCGCCTGGTTCAGTGCATCCAGGCCGCCCAGCAAGGTCCAGCCCAGCAGCACTGCCGCGCCCAGCGCCATCTCCAGCATGCCCAGGCGGGCTTTGGTGATGGTGTAGTCAGCCGCCTTCTGGTGTGCGGCCAGCGCGATGCGTTCGGCAAACGGGACGGGGACTGCAGTGCGGTGGCGGGCTACATGCCGGACCTGGCGTGTCGCCAGCCAGAACTTGAGGGCCAGGCCCAGCAGCAGCGCGGCGGCAAAGGCCAGGGTGAGCAGCAAAGAGGGGGAAATGTCGTCAGAGGTGGGCATGTGCGGCGAGTTTAGGCCATCGGCGACAATGCGCGCCATGTCAGAAGCCAACAACCCCACCCCTGCCACGCTTGCCAAATCCGACCAAAACCTGGTCTGGCTGGACTGTGAAATGACCGGCCTGGAGCCCGACACCGACCGCCTGCTGGAGATTGCTGTGGTCGTGACCGGCCCGAGCCTCGAACCCCGCGTCGAAGGCCCCGTGTTCGCCATTCACCAGTCGGATGAATTGCTGAACAAGATGGATGCCTGGAACAAGGGAACGCACGGCCGCAGTGGCCTGATCGACAAGGTGAAGGCGTCCACGGTGACGGAGGAGGAAGCGGAGCAGAAGATCCTCGCCTTCCTGGCCCAGTACGTGCCCAAGGGCACTGCGCCCATGTGCGGCAACAGCATTGGCCAGGACCGGCGTTTCCTGGTGCGCTACATGCCCAAGCTCGAAAAATTCTTTCACTACCGCAACGTGGATGTGAGCACGCTCAAGGAACTGGCCAAGCGCTGGAAGCCCGAGGCCTACACCAGCTTCAAGAAGGCGCAAAAACACACGGCCCTGGCAGATGTCCATGAGTCCATTGATGAACTTGCACATTACCGCCAGCACCTGTTAGCGGTGGAGGTAAATGCGCCTTGAGTTGCCAACCTTCCTCCGATGCGAGGAGGCGCAAGAATCCCTCGAGGCGCCGATCTCAACGTGCTTGCTTCGCTTGGGGGAGGATCGAATTCTTCGTATTCGGAAGGCTCCTCTAGCGAGGGATAGGGACGGGGGTTGCGGGGAAACCCTTAATCGTGCGATAATTTATGGCTGCGCAGGAAATCCTCGCAGTTTGTGCATCTCCCCTCACACACCGGGCTTGCCAGCCGACCGTCTTAGACAGTGCAGGACTAGCGAACAACGCCCACCCGCACCGGCCTCCACAGAGAGCCAACGCAGGTTTCGTTTGATGGTTGATGTTTTTTAACCATTGACGAAGCCCCTCGCAGGCGCCGCCTGCGATCGTCTTCGTGAGAGAAAAATCATGACCGACACCTCTTTGGTGCAGGGCGAATTCGCGCCTGCCGATACTTCCTTTGCTGCCGACGTTTCCGTGCAGTCTTCCCCTCTAGACGCCGTGATGGCATCTGCCATTGAGGCAGATGCCGCTGTGACCGCCGAACCCAACGGTTTTGTGGAGCTGGGCCTGGCGCCTGAACTCGTTCAGGCGGTGGCCGACCTGGGCTACACGCAGCCCACGGGCGTTCAGCTCAAGGCCATTCCCCTGGCCATGGGAAGCGGCAACGATTCCACCAAGTTCATCGACCTGATGGTCTCCAGCCAGACCGGCTCGGGCAAGACAGCTGCCTTCCTGTTGCCCGTGCTGCACACTCTGATCAAGCAGCAGGCCGCCGCCGAAGCCGAAGAACGCGCTGCTTTCGAGCGTGCTGTCGCAGAGGCTGCAGCCCGTGGCGAACCTGCCCCCAAGCGCGCCAAGCGCAAGGACCCCACCAGCTCGCGCAACTTCAAGGCAGCGACCCCTGGTGCGCTGATTCTGTGCCCCACGCGTGAACTGGCGCAGCAAGTTGCGCACGACGCGATCGACCTGGTCAAGCATTGCCGCGGCCTGCGCGTGGCCAACGTCGTGGGTGGCATGCCTTACCAACTGCAGATTGCCAAGTTGCAGAACGCCAACCTCGTGGTGGCAACCCCTGGCCGCCTGCTGGACCTGCAGCGCTCGATGCAGATCAAGCTCGACAAGGTGCAGTTCCTGGTAGTTGACGAAGCCGACCGCATGCTCGACCTGGGCTTCTCGGACGACCTGGCAGAACTGAACCAGCTGACCAGCCAGCGCAAGCAGACCATGATGTTCAGCGCGACTTTTGCCCCGCGCATTCAGCAACTGGCCATGCGCGTGATGCACGACGGTGGTTCGTCGGTGCAAAAGGTGACCATCGATTCTCCGCAAGAGAAGCACGCCAACATCAAGCAGGTGCTGTACTGGGCCGACAACGCCCAGCACAAGCGCAAGATGCTCGACCACTGGTTGCGTGACACCACGATCAATCAGGCTATCGTCTTTGCCAGCACCCAAGTGGAGTGCGATGGTCTGGCCAACGACCTGCAGCAAGACGGTTTCTCCGCCGTGGCGCTGCATGGCGCCCTGAGCCAGGGCCTGCGCAACCGCCGCCTGATGGCGCTGCGCGCGGGTCAGGTGCAGATCCTGGTGGCGACCGATGTGGCTGCCCGTGGCATCGACGTGCCCACCATTACCCACGTGTTCAACTTCGGCCTGCCCATGAAGGCCGAGGACTACACCCACCGCATCGGCCGTACTGGCCGTGCGGGCCGCGATGGCCTGGCCGTCACGTTTGCCGAGTTCCGCGACCGCCGCAAGATCTACGACATTGAGTCGTACAGCCGCCAGCAGTTCAAGGCCGAAGTGATTCCGGGCATGGAGCCTTCGCAGCGCGCCCCGCAGGCGCCTCGCGGTGGGGACTTTGGTGGTGGCCGTGGCCGCTCGTATGACAACCGCGACAACCCATCGCGTGGCCGTTTCGGTGGTCCCGCACGCGGTGGCAACGACCGTGGTGGTTTCGGTGGTGGCTTTGGCGGCGGTTTTGCCGGCCGTGACAATCGAGGCGTACCTGCCCGTGGTGAAGGCGGCGGTTTTGCAGGCCGCGACGATCGCGGCGGTGATCGTGGTTTTGCCCCACGCCGTGACAGCGAGGGTTATGGCCGCAAGCCTGGTTTTGGCGACACAGGCCGTGGTGGCTTTGCTCCCCGTGGCGACGCGGGTGCACCGCGCGGTGATTTCGCACCCCGCAAGCCCGCGTTTGCCAAGCCTGCTGGCGGTGGCGGCAAGCCTTTCGTGGCCCACGACGCCCGCAAGCGTCCTGCTCGCCCGGCTCGCTGAGCGTTGAGGGTTAATGGCGCTAGTTAGCTAGTGCCGCTCCTGTTGCAAAGGCTGGTACCGCAAGGTGCCGGCCTTTTTTCATGGTGGCTGCCCGGTGTGTCGCAGAGGCGGCGGGCGGCTCGTCAATAATGGCCTCCGGAGGAATCTGCTGTGTCGTCTTCTTTATCTTCGGGTGCGGACTTTGAGCACATGTTCGGGCTGGCGCCGGTGTCACTATGGCTGGAGGACTACAGCGCGCTCAAGCAGCTTTTTGATCAGTGGCGTGCCGAAGGCGTGACCGACATCCGCCAGTTCCTGGCCCAGGACCCGGCCCGCCTGAGGGCCTGCAGTGCCGCCCTCAAAGTGCTCAAGGTGAATCAGCGCACGCTGGATCTGTTTGCCGCCGAGAGCCAGCAGATCCTAGAAGCCAACCTGGACAAGGTGTTTCGGGACGACATGCACGACGCGGTGGCGCATGAGCTGTCGCAGTTGTGGGATGGGCAACTGGAGTTTTCCAACCAGACCGTGAACTACGCGCTCGACGGTCGACGGCTGGATGTGCAGATCCGTGCGCGCATCCTGCCCGGCTATGAGGACAACTGGAGCCGTGTGCTCGTGTCCCTGGAGGATGTGACGGCCACCGTGCGCGCAGGGGCGGAGCTACGCCGTAGCGAGCGGTACGCTCGCGACCTGTTCGAACATTCGCCCGTGTCCTTGTGGGTGGAGGACTTCAGTGCGGTCAAGAGCCTGCTCGATGGTGTGCGTGCGCAGGGCATCGACGATTTCAAGACATTCATTCGGGTGCATCCCGAGTTCGTGACACGCTGCATGCACGAAATCCGGGTGATTGACGTGAACCAGCAGACCCTGCGCATGTTTGGCGCAGAGAGCAAGGAGATGCTGCTGAACAACATTGGCCGGGTGTTTCGCGGGGAGATGCACGAGTCCTTTGCGGAGCAGTTGCAGGACCTGTGGGAGGGCAAGACCTTCCAGCAGCGCGAAGTGGTCAATTACGCACTGTCTGGCGATGCGGTGCATATCCACATGCAATTCTCGGTGCTGGCCGATCACATGAGCGACTGGGGGCTGGTGCTCCTGTCGCTGGTGGACATCACGGCGCGCAAGAAGGCCGAGGCCTATCTGGAGTACCTGGGCAAGCATGATGTGCTCACGCAGTTGCGCAACCGGGCGTTTTACGCCGAGGAACTCAACCGCCTGACCCGCAAGGGCCCTTGGCCTTTGTCCATCATCGCCATCGACCTCAATGGGCTCAAGGTGGTGAACGACGAGCAGGGTCATGCGGCGGGAGACTCTATGCTGCGCCGTGTTGGTGAGGTCTTGGCGAAGGCTGTGGATGCACCAGCCTGTGCAGCACGCATTGGTGGCGACGAGTTCACGGTGTTGTTGCCCGGTACGGATGAACGCGGAGCCATGGCCCTGCAGGAGCGCATCTTGTCGATGCTCGAACTCAACAACCAGTTCTACCCTGGCCAGCACCTCAGCTTGGCTATGGGAATCGCCTGCTGTCAGTCGGGCGATGCGGTGGAGGCTGCAATCCACCGTGCAGACCAGGCGATGTACGCGGAAAAGAACCGCTACTACCAGCAAAAGAACGTGGACCGGCGGCAGTCTGGTAGTCCTTGATCCGCAGCTGGATCAGAGGTGGACCGAGGTGCGGCCGATCTCGGGCCAGCGACTGTGCAGAAAGATCCACGACAGCATGCCAATGCACAACATCAGCAGCGATGACAGTGCCAGCAAAACCGTGGAATGCATCACCAGTGGCGCAATGAGACCCGCCACCAGGCCATTGGCCGTCGAACCGACAAACGCCTGCATGGACGAGGCCATGCCCCGGCGCTCGGGGTAGAGGTCCAGCACCAGCAGCGTCACCACGGGTACCATCAGCGCCCAGCCAAAAGAAAAGATCGCAATAGGTGCGAGTGCCCACCAGGCGTGGGCGGTGAACAGGAGATTGGCGCCCAGGTTCAACACGGCCACCGAAAACATGATGACGAACCCGTGGCGGATCTGGCGCTTGGGCGGAATGCGTCCCGCCAGCCTTCCGCTGAGCCATGCACCACCCATGATCCCTGAAATGGTGAGCACAAAAAACCAGAAAAACTGTGTCGGTGCTAGCGACAGGTGCTCCCCCAGAAACGCGGGGGCTGACAGCACGTACAGGAACATGCCATTGAAGGGAACGCCGCTGGCCAGCGCCAGCAGCACAAAGCGTGCGCTGGTGCCCAACTGCATGTAGCCACGCATCAGATGGCGCACATGAAAGGGCTGGCGCTGCTCCACGTGCAGGGTCTCTGGCAGCAGCCGGAAGTTGGCGGTCCACAGGGCAACGCCCACCAGGGTAAGGAACCAGAAAATGCTGTGCCAACCCGCATGGACAAACAGCCAGCCTCCAATGATGGGGGCAATCGCCGGAGCTACCCCAAAATAGATGGTCACCTGGCTCATGACCTTCTGGGCCTGTGCCGGGGGGAACATGTCGCGGATCACGGCGCGCGAGACCACGATGCCTGCCCCCGTGGACAAACCCTGCAGCGCACGGAAAAAGACCAGTTGGCCAATCGTTTGTGACAGGGCGCATCCGGCGGAGGCGAGCGTGAACACTGCAATGCCCCACAAGATCACAGGCCTGCGCCCGAAGCTGTCTGCCAGTGCGCCATGGAACAGGCTCATGAATGCAAAGCCGAAAAGGTAGGCCGACAGCGTCTGCTGCATCTCCACCGGCGTGGCTCCCAGCGCCGCGGCGATGCCTGAGAACGCGGGGATGTAGGTGTCTATGGAGAAAGGCCCGAGCATGCCCAGCACAGCCAGCAGGATCGCGAGCGCCCAGCGGGGTGCTTTCCAGAGCAGATGGGCTTGAGGATTCATGGATGGAGACCGATGGAGTTGCAGACGCGCGGAAGGACATCACACCGCCGTGCCATTGCGGGATGGCGCGGAGTGCGGATGGATTATGCGGGACGCACTTGGGCGTCTGTGAAAGAGGGGCACCGTCGCGCAACCCCCTGGTCACGCCCCCTTCGGCTTCAAGCCAACGCCTTCAGTAGTTGTAGGGAACCCATTCGCCGTTCCCCGAGCGCATCAGGTACTTGCCTTCCATGTTCCGCATCACGATCACATCGGCGTTCTCCGAAACAAAGGGGGTAGTGACCGGTGTCGCGAGCCGCTCTGCCAGAGGGCGTGCGGAGTTGGCGTAAGGGTTGTCGCGAATCAGATCGCCCAGCAAGGTGTACAAGCCCAGGTAGCTCATCGGCTGGTTCACGACCAGGGGACCGGGAGGAGGGGATGCCTCTGATGCCTTCATGCCCACCAGCTTCACCGCAGCGGGGACGAGGGTGATGCGGGGGCCGGGAATCTCTCGCATGCCCGACATCTGGATCTTGTCTCCACGCAGCGACGCCCCATGCTCGGGAACCAGCATCACGACAACGGGGCGTCCAGATGCCTCCAGCTCAGAGATGAACTTGTCGAAGTCGGCGAGCAGTTGCACCAGGCGGGGCTTGAACGTCTCCAGGCTGTTGCGTGAAGCCATGCCCGGTACGCGATTGCCATCGTGCAGCGAGATGGTGTTGTAGTACAGCGCTACCGGTCCGGTACTGCGGTCAGTGCTGCGCTTCTTCCACCACTGCGCCAGCAGGGCATGGTCGTTGTAGATGGGCGAGCCATCAAAATTCTGCATGTGGACGGGTGCCCCCTGGTTGGATTGCAGCTTGCCCGCAAGACCTCCGCGTTGCTCCAGCGCATGCGCAAACTCTTCATACACCCCGTCGTGGTTCAGCAGCGCAGCGGTCTGGTAGCCCACTTTCTCCAGGTTGGGGAACACATAACACTGCGGATCGATGCCCTCGTACAGCTTGGTGTGCGGTGTTTGTCCGCAGGTGCCGTGCAATACCCGCAGCGAGGCCGGACCGCTGTAGCTGGCGGCACTGTTGAAGTTCGTGAACAGCACATCAAAGCGCTTGAGGAACGGGTTGTCGCGCTGTCCTACAAAGTCCATGTCGTCCCACGAGAGGGAACAGACATGCAGCAAGATGATGTCGAACGCGGGTGGTGCGTTGGGTGCGGTGAACTGAACGCGCCGCTGGCTTTCGCTGGCATAAAAGCGTTGCAGCAGGGCGTCTGGTGACGTGTCCTGGCTGTCGTTGGGCGCAGCAGCCGAATTCGATCCATTGGCTGCAGCCATGGTGGTTGGAGATGTAGCTGCCTGCTCCTGCAAGGCCGCGACCACCGGCACGCTCAACAACGCCAGCAATGCAAAGGTTCCTGCACGCACCCGCCGGGCCAATGCTGAATAAAGCACGATACCGGCCAATCCCACCAGCAGCATTTCAGGGTTGAACACCCGCTGGGCGAGTTCCAGCCAGTAGTCTGCGCTGAAACCGCTCAGCGCTTTGAGCTGTGACAGCACGCGCGCCGGGCTGGGGAGGTATGAGTCGGCATACATCAGTGCGATGGCTGCCGGTATGGCGATGGCCGTGCGTGCACGTCGCCACCCGTTGTGCGCAATGGGGGGCAACATGGACGCCCACAACAGCAGGTTCAGCCACCAGTTCAGGCCGATGTAGCCACCAAAGTACAAACCTACCTTGGCAAGGAAAATCAGATGCCAGAAGCTCATGCCGACAGCCTTTCTTGCCCGCGCTGCTTGCGAAGGGGCCATCGGCTGCGTGCCGATTCCACCAGCGAAGCCCAGAACTTGCGGTAGCCCAGAACACCCAGCTGCGCGATTTCCTGCAGGCCATGCAAAGGCCGGTCGGTATCGTGGCTGTCGTTCCATTGCGTCCAGGTGTCGGGGCGGGCAAAGGTGCACTGCACCAGGTCGATTTGTTGTTCGCGCGTCATGGGGTCAAACTGAAAACCTGTGGCGCTCTGGCCCCTGTGCAGCATCACCGTGGCTGGAAAGACGCATTCCGAATCGTTGCGCCACAGTCCTACCTGCACCTTGTCTCCTACGGCCAGCGGTATGCCTTCAGGCAACTGCAGGCCCACACCGGTCATGGAAAAGTCGATACAAACGGCCCGTAGCACTGTCCCATCGTCCAGGTACAAGGTCGCAGGCAATCGCGTGGCCACGCGGTGCATGCGCCGCACCTGGCGGGCCTCGGACGCCACACCCAATGCAGCACCTAGCATGAGGATGCTGTAGACCGTCCACAACAGGTTGAGGAGCACGGTGGCGGTTTCTTCGGTGTTCCAGAAGAACAGGCGCAACAGGCCCATGCCAAAGGCCGCAAAGTTCAGCAGAACCAGAATGGTGTAGGGGCGGGAGATCACCCAGTCGAAATACGGCTCATCCACCAGCCCGCCCTTGGCTGTCACGTTGAACTTGCCCAAGCGCGGGTTGATCAACGCCACTGTGGTGGGCAGGGCCACATACCAGGCCAACACCGTCTCGTAGACCTCCGCCCAGAAGGTGTGCCGGTGCTCGCCTTGCACGTGCGCATTGGCTATGTTGGATTGCAGGATGTACGGCAGCACGTACAGCGCAATCATGATGGCGCCTGCATTGATGATGTGCCATTCAAAAAACAGGAAGGCCATGGGCGCGGTAAGGAACACCAGCCGCGGCAGCCCGAAGAAAAAGTGCACCATGGCATTGGCGTAGCAGATGCGCTGCCACAGCGTGAGCCCCTTGCCCAGAAAGGGGTTGTCCACGCGAAAGATCTGCGCCATGCCGCGCGCCCAGCGGATGCGTTGGCCCACGTGGGCCGAAAGGCTTTCCGTGGCCAGACCGGCGGCCTGCGTCTCGTTGATGTAGGCCGTGGTGTAACCGCGCCGGTGCAGCTTGAGGGCGGTGTGCGCATCCTCGGTCACGGTTTCCACGGCAATGCCGCCCACTTCCAGCAAAGGGCCGCGCCGTATCACTGCGCAGGAGCCGCAGAAGAACGTGGCGTTCCAGAAATCATTGCCATCCTGAATCAGCCCGTAGAACAGCGCACCCTCGTTGGGGACGCGGCGGAAGGTGCCCAGGTTGCGCTCAAACGGGTCGGGCGAGAAGAAGTGGTGCGGCGTCTGCAGCATCGCGCACTTCGGGTCGCGCTGGAACCAGCCCACGGCCGTGGTCAGGAAGGAACGTGTGGGGATGTGGTCGCAGTCGAAAATGGCAACCAGCTCACCATCGGTCTTTTTGAGCGCGTGGTTCAGGTTGCCGGCCTTGGCGTGGTTGTTGTCGGGCCGCACGATATAGCCCACGCCCATGGATTCGGCGAATGCACGGAATTCCTCGCGCCGCCCATCGTCCAGGATGAAGACCTTGACCTTGTCTTTGGGCCAGTCCAGTGCCATCGACGCCAGCACTGTGGTGCGCACCACGCTCAAAGGCTCGTTGTAGGTGGGGATATACACATCCACCGTGGGCCAGGACGCGGGCGTACCTTGCAGCTCCGCCGGACGGCGGTGCAGGGGCCAGGCCGTTTGTATGAAGCCCAGTACCACCACCAGCCAGGTGTAGGCCTCTGCCGCCAGCAGGCCATAGCCCAGGAAGGACTCGATGACCGAGTCGAATTCAATTGACGAAGTCAGGCGCCACCATGCGTAGCGCCCCATGGCCAGCAGGCTGATTGCAGCAAGCGCCAGCGATGGATAGCGGCCTGGCAGGCGCCGGAGCACCAGGGAAAGCCCCCAGCAGAGCAGCATGAACAACAGTTGCCCAAACCAGTTGAATGGGGTGGTCATGACGACCAGGCCGGTGACTGCCCCCACTGCCAGAATCACCCAGCGCAGACCCGGAATCTCCAGGGCCGGTGTGAGCCACTGGTCTGCCAGCCGCATGCCCTTGCCCACGTTGACGTGGGTGGCCAAGCGGTCCATGGCCCGCAGGAAAAGCCGGATCGGCCAGAAAAGCAGATTCAGTGCGAGTGCCACCCCCCTCCAGAGCCAGCGCATCGCCCAGCCGAGGCCTGCCCATAGACCCCGCACTGGACGCAGCAACCAAGGGCGTAAAGCGCGCTGCGGCGAGGGCGGCAGCACAAAGCAGCGCCACAGCCACATCCACCAGGGAGCACCAGGCTCAATCTCCAACCAGACTCGGAGCCATCCCAGCACTTGGTGGGCAGGTGCTTGTACACCCGTTCGCTCAGGGGACGGCGTGGGCGTCGTGATGCTGCAAGGGGGTTGATCCGTCATGGTGCCGCCACTTCCGTCGCGGGCGAAGGCTGCGCCTGCACGGGAGACACTGCCGACAGCCAATGGAAAATGCCCTGGAGATCGTGTGCCGACTGTGCATGGGGGGCCACGCTGTTCACGGACTGCGATGCCGCCAGCGCACGCGAGAGGTTCTCGTCTTCGTGCACCGTGTACGGTAGTAACTGGCTTCCCCACTGCTGGCGCAGAGTGGTGAGTGCTTCCCGGTGTGAGGCGCGGCGCGGGTCGAAACGTGTGACTGCGATGCCCTGCGCGTTGGGTGCTGCCGGCGATGCCTGCAGCATGGCGCGCACGGTGTCCATGCTGGCACATCCGCGTGCAGACGCTTCCATGGCCACCAATACTGCATCCGCGCAGCGCAGCGCTGCCTGGGCCAGTGGCGAAGGCCATTGCGGTGTATCCAGCAGCACCGTGCAATCCTCCGGGATATCGAGCAGTGCCAACTGGTCTTGCAGCCACTGCGGGTTGGCCGCCAGCAGTTGGTGGAGTGTGGTGATGGTGTCTGGCGTCGTCGGGCCAAAGGGGAGAACGCCGACGCCGTCGGTGTTGTCAAAGCTGCCATCCGCCCACCATGAGCCCGTGGCCGCAAGTGCTGCCCACCCCTGGCTGGCTGGGCGTGGCATGCCTAGGTGCATGCCCAGCAGATTCTGGGCGCAGAGCTCTATGGCCAAGATGGACTGACCTTGCCGGGCACCCAGTGATGCCAGGTTTGCAACCAGGGTGGTACGCCCGGACCCGCCGAGGGGCGAAACAACAGCAATCACGCGCATGCAAACTCTTTGTTCATGGGGCCTTGTTCACCCCGTCTTGCGGAGGAACAGGGGGTTCTTTGGGCAGAAGGACAGGGCGGTAGGGCTGCACACAGCGCAGCGGCTGGCGCGCCTGCAGCATGCGGCGCAGCAGCCTGGCACAGGGCCAGGCCAGCAAGGCGCCCAGCAGCACGTAAACGAGCACCCACGCATTGCTCATGCGGAAGCCCTCCCGAGTGCACGGGGCACGGCGCGCCGTCCGATGGGGCGAGGTCGCACTTGCGGGATCGCCGCAACTGGCGTCTGGGCGCTGGGCTGCGGGTCTTCCATAGGGTTGTGCTGGGGCAATGCCGGCGTTGCCTTCGGCGCCTGCGCCTTGGGTGTAGCGGAACTGTTCACAAGGACGGCCGCCGGTGGAGCGCTGGCGTCGGCCAACAGGGCGCTGTAGTCAGGAACCCCTTTGCGCAGGGTCTCCTGCAATTGGTCGGTCATGGCGCGTATGCCGGACTCGGAGCAGTCTGTGGCCTGTGAGGTGAACAACTGGGTCAGTGGCAGCGCAAACACACGCTGCAGGGCCAGCTCCACATCGGGCTCCCGGCAGGCAAAAAGGAACACGTAAATTGCTTCGTGGTCGGCAGTGAACAGATCTCCATCGCGAGAGGTGTGGCAGGCACGCAAGGCATCGATGTGCGGCATCTGGTCCAGCATGTTCAGCCGCACCATGCTGTGCGACAGACCGATGTCATGGGTGCGGTCCAGCATCCCCCGTACCAGCGTACAGAACCGTGCCGGGGCCTGGTAACCCCGCTCACGGGGCGGCATGAAGCTGGCGAGCGCCTGCGCATAGTCGGGGTGTACTTTGCGGGTGTGGCTCTGGGCATTGATGTCCTGCAGCAGTTGCAGCAGGCGCGAGAACCCCACCTCTTTGTAGACCACCACGCTGGCGCCCAGTTGTAGCAGTGCCTGTTCGCTGTGGGTGCGCAACTTGCCCAGGTTCTCGCGTACCACGATCTTGAGCGTGGGGGGGCGCGAGAGACGCAAGTGGTGCACCAGGCGTGCGCGGGACTCGAAGTCGCTTGCAGAGCCCGCATCGATCAGCACCGTGGAGGCCACGCAGGTGGCTGCAGCCACTTCGATGTCCTCCAGCCCATCGACGATGCGCCAGTGGCCGGGGATACCGCGCTGCCCCTCCACCGATGCCCGGGTGGCCAGCACACTCCATTGGTCGGCCGCAGTGACCAGTTCGGGTGTGGCACCCTGGGTGCGCGTGCCATCGGCAGCCAGCCGGTGGGTGGTGGCGTCCTGCACCAGGCCAAAGCCCGTCTGAAAGAGTGCCCCGGTGTCCGAGCTCCAGCGGTCCAGGCTCAGTCGCCAGCGGTCTGCATCGGCATGCACCGTGGCAATGTGCATGGACATCTGGCACAGGTTGCGCAGCGTTGGCAAAAGGGTGGTGATGTCCAGCGGCGGAGTGAATCCGAGCACCACCGGGCGAAGCCGTTGGCGGCACAGTGTGCTGAGCTGGTCACTGACCCGGGCGAGTTGCGCCATGTTCAGCCCAGACAGCAGGTTCTGTGCGTCGTACAGATACAGCGCGTGCTGCGGTTGCAGGCCGGTGCGTTCAAGCTCCTGAAGCAACGCACTGAGGCCGTTGCGCTGGACTTGCGCGTGCAATCCCGGTGAAAGTGTCCAGAGCCTCAGCCGGCCCGCTTGGTAGGCGGCTTGTACTGCAGGGCGCTCCAGCAACTCGTCCAGCCACTGTGTGCTGGATGCGACCAGTCCCAGAGGACCCGCTGCCAGGGCGTCTTCAATGAGTGCGGGGAACCATGCTGCAGCGCTGCGGCTGTCGGCGGCAACGAGGGATACGGGCACATGGGCTGGCAGTTGGCCGATACCGTCCGGCAGCCCTGCAATGCCGATGTTGGTCGGTCGCAGCGCGTTGCCGGCTGCACCCTTGGAAGGCCAAAGGCGTGTGGCGAGCGAACGCAGCACATCGGTGGCGGGTGGGCTCTTGCTTGGGGATGAAGCGGCAGAGGACATGTCAGAAGCTGGAATAGGTCTGCACCGGACGGGGGCGGTTGTCCAGCGGAGCGTTCCCGGGCTCAAAGCGGTAGCGGCCGTACACCATGAAATTGGTGGGCGCGTAGTAGGCCGAACGATCCAGCTCCAACTGTGCACCTAGTGCGAAGTGGGGGGTGACCTGGTACTCCAGTGCGCCCCGGAACGAACGCCCGAAACCCGAGCCCGAACTGCCCGCATACACCGGAACACCACCGGCGGCGGCCAGCCGGGCACGCGCCAGGGACTGCAGGAGTGCGCTCTGTGGAAAATAGTCGCTCTCGCCACTGCTACTGCGCGAGACAGACACAGACCCGCGCGCGAGCCACGTGAGTGCGCCACGGCGTCCGCTCCACTCCAGTGGCAGAGCGGCGGACACGTAGTTGCGCGGGCTGTAGTAGCCCCCATGGCCGAAGCTGTACTCGGACAGGTCTTTGCCATAGCGCCAGGCCGACACGGCAATCCCGAGGTTGACCACCCCGTCAGCGTGACGCCATACGTCGCGGTCCAGGGCCCATCGCAGTTGCATGCGGGTGTTGGTCGCCACGTTCTTGCCGGTGAGCGCGGCCAGGCTCAGGCTCAGCGAAGTGCTGTAGGGCCCTATGTCGGTAGAGAGCCGGCCTGCAGCGCCCGTTGCCACCACGCCGCCCCATACTTGGCCTGTGATGGGGTCGCGTGCCCCTGCGTACGACAGCAGGCTGCCGGTGATGGGGCGCCGATACGCTTCGAGCTTGTAGCTGTAGCGGCCGATATCGCCGATCTTGGACAGTCCCCCTACGACATTGGTCACCGGAAAACCCACCCCTGTGGTTCCGATATCCCACTGGATGTCATCGCCGACGTAGCCGAACCCCAGGTTGGTGCCCTGGCCGCGTTGGCGCCGCTCGATGGCAAAGGGCGATCCGGGCGGTAGTGCTGCCACCTGCCCGTAGGTGAGCAGGTCCGGACCGTCAGCGGGAAGATCACCCGCATCCAGCTGCACCCGATCCACGTGCAGGAAGTAGTGCCCGTCGTAGCCACGCGGCATCCATGCCACCACAGGTCGCTCCCAGCCGTGCAGGCTGGAAATGCCGTCGGTGGAGCGCTTGCTCAGTGCCTGATGTGCCGCTTCGATCCGCGGCTGGCGCCGTGCCTCGATGGCGTCGATCTCGCCCTGGATCTTGGCAACGACGGCCGGGTCTGCGGGGACGGACAGTGTGTAACTCTGCTGGAGAGCCAGTGGTTGGTCGGAATCAACCGGCACCGGGGCCTGGCTGTCTGGGGTCGTTGCAGTCGGAGGGGTGTCCTTTCCGCGCGTCTCCAGCATGAGCGCACTGCGGAAGAACACCATGGCCTGTGCGTAGTTGCGGTTGGCCCGCTCCAGGCGCGCTGCATGCAGCAGCACGTCACTGTCTTGCGGAAAGCGGTCCAGCAAACGGGTCGCCAATGCCCGTGCCTCGTCCATGCGGCCAATGCGTTGCCATATGCGTAGCAGTGCCAGTTGCTGCCCCACATCGCTCGGAGGGATACGGTCTTTCAACCAGTCGGCCTCATTGGTAGCGGCCCGTCGGTCTCCGGTGTCCTGCAGTCGTGACAGGGTGTCCGCCAGCGCCATGCGAACGGACAGATCGTCCGGTTGTGCGGATGCCAGAGGCTTGAGCAATTGGGCGGCATCGGCATATTCGGCCGCAGCCATGAGCAACCGTGCCTGGGCCAGGCTGCGTTGGCGCGGTGTGGAGAGTGTGTCCGGCAGCGGTGCCGCCTGGCGTGCCAGGCGCGAGGCTTCGTGGGTACGTCCGGCCTGCCGCTGCTTCTCGATGAGCCGCTCCTGGTGCGCTGCATACAGCGCTACCAGCCGGTCTTCCTGCTCCGCGCTCCAGCCCTTGGCTTGCAGCAGACGAGGCAATTGCTCGGCCAGGCCGGCATCGTCCTCCGCCCGGTTGAGCAGCTGTGCGTAGTCCAGCTGCGTGTCGGGCGCCAGCGTGGGGACACGCGCCGCCAGGCGGTGAAAGACTGCCACGCCCCGCGCCGGCTGTGCACGGCGAAACCAGGCATTGGCAACGTTATAGAGCAGGTCTGCCTCATTGCCTGCTGTCCGTTCCGCTTGCTGTAGCAGTGCCTCGACTTCAGCTGCCGGCAGGGGTTTCAGGGCCTGCGTGACGAGCGACTTGACCTGGGAGCGCCGCACCAGCGCGCGCATGGCGTCTGTCTGATCGGTGGAGGGTATCCGCTGCATGTCTGCAAGGGCAGCGGTGTCATCGTCCAAGGCCGACCGTATCAGGGCGCGGGCATACAACATCTCGGCACTGACAGTGCCGGACGGAATACGTGCCACGCCCTCATCCATGGCGTGCAGTGCTTCCGGGGGGCGGCCCAGGCGCAAGTAAACACGTGCGAGGCGGTGCCGTAACCACGCATCGTCAGGGGTCAGTACCACGGCCGACTCCAGCGCACGCAGTGCGGGGCCCAGGCGCTGGGCCTGCAGGTCGTCCTCTGCCTGGGCCACCAGCACATCCGCCTGGGCACTGGCGAGTTTTTCGGCGAGTGTGGAGTTACGTGCAGCGGCCTCTGCCAGCAGGGACTGCGCTTTGGTCACCCGCCCGGTGCGGGCATAGAGACTTGCCAGGCCTTTGATGGCGGAAGTGCTGTTGGGCTCCTGTTGGAGGGCCTGTTGGTAGAAATTCTCTGCCAGCGCATGGTCACTCTGCAGGTCACGAATGCTCGCCAGGGTGGTCAATGCGTCAGCACTTTGGGGCTGCATCTGCAGTGCGCGTTCGGCCAAGCTGGCAGCGGTGACGAGTTCGTTCTGCTCGACAGCTCGGTCGGCCTGTCGCAGCAGTCCCCAGAATCTGGCGGTAGCCTGCAGGTCTTTCCAGCGGCCCTGGCGTGTGAGCGCATAGGCCTGGCTGAAGAGGTCCTGCGCCTGGGCATGCTGGCCCTGGCGCAGGCGGATCAACCCCAAGTTCCCCAGGCTCTCTCCGTCCTGGGGGCGCAAGGCCAGCGTCGCCTGAATCTGCTCTTCCGCCAGCTCCATATCGCCCTGGTCCAGTGCCGTACGCGCTGCCTGACGGGCGATGTTGGCCGGGTCGCGGGCCGCGCGCTCTGCGCGTTCGACCGCCTGTTGCATGGCGGCCAGTCGTTCCACCATGGCGCTGTCAGCCGGGTAGCGCTGCAGAAATGCGCGCACGCGGGGCAGGTTGGCGGGTGTGTTGGCCAGCCGGTCCAGGGCGCGGCGCCAGAGGTCTTGCAGTTGCTGGGCGTTGGTATCGGGCTGCTTTGCCAGGGCCTCGATCTCCTGCACCACGGCCGTTGGGTTACCACCCTGGTACATGCGCAGCTCCAGTTGTGCCAGCCGGTAGCGGGATTCCCCGGTCTGCTGGTACAGCTTGGCCAGTTGGCGCTGGGATTCGGTGCTCTGCTTGGCGGTGGTGCCCATGATTTGGTGGTACTCCAGCGCCAGTCCACCGAGCGTGGGCGGGCCTTGCGGGAACAGCTCGCGCGCCAAGTCGGCGGCCTCGGCCTTGCGGCCTGCGCGTGCCATCAGGCGCATCTGGGCGAGTTTTTCTCGGTCGGGGCCATACACGCGCACCAGGGTTTCCAGTTCCTGGGTCAGCACATGGCCGGGGTGGCGTGCGCGCAAGGTGGCCAGCACGCGCTGGGCCTCGTCGCTTTTCTTTTCGCGCAGCGCCAAGTCGCCCAGCGTCGCCAGCCCTTCGGGAGAGTTCGGGTCCATGGCCAGCAGCTTGTCCACCAGCTGGCGGGCCATATCCGGCCGGTTTTTGCTGGCCCACAGGCGGGCGCCGCTGAGCAGCTCCGCTTCGATAGCGGGTGGGGTGCTGGCATGCACGCCGTGCTGCCCGGGCAGGCAGGCGGCGGCAAGCAGGGTCAGTGAGGGTAGCCAGCGGCGCGTACGGCGTTTCACGGTTTCCACCGTACAGTGAGTTGGCCGTTGGCCGTGAAGCGATAGTGCCCCTCCATGGCGCCCAGCCCAAACAGGCCGAGAACCTGCTCGTAGTAGGCCGTGGGGCGCAAGGGGCGGGCCTCCAGGCGCATGCGCTGCGATTGCAGGGCGCGATCATCCCCCACCGCGCGCAAGAACGGCAGGACTGCCGCCGAGAACCCGGACGGAGCGGGGCCCGAGGCTTGGGCTGTCACGATGTCGATGGACTCCGGCGGGTATCCCTGTTCGCGCACGAAGCGTGCCATAGGCTGCAGGGTATCCAGCAAGGCCTTGCGACCGGGAGCGTTGGCGTGCAACGTGCCCGCCCACAGATAGACGCGGATGGCGTTGTAGCTGCCCTGGCCTTTTTCCTTGCCCTTGTCATCTACTAGAAAGCCCTGCTTAGGGTCGTACACGGTCCAGTCGGGCGTGAAGCCCTTGGGTGAAGCGCCCTGGATGACCTTGAGCGAGCTGTCCACCAGTTGCTTCCATTCGGGCTGGGGGTCCTCTGCTGCCAGCCAGTGCATCAGGTGCATGGGCATGTAGCTGGGGTTCAGGCGCCAGCGTCCGTCCTTCTGTGCAAAGCCCTGGGGCGCTGGCAGAAGGGTCAGTCCCAGGCCGGGCAGTTGCGCGGTTTCTTCGCGCAGGATGCGGGCCGCCAGCAAGGCAGAGAGTGCGCGGTAGCTGCGCACGTTCCACAGGCGGCCTGCCTCGCCCAGCGCGTAGGCCATCCAGAGGTCGGCGTCCGAAGCGGCGTTGCTGTCGATGACACCCCAAGTGCCATCGGGGCGTTTACCCCATAGCCAGGCCGGGAGGCGGGCGGTCATATCGCCGTCGCACAGGTTGTTTTCCGTCCAGCGCAGCAGCTTGTCGAAGGCGGCGCGGTCGTTGGCCACCAGGGCAAAAAACAAGGCATAGGCCTGGCCCTCGGAGTAGGTCTGTCCTCCCCCCGCATCGTCCGAGATGACGCGGCCGCCTTCGTTGATGAACTGGGCCTTGAAGGCCTCCCAGGCGGGCCATCCGGGGCGTTCTGCTGCGGATTGGGGTTGCGCCCGAAGGCTTGGCAGCCAGGACAGCAGTGCAGCACCGCCGCCAGCCTGCAGGGCCGTACGCCGACGAAGGGACTCAGTCATGCTGGGATGCCAGTCGGCGGCGCGCCATGGTGCGCAAGGCGCCATAAACGATAAAGGTCAGCAGAAGGCCTGTGGCGATGCCCGCCAAGGCCAGCAGCAAGGGGTGGCTGTGCAGGTGGAACCACAGGCGTTGCCACCAAGGCAGGTCGCCCACGTAGTACACAGGCTTGATGCGGAAGCTTTCGATGGCGTCGCCGCGCATCAGGCCCAGATCTCCGCGCAGGCTCTTGATCTTGCCCGCATCGTTCAGGCTCTGGCTCAGCAGCCCCATGGCTTCCTTGTCAGTGGCGGTAAGCGCCACCACGCTGCGACCACTGTGCAAGGGCGATTCAAAGCCGGTGACTGCTGCCAGCGGCCCTGTGCCTTGCAGCACAGCTTGCCCGCCAGAGGCGGACAGACGGTGTTCGGACTCTAGGTTGAACAGTTCAATGAACGATCCCAGTGCGCGTTCCAGGGGCTGCACCGACCGGGCGCCAGCGGCCAGCAGGGCTGGCAGGTGGTTCTTCCACGTCTCCAGCAAACCATCGGCGTCGGCCTGCGACACGATCAGGATGTCCGTGTCACCCGCCTTGTTGGCGTCCGCAGCACGCAGCAGCTGAAAGCGGGTGCCTGGATAGCCGGTGGAAGCGCTCATGCGGCCTACGGAGGTCAGGAAGACCTCGACGTCTGCGGTGCTGGGCTGGTTGGGCAAGATGATGGAGGTCTGGGCCAGGTCGGGCACCCGGGTGAACGGAAAGCCGCTGTTGGCATAGGCCGCCAGATTGGGCATGGCCAGGTAGTGGCGAAAACCCGTGAGGTCGATGGTGGACTGCGGATCGATGGCCGCAAACAGTTCGGTGGGTGGCGCGGACTTGCAGCGGCCCAGGTCGTTGGGCGGGATCTGAAATGCGAACTGCAGCTGGTTGTCGCCACCGATCATGAAAGCCGGAATCTTGAGGTCCGAACGGTTCTGGGCATTCCCGTCGTCGAACAGGGGCAGCATCACCGTGTTCTTGCCGCTGGTGCGGTCGTCTCGCGACTGCAGCGGATACGACTGGATGAACTGGTTGTTGATGGAGATGTTCAGGCTGCCATGGTCCGAGACGCTGCTGGGGGTGTAGCGGTAGGCGAGGTCCAGCGGCACGCCCTTGGCGTTCCAGGTGAACAGGTCTGGGGCCATGCGTGTGTAGATGTTCACCGTGTCATTGAGCACCGTGCCACGCAGTTGAAGATCCGAAGGACTGCCCACCAGCTCGGCCAGCTTCACGGGTCGCTGGGTGGTGATCCAGCGGGGGGCGTCATAGGGCTTTGTCAGTGCGGGATAGTCCAGCGACTTCACGGCAATGGTCTGCCCGGACAAAACCGCTTTTCCCAGGGCCAGGGCGTCGGCCGCCATCTGCAGCTGGGCGTCGTCCTTGCCCAGCACCAGCAGCAGTTTGGCGCCTGGTACTTCGGGGTGGTTGACCACCGAGATCGTGGGCTCGGTCACGGGTGCCATGTCCTGCAGGAAGGCGGGACGTTGGCTGTTGGTGGCCAGCACCACGGCGTGCGAGCGGGGGAGCTGGTTTTCCAGCACCGGGAACTGGTTGCCTCGGTAGCCTGCGAGCATGCCGATCCAGCTGGCGATGGAGCCAGACGCTTTGAGCGTGCCCGTGCTGGGTTGATTGCCGAACACAAACGGCAGCTTGACGGGGCGGTTGTCCCGGGGGTCGAAGAACGGTGCCGGCAGCAGCGCGAGGTCGTTACGCAGAGGGATCTGCCGCAGCGAAAGCTCCAGTTGGCTGTCGTTGCTGATGGTGGCCCACAGGCTGGAATGGGTGGGCGTTTCACATTCCATCGTGTAGTGGCCGATGAACTGAAAGCGGAACCGGTTGTAGTCCGTGAAATAGCGGGGGTCGATGTTCAACTCGACCGTCTGTGGTGTGCCCAGACGCTCCTTGTCCAGCACCACTGTCTGCAAGGTTTCGTCGTTGAGCATCAGCTTGAGATGCGAGAGCGACGGAATCAGCGCGGGTGACAGCGTGAAGGTCAGGCGCAGCTTGGCAGCTTCGACGATTTCGTCGCGCCGTACACCCACCCCCACGCTGGCTTCGCTCTCCACACCGCGCAAGGCGATGGGGCGCCCCACGCCCAGCTCCTTGAGGCTGACCTTCCACTGCCGCGCAGGCAACGCCGCGTTAGGGGCAGCCGGGCTTGCCCCGCTCGTGTTGTCAGCAGCCTGCGCTGCGCGGTCTGCCTCGCGTTCCTGGCGGGCCATCGCCTTCTCCTTGGCCGCTGCGTTGCGGGCCTTGCTGGTCTGGGCCTTGGCTTCAGGGGTGGGGGCGGAGATAAGCCCGGCAGTGATCAGCGCAATCAACAGGGGGAGTGCGCGGGTAGCGGAAGTGGATTTCACAGTGTTCGTTTTGCTGGCTCGTACCTGGTGGATGGCACGCGTTGGACCCATGCCGGGGCGGTGTCACTCGTATGACAAAGTGTATCGAGGAGGCAGTGCGCGGCGGCTTCGCAAGATAGTTGTTTGCAATTGCGGGGCCGACAGCGTTGCTGCTTCACAGCAGCAAATACGCGAAGAGTGGTTGCCTGGATTCATGGTTCGAAAAAACGGTGCGCGACTGCTGCACTGTTCGGGGCCCGTGACATGGTGTTGTATGTCCATGGCCAGGGAACAGCAAGAAGCCCACGCGGTGGTTCTTGCAAAGACACATCCGTTGCCGCCCGTGGAGGGCGGACACCGGGGCCGTAGGCCCCAGGCGGCCAGACGATAATGCTGCCGGCGGATGACTCCTGACCCTGGAGGGCCGGGCTGCCGCTGACGGGGAAGCAATCGGTCTGAAAACAAAAAAGCCTACTACTTATGGGTAGCAGGCTTTTTGCGCCTTGCGGCTTGATTTGGTGGGTCCTGAGTGACTCGAACACTCGACCTACGGATTAAGAGTCCGCTGCTCTACCAACTGAGCTAAGAACCCAAATCTTTAAAATTTGTCTGCATCGCTGCAGATGCCTCGAATTATGCACTAGTTTTTGCGACCTTTGCAACTCGCGCCCAAAAATTATTGCATCGCGTTGCGGCTGGCCAGTTCCACAAAGAGGCCGCTGTGGTCCAGTTCGCCCAGGCCGTGGTCCACGCCCTCGGCGTACAGCGCTTCGAACAGTGCCGTGATCGGGGCGTCGAAGCCGGTCTCTCGGGCGGTGGCCAACGCATTGCGCATGTCCTTCAACTGGACGGCCATGCGGCCCCTGGGGGCAAAGTCGCGTTCCACCATGCGCTGGCCATGCAGCTGCAGGATGCGGCTGTCGGCAAAACCACCGCTGATGGCTTCGCGGACCTTGGCCATGTCGGCGCCTCCCTTGGCGGCAAACAGCAGGGCTTCGGCCACGGCGCCGATGGTGATGCCCACAATCATCTGGTTGGCCAGCTTGGCCAGCTGACCCGCACCGTGCGGCCCGACATGGGTGGAGCGGCCCAGGCAGGCGAATACGGGCTGGGCGCGCGCAAAGTCCTCGGGACGGCCCCCGGCCATGATGGCCAGGGTACCGGCCTCGGCCCCGACGGTGCCTCCGGATACCGGTGCGTCCAGGTGGGCCACGCCCAGCTCGCCCAGGCGGGCCGCATGGTCGCGCGCCTCGCTGGGCTGTATGGAGGCCATGTCGATGAAAAGAGCGCCCGGGCGCATGGCCTGGGCTGTGCCTTGCTCAAACAGGACCTGGCCTACGACCGGGCCGTTTTCGAGCAAGCTGATGGCCACGTCGGCATCCTTGACGGCATCGGCAGGGCTGCTGTGCACGGTGACACCCCATTGCGTCAGCGGTTCTGCCTTGGCGCGGGTGCGGTTCCATGCGTGTACCTGGTGGCCTGCTTCGCTGAGGCGTCGGGCCATGGGCAGCCCCATCATGCCAATGCCAAGAACGGCGATACGAAGCGGAGTGGTAGTCATGGCGTTGTTCTTCTTGGGAAAGGAGTTCAAGAGCGTCTCTGTTGCCATCATGTGCTTTTTTGGCGCTGCAGTCTGTCACGGAGCTTGCAGCGCACAGCGATTGGCCAGATGATTCTGCAGCGCCAGCGCCGTCCCTGCGTCTACCGAGCCTGTGGGCCGGGCCGCGGTATGGCACCGAAGGCCGCTCACACAAACCGGAGACCCTTGCCCATGACCTTGCCCCTGTACGACCCTGCCTGGCTGGAGCGCATGTACAACAACCGCGCCCTGGTCCCCGACCACATGGACTACTTTGAGCGCTGGGCCCGGGACTCCGCCCAAGTGCGCGCCAACATTCCCTGTGCGCTCGATGTCGCTTATGGAACCGGTGTGGGTGAAACCCTGGACGTGTTCCCCTCCGCCCGCACCACCGGTGGGCCGGTGCCGGTGCTGGTGTTCATCCACGGAGGCTACTGGCGGTCGCTCGATAAATCCGACCACTCGTTCATCGCGCCGCCCTTCACCCAGGCCGGGTTTTGTGTGGTGGTGGTGAACTACGCGCTGTGCCCGGGCACCCCCGATGCGCCGGTGAACATTCCCCACATTGCGCGGCAGATGGAAAAGGCGCTGGGCTGGGTGTGGCACCAGATCGCCGCCCATGGTGGCGACCCCCGGCGGATCACCGTGGCGGGGCACTCGGCGGGCGGGCAGCTGGCGGCCCTGCTGCTCACCAGCGTGTGGCCCCTGATCGGCAAGGGCTTGCCCGACGGCCTGGTGCGCAATGCGCTGTCGATCTCGGGGGTGCACGACCTGGAGCCCATCATGCACACGCCCATGTACCAGTCGGTGTTGCACCTGACTGAGCAGCAGGTGCTGCAGTGCAGCCCCGCCCGTTTGCTGGAGCCGCCCACGGGCACGCTGTATTGCGCCGTGGGGGCCGATGAAAGCCCCGAATTCCTGCGCCAGAACCAGCTCATGCAGGACGCCTGGGGCAGCCATTTTGTGCCCCGCAGTGTGGCCTTGCCGGGGTTGAACCACTTCAGCATCGTCGATGCCCTGGCCAAGCCCGGGCATGACCTGCACCACATGGCGCAGAACCTGCTGCGGGCCTGAGAACCTGTTCCAAGTCTTTTTGGAGATTGCATTGGAGTGCAATCGGGATGAGTGGATGCTTCGGATGCGCCGCATGGGCTCGTGCCCATGCAAGCAGCCGGGGCGTTCAATCGCCCGATTTCACTCCAACCCTTCGGGCAAGTGCCTTGCCGGGCGGTCTGCGGCGTTGCGGCGCTTGCCGATAGCACGGGCTATCGGCTGTGCACCGCGCCTTGCATCCCATCCCGGCAAGGCACTTGTGCAACTCCAACAAGACTTTGAACAGGTTCTAAGGGTTCTCCTAACCGGGCGGCGGCTCGCGCCCTGTGGGTGGGTTACATCAGCAGGTGCTCGCCTGCGTTGTCGCCGCCCAGGATCACGTAGTTGACCTTGCGCACATCCATCAGCTTGGTGCCACCCGCATAGCTGATGGAGCTTTGCACGTCCTGCTCCATCTCGATGAGCGTTTCGGCCAGCTTGCCCTTGATGGGCTCCAGGATGCGTTTGCCTTCGACGTGCTTGTATTCGCCCTTGTTGAAGTCGCTGGCCGAGCCGTAGTACTCCTTGAACAGCGCGCCGTCCACTTCCACCGTCTTGCCCGGTGATTCCTCATGGCCTGCAAACAGCGAGCCAATCATCACCATGCTCGCGCCAAAGCGGATGCTCTTGGCAATGTCGCCATGGCTGCGGATGCCGCCGTCGGCAATGATGGGCTTGGTGGCCACGCGGGCACACCACTTCAGCGCGCTGAGCTGCCAGCCGCCCGTGCCAAAACCTGTCTTGAGCTTGGTGATGCACACCTTGCCCGGGCCCACGCCCACCTTGGTGGCGTCGGCGCCCCAGTTTTCCAGGTCGATGATGGCTTCGGGGGTGGCCACGTTGCCGGCAATCACAAACGACTGCGGCAGGTGCTTTTTCAGGTAGCCGATCATGTTCTTCACGCTGTCGGCATGGCCGTGGGCGATGTCGATGGTGATGTACTCGGGGGTGATGCCCTGTGCCACCAGCTGGTCCACCGTGGCGTAGTCGGGTTGCTTCACGCCCAGCGAGATCGATGCGTAGCAGCCCTTGGCATGCATGTCCTTGACGAACTGGACGTTGTCCAGGTCAAAGCGGTGCATGACGTAGAAATAGCCGTTCTGTGCCATCCAGGTGCAGATGGTTTCGTCCACCACGGTCTTCATGTTGGCCGGCACCACCGGCAGGCGGAAGCGGCGGCCACCCAGCTCCACGCTGGCGTCGCATTCCGAGCGGCTTTCCACGCGGCACTTGCGGGGGAGCAGCAGGATGTTGTCGTAGTCGAAGATTTCCATGAGATTCCAAGCTCCATAAAGGGACGCCGCCAAACTATTTCGACGGCGGTGGGCGCTTGGCTGTCAGACCGGCTTTGCGGGAGTGAACGTGACAGTCACTCCGAACCCTGCTGAGCGCAGGCACAAAAAACCGGGCGTCAAGAAACTTGGGCCCGGTGATTGATTCTACCCGCCTGACAAATGGCCGTCATAACGGCCCCGGTATTACCTGCATACGGATTGCGCAGCCGCCACGATCTGGCCCGACGCATCCTGTACCCAGCCGACCAGGTGCAGCCGTTCGGCCCGCGCGCCTTCGGGAATGCGCATGGACCGGGTCTCCATCCAGGCCCACGGTTTGCCTGGGGTGCGAGCTTGCCGCTGGGCGGGGAGCCACTCGCCCTCGAACGCGTTGCGCACGACATGGCGGGGCACCACCGTGCCGTCCGTGCCGGCGGCGATGGCTTCCACCCGCAGCAGGTGAAAGGCAAAGGGGGCTGCGGCCCCCTTGCGCTGTGGCTTCGCAGCGGAAGGCGCGAAGTTGATGCCCACACCCACATAGTCATTGAACGCCACCCCGTGGGCCACGCGCAGCCTGCCACGTGCGTCCACATCGACGGTGCTGATGTGTACGTCAGTGGAGGTGGGGGGCTTGCGCCCCGGGGCTTAACGGCGAAGCAGGGCGTCGGTGGTGGCGGCTGCCGACAAGGGGGCATCGTCACCCGCCGCGCTTGGCACGATCCAGTCCAGCACCACGGCGCCTGCCTTGGCCGATGGCGCCGGGGTGGCTGCATCGCCCCAGCAGGCCTCGCAGTCGGCGCTGATGAAGCGCTCGAAGAGCGCCACGGGCTTGGGCGCGCCGTCGCTGCTGCAATGGGTCTGGGCCAGCGCCTGCGGGGCATGCGCCAGTGCCAACGACAGGCTGGCCAAGGTGAGGGCAATGTTTTTCATGGTGCGGGGCAGCGTGGGGCGGGGTGCTTTCTACAATGGCCGGATGTTCCCACAAGACCCGTTTTCGGGTGCGCCAGACGCCCTGGTGCCCCCATACTCCGGTGCGCCGTCGGCCGCATCCCCCCTTCTCGCCCACCTGAACGACGAGCAACTGGCTGCGGTGACCTTGCCCGCCGGCCATGCGCTCATCCTGGCGGGGGCCGGGTCGGGAAAGACCCGTGTGCTGACCACCCGCATCGCCT
>ERZ778028.1048-NODE-1048-length-36882-cov-7.912238_pt1 | contig 36882 bp, 33 predicted proteins | sample MGYA00375758_ERZ778028 | MGnify/ENA primary metagenome ERZ778028 (study PRJEB29350, sample SAMN05389828) | bioreactor metagenome | isolation source: Thiocyanate bioreactor | place: South Africa: University of Cape Town | collected 2014-03-17 ...
GGCCGAGTTCGCGCGCATGGGCTGGGACGAGTCGCTCGTGCCCGACCCCAACGACCCGGCGACGTTCGAGCGGTCGAAGCTGGACTGGTCCGAACTCGACCAGTCGGCGCACGCGCGCCTGCTGTCGCTGTACCGCGCGCTGGCGCGACTGCGGCGGGATCATGCCGAGCTGACCGACCCCGACCAGCGAGGGCACGCGGCCGAGAGCGTCGGCGCCGGGCGATGGGCCCTCCACCGCGACACGGCCTCGGTATACGTCAATCTCTCGCCCGAGCCGTGGACCGTCGATCTCACGGATCGTGAGGTGTGGCTCGCGACGACGACGGCGCACGAGCATCTCGTGGATGCCGGGCCCCTCGTGCTCTCGGCCGACTCCGCCGCTGTCGTCGGTGCGCGTGGCGGCGACGGCCTGGTACCGACCCGCGGTCACGCCGTGTACACGCCCGCGGACTGAGCGCCCGCTCGGGTGCGTGGGCGGCGCGCCGGCGAGCTGAATCGGTGTCGCGTTCTGCGGCATGCGCGGGGGCGAGGCCGCTGGTCGCGCCACCTGTTTTCGGCGGGTGCGGAAAGTGTGGCGCGTTCTGCGGTGTTCGCGGGGGTGAGGCCGCTGGTCGCGCCACCGATTCAGTGGGCGCCAGAACACCCCGGGCACCCGGGCGCGCGCCGGTGGGGCGCGTGTCAAGGGCCTGGTGCGCGGCGGCATCCGTTCATGCCGTGGGTCGCATGGATGACTCCCGCCCGACCGGTACCGATCTCGTCCGCCAGATCGTGGTCATCTCCACGGTGGTCTTCATGATCATCGCCGCGATGGTGGGGACGGGCCTGTTCGGCGGCACCAATGTGCGCGACCTACAGGGCGGGGCGTTGGATGCCGATGCCACCGTGCTCGCGCCGGCGACACCGGCCTTCTCGATCTGGTCGCTCGTCTACGTGCTGATGATCGCATACACGATCTGGCAGGCGCTGCCTGGGCAGCGCGCGCGGGAGCGTCAGCGCCGTGCCGGCTGGTGGATCGCTGTCACCGCCGTGCTGAACGGCGCCTGGCTCTTGACGGCCCAGTTCCTCACGCTGGCGCTGACGGTCCTTGCGATCGTCGTGCTGCTGGCGGCGCTCGGCGCCACGTTGCGTGTCCTCGTCCAGACGCCGGCCGAAACGTGGGGCGATCGCCTGTTCATGGACGCGACCGTCGGCATCCATCTCGGGTGGGTGAGCCTGGCCACCGTCGCGAACATCACGGCGTGGCTGTCGGCCGAGGTCGTCTCGCCGATGGATGCCGACCGTCAGCAGCTCTGGGGGGTCATCGTGCTCGTGGTGGTCGCACTCGTGGGCATCGCGATCGCGTTCGGCACCGGCGGGCGCATCGCTCCCGCTCTCGCGATGTCGTGGGGACTCGTGTGGATCGGTGTCGCGCGCACCAGCGGTGAACCGCACGCGCCCGCCGTCGCCACGGCCGCCTTCGTCGTCGCGGCGGTCATCCTGATCTCCGCCGTGGTCGCAACGCTGCGGCGTCGGGTGGTGGCCGGGTCGATCGGCGACTGAACGACGCCGCGCGGACCCGCCCGCTCAGAAGGTCTGCGAGAAGGCGCGGAGGATCCGCATCGGCTCGGTGAGAGACGCGGCGAGCACGCGGGCGGCGATGCGGTCGTAGTCGGGGGCCGCGAAGTAGCCGTCGTCGCGGTACACGGCCATGCGTTTCGTGAATGCCCGGCCGGTGGGCTCGGGGTGGAACTGGGTCGCGTAGAGCGTGTCGCCGAGGCGATAGGCCTGCACGGGGCAGGCGTCGTTGGTCGCGAGCAGGACGGCCCCCTCGGGGAGGCGCCCGATGCCTTCCTTGTGCGCCGTCAGTGCCGCGAACGTCGACGCGAGACCCCCGAAGAGGCGATCCTGCTGGGCCTGCGCCGTCAGGGTGATCTTCGTGGGTCCCGTGTCTTCGGGGTACGCGCGGGTCACCTCGCCGCCCAGCGCGCGCGTCGCGACGCCGATGCCGTAGCACGTGAACAGTGCGGCGGTCTCGCCGGATGCCGCGGCGTGCGCCAGCTGGGCGAGATCGCCCTCCAGGCGCCGCTGCGCGTCGGTCTTGGCCGACTCGGGATCGGTCACGTTGAAGGGACTGCCGCCCACGACGGCACCGCGCCAGCGTCGGGCCGCGTCGGCGGGCCACGGGTCGCGCACGAGATCCCAGCGTTCCAACTCGTTCTCGTCCAGGCGCATCGCCTGACGGAATGATTCGTACTCGGCCGCTGCCGCACCCTGCTGCGGGCGGGCGCACACGTAGACGAGCGGAGACATGTCGAGAGTCTAGGCGGGCATGCTCCGACGGGGCAGGTGTGTGACGCCGCTCACCGCGACGAGTTGGCGGTTCGCCCCCGCACGATGCCGATGAAGGTCTCCACGAACGCACCGGACGCGGCGTCGGATGCCGTCGCCGGGGCCGCCGGCCACGCCAGGGCGATGCTCGAGGTGGGCCCGTCGGCGAGCGGGCGATGCGCGGCATCCTTCCGGTGGTGCAGGTGCGCCAACGACATCGGGACGATCACGACCCCGACACCCGACGCCGCGATCGCGATCGCGTCGGCGACGGATTCCGGCGGGGCGAAGCGGGGCATCTCGCCGCCCGCCACCTCGAGCTCCAGGGGAGGATGCTGCGGCGCGATGATCACCTCTCCGACCAGGTCGGCGAGGGTCAGCTCGTCGGCGGCCGTGAGATGGGAGTCGGCCGCGCAGACGACGACGGGCACCTCGTCGTAGAGAGGGATCAGGTGCAGGTCGGTGCGGTCTAGCGGCAGTCGCACGAGTGCCGCGTCGACGGATGCCGTCGCCAGCGCCTGCCGTTGGTCGGCGACGGTCAGCGGCACGAGCTCGAGGGCCACGTGCGGCATCCGCTCACGCCAGGTGCCGATCCACTTGCCGGGAGTGGCGCCCTCGACAGCGCCGAGGCGGAACGGGCCGCGCGCAGCGTCGGCCACCGTCGATGTTTCCGGCTTCGGGCTCGCGCGCTTGGGCGCCGCACCCGTGCGGGCAGCGCCCTTCTTCGTCCCGCTCTTCTGAGGAGCACGGCGAGAGGATGCCGAGGGGCGTGCGGGCTTGCCGCCACGCCCGCCTGCTCCTCCTGCTCCGCGTCCGGCCATGCAGGCCAGCGTATCCCGCCGCCGGCGCCGCGGCTCAGGCGGCGAGGCGAAGGCCCCGACGGTCGGTCGCGACGCGCTCGCCGTCGGCGATCTGCTCGTCGTCGCCGATGAGCGATCCGCCCGCCACGCGTGCGTGAGCGCCGACCACGGTACGAACGCCGATCTTGGCGCGAGGGCCGATGGCAGCGCCCGATCCGATGTGCGCGTGCGGGGCGATCTCGACGTCCGGGCCGATGACGGCATCCGGTTCGATCCATGCGCCGCGGCCGATGTGAGCGCCCGCAGCGATCTGCGCGCCCGGTTCGACATACGCGCCCGCTTCGACCAGGGCCGAGGCGTGCACCTTCGCGCCGTTGGCGATCAGACCGCGGCCGTTGACGTGCTTGCGATAACGCAGCGTCTGCCCGCGCTCGTCTTCGATGTCGATGTAGTTCTTACCCACGAATCCCTCCTGGTATCCGCAACGGTGGTGACCGCCGGATCATTCCCACGGCCGGTCCCGTGACGCCGGGTCGCGTGTGGCTTGCGAAGATGGATGCTGTGACCACACCTGCGGAGGCCGACCCGACGACCGGTCCCACTCTTGTCTTCGAAGCCAAGACCCAAGATCACTCGGTTGCGGAGGACATTCTCGGCATCCTCACAGGAACGTTCCTCGTGTCCGTGGGCCTGCACCTGCTGCATGCGGCGGGCGCGGTCACCGGCGGCACCGCCGGGCTCTCGCTGCTGCTGGGGTACGCCACCGGATGGCCGTTCTGGGTGCTGTTCGCCGCCGTCAACGTGCCGTTCGCGCTGCTGGCCGTATGGCGGCGCGGGTGGGACTTCACGATCCGCACGATCGTGTGCATCGCGCTGGTCTCCGGGCTCGCCCCGCTGCACGACGCGCTCTTCCCGATCAGCGGTCTCGAGCCGCTGTACGGCACTCTCGCGGGGAACCTGCTCGCCGGTGTCGGGGTGCTCATCCTCTTCCGGCACCGCGGCAGTGTCGGCGGCATCAACATCGTCGGCCTCGAGATCCAGGACCGCACCGGCTTCCGCGCGGGCTGGACGATGATGATCTTCGATGTGCTGATCGTCGCGCTGGCGCTGCTGGTGGTGCCCTGGCCGAACGTGGTGATGAGCGCCGTCGGCGCGATCCTCCTCAACCTCGTCCTCGCCCTCAACCACCGCCCCGGCCGCTACCTCGGCCGCTGAGACGCGGCGCTGCGGGCGCGGCGGCCCGGCCCGCACCGGATGCGGGGATCGGCAACGGATGCGGACCGAAGGATGCCGCTGCATCCGATTCTGTTGCGACGGTCCGCATCTGTTGCGGCGGCTCCGCCGTCGTGGCGGGGCGGGAGGGTGCGGTCAGGTCTGGCAGAGCGGGCACCAGAACACGATGCGCTCGCTGGTCTCGGTGGCGCCGAGCTCGGTGCGGCGGATCGGCGTGCCGCAGCGCAGACACGGCTTGCGCTCGCGGCGGTACACCCAGTTCTGCCGACCGGGACGCGTGTCGCCGGTGAACGTGCGCGACGCGCGGTCGCGGTTCGCCCGGATCATGCGCGAGGCCGTCTCGACGAGACCGGCCGCATCGACGGCGGCGGCGGGCGTGGTCGGAAGGATGCCGCGGACGAACAGCAGCTCGTTGGCGTACTCGTTGCCCAGGCCCGCGAGGTTGCGCTGATCGAGGATCGCGACGTGGACGGCCCGGTCATCGGCGAGGATGCGCCGCGCGGCCTCCTCGGCATCCCAATCCGGGCCGAGCAGGTCGGGGCCGAGGTGGCCGACCAGCTCGTCTTCGTCGGCGGTGGGAACGAGGTCGACCATCGCGATCTCGAAGCCCACGGCATCCACCGCCGCGGTGCCGACGATCGCGCGCGCCTGGTACGCCGGGGCGCGCCACCGCTCGCCGCGGCGGAACACCAGCCAGCGCCCCTCCATCTTCAGGTGCGAGTGCAGCGTGAAGGAGCCGATGCGCATGAGGAGGTGTTTCCCGCGCGGGATGACCTCGTGCACGACCTCGCCGGTGAGGTCGGCCGTCGCATACCGCGGCACGCGCAGCTCGAAGCGTGCGACCTCGGCGCCGGCGATCGCTTCGTGCAGCCGCCGCGCCGTGCGGAAGACGGTGTCACCCTCGGGCACGACCGGCTCCCGGCGGGCACGCGGTGAGGCGGCTCATCGCTGACGCCGCAGAGTGAGGCCGCGGCTGGACTCGACGAACCCTGCGGCCTGCAGGGCGCGCCCCGCCGCGGTGCCGTACACGAAGGCTCCGGACACCTGCTCGACCGTGAGCGTGTCGAGGCGATGGGTGCGCGCCGTCGTGACGAGGCTCGCGGCCGCGGCGGCCAGCACCTCGTCGTCGTCGTCGAACACGAGCGCCGATCGGCCGCCGCGTTCGAGGTAGAACACCAGCTCACCGTCGACGAGCGTGACCAGTCCGCCGGCTTTGCGTCCCGGACGATGCGCGACGCCCTCGAGCGCCGGCCAGGCGAGCGCGGCGCCGTACGGGTTGGCCGGATCGGTGGCCGCGAGTGTCACGGCGCGACGCGGGGGCGGGTCGGCAAGAGCGGCGTACTCGCGGAGGCGGTCGACGGTGGCGGATGCCGCGAACTGTGCGGCCCCGAGCTTCTCGATGAAGTAGCCGCGGCGACAGTGCCCGGCATCCTCGAATCCGGCGAGCACACGGTACGCCTGCGCGAACCCGCCCGGGATGCCCTCGGCCTGCACACTGCCGCGCGTGACGACGCCGTAGCGCTCCAGGAGAAGGCTCGCCGAGGCCGTCGCGCGCAGTGCGCCGTCGGCGGACGGCTCGGGCAGCAGCGACCAGCGTCCCCCGGCCATCGGCGCGCGCGGTGCGGCGGCGCGCGCGGCCGTCAGGGTCGTCGGGATGGAGGTGCCGCGGAACATCCGGGCGCGGGGCGCGCGTCGTGTCGTGCGATGGGCTTGCGAGCCCCCGGCGAGGAGCCCGCGGACGGGCGCGAACGTGTCGTTGGTCACCCGTCCGGTCCAGGCGAGGTTCCAGAGCGCGTCGACGACGGCCTGTTCGCTCGTCGCCTGCGTCATCGCCGCCAGCTGACCGGCGAAGAACGCGCCACCGGCGCGAAGCGCGTCGATGATGCGCTGCTCCGCTGCGGAGGGCTCCTCCGGGTCTTCGGCCGGGATGAGGGTGAGGGTCACGGTGTCGGCCGGGTGGAGGGCGATCCAACCGTCGCGGCCCGGCAGCGAGCCGTGGCCCGACCAGACGACGTCGCCGGTCGAGGTGAGCTCGTCGAGCATCGCCGGTGTGTAGTCGCTCACCCGCAGGGGCAGGATCAGCGACTCCCAGGCGCTCGCCGGAAGGGGCACGCCCGCGAGCTGCTCGATGACGGCGAGCACACCGTCGACGCCTTCGAGTGGACGTCCGCCGGCCGCCCCGGCGATGTGCTGCCACGCCGGGAGGAAGCGCGCGTAGGAGGCCGGCGCCACCGGTTCGACGGTGCCGCGGATCGCGGCGAGGGAGCGCAGGCGCAGGCGTCGCAGCACCTCGCTGTCGCACCATTCCAAGTCGTCGACGCCGGTGCGGGCGCCGCCCTCGTCGCCGGGAACCGATCGCGGGGCCGCCCCCTCGGGCAGGAAGAAGCCGCTCGCCACGCGCCCCTGCGACTCCAGTCGTTGCAGCGTCTGGCGGGCCACGGCGGCGCCGATGCCCAGCCGCCGGGCGACATCGGCCGTGCGGAACGGGCCGTGCGTGCGCGCGTGGCGCGCGATCAGGTCGGCGAGCGGGTCGACGACGGGTTCGAGGAAGGCCAGCGGGATGCCGACGGGCAGCGCGGCTCCCAGAGCGTCGCGGAGCCGGCCGGCGTCCTCGATGGCCGCGACTCGCTCCACGCCGCCGACACTCACGCGGATCGCGCGGCGCGCGGCGACGAGCTGGTCGAGGAAAGCGGATGCCGCCGCGTGTGCGGCCGCGTCGGTCTCGGCATCCGACGGGGGAGGTGCTGGTGCGGTCGCGGTGGTGGTGTGCGGGGCGCCGGCAGACGCATCCTGCGTCGGCGTGGCCGTCTCTGCCAGTCGCGCCGCGACCTCGGCGGCGTCGAGCGGTCCGAGAAGGCGCAGCAGATCGGCGACGCCCTCCAGCCCGCGGACGCGCCGCGACGGGTCGAGCCGCTGGGCCTCGCGCTCGAACTGCGCGATGACGGCGGGGTCGAGCAGCTCGCGCATCTCGACCTTGCCGAGCAGCTCGCCCAGCAGGGCGGGGTCGACCGACAGTGCCGCCGCGCGCCGCTCGGCGAGGGGCGAGTCACCCTCGTACATGAAGGCGCCGACGTAGCCGAACAGCAGGTCGCGGGCGAACGGCGAGGGGGTGCTCGTGGTGGTCTCGACCAGACGGATGCGGCGGTCGCCGATGGAGCGGGCGATGCGCAGCAGCGCCGGGAGGTCGTAGACGTCCTGGAGCACTTCGCGGAGCGTCTCGAGGATGATCGGGAACGTGGGGTGGTTCTTCGCCACCTCCAGCAGCTGGGCCGACTTCTGACGCTGCTGCCACAGCGGCGAGCGTTTGTTGGGGTTGAGGCGGGGCAGCAGCAGGGCGCGTGCCGCGCACTCGCGGAAGCGGGAGGCGAACAGCGCCGAGCCGCCGACCTCGTCGGTGACGAGTTGCTCGAGCTCGTCCGGTTCGAAGACGAACAGTTCCGCTCCGGGCGGTTCGCTCTCGGCATCCGGTACCCGCGCGATGATGCCGTCGTCGCTCGCGACGGCCGAGCCCTCGACACCCAGGCGCTCGCGGATGCGCGCGTTGACGGCCAAGGCCCACGGCGCGTGCACGTGCATGCCGTACGGGGAATGCAGGATGATCCGCCAGTCGCCGACCTCGTCGCGCGAGCGTTCGACCGTGAGGGTGCGGTCGGTCGGAAGACTGCCGGTCGCCTCCTTCTGCTCGTCGAGGTAGGCCAGCAGGTTGCCGATCGCATTGTCGTCGAGCCCCGATTCGCGCAGGCGTGCGGTCGCTTTCTCGGCATCCGCCGCCGCCACCTCGCGCGAGAACCGGCCGAGGGCCTCGCCCAGCTCGGCGGGGCGGCCGAGCCCGTCGCCGTGCCAGAACGGCAGCTTTCCCGGCTGACCGAACGCGGGCAGGACGTTGACGCGATCGTGGGTGATCTCGACGATGCGCCAGCTCGTGGTGCCCAGGGTGAACACATCGTTCACGCGCGACTCGTAGACCATCTCCTCATCGAGCTCGCCCACGCGGGCGTTGCGCGTCTCGCCGGCGACGAAGACGCCGAACAGGCCACGATCGGGGATCGTGCCGCCGCTCGTGACCGCCACGCGCTGCGCACCGGGGCGCGCCGTGAGCGTGCCGTGATCGCGGTCCCAGACGACGCGGGGACGCAGCTCGGCGAACTCGTCGGAGGGATACTTGCCCGCGAGCAGGTCGAGCGTGGCCTCGTAGGCCGAGCGGGGCAGCGTGCGAAACGGTGCCGAGCGCCGCACCGTCTCGAACCACCCCTCGACGTCGACCGGCCCCACCGCGCACGCGGCGATCGTCTGCTGCGCGAGGATGTCGAGCGGGTTCTGCGGCACGCTGATCGCCTCGATCTGGCCCGCCAGCATCCGCTCCGTCACGACGGCGGTGTGCAGCACATCGCCGCGATGCTTGGGGAAGAGGGCGGCGCGGCTCACTTCGCCCACCTGATGGCCCGCGCGTCCGACGCGCTGGAGGCCCGAGGCGGTGGACGGCGGCGCCTCGACCTGGATCACCAGATCGACCTCGCCCATGTCGATGCCGAGCTCCAGCGAGCTCGTCGCGACGACGCAGCGCAGGATGCCGCGCTTCAGCTCGTCTTCGACCTGGGCACGCTGCTCCTTCGAGACCGAGCCGTGGTGGGCCTTTGCCAGCTCCGGTGGGGCGCCGGCACTCGCTCCTGCCTGGGCCATCGTGGCGGCGGGAACGGTCTGCTCGGGAAGGTCGAGACCGAGCCGTTCGGCGTAGATCTCGTTGAGGCGGCCCGTGAGACGCTCGGCGAGACGTCGCGAGTTCGCGAACACGATCGTCGAGCGGTGAGCGAGCACGCGGTCGACGATGGCCTCCTCCACGTGCGGCCAGACCGATCCGGTGATCTCGGACGGCTGTGACGGAGTGAACCAGTCCCCGTCGCCCTCGGCATCCGTCTCCGCGCTCGTCTCGGGGTCGGCCCGCTCGGGTGGCGGGGGCGGGTTGAGCATGTCGGCCATCGGCACGACGACGCGCAGATCGAACGCCTTCGTCGCACGCGGGGCGACGATCTCGACCGGCGCGGAGCCGCCGAGAAAGCGCGCGACCTCGTCGATCGGGCGCACCGTCGCCGACAACCCGACGCGCTGTGCGGCAGGGCGATCGAGATCGTCGTCGCGACGCAGGGCGTCGAGCCGTTCCAGGCTGACCGCGAGGTGCGCGCCGCGCTTGGTCGCCGCGACCGCGTGCACTTCGTCGACGATCACCGTGTGGACGTCGCGTAGGGTCTCGGCCGCCTGCGACGTGAGCATCAGGTAGAGCGACTCGGGCGTCGTGATGAGGATGTCGGGCGGGTCGGCGATGAGCTTGCGGCGATCGGCGGCCGGAGTGTCTCCCGAGCGCACGCCGACGGTGACCTCGGGAAGGGGGATGCCGAGACGTCGCGCGGCCTGCCCGATTCCCACCAGCGGCGAGCGGAGGTTGCGCTCGACGTCGACGCCGAGCGCCTTGAGCGGAGAGATGTAGAGGATGCGCGTGCCGGCGGCATCCTTCTTCCTCTTCGCCGCCCTCTTCTTGCGCGCATCGGCATCGTCCGCCGCTGCGGCCGGGGCCTTCTCGCGGAAGACGCGGTCGATCGCCCACAGGAACGCCGAGAGCGTCTTGCCCGACCCGGTGGGCGCGACGACGAGGGCGTGCTTGCCCGCGGAGATCGCGTCCCATGCCCCCGCCTGAGCGCTCGTGGGCTGGGCGAAGGCACCACGGAACCAGTCCTGGGTCGCAGGACCGAACCGCTCCAGCACATCAGCCATCGCTCCATCATCCCGCGGACCTCCGACACGCGGGCGGATGCTCGCGCCGGGCGTACACGGGCGCACCCGGACGCCGCGGCTGCGGCGCGCGCCCCGCCGTCCCCCGCTCGCCCTGTTCCGTCCTCAGTCTCTCCGCCCCCGGACCCCGCCGGCGCCTGGAGAACCCGGGTCCGCGCGCCGCCGTCGCGTTCGCGCGGACTGAATACGGAACGGACGAGCCGACCCGTGCCGCGGCGCTCGCGCCGGTCGACCCCGCGGATGCCGCGACCCGCGGCATCCGCGCTCACTCGAACCGCATCTCGGTCAGCACGCCCTCGCGCAGCTCCAGCACGAGGTGGGGGCGGATCCGCTCGAGGAACCCGTCGTCGTGGCTGACGAGCACGACGGCGCCGCGGAACGCGGCCAGCGCCGCGACAAGCTGGTCGACCGTGCCGAGGTCGAGGTTGTTCGTCGGCTCGTCGAGCACCAGCAGCTGCGGCGGTGGGTCGGCCATCACCAGGCAGGCCAGGGCCAGCCGGAAGCGCCCGCCGCCGGACAGCGCCGCCACGGGCCGCAGCACCGTGTCTGCGCGGAGCAGAAAGCGCGCGAGTCGGTCAGCTCCAGCAGCGCCGTGTCGTGGCTGACGACGATGAGCGTGCCGCGCCAGCTGCGCACCAGATCGTGCACGCGCGCCCGCGCGTCACGGTCGAGGTTGTTGGTCGGCTCGTCCAGAAGCGCGATCGGGGCTCCGCGCAGTCTCACGCCGACGAGGGCGGCGAGGACGGCCTCGCCACCGGAGAGGGCGCCCACCCGTCGGTCGAGAGCGTCCTCGGGAAGGCCCGCTTCGGCGAGCGCAGCCGTGGCGCGTGCCTCGATGTCCCAGTCGTCGCCGACCGCGTCGAAGTGGCGCTGATCGACGTCGCCGGACGCGATGGCCCGCACGGCATCCAGCGCCGCATCGACGCCCAGGAGTGCCGCGACGCGGGTGTCGGCGGTGAGCCGCTGGGGCATCACATCGACGGTGCCGCTGCGCACGACCGTGCCGGATGCCGGGATCAGGGCTCCCGCGATGAGGCCGAGCAGCGTGGACTTGCCGGCGCCGTTGCGTCCGATGAGTCCGGTGCGCACATCGGCGAAGGCCCCGGAGACGTCGTCGAGAGCGACGGTGCCGTCGGGCCAGGTGAAGGTGACGCGGTCGAGCACGACCGCGGGAGAAGCGTGGGGCATGGATGCCTCCTGTCGGTGTCGATGACACTGACGAGATCAGTGTCGGAGCGCAGGCGCGCACGACACCATTCCCGGACGACGGGAGGGATCGACGGCCGGCGCGGATAAAGATGCGCCGACGCGTCGGAGAACCCGGTGTCCGAGGAGGGACGGAGGGTCGACGGCTCAGCGCGGGATCACAGCGCGGCGTCGAAACCCTTCAACGGTCTTCCTCACGGTCGGGACAAGAACGCCGACAGCCTAACCCACCCCTACGCGGAAGGCCACAGCCGGGTCAGCCCGCGGCGGCGAGCTGCTTGTCGAGGAAGACGTGGACGTCGTCGAGCTCCTCCTGCGACACGCTGTGGGTGAGCCCGGCGTAGACCCGGCCGCTCAGCTCCGCGTGCGCGGGCAGCCACTGCACCGTGTGGGCGACCGCAGCGGGGGGAATCACCTCGTCGCGCGCGCCGCGGCCCCAGAAGACCGGGGGGCGACGTTCGGCGAGCACCTCGTCGCCCGGAAGGGGTGACGGGTCTGCGTAGCCGGCGAGGTTCACGACGAAGGCGAAACGATCGGGCTGCAGGCGCAGAGCCTGCAGAGCGACCGCGGCGCCCTGAGAGAAGCCGAGGATGCCGATCGTCTCGGCATCCGTCGCCCGATCGATCCACGCGATCAGGGCGTCGGCGGCGGCCGTCACCGCTCCGCTCGAGCGGCCGTCGAGACCCTCGATGGGATACCACGACCAGCCGGGGGCGGGAAAGGGCGGTGCCAGCGGCGCACGAACCGCGGCCAGCACGAACGCGTCCGGGAGGAAGGGAGCGAGCCCGAAAAGATCACGCTCATCCGAGCCGTACCCGTGCAGCAGCAGCAGGAGGGGTCTGCCCGCCCGCGTCTCGGGGCTTTCCGACCAGAGGACGGCCTCGTCGTCGATCGCGATCGCGCTCATGACCACCATCCTCGCAGGAGGCGCCGACACTCGCGTCGCCGCCCGGCCGACGGCACGGGCGCGCCACCGGCGGCGGTACGGGTATACATGGAGGCATGGCCGTTCGCACCCCCGACCCCGATCCGAACGAACGCGACGACGACGGGAACCCCCGTGACCCGCTGCGCGGCTTCGGCAGCGGCGGGGGACGGCCCGGGCACCCCCTCGGCGACGGATCGTTCGGCTCGCCGACGCCGGGAAGCGCCGGTAACCCCGGCTGGCTGAGTGACGTCGAGCTCGCCGAGGCGCGTCGACGGCTGCCGATCCTCTACGTCGAGGCGGTGCCGGTGCGCACCGACGGCGTCGGCGCGGTGACCCAGGTGGGCGTGCTGCTGCGGGCGACGCCGCTGGGCGAGATCACCCGGTCGATCGTCTCGGGACGGGTCCGCTACGGCGAGACGGTCCGTGATGCCCTCTTCCGGCACCTCGAGAACGACCTGGGTCCCATGGCGTTCCCGCAGCTTCCGCCGCAGCCGGTGCCGTTCACGGTGGCCGAGTACTTCCCGCTGCCCGGAGTCAGCGCCTTCCACGACGATCGTCAGCACGCGGTGTCGCTGGCGTTCGTCATCCCGGTCACCGGCACGTGCGAGCCGCGCCAGGATGCTCTGGAGGTGACCTGGATGACCCCCGAAGAGGCATCGTCGGAGGCGCTGGCTGCCGAAATGGAGGGCGGGCGCTCGACACTCATCCGGCTGGCTCTGGCCAGCGTCGGCGCGCTGCGCTGATCGCCGGTCGTCCCTTGTCCCTCGTCTTCAGGTGATCACCGTGCCCCGCAGTGAGATGCTCGTCGAGGTCGCCGGCGCGCTGCCGCTCGCGCTGCTGCTGTCCTTCATGATCGCGTGGGTGCTGCGTCGCCTCTTCGGCGCTCGGCTGTCCCTGCCGCTGTCGGTCATGACGATCGTGTCGCTGCTGGGAGTGAGCCTCGGGCTCTTCCTGGCGGGCTGGTTCTTCGTCGGGCTGAGACTGTGGATGCCGACGGCGCTGCTGCTTGCGGTCGGCAGCAGCCTCGGGCTGTCTTTCCTCGTCGCGGGCATCGCCGCACTGCTGCGACGTGACGGCGCCATCGACGTCGCGGCGCTCCTGGAGAGGGGCGAGAGCGACCGCGTCGAGTTCAAGGAGACCGCGCGCTGGAACGTCCGTGACGACAAGAAGGACGCCCGCATGGAGCAGGTGGTCGCGAAAACCGTCGCCGCCTTTCTCAACAGCTCCGGCGGAACACTGCTCATCGGCGTCGACGACGCGGGTCGCGTCCACGGGCTGGACCGCGACTTCGCGACCCTGCGCACCCCCGACGCCGACCGTTTCGAGCTCTGGCTGCGCGACATGCTGGCGACGAGCCTCGGAAAGAACGCGGCCGCCATGCCGCGCATCCGCTTCGCCGAGATCGACGGCGCCACGGTCTGCGCCGTGCGCTGCCCGCGAGCACCCGAGCCCGTCTTCGTCGCGCAGGGCGGCGGCACCGAGCTGTGGGTGCGGGTCGGCAACTCGACCCGGGCGTTCGGCGTCGACGAAGCCGTCACCTACGTCGCGCGCCACTTCCGGCCCAACCTCGCCGATCTGCTGCTCGGGCGTCGCTGACGACGACACGGTGACGATCGGTTTCTCCGATATCATTCGCGTGCCGGCGCGCCCGAGTCGGTGACATGCCGCCGTGCCCACCGTGGCAGGCGCCGCTTCGGAGTGCTGCCATGACTGACCGCTACGAGTCCGACCACACCGCCTTCGATGACCTCATGTCGGGGTCGCAGGATTCCCGATCCGACGGGGAGGCCGCCACGTTCCCGACCGTCTTCCGCGGCTACGATCGCGCCGCCGTGGATGCCGCCCTCGCCGCGTTGACGGCCGACGGCGATGCCCGTCGCGCCGACGCCGACGCGCTCGCCCGTCGGCTCGAGACGGCGCAGCAGGAGGCACAGGACCGCGCTGATGAGCTCACGCGACTGGAGGCGCGCGTCGCGCAGCTGGAGGGTGAAGTCGCGGTGCAGTCCGCGCGGGCCGACAATGCGGAGGACAAGGTGCAGACCCTGTCGGCGGAGTTCGTGAGCTCTGCCGCGGAGTCCTCCCGTGAGCGCGAGCGGTTCGAGGACGTGTTGCGGGTCGCGGAGGATCAGGCATCCGTGATCATCAAGAACGCGAGTGTCCAGGCCGAGCGTCTTCTGCAGGCTGCGCGCGAGGAGATCGCCGCGCAGCGGGCGGGTGCTCAGGCCGACATCGAGACCCTCCGTGCCCAGGCGGCGACGGATGCCGCACAGGCGAGACTGACGATCGACACCGAGCTGACGGCACACACCGCCCAGCTCGAGCGCGAGGCGGCGCACGCCGCCGAGAAGGTCGCGCAGGCCGAACAAGAGGCCGCTGCCATCCGCACCGAAGCCGAGAAGGGGGCCGCAGCGCTGCGCTCGCTCGTCTCGCGTGAGACGGAGCAGCTCCGCGCGGAGGCGGAGGACGCCGTGCGCGAGCAGCGCCTGCGCGCCCTGGAGTTCGAGGAGGCACTGAGCCGCCGGCAGGACGACGCCCAGCAGGAGTTCTTGATGCTGCACAACCAGGCCGTCGCGCACGCCGAGCGCATCACGCAGGACGCCAACGAGCAGGTCGCCGCGTCGCTGGAGCACGCGCAGCGCATCACGGCGAAGGCCGACGACTTCGACAAGCTCATGCGCGCGCAGGCTCAGCAGCACGAGGCCGACGCGCGGTTGCGCTCGCGCGAGATCCTCGATCGCGCGAGCGTCAAGGCCCAGAAGATCATCGACACCGTCACCGGGCATTCGCAGAGCGTGCTGCGCGACGCTGAAGACCGCACGCGGGCACTGCGCTGGCAGCAGCAGCAGTTGACGAGCTTCATGTCCGAGGTCAAGGAACTGCTGCGCACCGAGGCTGCGGCGGCCGACAGTGCCGAGGCCGCGCCCGCGCCTGGCGACGACGCGAACGACGACGAGAACGACGGCGATCAGACGCCCGAGTGATCGCCGATCGTTGAGGTCGCAGCCCCGACGTAGGCTCGGATCATGACCTCGATCGAGCCTCTCGTCTTCCCGACCGACGCCGACGGCTGGGTGGCGTTCGCGTCCGGACGGCCCGCCGCCGCTGTCGCTCTCGTCGCCGATGTCGACGCCCGCCTCATCGATGCGGCGGACGAGAGGGATGCCGCGACGCGCCTGGACCTGTGGAACGACGCCGATCTGGCGCTCCGGCAGGCCACGTGCGAGGCCTACCTGCTGAGTGAGGCGCACCCGGATGCCGAGGTGCGCCGCATCGCGGAGGAGCAGGTGCAGGCGCTCGAGGCGCTCTCGGCATCCCGCCTTCTCGACGCGAAGCTGTTCGCCGCATTCGAGGCTCTCACCGATGACGCTCTCGACGCCGACCAGGCGCGGCTGCTCGCGCAGGTGCGCCGCGACTTCCACCGCGGGGGCGTCGCCCTTCCTGCGGCTGATCGTGAGCGTGTGCGCGTGCTCACCGACCGCGACACGGAGCTGAGTCTGGAGTTCTCACGCAACATCCGTGACGGACGGCGCGAGATCCGCGTCGCCCCCGCGGCACTGGCGGGTCTGCCGCAGGACTTCATCGACGCGCACCCCGTCGACCACGACGGGCTGATCGTGCTCACGACCGAGTACACCGACCTTATGCCGGTGCGGGAATACGCGACCGACCGGGCGACGCGCACGGCGCTCGTCGCGGCCTACAACGACCTCGCGTGGCCGGTGAACGACACTGTCCTCGCCGAGCTGCTGGCCGTCCGCGCGGAACGTGCGCAGCTGCTCGGCTACCGCGACTGGGCCGACTACGAGACCGAGACCCGCATGATCGGCGCCGATCGTGTCGACGGCGGCAGTGCGGCGATCGCCGAGTTCCTCGGGCGTCTCGACGACGCATCGGCCGACGCGGCCGCTCGTGAGTACCCGGTGCTGCTCGAACGGCTGCAGCAGGACGACCCGGCGGCGACCGAGGTCACGATCGCCGACTTCTTCTACCTTCTCAGCGCGCTGCGCCGTGAGCGTCACGACGTCGACGCTCAGCTCGTGCGCTCGTACTTCTCCTTCGACCGGGTGCTGCCGGGCGTGCTCGACACGACCGCGCGCCTGCTCGACGTCGAGTACGTGCCTGTCGAGATCCCCACCTGGCACGACGATGTGCGCTCGTACGACGTCGTCCGCGAAGGTCAGCGGCTCGGACGCATCCACCTCGACCTGCATCCGCGTGACGGCAAGTACAACCACGCCGCCTGCTTCCCCCTCGCCCCCGGCGTCGCGGGGCGTGTGCTGCCCGAGGCGGTGCTGCTGTGCAACTTCGCGCGCGGGCTGATGACCCACGACGAAGTCGTCACGTTCTTCCACGAGTTCGGCCACCTCGTGCACGACATCCTCGGCGGCGCGCAGCGCTTCGTGCGCTTCTCGGGCGTGGCGACGGAGTGGGACTTCGTCGAGGCGCCCAGCCAGCTGCTGGAGGAATGGGCGTGGGATGCCGAGGTCCTCGCCTCGTTCACCGCGAACGCCGCGGGCGAGCCGATCCCGGCCGATCTGGTCGCCAAGATGCGCGTCGCCGACGGGTTCGGACGGGCCCTGGAGGTGCGCCGCCAGCTCGGCCACGCGAACGTGTCGTACCACCTGCACGTCGACCGTCCGGAAGACCTGCAGGCGGCCACGGAGCACTGGTACTCCGTGACGAGCCCGGTGCAGCCACTGCGCGGACGGCACCCGTACGCCGGATTCGGTCATCTCACCGGCTACGGTGCCTGCTACTACACGTACCAGTGGAGCCTCGTTATCGCCCGCGACCTGCTCTCGGGCTTCGGCGGCGACCTCATGGATGCCGAGGCGGCCTCCCGCTACCGCCGCGAGATCCTCGAGCCGGGCGGCCGCCGCGACGCGACCGCGCTCGTCGAGGCGTTCCTCGGACGGCCGTACTCCTTCGACGCCTACCGGGCGTGGCTCGCCGGCGCCTGACCCGGTGACGGATCGGCGTCGAGCCGGCGCGCGTCAGGTGAGGCGGGCGAGAGCGGCGACGAACGCGTCGACGTCGTCTTCGGACGTGTCGAAGGAGCACATCCAGCGGACCTCGTTCTTCGCCGCGTCCCAATCGTAGAAGCGGAAGCTCTCGCGGAGGGCATCGGCGACGCCGTCGGGCAGTACCGCGAAGACGCCGTTGGCCTGCGTCGGCTGGCTGAACGACACCCCGGTGACCGATCCGTCGGCGATCCCGGCTTCGACACCGGCCCGCAGGCGCTGGGCCATCGCGTTCGCGTGGCGCGCGTTGCGCAGGTACAGGTCCCCCTCGAGCAAGGCGACCAGCTGCGCGGAGATGAATCGCATCTTCGACGCCAGCTGCATGTTCAGCTTTCGCAGGAACAGCAGCCCCTCCGCGGCCGCCGGGTCGAGGACGACGACGGCTTCGCCGCCCAAGGCGCCGTTCTTCGTGCCGCCGAAGCTCAGCACATCCACGCCCACGTCGGTGGTGAAGGCGCGCAGCGGCAGGTCGAGTGCCGCGGCCGCATTGGAGATGCGGGCACCGTCCAGGTGCAGGCGCATACCGCGGGCGTGCGCATGGTCGGCGAAGGCCGCGATCTCGTCGGGCGTGTACAGCGTGCCGAGCTCGGTCGACTGTGTGATCGAGACGACGAGCGGCTGCGCGCGGTGCTCGTCTCCCCATCCCCAGGCCTCGCGGTCGACGAGCTCAGGAGTCAGCTTGCCGTCGTCGGTGGGGACGTTCAGGATCTTGATCCCCGCAACCCGCTCGGGAGCGCCGCCCTCATCGACATTGATGTGCGCGGTGGATGCCGCGATCACCGCACCCCACCGCGGCAGCATCGACTGCAGCCCGACGACGTTCGCGCCCGTCCCGTTGAAGACGGGGAACGCCTCGGCGTGGTCGCCGAAGTGGTGGCGGAACACCTCCTGCAGTCGGGCCGTGTAGGCGTCCTCGCCGTACGCGATCTGATGCCCGTGATTGGCGGCGGCGATGGCTTCGAGGATCTCGGGGTGGACGCCCGAGTAGTTGTCGCTGGCGAAGCCGCGGACGGTCGTGTCATGCAGGGTGGTCACGGATATCCAATCTAGTTCGGCGCGCCGAGGCCGACGATCGTGTCGTTGATCTCGGCCGCGTCGGCATCCCAGAGCCCGACGAAGGCCGATCCGAGCGCCTCCTCCAGGCCCGCGAGAGCCCGGACGCGGAAGATGACGGATGCCGCGGTCTGCGCGACCCCGCGATCGCGCGCGTCCTTCGCGAAGCCCTGCGCCATCGCGCGGGCCCACGCCTCCTCGGCGGCCTTGACGGCGGCGTAGTTGGCCCCGCCCGCCAGGGGACGCGCGACCGCCGTGGACGACACGATCGCCGTCCGGGCGGCGGGGGAGGCGTTCAGGTCATCCCAGCACGCGCGCGTGACGTGTCGCAGGGCGCTCAGTCCGCTCTCCAGCGCGCGGTAGTCGGCCTCGGTCTGGCCGCGCAGCCCGCCGCCGCCGCGCCACCCCCCGACGAGGTGCAGCAGCCCGTCGACACGCACGCCGTCCGCCGCGAGCATCGCCGCGAACGCCGCGACCTCCGCCTCGTCGGCGAGGTCGCACACGGCCGTGCGCGCGCCCAGGTCGCGCAGGGGAGCGAGAGCGTCATCGCGGCGCCCCACCGCGATGACGCTCGCCCCGGCCGCCACGAGCGCGCGGGCGGCGGCGTGGCCACTCGCGCTCGTGGCGCCGGCGACGACGATCGTCCTCCCGCGGACGCCGTCACCCATCGCGGCTCGTGATCCCCGCGGTCGAGGAGATGACGCCGTGCATCTTCTTGTCGAGCGCCTCGAAGAACATCGACAGCGGGAACTCGTCGTCCAGCACGGCGTCGGTGTAGCCCTTCGGAGCTCCGGCCAGCACCTCGTCGGGCAGACCCCGCGCCCACACAGACGCCGGATGGGGCGTCACGACGCCGCGGACGAGCTCATACGCGGCGAGCCAGTGCGCGACTTTCGGCCGGTCGATCGACTCCCAGTACAGCCGGTCGATCGCGTCGCTGAGCGCGATGACCGCCGCCGGCACGTCGTCCCAGTCGAACGCCAGTGCGGTGTCGGTCCAGTGCAGCACGCCGCGCTGATGCAGCCAGGCGAACAGCAGCTGGCCGCCCAGTCCGTCGTAGTTGCGTACCCGCGTCCCGGTGATCGCGAACCGGAAGATCCGGTCGAAGAGCACGGCGTACTGGACGAGTCGTGCGTGATCGAGCATCTCCCGCTCGGCATCCGTCAGCTCTTCGCCCTGATCGGCCCGCGCGCTCAGCCGCGCGGCGATGCCGACGCACTCCCGGTACGCGGTCAGATCGCAGCGCAGCTCCTCGAGCGAGTACAGGAAGTACGGCATGCGCTGCTTGATCATGAACGGGTCGAACGGCAGGTCGCCGCGCATGTGACTGCGGTCGTGGATCAGGTCCCACATGACGAAGGTCTGCTCGGTCAGGCCCTGGTCGGTGAGCATGCGCGCGACGCCCTCCGGTACGTCGAGCTTCGTGATCTCGGATGCCGCGCCCACCACGCGCCGGAAGCGCGCCGCTTCGCGGTCCTGGAAGATCGCGCCCCACGTGAACGCCGGAATCTCACGCATGGCGACCGTCTCGGGGAACAGCACCGCGGAGTTCGTGTCGTAGCCGGACGTGAAATCCAGCAGGCGCAGGGAGACGAACAGGCCGTTGGTGTACGTGTGCTCCAGCTCGGCGATGAACTCCGGCCAGATCACCTCGCAGAGCACCGCCTCCAGGTGCCGGTCGCGGGAGCCGTTCTGCGTGTACATCGGAAAGACGACGAGATGGCGCAGGCCGTCGACACGGTCGCGCTGCGGCTGGAAGGTCACCAAGGAGTCGAGGAAGTCGGGCACACCGAAGCCGCTGTCGGCCCACCGGTGCAGGTCGACGACACACGCCGACAGGTAGGCGGCATCGTGCGGGAACAGCGGGGCGAGGCTTGCGATCGCCTCCGCGACCGAGGCGACCAGTTCCGCGGCGTGATCACGGTGGGCGGGGTCCGCGACCGAGCCGTCTTGCGCTTGCAGCGGCTGCAGCTGCGAGACGGCATCCTTCAGGGCCAGCCACGCCGGCTGCTGCGTGATCGGTCGGTCGTCTTCGACGAGCTGCGTGATCGGTCGGTCGTCTTCGACGAGCTGCGTGATCGGTCTGTCGTCTTCGACGACCTCGGGCTCTCCGATGACGGACTTCGCGGGCGTGAGAAGGGACATGGTGGGCACCTCCGATCGTTTGACAGGAATATTTACGGCCTGAGTGGCTCGCATCGGATATTCTTCCATGTGTGGAAGATGATGTCGACCGTCGAATCGTTGCCGAGGTCTCCCGTGACGGACGGATGACCCTCGCCGACCTGTCCGCCGCGGTCGGACTGTCCGTCTCGGCGGTGCAGGCGCGGCTCAAGCGCCTCGAGTCCCGCGAGGTCATCACCGGGTACCGCGCCCTCGTCGATGCCGACGCGGCCGGACGTCCTCTGGCCGCATTCATCGAGATCACTCCGCTCGACCCCGCGCAGCCCGACAATGCGCCCGAACTGCTCGAGCACCTCGACGCCATCGAAGCGTGCCACTCCATCGCGGGCGACGCCAGCTACATGCTCTTCGCCCGGGTCGCATCCCCCCGCGCACTCGAAGACCTCGTGCGCGACATCCGTCTCGCCGCGTCCGTCCGCACACGCACCACCGTCGTGCTGCAGACGTTCTACGAGCACCGGCCGATCGTGCCCCTCGGCGCCTCGTAGCGCTCGAGGCTGCGAGTGGGGGCGTCCACGCGCCGTCCGAATTTGTCCTTGCCGAAAACCTATGCTTGCTGTCACAATGTTGCGAGAGACAACATATAGGTCACATGTCGCTTTTCGCGTCGGGGTCGTCTGTCCGAATATGTTCTCTCCGTAAACAATCACCATTCCGTGAGCGATGTCTGCCACGCGGTGGTGGCTTCTGCATTCAGAGAGGAACGCACAGAACATGAAGCTCACACGCCTCGCGGCTTTGGCCGTCACCGGCACACTTCTCATCGGCGGATTGGCGGCGTGCTCATCCACGCCGGCGGCCTCCGGTGGAGCGGCAACCGGCGCCCAGGGTGAATGCAACGTCGGCATCTCCATGCCCACGCGCACCCTCGAGCGCTGGATCAACGATGGCGAGGGTCTGCAGACCAAGCTGAAGGGCGACGGCTGCACGGTCGACCTCCAGTACGCCGACAACAAGACTGATCAGCAGATCTCGCAGATTCAGAACCAGATCGCCGGTGGTGCGAAGATCCTCGTGATTGCCGCCATCGACGGCAGTTCTCTCGGCCCGGTGCTCGCCGAGGCCAAGAAGCAGAACATCACGGTCATCGCCTACGACCGTCTTATCAATGGCACCGGTGACGTCGACTACTACGCGACCTTCGACAACTACAAAGTGGGCAAGTTGCAGGGCGAGTTCATCGCGAAGCAGCTCGGCCTCGCCGACGGCAAGGGACCGTTCAACCTCGAACCCTTCGCCGGCAGCCCCGACGACAACAACGCCAAGTTCTTCTTCTCCGGCGCGTGGGATGTCCTGCTTCCGTATGTGACCTCCGGCAAACTGGTGGTCCCGTCGGGCAAGTCGCCCTCGAGCGACGCGGATTGGGCGTCGATCGGCATCCAGGGCTGGGCATCCGACAAGGCTCAGGCCGAGATGGACAACCGCCTCTCCTCGTTCTACACGTCGGGCCAGAAGGTGAACGTCGTTCTGTCGCCGAACGATTCGCTCGCCATCGGCATCATCGCCTCGCTCAAGTCGGCCGGGTACACCCCCGGCTCCGCCTATCCGGTGCTCACCGGTCAGGACGCCGACAAGGCGAACGTGCAGGCCATCCTCAACGGCGAGCAGTCGATGACCGTCTGGAAGGACACCCGGGCCCTCGGCGATCGCGTGCAGAAGATGATCGCGTCGATCGTCGCGGGGCAGCAGGTCGAGGTCAACGACACCAAGACGTACGACAACGGCGTCAAGGTCGTGCCGTCCTACCTGCTCGACCCCGAGGTGGTCACCAAGGACACCGTGCAGTCCATGCTCATCGACTCCGGCTTCCTCAAGGCGAGCGACGTCGGTCAGTGAGTTCGAGGGGGGTGGATGCCGCGGCATCCACCCCCCTCTCTGCCCGGCGAGCATCGACTCAGCGGTCATCGACACATCGAGGTGAAGGACCCTATGGAACAGCCCATTCTGATCATGCGCGACATCGTCAAAGAGTTCGGTGCCGGCGTCCGTGCCCTGGACGGCGTCTCCCTGAGCGTGCGCAAGGGGGAGGTGCACGCCATCTGTGGGGAGAACGGCGCGGGCAAATCCACGCTGATGAAGGTGCTCTCGGGGGTGTATCCCACCGGATCCTTCGAGGGCTCGATCGAATTCGACGGTCACGAGGCCGCGTACCGCTCGATCAACGACAGCGAAGCCGACGGCATCGTGATCATCCACCAGGAGCTGGCTCTCAGCCCCTACCTCTCCATCGCGGAGAACATCTTCCTCGGCAACGAGATCCACAAACGCGGATTCGTCGACTGGAACGCGACCAATGTCGCGGCCGGGCAGCTGTTGGCGCGCGTCGGACTCGACGAGAACCCGGCTACCAAGATCCTCGAGCTCGGCGTCGGCAAGCAGCAGCTCGTCGAGATCGCCAAGGCCCTGTCCAAAGAGGTCAAGCTGCTCATCCTCGACGAGCCCACCGCCGCGCTGAACGACGACGACAGCAGCCACCTGCTGGCGCTCATCGAGCAGCTGCGGCAGCAGGGCATCACCTCGATCATCATCAGCCACAAGCTCAAGGAGATCCGCCGCATCGCCGACACCGTGACCGTGCTGCGTGACGGGCGCACCATCGAGAGCATCGACATGCACGGGCCGGACGCCACGGAGGCGCGGATCATCCGCTCCATGGTGGGCCGCGATCTGACGAGCATGTTCCCGCCGCGCGAGCCCCACATCGGAGCCGAACGGTTTCGCGTCGAGGACTGGACGGTCCATCACCCCGTCGATGTCGACCGTGTCGTCGTCGACAACGCCTCCTTCCACGTGCGCGCGGGCGAGATCGTCGGGTTCGCGGGCCTCATGGGGGCCGGCCGCACCGAACTGGCGATGAGCATCTTCGGTCGCAGCTACGGAACAGGAATCAGCGGCCGGGTCTACAAGGACGGGGTGCAGATCCAGACTCGTACCGTCGACGAGGCCATCCGGCACGGCATCGCCTACGCGACCGAGGATCGCAAGCGCTACGGGCTCAACCTCATCGGCGACATCAAGATGAACGTGTCGGCGGCGGCCCTGGCCAAACTCGCCCGGTTCGGGATCATCGATCGTTACCGCGAGTACAAGGTCGCCGACTCGTATCGCTCCAAGATGAACATCAAGGCGCCCTCGGTGGCGGTTCTCGCGGGCAACCTGTCGGGCGGCAACCAGCAGAAGGTCGTGCTCTCGAAGTGGGTCTTCTCCGGGCCCGACATCCTCATCCTCGACGAGCCCACCCGGGGGATCGACGTGGGAGCGAAATACGAGATCTACGGAATCATCAACGAGCTCGCTGCTCAGGGCAAGGCCGTCATCCTGATCTCCTCCGAGCTTCCGGAACTGCTCGGGCTGGCCGATCGCATCTACACCATCTCCGAAGGCCGCATCTCCGGCGAGCTCGAGCGCGCCGAGGCCACGCAAGAACGACTCATGCACTTCATGACAGCGGGAAAGGACCTGGCCCGATGAGCGCCACCACGTCGTCGACTTCCACTCGGCCCGGAGCGGGCGCATCGGGCGGCTCAGCCAAGCGGCGGCTGCGCCTGAACGTGAACCTCCGGCAGTACGGCATCCTCGCCGCCCTCGCGGTGATCATCCTGCTCTTCCAGGTACTCACCGGAGGGCGCCTGCTGCTGCCGGGCAACGTCAACAACCTCATCCAGCAGAACGCGTACGTGCTCATCCTTGCGATCGGGATGGTGATGGTGATCATCGCCGGTCACATCGACCTCTCGGTCGGCTCGGTGGTGGCCATGGTCGGAGCGATCGCCGCGATCTCCATGAACGTCTGGGGTCTGCCGTGGTGGGCCGCGCTGCTCGTGGCGCTGGCCACCGGTGCCGTGGTCGGTGCCTGGCAGGGGTTCTGGGTCGCGTTCGTCGGCATCCCCGCCTTCATCGTGACCCTCGCCGGCATGCTGATTTTCCGAGGATTCACCCTCGTGCTCCTCACGGGCGGAACGATCAGCGGCCTTCCGCCCCAGTTCACCGCCATCGGCGCGGGCTGGATCCCGGGCTTCGCCGGCGGCATCCTCGGTCGTGACGCGTTCACGCTGCTGCTCGGCCTCGTCGCTTCGGCAGCGCTGATCGTGCAGCAGCTGCGCGCCCGTGCCGCGCTGCGGCGGCTCGAACTGCCGCGGGAGCCCGGTGCATCGTTCTGGACCAAGCAGATCATCGCCGTCGCCGCGATCATGGCCCTCACGTGGCTGCTGTCGGGCTACAGCGGTACGCCCATCATCCTGATCGTGCTGGCCCTGCTGATCCTCGCGTACAGCTACGTCCTCAGCCGGTCGGTGTTCGGCCGGCACATCTACGCGATGGGCGGCAACCTCTTCGCCGCGCAGATGTCCGGCGTGAAGACCAAGTGGGTCACCTTCTTCATCTTCGTCAACATGGGGGCTCTGGCCGCCGTCGCGGGCATCGTCAGTACGGCGCGCGCGGGATCGGCGGTGGCCTCGGCCGGCCAGAACTACGAGCTCGATGCGATCGCGGCCGTCTTCATCGGCGGCGCAGCCGTCCAGGGCGGCGTGGGTACCGTCGTCGGGGCGGTGATCGGCGGCCTCGTGATGGGGGTCTTGAACATGGGGCTGTCGATTCTGTCCGTGGATGCCGCGTGGCAGATGGCGATCAAGGGCTTCGTTCTGCTGCTGGCCGTCGCCTTCGACGTGTTCAACAAGAGGCGCGCCGGCATGCGGTGAGCGCCGTTGCCGTCAGCGGCGACGCGGAGCCAGCCCGCGTCGCCGCTGTGGATCCGTGCGCCCTGCGGGACAGGAGAGGATGAGTCGCGATGAACATCCCCGCCGGCCCCGCCGCCGCGACCAGCAACGCGACGCTCCGGGGCAACAATCTCGCGCTCGTTTCGACGCTCGTGCATCGTTCGGGCCCGCTCAGTCGGGCCGAACTCACGGCGCAGACCGGGTTGAGCCGCTCTGCCATCGCGGGGCTGATCGGCGAGCTGGTCGACCTCGGGTGGGTCACGGAGGAGGCTCCGGCTCCGAGCGGACGCATCGGCCGCCCGAGCCCGATCGTCATGCCGGGCCGCGCATACGCCGGCGTCGGTGTGCACATCGACGCCGACGCGATCACGGTGGGGCTGGTGGGACTCGGCGGTGAGCTGCTGCGCCGCATCCGGGTCGATGTCCGCACCCCGCCGACACCGGTCGAGGCCGTGCGTACCGTCGGGTCCATCGTCGAAGGATTTCGGCTGGAGCGTGCGGAACGGAGCATCATCGGCATCGGCGTGGCCGTTCCCGGACTCGTCGATGCGGAGTCGGGCGATGTGCGGTGGACCCCACGACTGGGGTGGTCGGCGGTGGCGATCGGCGCACAGATGGAGCGGGCGCTCGGCATCCCCGCGCTCGTGGGCAACGACTGCTCGCTGGAGGGCATCGCCGAGGCGAGGTTCGGTGCGGCGCGGGGAATCGGCGATGTCGTCTACATCGCCGGTCACGCCAGCGGCATCGGCGGTGGGGTGATCGTGGGCGGCGTGCCCCTTCAGGGCGCCTCGGGCTATGCGGCGGAACTCGGGCACACCCTCGTGCGCACGGGCGGAGCGCTCTGCCGCTGCGGCCGTCGCGGCTGTCTCGAAGCCGAGGTGAGTCTGCACGGCCTGCTCGAGATCCTCGGCCGCTCCACGATCGACCAGGACGAGCTCGACATCGAGCTGGGAACCTCGCGCGATCCGCGGCTGCTCGCCGAGGTCACCCGACAGACCGCGCTGCTCGCCGAGGGCATGTCGACGTTCATCCACCTGTTCAACCCGCGGATGGTCGTGTTGGGCGGCTTCCTCGGATCGCTCCTTTCGGCCGGGCGCGAGCGGCTGTCGGTGGAGGTGTCCTCGCGAACGCTCAGCGAGTTCCGCCGCAGCGTGCGGATCGAACGCGCCGCCCTGCGCTCGCGTCTCGAGCTGGTGGGAGCCACCGAGCCCCTCTTCGACCGGGCGCTGGCCGATCCGGCCGCGGCAGGAGCGATCCGCTGAGTCGGCGTCGCGTCGCAATACACCCCGCGATGGATGCCGCGGCTCGCGCCGTCGCGTAGCGTCGAAGCGTGTTCCGCAGGCTCACCCGCACGCAGCTGACGGTCGACATCGTCGCCGCCGGCGTCTTCGCGATGTTCGCGGTGCTGGCCATCCTCGCACCCTGGGACGCCGTCAGCTCGGGCGTGCTGCCCCCGCGCGTGGCGCTCGCCGTCGCGATGGTGCTCACCGTGGTCTTCTCGGCCGCCGCCGCGATCCGGCGCCTGGCTCCGGAGCTGGCGCTGGCGGTGTGCTGGGTGGCCGCGATCATGCAGATGGCCAGCGGCCTGCCGCCGCTGCCGGCGAACGTCGTGATCTTCGGCGTGCTCTACACCACCGCGGCATACGGGGCGCGACGCACGTTCTGGCTCGGACTCGCCTCATCGTTGGTCGGCGCGGTCGCGATCGCCGTCTACATCGTCGTGGTGCCGCTCCTGCTTGGAGCCGGCACCCCGAACGGCATCGGCACCTACGTGTTCGCCAGTGTCGCCACCTTCGCCTCCGCCGCGTTCGCCCTGCTGCTGTCGTGGACGACGGGTGCGCTGGTGCGCACCACGCTGCGTGCTCGCGAGAATCGCCGCGCGCAGGAGCTCGCCGAGGCCACGGCGGTCGCCGAGGCCGAGCGCACCCGCATCGCCCGCGACATGCACGACGTGGTCGCCCATTCGCTCGCGGTCGTGATCGCGCAGGCCGACGGCGCGCGCTACGCCGCGGCATCCGACCCGGCCGTCGCCGCAGCGACGCTCGGCACGATCTCCGCCACGGCCCGCGCCGCGCTGTCCGACGTGCGGATGCTGCTGACGCAGTTGCGGCATACGCAGGCCGAAGGCCCGCAGCCCACACTCGCCGACCTCGAGCAGCTCTACGCACAGGTGCGCGCGGCGGGCGTCGCACTGCGCGTCGACATCGACCCCATGCCGAGCGCCGAGGTGCCCTCTGCGGTACAGCTCGCCGTCTTCCGCATCCTGCAGGAGGCGCTCACCAATGCGTTGCGCCACGGCGCGCGCGCCGAGGTGAGCGTGCGGCTGGCGTGGCACCCTGAAAGAGTGGAGCTGAGCGTGAGCAACCCCATCGATCCGCCGTCGCCGCTTGCCGCCGCGCACGGCGACCGCGGGGAGGGCGAGGCGCGCGGACACGGGCTCATCGGCATGCGCGAGCGCGCACAGCTCGTCGGCGGGCACCTCGAGGCGGCGCCCCGCGGGCAGGTCTTCGTCGTGACCGCCTCGCTGCCGATCGCCGGGGAATCGATCACTCCGGGATCGCTCCCCGGGCCGAACCTTCCAGGTTCGCACGTGCCGGGCGCGGCCCGGTGAGCGCGCCGATCCGCGTCGTCCTCGTCGACGATCAGGCCCTTTTCCGCGCCGGCATCCGCATGGTCATCGACTCGCAGCCCGATCTGACCGTCGTCGGCGAAGCCGGAGACGGGGCCGAAGGCGTGCGCGTCGTCCGCCAGACGCGCCCCGACGTCGTGCTCATGGACATCCGGATGCCGGTGATGGACGGCCTCGCAGCGACCGCCGAGCTGCTGGCGGATCCGAGCCTGGCAGCCGCGCCGCCGCGGATCGTCATGCTCACGACGTTCGACCTCGACGAGGCGGCCGCCCGCGCGATTCGTCAGGGGGCGAGCGGCTTCCTCCTGAAGGACGCCGATCCGGAGTTCCTGCTCGCAGCGATCCGCACGGTGCAGTCAGGCTCGGCGGTCATCGCCGCCGCGGCCACCCGCGAGCTGTTCGCCCAGTTCTCCGCCCCCCTGCGTGCGACGCCACCGGCCTTCGCCGAGCTCACCGAGCGGGAGCGGGAGATCTTCGCCCTCGCCGCCCGCGGCCTCTCCAACGCCGAGATCGCCCAGCGTGAGTTCCTCTCCGAGGCCACGGTGAAGACCCACATCAGTCGCGTGCTGGGAAAGCTCGGACTCCGCGACCGCGTGCAGCTGGTCGTCTTCGCCTTCGAGCACGGCCTGGCCTGAGAGAGAACGTTTCTCCAGATCATCCTTGCGATGTAGAGCGTCGCGACGCGAGGCCGACGCGGCGCCACGGGCGCCCTCCGTAGCGTCGAGAGCATGCAGATCACCATGACCGAACTCGGGCTCGCCGCTCGCGTGCAGAGCCTCACCAAGACCTACGGCGGCGGCGAGAGCGGCGTGCGTGCTCTCGACGGCGTCACCGTCGGCATCCGCCGCGGCGAGTTCACCGCCGTCATGGGCCCGTCGGGCTCGGGAAAGTCGACGCTCATGCACATCATGGCCGGGCTGGACGGCGCCACGAGCGGTCGGGCGTGGATCGGCGACACCGAGATCACGGGACTGTCCGACCTCGAGCTGACGATTCTGCGCCGTCGTCGGATCGGCTTCGTCTTCCAGGCGTTCAACCTCGTGCCGACACTCGACGCAATCGGCAACATCATGCTGCCCTTCGATCTCGACGGGCGCCGCCCGACGGCGCTGGAGCGGGCTCGCATCGACGCCCTCATCGACACCCTGGGGCTGCGGGCACGCCTGCAGCACCGGCCGCACGAGCTGTCCGGCGGCCAACAGCAGCGCGTCGCCATCGCCCGCGCCCTCGCGACGGCGCCCGACCTCGTCTTCGCCGACGAGCCGACCGGCAACCTCGACTCGCGCTCGAGCCGCGAGGTGCTCTCCCTTCTCGCCGCCGCCAGCCGTGAGCACGGACAGTCCATCGCGATGGTGACGCACGACCCCGTGGCCGCCGCGCATGCCGATCGCGTGCTGTTTCTCGGTGACGGCCGTGTCGTCGCCGACAAGCCCGCGCAGACCGCCGAGCAGGTCGCGGCGTTCATGCTGGCCGCGGAGGTGAGGGCGTGAGCGCGCTCGCCGACCGCGCGGCGCCGCCGACGGCTGCGCCCCGCCGCGCCTGGACACGAGGGGCGTGGCTGCGCGAGCGCGGCATGGGGGCGAGCATTCTGGTCGCCGCGATCTCGTCCGCGTTCGGCGTGCTGCTGCTGACCGCCACCGGCTACATCGCGACGTGGGCGCGCACCGACCCCTACCTGGGAGACAGCGAGACGGTCGCGATCGTCCTCGGCATCCTCAGCGTCCTGCTGGTCGGCGTCGCCGTGTACGTCGCCGCGATCGTGACGGCCAACACCTTCGCGACCATCGTCGCCGGCCGCACCCGTCAGATCGCCCTGATGCGGCTGATCGGCGCGTCCGCGCGGGCTCAGCGCCGCCAGGTGGGGAGTCAGGGCGTCGGAGTCGGCGTCATCGGAGCCACGACGGGCCTCATCGTGGGAGCGGCCGTCGCCGCCGCGCTCGTTCGTGCCGCCGACGCACTGCTGCACGTCACCGTCGGCTATGCCGTACTGCAGCCGGTGCTGCTGGTTCCGGCTGCCGTCGTGGCGCTGACGACCTGGGCCGGCGCCTGGAGCGGGTCGCGCAGGGTGCTGGCGGTGACGCCCCTGCAGGCGCTCGGTGGGGCGACGCCGCGCAGGCGCGACGAGGCCCGATCGCGCGGGCGTACCGCGGTCGCGGTCGCGCTCGGGTCCTCCGGTGCGGCGCTGCTCGCCGGCGGCGTGGTCGTCGGGACGGCATCGCCGCTGGGTGTCATCGTCGCCTTCTTCGGCGGTGTGCTGTCCTTCACCGCTCTCGCGCTGGGGGCCGTCCTCGTCATGCCGCCGCTGTTGCGCCTGAGCGGACGCGCCTTCGGACGCTCCGCGCCCGCGCGTCTGGCCGCCGAGAATGCGCTGCGCTACCCCGAGCGCGCCAGCCGGATGGCGATCGGTGTCGTGATGGGGGTGACCCTCGTGGTGATGTTCGCGGTCGCGAGTGCGTCGGTGAAAGCGCTGCTGACCGCCGCAGCCGATGGGGTTCCGGCCGCCGAGCTGAGCCGCGTGCTCGACACGTTCGCGGCCATCATGATGGGGCTCGTCGCGGTGTCGGCCGTGATCGCCGCCGTCGGACTCGTCAACCTCCTGACGATCGGTGTCGTGCAGCGTCGGCGTGAGCTCGGCCTGTTGCGCGCGCTGGGGCTGTCGTCCGCGCAGGTGCGCACCGTGGTGCTGCTGGAGGCCGTGCACGTGACGATCACGGCGCTGGCGTTCGGGCTCGTGCTCGGCGTCGTCTACGGCTGGGTGGCGGCGCAGTCGCTGCTCGGCTCGGTCGCGCTGCCGCCGTCGTTCGCGGCGCCGACGGTCGTGGCCCCCGCCGTGCCGTGGATGCCGGTGCTCATCGTCGTCGCGGCGACGACGCTGCTGACCGTTGTCGCCACGGTCGTTCCCACGCGGCTGGCGACGCGGGTGAGTGCCGTGGAGGCCCTCGCCGAGTGAGAATCCGGGCGCGTCGGGAGCGCCCGGACGCCGGCTGCCGCGGTCACGGCTTCGACCGCGGCGGCCGGCTTTTTCGGGAAGGCGGCCGTCAGCGCTCGGACGGGTCGACGGAGGTGTCCTCCGCGGCTTCGGGGTCGTACGCCCAGGTCGGCGCCAGCGCCTTCAGCCGCGCGCCGCGCCACTGCCACGTCGCCCAGAGCACGGGCCACAGCGGGGCCGCCGCCGCACCGCCGATGACGAGCCGGTCACGCCAGAGCGTGCGAGACGGATCGCCCGGCGCGGGGGAGACGGCCATCTGGTGGTCCCAGACATCGAGGGCCGCGAGGGGACCGGTCAGCGGGATGCCGCTGTCACGGAAGATGCGCACGGGACCGTTCGCATCGTCGACGTGCCGCTCGCTCACATGGATCAGCTGCTGGCCGAGCCCGATCCGTCCGGCGACGCTCATGCGCACGGGGACGTCGGCGCCCGGCTCGAGACGCAGCGGCAGTCCCTCCGCCGCCATCGGTGCCAGCTCGACGAACGGGCCGTACAGGTCGGCGACCGCGCGCGGCGAGTGCAGGGCGCGCCACGCGGCATCCGCGTCGCAGTCCAGGACGAGCTTCAGCATGATCCGCATGCGCCCAGTCTCGCATCCGCCTGCCCGTAGCCTGGAGACATGGCTTCCCCGTTCGATCAGTCCCGCTATCAGGTGCGCATGGAATGGGGTACCTCGGGGCTCGAGCGCGTGGCGGCATCCGATGTCGTGGTCGTCGTCGACGTGCTCCGATTCTCGAGCACGGTCGCGCGGCACATCGAGGCGGGCGAGACCGTTGCGCTGGATGCCGAAGCCCACGCCCTGTCGCTGAACGGCGCCGCCGTCGCCGCCCGCGCCGCCGAGAGCGACGCGGTGGTGTTCCTGGGGGCACTGGTCAATGCCGCCGCGGTGGCCGCCGCCGTCATGGCCGAGCAGCAGCGCCGCGCGGCGCGCACGAGCATCCTCGTCATCGCCGCCGGCGAGCTCTCGTCCCGTGAACCCGGCGCCGCCCTTCGCGTCGCGGTCGAAGACCTCCTCGGCGCCGGCGCGATCGTCGATGCGCTCGGAGCGCTCGGCATCGACCACACCTCGCCCGAGGCGGCGGCCGCCGGTGAGGCGTTCCGGGGCCTGCGTCCTGCGCTGCGGCACCTTCTGACCGCCGGCGGATCGGGGCAGGAGCTCATCGACCGGGGCCTGCGCGATGACGTGCTCGCCGCCGCGCAGGTGGATGCGGTGTCGTCGGCGCCCGTGCTGCGTGACGGGACGTTCGCGGCGTACGCCTGAGCCGCGCTCAGAACGGCGCGCCGACCGCCTCCCGCGGCGTCATCGCCGCCCGACGCGTGGCCGGTGAGATCTCGCGGCGCGTCCAGACGAAGAGGAAGCGGTCATCGAAGGATGCCGAGCAGCGCGCGCACGACGTCGGCCTCGTGGCGCGGCGATGCCGATAGGCGATGTGACCGCTGGGGCAGACGCCCACCCACGGGGCCAGCTCGGTCGCCGTCTCGCCGTGATGGGTCGTGCCGCCGGTGTAGCCGAGCATGCGGGCCGTGCGCTTCCACGCCGCGCCGTGCCCGGCCCGCGGACCGGCGAGCGCGTGCGCGACCTCGTGCAGCAGCGTCTGGCGATTGGTCTCGTCGTCGTATCGCGCGGCGAGGTACCGGGAGACGGTGATGCGCTGGCGCGTGTAGTCGCAGGCTCCCGCGCGGCGCTTCGCGTTGTCGAAGGCGAACGTCCACGACGCGTCGAGATGCGTGCGGATGAGAGCCTCGGCCTCGCGCCGGACGACGTCCAGATCGGTCATGCGGACACGCTAGAACGGGTGTCCGACACTCAGCTCGCGACGGCCGTCGTGCGACGGCGGTCGGCGGCTTCGATGGCCAGCAGCGTCGATTCGAGCTGCTCCTCCGGCGCGCCCGTCTGCTGACGCAGGAACAGCGCGCGCTTGAAGTCGGCGCGGGCGTCGGCGTAGTCCTCGGCGTCGTAGCTCACCTTGCCGCGATGCTGGAAGGCGAACGCCGCAAGGGCTGCCCAGCCCTGCCCTTCCGCCTCTTCGGCGCAGGTGGTCAGCTCCTGGTGGGCCGCGGCGTACGCTCCCCGCACCTGCAGCACGCTCGCGTGCAGGATCCGCGCGCGCAGCAGATCCTTGCGGGTCCCGCCCATCCGTGCCACACGCACCGACTGCTCCGACACGACGAGGGACTCGTCCCACCGACCGAGCACCTTCAGCAGCCACACCCGTTCGAGCAGAGCCGGAAGGCTGCGCTGGTCGCCCAACTCGTCGAGGCGCTCCTGGCACTCGCGAGGGTCCACCATCTCGCGCAGCGTCTGTGGGTCGTATCCCTTGATGTAGGTCACGGGCAGGCCCCCTTCGTCGTGCGGATCGTCGTGCGAACGCGCCTGCGTGAGGCGCACCCCTCCAGTGTGACCCGAGGCCATCGGGGGGCCCGCCTGTACACGCCGCGGCCGCCGATTCTCAGCGTTCGAACACGGATGCCGCGGGCTTGGGTGAGGCGGTGGCATCGGCATCCGTCGCCACTCGGGCGCCTCGGACGAACTCGTCGAGCTCTGCGCCCTGCGCGACCTTCGCCGGGTGGGGACCGGCGGCCATCAGTCGCGGCAGCCACTCGACGGGCAGGGGGGAGGGGGAGGCCGCGATGACGAGATTGCCGAAGCGGCGACCCTTCAGCGTCTGCACCTCCGCGAGCACGATGACTTCGGGAAGCACCTCCCGCACGGTGGCGACCTCGCGGCGGGCGAAGGCGAGTCCCGCGCCGTCGGCGACGTTCACGAGAAGCACCCCGTCGGGCGCGAGCAGCCCGCCGAGGATGCGGAAGTACTCGACGGTGGTGAGGTGGGCGGGCGTCTGCGCACCGGCGAACACGTCGGAGACCACGAGGTCGGCGGTACCCTGCAGCCCGGCCGGAAGGCGACCGGCGACGTCGCGCGCATCGCCGATGCGCACCCGCACCTGCGCGCCGCGCGGCAGCGGCAGACGGGCGCGCACGAGGTCCACGAGGGGCTGCTCGAGCTCGATCACCTGCTGTCGCGAGCCGGGGCGCGTGTGCTCGACGTACCGGGGAAGGGTGAGCGCTCCCGCGCCGAGGTGGATCGCGGTGAGCGGCTGCCCCGGCATCCGGAGCCGGTCGATGACCGCGCCCATCCGGGCCACGTACTCGAAGTGCAGGTGCGCCGGGTCGTCGAGGTCGACGTGCGACTGCGGTGTGCCGTCCACATCCAGTTCGTAGCCGCCGGCGTAGCGGCTCGGCACGACCCGCGCGATCGTGCCGTCCGACAGGCGCGCCTGCGGTTCGTCGTCCTCCACGTGCGCGCGAGCCATGCCCCCCACGCTAGTCGGGACGCCACCACGCGCCGCGTGTCGCTGATCCCGCCGACGGAGCCGGCGGCCGGGCACCCGCGCCGCCGGTACGCTCGGATCGTGGCGGTCATCGATCTCAACGCCGATCTCGGCGAGACGGTCGACGGGGGGCCCACCGCCGATGACGACGCCATGTTCGCCCTGATCTCCAGCGCCTCCGTCGCGTGCGGGGGCCACGCCGGCGACACGGCGTCCATGCGCTCCGCGGTCGAGCGCGCCGCCCGCACCGGCGTCGCGATCGGGGCGCATCCCTCCTACCCCGACCGGGCGGGATTCGGACGGACGCCGCTGTCGATCACGCAGGCCGACCTCCGCGCGAGCGTCGACGCCCAGCTCCGCGCGCTCGCGGGAGCCGGAGCCGACATCCGCTACGTCAAGCCCCACGGAGCGCTCTACCACGCGGTCCGCGGCGACGTCGGGCACGCCCGCGCGGTGGTGGATGCCGTGGCCTCGGTGTCCGCCGCGCTCGGCCGCGCCGTTCCGATCCTGGGTCTGGACGGCGTCATCGCCGACGAGGCGTCACGCACCGGCCTTCCGTTCGTGCGCGAGGCGTTCCTCGACCGCGGCTACCTGCCCGACGGCGGCCTCGTGCCGCGGAGCGATCCCCGTGCGCTCCTGCGCGACCCCGAGGCGGTGGCCGCGCGCGCCGTGCGTCTGGCTCGCAGCGGCGTCGTCGAGGCGATCGACGGCAGCCTCGTCGAGGCCGCGGCGGCGTCGCTGTGCGTGCACGGTGACTCGCCGGGTGCGCTCGCCATGGCCCGCGCCGTGCGTGCGGCTCTGGATGCCGCGGGCGTCGACATCGCCGCGCCATGGTGAATCCCGGCGAGGGGGTGATTCCCGGCGAGGGGGTGATTCCCGGCGAGGGGGTGATTGCCGGCGGCATCCGCGTGCGCCCCTTCGGTGAGCGTGCTCTGCTCGCGGAGGTGGACGACCTCGACGCCGTTCTCGCGCTGCACGCTCGACTGGCGGCGACACGGCCGCCCGGCGTCGTCGACCTCGTGCCGGCGGCGCAGACGGTGCTCGTCGTCGTCGACCCCACGATGCTGTCGCTCGCGTCGGCACGGACGTGGGTGCTCTCGGCCCGGACGGGCGTCGCGCACGTCGCGACGCCGGGCCGCACCGTCGAGATCCCGGTCGTCTACGACGGTGAGGACCTCCACCCGCTCGCCGCCGAGCTGGGCATCAGCGTCGCGCAGCTGACGGCGCGCCACGCGGCGGCCGACTGGACGGTCGCGTTCACGGGGTTCGCCCCCGGGTTCGGCTATCTCGTCAGCGCGGACTGGCCCTACGACGTGCCGCGGCGGTCGCGCCCACGGCCGCGCGTGCCGGCCGGCGCCGTCGCGCTCGCCGGACGCTTCTCGGGTGCGTACCCGCGGTCGACGCCCGGCGGCTGGCAGCTGATCGGCACGACGCCCGCCGTGCTGTTCGACCCCGACGCCGCGTCCCCCGCTCTGCTGCAGCCCGGCGACCTCGTGCGCTTCGTCCCCGTGACCGGCCGCTCCTCCGCGGAACGCCCGGTGGATGCTCGCGGTGCGTCACCGGCGTCGCGCGCCGGCGGCGGCATCCGGGTGCTGGCGCCCGGCCTCGCGGCGACCGTGCAGGATCAGGGGCGGCGCGGCACGCTCGCGTCCGGTGTCGCGGTGTCCGGTGCGGCCGACCGCGCGGCGCTGCGCGTCGCCAACCGGCTCGTCGGCACCGCGGCGGGCGCGGCCGGCATCGAGATCACGATGGGCGGGTTCCGCGCGGTGCGGGATGCCGCGGCATCCGCGGACGACCTCTGGTTCGCCCTCGCCGGTGCCTGGGGCCCGATGCGCCTTGACGGCCGCCCACTCGACCCCTATGTCGCCTACCGGTGGCCGGCGGGCGCGGAGCTGGAGATCGAGGGGTTTGTGCACGGCGCGCGCGCCTACCTCGCCGTCCGCGGCGGCGTCGCCGCGCGGTCACTGCTCGGCTCGAGGGCGACCGACACTCTCGCGGGCCTCGGCCCGGCCCCGCTCGCGGCGGGCGATGTGCTCGCCGTGGGCGGCGACGTCGTCGGGGCCGTGCCCGCCGTCGATCTGCGACCGTGGACCCCGCCCGCCGCCCAGCTCGAGATCACGGTGGCGCCCGGTCCGCGCGCCGAGCGGTTCGCCGCCCTGACGCCCTTGTTCGCGGAGGTCTGGACGGTGTCCACCCAGGCCGATCGGGTGGGCATCCGCCTGGACGGACCAGCGCTCGAGCGCACCGATACTTCAGAGCTGGCGAGCGAGGGCATGCTGCCCGGCGCGATCCAGGTGCCCCCGGACGGGCATCCCGTCATCCTCGGCCCGGACGGTCCGGTCACCGGCGGCTACCCGGTCGTCGCCGTGGTCACGGATGCCGATCGCGATCTGCTGGGCCAGGCGCGGCCGGGCACGCGCCTGCGCTTCCGCCACGCCGGCGCGGCGTCGTCGGGGCGCTTCTGAGAGCGCGTCCGCGCGGTTATACCGCAGCCGGGGAGGCGCGTCAAGAATCGACTGGACATGGCGCGTCGTGCGGACTATAGTGGGTATTTGCGCTCCCTTCCCCCATGCCCTCATATGGTGGTCGGCTTGTGCCTGCGTTGAGTGAACGTGCCCCCGGATCATCGGAGGCGTCGCGCAGGAGTGGAACGGAGCACTCCACCTGACGACAAGGAAACCAGCCCCCGCCCGGGCTCATG
>ERZ778028.1064-NODE-1064-length-36321-cov-9.172779_pt1 | contig 36321 bp, 36 predicted proteins | sample MGYA00375758_ERZ778028 | MGnify/ENA primary metagenome ERZ778028 (study PRJEB29350, sample SAMN05389828) | bioreactor metagenome | isolation source: Thiocyanate bioreactor | place: South Africa: University of Cape Town | collected 2014-03-17 ...
GGGCGAGCCGAAGAACACCCCGATCTTCTCGCGGAGCTGGTTGATGAAGATCATCGTGGTGTTCGTCGAGTTGAGCCCGCCGGTGAGCTTGCGCAGCGCCTGGGACATGAGCCGGGCCTGGAGGCCGACGTGGGCGTCGCCCATCTCGCCCTCGATCTCCGCCTTCGGCACGAGCGCCGCGACCGAGTCGACCACGATGAGGTCGATCGCGCCGGAGCGGACCAGCATGTCCGCGATCTCGAGCGCCTGCTCCCCGGTGTCGGGCTGCGAGACCAGGAGCGCGTCGATGTCGACGCCGAGCTTCTGCGCGTAGTCCGGGTCGAGCGCGTGCTCCGCGTCGATGAAGGCGGCGATGCCGCCGGCGCGCTGGACGTTCGCGATGGCGTGCAGCGTGAGGGTCGTCTTGCCGGAGGACTCCGGGCCGTAGATCTCGACGATCCGGCCGCGCGGCAGGCCGCCGACGCCGAGCGCGACGTCGAGCGCGACGGAGCCGGTCGGGATCACCTCCACGGGGGCTCGCTCGTCGCTGCCGAGGCGCATCACCGATCCCTTGCCGAACTGGCGGTCGATCTGCGCGAGCGCGTTCTCGAGGGACTTCTCGCGGTCCGTTCCTGTGGCCATGGCCGTGTCTCCTGTTCGGTGCGGGGGCTGACCGCGGTCGCGGCCTCCCGATGCTGCTGCCCGTAGGCTGCCGGGCGATGCTCCACGAGCTCCCGGCAGGGCTGGTGGTACTGCGGCCACGGTACGCCCGGCCTCCGACATCGGCCGGAGGCGAGGGGCGATTCGTGGAGAAGCACCAGTGTTCGATTGCTGTCAGGGACCGACGCTAGCAGTGATCGAACAGATGTTCGAGCATCGGATGACCGGCGTGTCGCCCGCCCTGCGCCCGCTCGGCCGGCGCCCTCAGCCGATCGCGAGCCGGTGCCCGTAGAGCACCGCGCCGATCCGGTCCCCCGCAGGGGCGAAGGCGATGAAGTGCTCGTCGTCCGAGACCAGCACGATCACGCCCGGCGGGAAGTATCGCTCCGCGTAGCCGCTCGCCTGCCCCTGCGCGACGAACTCCCCCGGCGCGGCGGCCCAGGCCGGCCCGGCGGTCCAGGCGGTGACGTAGCCGACGGCCTGCGCGGGCGTGGTCTCGCCCCCGGCGTCCGAGGCCGCGATCGCGATGTGCACCGGGTCGGCGAGATAGCCCTCGAGCGCCGCGGTGTTCCCGCTGGTGATCGACTCCACGATGCTCTGCCGGGCCGGCTCGCCGAGCCCCGGCTCCGGGGCGGCCGTCGGCGCCGCGGAGGGCTCCGGCGATGGCACGGCCGAGGGCGGCGCGGGGACGCTCGCCGAGGGCCTCGGCGTCGGCGTCCTCGTCGCCGAGGGCGACGGGCTCGGGACGGCGCTCGGCGGGACGGGCCCGCAGCCGGCGAGCAGCATCCCGAGCCCGGCCGCGAGCACGACGACCGCGACGCGCGTCCGCTCCCTCATGCGCCCAGCATCGCGGGAGCGCGCGGCCGGCGCAATCCCGGGACCGATCAGCGCCGCGGCGGCTCGGCGAGCCCGACCCCGTGCCGCCGGGCGGGCGGGACGTCGCCCGCCTCGCACAGCGCGAGCCACACGGCCCCGGCGTCGACGCCGGCGGCGAGCGCCTCGTCGGCGGTGCGGCCGCCGAGCGCGCCGAGCACCAGGTCGGCGGTCAGGGCCGGGCCGCGGTCGCCGAACTCCTCGGCGACGGCGCGGCGGAACTCGCGGAGGCGCACCCGGTCACCCGCAGGCGGCGCTCAGCGCGCGGCCAGCTCCGAGTCGCCGAACTCGGCGAGCAGCTCGTCGGGGAGCGTGTCCGGGATGACCGGGGCCTCGGCGAGCACCTCGAACGGGCCCCGGATGGACTCGATCGCCGGCGCGGACAGGCCGACGCCCTCGAGCACCGCGAGCCGGTCGCTGACCTCGCGCAGGATCGAGGAGATGGGGGTGTCGAGCGCGTCGGCGACGGAGGCGAGCACCTCGCTGGAGGCCTCCTTCTGGCCGCGCTCCACCTCGCTCAGGTAGCCGAGCGCGACGGACGCGCGCGAGGCGACCTGACGCAGCGTCCTGCCCTGCTGCAGGCGCAGGTCGCGCAGCACGTCGCCGATCTCGTGACGGACCAGGACCATGGCGACCTCCTCGCTCTCGTGCGCCCACTGTAGTCGGCGTTCTCGGGTATCCGCTGATTGCGACGCTCGATGCAACCGGACCGGGATGCGGCGTATTCCGGGCTCGCGAGACCCCCTGTTCGCCCTCGGCGGACGGCCTCAGAACGCGCCGAGGGCGTCCTTGACCGCCTCCAGCGCCGCGTGCACCGCGTGCGCGCGGACGAAGGCGCGGCTGCCCGGCATGACGAGCTCGCGGGCGCTGGACTCCGATCCGGCCCCGGCCGGCGGGAGCTCGCCGGAGGAGATCCCGACGTAGACCAGCCCGACCGGCTTGCCGTCCTGCGGATCGGGGCCGGCGACCCCCGTGGTGGCGACGCCGAGCGCGGCCGGACGGCCGCCGCTGCCGCAGGCCCGTCGCGCCCCCGCCGCCATCTGCCGGGCGACGTCCGGGTGCACGGCGCCCTCGACCGCCAGCAGCGTCGGGTCGACGCCGAGCAGGGCGGACTTCAGCTCGGTCGCGTAGGCGACGACGGCGCCGCGCACGACCGCGGACGCGCCGGGCACGCCGACCAGCGCCGAGATCACGTCGCCGCCGGTCAGCGATTCGGCCACCGCGATCGTCACGCCCCGCGCCGTCGCGACCCGCACGATGTCCGCGGCGAGCTCGGCGACCTCCTCAGGCATCGGACCGGCGGGCGGGAGCGGAGCGGGACGCGGCGACGAGGTAGTCGACGCCGGTCCACACCGTGACGACGACGACGAGGAGCATGAGCGCCCAGGCGATCCACATGAGCTGGCTGAGGGCGAGCGGGAAGGCGAGCAGGATCGCGATGACGACGCCCTGCAGCGCCGTCTTCGTCTTGCCGCCGCGGCCGGCCGGCAGCACGCGGTCCCGGAGCGCGACGGCCCGCCACCAGGTGATCCCCCACTCGCGGACCAGGACGAGGACGACCGCCGGCCACCAGAACCAGGCCGGCGGCCACATGATCGCCATGCAGACGAGGGCCGCGCCGGTCAGCCCCTTGTCGGCGATCGGGTCGAGGAAGATGCCGAGGTCGGTGACCAGCCGCCGGCTGCGCGCGAGGTGGCCGTCGATCGCGTCCGTGGCGATGCCGACCACGAACAGCCCGAAGCCCGCCCAGTGCGCCCAGCTCGTCGCCCAGCCGGAGGGCCAGTCGTGGGCGGGGTCGAACCGCTCGGTGAGCAGCGCCCAGACCATGAGCGGGATGAACGCGATGCGCACCAGCGAGATGACGTTCGGCAGGCAGAGGATCGAGGCGGGCTCCGTCGCCGGATCGCCGTCGCGGACGAAGCGGCCGCGCAGGGGGTTCCGGGTCAACAGGTTTCGCGACGCCGCCCGCGCCGGCTCCTCGACCCGGGGGTTCCTGGAATCCGCCACGTGACCAGGCTAGCGATCTCGCATAGCGTGTCGGCATGGCGAAGGCGTCCGAGCCCAGGACCCGGCCGACCGACGTCCCGGTGCCGGAGTACCTCGCGAGCGTCGAGCCGGCCGACCGGCGCGCGGAGGCCGAGCGGATCGTCGCGCTGATGACCGCCGCGACCGGCGCCCGGCCGATCATGTGGGGCGACTCGATCATCGGCTGGGGCGAGACCTCGGTGCGCTACGCGGACGGCCGGGAGGTCTCCTGGCCCGCGCTCGGCTTCTCGCCGCGGCGGACGCAGCACACGCTCTACTTCCTGCACGGCTTCGACGCGCTCGGCGAGGAGCTGTCCCGGCTCGGCCCGCACCGCCTCGGGAGGGGCTGCCTCTACATCAAGCGCTTCGACCGCGTCGACCCGGACGCGCTCGCCGAGCTGGTGCGCGCCGCCTGGACGAGCGCCTAGGCCCGCGGCACCGGCGCACGTCGCCCACGCGAAGGCGGCGCCGGCCGCCTAGGCTGGCCGGGTGATGGAGGCCTACCTCGAGCGGATCGGCCTCTCCCCGGACGGGCTCGGCCCGCTCGACGGCGCGGCGCTGCGCCGGATCGCGGCGGCGCACGCGGCGGCGGTGCCGTTCGAGAACACCCGGGCGCACCGCGGCGAGCGGATCTCGGTGCGGATCGAGGACGTGCTCGAGCGGCTCGTCGAGCGCCGCGAGGGCGGGGTGTGCTACGAGCTGAACGGCGGCCTCGGCTGGCTGCTGGCGGAGCTCGGCGCCGAGGTGCGGCTCATCGCGGCCCAGGTGCTCACGGGCGCCGAGCCCGGCGAGGGCGGCGCCGGGCTGCCGATGAGCCACATGGCGCTCGTCGTCCGGGTCCCGGGCGAGCCGGAGCTCCTCGTCGACGTCGGCTTCGGCGGCGACACCATCCTGCGGCCCGCGCCGGAGGACGGCGAGACGGTCACGACGAGCCGCGGCACCTCGTACCGGGTCGACGCGCGGTCGCGCGAGCTGCCCGACTTCGAGGGCGTCGCCTGGTGGCACTCGACGAGCCCCGGCTCCCGGTTCATGCGCGGGGTCATCGTCTCCTCGACCCGTCCCGACGGCGTCGCGACGCTCTCGGGCCGCGGCGAGGGCGCGCTCGAGTGGCGCTTCCGGGGCGAGCGCGACGCCGAGTCGCGGGACGTCGGGCAGGAGGAGGCGCAGGCGATCGCCGGCGAGGTCTTCGGACTGCGCGCGCCCCTGCCGCGGCGGGTGCTGCGCTACGGCCCGGTCGGGGAGTAGCGGGGCACGGCGACGCGCCAGGGGATCGTGCGGCACGACGGCCTTCGGCCGCGCACGGCCCTCGTGCGGCCGATGCTCCCTCGCGGGATCAGGGCTCGCGGCCGGTGAGCTGCCAGGCGTCCTCGTCGCCCTGCTCGACCGTCTCGCGGGCCGCGAACCGCGCCTCGACGGGGTCCTCGGCGTAGGGATCCTCGGCCCGGTCCAGGGGAGCGAGCCCCGCCGGCTCCTCGACCGACGGCGGCGCGGCGGGCGAGGGGCCGTCGCCGCGGAGGCTCGCGAGGGTCTCCGGGAGCTGGTCGGGCTTGACGAGGACGTCGCGGGCCTTCGACCCCTCGGACGGGCCGACGATCTGGCGGGACTCCATCAGGTCCATCAGCCGGCCGGCCTTCGCGAAGCCGACCCGGAGCTTGCGCTGCAGCATCGACGTCGAGCCGAACTGGGTCGAGACGACGAGCTCGACGGCCTGCAGCAGCAGGTCGAGGTCGTCGCCGATGTCGGCGTCGATCTCCTTCTGCTGGGCGGCCTGCTCGACATCGGCACGGTACTCCGGCCGGGCCTGGCCGACGACGTGCTTGACGACGGCGTGGATCTCGTCCTCGGTCACCCAGGCGCCCTGCACCCGGATCGCCTTCGAAGCGCCCATCGGCAGGAACAGCCCGTCGCCCTGGCCGATCAGCCGCTCGGCGCCGGGCTCGTCGAGGATGACGCGCGAATCGGTCATGGAGGCGACGGCGAAGGCCAGCCGGGAGGGCACGTTCGCCTTGATGAGGCCGGTGACGACGTTCACCGACGGCCGCTGCGTGGCGAGCACCAGGTGGATGCCGGCCGCGCGGGCGAGCTGGGTGATGCGCACGATCGAGTCCTCGACGTCGCGCGGGGCGACCATCATGAGGTCGGCGAGCTCGTCGACGACGACGAGCAGGTACGGATAGGGCTGCAGCACCCGCTCGGACCCCGCGGGAAGCTGGATCTCGTTCGCGAGCACCGCGCGGTTGAAGTCGTCGATGTGGCGGAAGCCGAACGACGCGAGGTCGTCGTACCGCATGTCCATCTCCTTCACGACCCACGCGAGCGCCTCCGCGGCCTTCTTGGGGTTCGTGATGATGGGCGTGATGAGGTGGGGCACGCCGGCGTAGATCGAGAGCTCGACGCGCTTGGGGTCGATGAGCACCATGCGCACCTCGGCGGGCTTCGCCCGCATGAGCACCGAGGTGATCATCGAGTTCACGAAGCTCGACTTGCCGGAGCCCGTGGAGCCCGCGACGAGGAGGTGGGGCATCTTCGCGAGGTTCGCGACGACGAAGCCGCCCTCGACGTCCTTGCCGAGGCCGATGGTCATCGGGTGCACGCTCTTCGTGCTCGCACCCGAGCGCAGCACGTCGCCGAGCGAGACGATCTCGCGGTCCTTGTTCGGGATCTCGACGCCGATCGCGGACTTGCCGGGGATCGGCGACAGGATCGTGACCTCGTTCGAGGCGACCGCGTAGGAGATGTTCTTCGCGAGCGCGGTGACCTGCTCGACCTTGGTGCCCGCGCCGAGCTCGACCTCGTAGCGGGTCACCGACGGACCGCGGGTGAAGCCGACCACCCGCGCGCCGACCCTGAACTGGTCGAGCACGTTGGTGATCGCCGCGACCACCTCGTCGTTCGCGGCCGAGCGCGCCTTCGGCGGCGTGCCGGCGGCGAGCAGGCCCGGCGCCGGGAGGCGGTAGACCTTCGGGTGCGCCGATGGCGCGGGAGCGGCCGCGGCCGGCTCGGGCGCGACGCCCGGCTCGCGGGCGGCCTCGGGACGGCCCGCCGCGGCGTCCTCTCCGACCGTCGGCCGCGGTCCGCGCGCGAGCGCGGCGAGGTCGGCGTCGACGATCGCGAGCTCCTCGGTGATCGCGGCGTCGCCGCCGAGCAGCTCGGTCGCGGCGGTCCCGCCGCCGGTCAGCACCGGGGTGTCGAAGGCCTCGTCCTGCTTGCGCGCCTTGTTCCGCCGCCACCAGGGCAGGCTCTCCGGGACCTCCTCCTCCACGAAGCCGAGGTCGCCGAGCGTGCCGAACTGCGGGAGCCCGCCGGTGTCCTGCGTCCCGTCGTGCGCCGCGGCCTTGGGGCCGGGCGCGCCGAACAGCCACGCGTAGAGCTCGTGCAGCCGCCGGCCGATCCGGTTCGGCGGCGTCTTGGTGATGATGAGCACGCTGAAGAACGCGATGGCCAGCAGCAGCGGCAGCGCGACCCAGGGCGCCCCGAGCTGGGCGAACGGCCACACCACCAGCCAGCCGAGCACGCCGCCGGAGGCCCCGAGCGCGGCGACGCCCATGCCCGGCGTCGCCATGCCGGAGCTCAGGTGCACGATGCCGGCGACGGCGAGCAGCAGCAGCCCGGTGCCGATGCCGATCCGGGTGTTGTCGTGGACCGTCGAGGGATGGCGGAACAGCCACGCGGCGAAGAGCACGAGCACGACGGGGATCGCCGCCGCGAGCCGCCCGACGAGCAGGCCGAAGGTCCAGTTCGACATGGTGCGGGCGACCTCGTCGCCGCCGAGGAACCATTCGACGACGATGCCGGCGATGGCGAGCAGCACGAGCAGGAACGGGACGCCGTCGCGGCGCTCCTCCTTGGCCAGCGTCTCGCGGCCGAACAGGCGGAACGCGCCGCCGGTGAGGTGCGCGAGCCCCATCCAGGCCTTCACCAGCGGGCCGGCGCCGTCGGCGGGCGGCTTCGCGGCCCCGCGGGGCTGCGCGGCGGGGTATCGTCTCGTCGGCGCCGTGGTGCCGCGGGCGCGCGTGCTCGCCGCGCTCCGGGAGCGCGCGGACGTCCTGGTGCCCGTGGCCATGTCTCGACGGTAACTGGAAGGTGAGACTTCTCCCCCGAGCGACACCCGGTTCGGCCCTCCGCGCGTCGGCGCGGTCCGATCAGTAGCGGATCGCGTCGACGACCTTGACCCGCACCGCGACCAGCGCCGGCAGCAGGCCCGCGAGGGCGCCGACGCCGGTCGCCGCGACGAGCCCGATCACCGCCGCCTCGACCGGGAACGGCACGGCGTCCTGCAGGCCCGGGGCGATGAGCCCCTGGATCCAGTCGCTCTGCACCAGGATGACCGCGAGCACGACGCCGACGAAGCCGGCGATCACGGTCGCCACCACCGACTCCAGGAGCACCGCGAGGAACACCCGGGGCGCCGTCGCGCCGAACGCGCGGCGGATGCCGATCTCCCGCACCCGCTGTCGGACGGTGACCAGCGCGATGTTGACGAGGCTCAGCGCCCCGAGCAGCAGGATCAGGCCCGCGATGGCCAGCAGCACGATCCGCACCGGCTCGAGCGGGTCCCCGGCGCCCCACGCGAGGTAGTCCTGCCGCTGCACGTCGACGACCCATCCCTCGCCGAAGGCCGCGCCGACCTCGGCGCGGATGCGCTCCGCGAGCGGGTCGGCGAGCTCGAGGGGCACCCAGAACTCGTACATCGGCAGCGGCGACGCCCCCGGCGCGGCCGACGGCGCGAGCGCCGCGTAGCCGCTGCCGAGCAGGTAGGCCTGGAGGTTCCCGACGTACGGATCCGGCGGCAGCACGCCGAGGATGACCCCGGTCGTCGGCTGCCGCCCGATCAGGGTGAGCGTCGGATGCGTCGCGAGGTCCGGCGAGCCGAGCCGGCGCCAGACCGCGTCGCTGACGACCAGGGCCGGCGTCAGCCGCAGCTCGTCCCGGTCGGAGAACCAGTCGCCGCGGGCGAGCTGGACGCGGTGCATCGGACCGTAGGCCGGGTCGACGACGGTGAGCTGGACCGCGTCCACGCCGTCGACGAACTGCGCCTGGCCGCCGCTCCACAGCACCGATCCCGCGTAGGTGATCGAGTAGCGCTCGACGATCTGGTCGAAGGCGGCGGCGAGCTTCGCCGGATCGGCCTGCTTCCCGGTCCGGGGGTCGTAGGGCGGGTTGAGCACGAGCGTCGCGGGCCGGCCGGCGCCGCGCTCGAGCTGCTCGATCTGCGCCTGGCTCGCGATCGATCCGACGCCGACCACCGCGGCGAGCGCCGCGACCGCGATCACGACGCCGACCAGGCTGAGCAGCACCCTGGCCCGGTGCACCCGGAACTCCGCCCAGGCCTCGACGAGCGCGCCGATCACGGCGCACCGCCGGGCGGGGCCGCGACCGCGCGGTCCGCGGCGTCGACGGGGCGCAGCACGCCCTCGTCGAGACGGAACCGGCGCCCCGCCATCGCCGCGATGCCGGGGTCGTGCGTGATCGTGATGAGCGCGGCGCCGCTGGCGGCGGCGACCTCGTCGAGCAGGGCCATCACGGCCGACCCGGTGTCGACGTCGAGCGCGCCGGTCGGCTCGTCGGCCAGGATCAGCCGCGGGCCGCGCACCAAGGCGCGCGCGATCGCGACGCGCTGCTGCTCGCCGCCGGAGAGCCGGTCGGGGGTCGATTGCAGCCGGTCGCCGAGGCCGACGCGCTCGAGCATCTCGGTCGCGATGCGCTCCCGGCGCCAGAACTGCCTGCCGCGCGCGTAGAGCAGCGGCGTCATGGCGTTCTCCAGGGCGGTCCTGCCCGGCAGCAGGTGGAACTGCTGGAAGATGAACCCGACGTCCCGGCCGCGCAGCCGGTCGCGCCGGCCCCCGGAGACCCGCGCCAGCGGCATCCCGTCGAAGACGATGCGGCCGCTGCTCGGGTCGTCGATGAGGCCCAGCAGGCCGAGCAGCGTCGACTTGCCGGAGCCGCTGCGCCCGACGATGCTGACGTGATCGCCGGCGTCGACCTCGAGGTCGATGCCGCGCAGGATCTCGAGGCGGCCGCCGCCGGGCAGCTCGACCGAGCGGGTCACCGCCTCGAGGACCAGCAGGCTCATCGGGAGAAGCTCACCGATCCGTCGACCGGCGCGATCATCACGACGCCGCCTCCGGTCGGGTCTCCGGGAACGGCCGGCGCGCCCGGCACGAACTGCAGGACGGCCTCGCCCTCGGCGAGTCCCTCGGTCACCTCGACCATCGAGCCGTCGTTCAGGCCGAGCGAGACCTCGCGCTGCTCGGTCGAGCCGTCCGGCAGCACGACGTACACGACGCCGCGCTGCGCCTGGCCGAGGACGGCCGTGGTCGGGACGACGATGACGTCCTCGGCGACGCCGCCGGGGATCACGATCTGCGCGGTGAGCCCCGCGAACACCGTCACGTCGGCCGGCACGGCGCAGCGCAGCGTCGGGCCGCTCGCGGCGCCCCCGCTCCCGTCGCCGCCGCCGTCCTGGCCCGGCATCGGGGTGAGGATCTGCAGCCCGGTGCAGGTGAACGGCGCCGGCCCCCCGTTCACGGTCACGGTCGCCTCGGTCGGGCGCTGGATCAGCCGGTACAGCTCCTCCGGCGGGATCGAGCCGCTCACGTGGAACGTGGGCGGGGCGATCTGGCCGACCGCGGCGCCGGCCGCCACGGAGGAGTCCTCGAACGCGGTCAGGCTCGACAGCGTGCCGCTGGCCGGCGCGGTGACCGTGCGCCACACGGTCTGCGGCACGCCCTCGGCGTCGATCACGTCGCCGCGGATCCGCAGCACGTCGGCGCCGGCGTCGACCCACTGCCCCTTGACGACGTAGACCTCCCAGACGACGCCGCCGACCGTCGCCGGGATCGGGACCGCCTCGTCGGCGGCGACCGAGCCGGTGAGCACGATGTCGTTCGTCACGGTGCCGCGGCCCACCTCCCAGCGCGGCTCGACGAGCTGGCCGCCGGGCGTCGTCGGGTCGGCGTCGGCGGCGCGGTCCGGGAAGAAGGCGATCTTGACGAGCGCGACCGCCGCGACGGCGATCACGACCAGCCAGAGGACCTGCATGACACGGCGGAACACGGGCACCCGACGACCCTATGCGAACAGCCGGGCGGCGCGGCTGGGGATCCGCGGGCGGGCGGCGGCTCAGTACGCGGCGGAGCCGCTGCCGCCCTCGAGCACGGCGCGGGCCGCCGAGAGGCCGAGACGGGACGCGCCGGCGGCGATCATCGCCTCCGCGGTCGCGCGGTCGCGGATGCCGCCGCTGGCCTTCACCCCGAGCCGGTCGCCGACCGTCGCGCGCATCAGCGCGACGGCGTGCTCCGTCGCGCCGCCGGCCGGGTGGAAGCCGGTCGAGGTCTTGACGAAGTCCGCGCCGGCGCGCTCGGCGGCCTGGCACACCGCGACGACCTGCGCGTCGTCGAGCACCGCGGACTCGATGATGACCTTGAGCAGCGCGTCCGGGATCGCGTCGCGGACGGCGCGGATGTCCTCCTCGACCACGTCGAGGCGGCCGACGAGCGCCGCGGCGATCTTGATGACCATGTCGACCTCGTCGGCCCCGTCGTCGACCGCGAGCCGGGCCTCCAGCGCCTTGACCTCGGACCGGTGCGCGCCGCTCGGGAAGCCGCACACGGCGGCGATCCGGAGACCGGCCCGGTCGGCCCCGGGGGCGAGCCGGTCGCGCGCGGCGACGGCGTAGCGCACCTTCGACGGCGAGACGCACACGGCGAACGCGCCGAGCTCGATCGCCTCGGCGACGAGCGCCTCGATCTCGGCGGCGGTCGCCTCCGGCTTCAGCAGCGTGTGGTCGATCGTCTTGGCGAGATCGATGCCGACGGGTCCGTTCAACGCTGCCTCCTGCGTTCCTACGCCTCGATGACGACCGGGACGATCATCGGCCGGCGGCGATGCTTCGTGCTCACCCAGCGGCCGACGGTGCGGCGCACCACCTGGCTGTACGAGTGCACGTCGCGCACGCCGCTGGTCGCGGCCTCCTGCAGCGCCGCGACGATCCGCGGCACCACGTCGCCGAACACCTCCTCGTCCTCGGCGAAGCCGCGCGCCTGGATCTCCGGCCCGACGATCGGCCGGCCGGTCTGCAGGTCGACGGCGACGAAGATGGAGATGAACCCCTCCTCCGCGAGGATGCGGCGATCCTTCAGGTCGGCGTCGGTGATCTCGCCGACCGAGGAGCCGTCGACGTAGACGTACGCCGTGTCGAGCTGGCCGACGATGCGCGCCTCGCCGTCGCGGAGGTCGACGACGGTGCCGTTGTCCGCGATGATCGCCCGCTCCGCCGGCACGCCGGTCGCGATCGCGAGCTCGGCGTTGGCGACCAGATGGCGCGTCTCGCCGTGCACCGGCATGACGTTGCCCGGCCGCAGGATGTTGTAGACGTAGAGCAGCTCGCCGGCGCTCGCGTGGCCGCTGACGTGCACCCGCGCGTTCCCCTTGTGCACGACGGTCGCGCCGAGCTTCATGAGGCCGTTGATGACGCGGTAGACGGCGTTCTCGTTGCCCGGGATCAGACTGGAGGCGAGGATGACGGTGTCGCCGGGGCCCACCGAGATCTGGTGGTCCTGGTTCGCCATCCGCGCCAGCACGGCCATCGGCTCGCCCTGCGAGCCGGTGGACATGAACACCAGCTGCGAGTCGGGCACCTCGTCCGCGCGCTTCAGGTCGACCAGCACCCCGTCCGGCACCCGCAGGTAGCCGAGCTCGGCCGCGATCGACATGTTCCGCACCATCGACCGGCCGACGAGCACCACCTTGCGGCCGGTCGCGACCGCGGCGTCGAGCACCTGCTGGACGCGGTGCACGTGCGAGGAGAAGCTCGCGACGACCACCCGGCGCGGCGCCTTGGCCATGACCGCCTCGATGACCGGGCCGATCTCGCGCTCCGGCGGGGTGAAGCCGGGGACGTCGGCGTTCGTCGAGTCGACCATCGCGAGGTCGATCCCGGTCTCGCCGAGCCGCGCGAAGGCGCGCAGGTCGGTGATCCGGCCGTCGAGCGGCAGCTGGTCCATCTTGAAGTCGCCGGTGTGCAGCACCGTGCCGGCCGCGGTACGGATCACGACGCCGAGCGCGTCCGGGATCGAGTGGTTGACGGCGACGAACTCCAGCTCGAAGGGCCCGAGCGCCTCCCGGCTGCCCTCCCGCACGCCGAGCGTGAACGGCGTGATGCGATGCTCCTTCAGCTTCGCCTCGACCAGCGCGAGCGTCAGCGTGCTGCCGATCAGCGGGATGTCCGCCTTGAGCTTCAGGAGGTAGGGCACGGCGCCGATGTGGTCCTCGTGGCCGTGCGTGAGCACCACCGCGACGACGTCGTCGAGCCGGTCCCGGATGGGGCCGAAGTCGGGCAGGATCAGGTCGACGCCGGGGTGGTGCTCCTCGGGGAAGAGCACGCCGCAGTCGACGATCAGCAGCTTCCCGTCGATCTCGAAGACGGCCATGTTCCGCCCGACCTCGCCGAGGCCGCCGAGCGGGACGATGCGCAGCGTCGCCGGGGCGAGCGCGGGCGGGTCGATCAGGCGATCGATCATCGCTCAGCGGGTGTGCCCGGCGGCCTTCGGCAGCGCGCCGCCGGCGGCCGCGTTGGGGTCGGGCCGGAAGTTCGAGAAGTCGACGCCGGCGCCGGGGCCGACCTGCGCGAGATCGGCCTCGATGAGCGCGGCCTCCCCCTCCTCGGGCCCGACCAGCGGGAGCCGGACGCGCGGGCTGCCGATGCGGCCGAGGCCGTGCAGGATGTACTTCGCCGCGACCGTGCCCGGCACGCGGGTCATCACGCCGCGCACCAGCGGCTCGACCGCCTGGAACGCGGTCTGCGCGGTCGCGAGGTCGTTCGCGTTCACCGCGTCAACGATCGTGCGGTAGGGCGCCGCCGAGACGTTCGCGGTCACGCCGATGAGCCCGATCGCGCCGATCGCGAGGTGCGGGAGGGCGTTCGAGTCGTCGCCGGAGAAGTAGAGCAGGTCGGTCTCGTTCAGGATCCGGCTCACCTCGGCGAAGTCGCCCTTCGCGTCCTTGACGGCGACGATGTTCGGATGCTTGGCGGCGCGGATGATCGTCTCGTACCGGATCGGGATGCCCGTGCGGCCCGGGATGTCGTAGAGGATGACCGGCAGGTCGACCGAGTCCGCGATGAGCCTGAAGTGCGTCAGGACGCCGGCCTGGGTCGGCTTGTTGTAGTACGGCGTCACGATCATGATGCCGTCGACGCCGGCCGCCTGGCTGTCCTGGTAGTGCTCGATCGCGTGCGCGGTCTCGTTGGAGCCGCCGCCGGTGATGACCTTCGCGCGGTCGCCCGCGACCTCCTTCGCGACGCGGACGAGTCGGAGCTTCTCGTCGTCGGTGAGCGTCGCGGTCTCGCCCGTCGTGCCGGAGACGACGATCCCGTCGGCCCCCGCCTTGATCACGTCGTCGACGTGCTGCTCGACGTCGTCCCAGGCGACCTCGCCGTCCGCCGTCATCGGCGTGACCAGCGCGACCAGCACCTGGCCGAAGGGGTTCTCTGCGCTCACGGGATCCAGGCTACCGGGCCCGGGTCCCCGAGCGGGCTCGGACGCGGCTCAGCCCCAGGTGCGCACGCGCACCGGCGTCACGACGAGGACCTTCCGGCCCTCGTCCTTCTCGCCCTGGAACTCCTCCGGGCTGGTGCCGTACTTCGCGAACTGGCGGCGCATGAAGTCGAGCGCCGGGAAGTCCTCCTCGACGGAGACGTCGCCGCGGATCTCCAGCGTCCGGTAGGGGTTGGCCGGGTCGACGAACAGCCAGGTCGCCTTGCCGGTGCGCACCGCGTTCTTGAACTTCTGCCTGGACTCGTGGATGGAGGTCTTGATCCTGCCGTCCTCGGCGAGGAACCACACCGCCGAGACCTGCGGGTAGCCGCTCGGGCCGACGGTGGAGAGGCTCGCGACCGGGATCTCGAGGAGGTCGGCGTACTCGGCGGGGATCTCTGGCTGCGCGGTCATGGGATCAGTATGGCGTGCCGAATCCGGACGCGCGCTCCGCGCCCCTCAGGCGGCGGCGGGGGCGGACACCCGGTCGAGCTCGGCGAGCTCGTCCGGGGTGAGCTCGAGGGTCGCCGAGGCGAGCAGGTCGGGCACCTGCTCCGCGCGCGATGCGGACGCGATCGGCGCGGCGACGGCCGGCTGCACGCGGAGCCAGGCGAGCGCGGTGCTGGCGATCGCGGCGTCGTGCGCCTGCCCGATCCGCTCGAGCGCGTCGACGATCGCGAGGCCCTGCGGGGTGGCGTAGTCGGCGGCGCGGGCGGCGCGGGGGCCCTTCGGCCCGCCGCCGGCCGAGCGGTATTTGCCGGCGAGGAAGCCGCTGGCGAGCGCGTAGTACGGCAGCAGGCCGATGCCGTGCTCGCGCGCGATCGGCACCACCTCGGCCTCGGTCTCGGCGCGGTGCACCAGGTTGTAGTGCGGCTGGAACGCGACGGGGAGGCCGACGCCGAGCCGGGTCGCGACCTCGAGCCACTCCCGAAGGCGGGCCGGGGAGTAGTTCGAGAGGCCGATCGTCCGCGCCTTGCCGAGCTGGACGATCTCGGCGAAGGTCTCCACCTGCCGCTCGACGGGCACGGACTCGTCGTCGTAGTGCGCCCAGTAGAGGTCGATCGTGTCGAGGTTCAGGCGCTCCAGCGACTCGTCGACCGCGCGCAGCACCCGCAGCGGGTCGAGGTCGCGCCGCTCGCGGTGGCCGCCGGTCTTCGTCGCGAACTGGACGCCGGACGGCCGGCGCGCCGCGATCCACTCGCCGATGATCCGCTCCGAGTCGAAGCCGTCGTTGCCCGGCACCCAGGACGAGTAGCCCTCCGCGGTGTCGATCATCGTCCCGCCGCCGGCGACGAAGGCGTCCAGGATCTCGAACGACGCGTCGCGGTCGGCGGTCCAGCCGAACACGTTGCCGCCGAGCACCAGCGGGAAGATCTCCGGACCGCGTTCTCCGATGCGCACCATGCCGCCAGCGTATCGGCTGGTCCCGGCGCCCCGCTCCGCGGCCGCCCGGCCGGCGGACGGGCTACGGGGCGACGCGGCCGTTCTCGTTGAAGGCGGCGTAGGTCATCGGCATGAGGCCCGCCCAGAGCGCCTCCATCGCCTCGGCGACCAGCTCGATCTCGCGCTGCGGGAACGACGGGAAGTGCGTGCCCTCGCGCTTCGTGCGCAGCGACAGGAAGTTCATCAGCGAGCGGGCGTTCATCGTGACGTACATCGAGGAGTAGGTCGCCACCGGCAGCACGCCGCGGGCGACCTCCCGGGCGATGCCCGCGTCGAGCATCCGCTGGTAGGCGGCATAGGCGGCCGTCACGGCCTCCTTCGTCGCGGCGACGGCCGTCTCGTGCTGCTCGGGCGTGCCGGGCGCGAACTCGTAGGCGCCGGGCTTGCCGTGCTGGACGAGGTTCCGGTCGGGGCCGGGGACGTAGAACACCGGGCGCAGCTCCCGGTAGCGGCCGGACTCCTCGTTGTAGGAGGCGATCCGGTGCCGCATGAACTCGCGGAACACGAAGATCGGCGCCTGCACGTAGAACGTCATCGAGTTGTGCTCGAACGGCGAGCCGTGCCGGTCGCGCATCAGGTAGTTGATCAGGCCGCGGTCGCGGGCGCCCGCCTCCTCCGCGGAGGCGGCCGCCTCGAGCGTCTGCTCCCCCATCGTCGAGACGCGCGCGGCGAACAGCACGTCGCTGTCGTGGGCGCTCGACCGGACGAGCTCGACGGTCACGTCGGAGCGGAACTGGATCTCGGGGGTCTCGGCCACGCACCCAAGGTACCGGCGAGGCGGCCCGCCGGGCGCCGACGCGGCCGTCCGTCGCCCGCTCCGCCCGCCCGTGCGGCGATCCCCGGTCGGCGCGGCGATCCGAGCACCGGTTCGCCGCGCACCGCCGCCGATGCCGTGCCGGCTCGGTAACGCGGCGTCACACTGGCCCGCCGCGCGCGCCGGACGAGCACGATGGAGACGTGGACCCGGTCCTCGCCGTCATCGTCGTGGCCGGCGTCGTGCTGCTCGCGGCGATCCTCGGCGCGGTCTGGCGGGCGACGAGCGGCCGTGCCCGGAAGGCGGACGGCGAGTCCTTCGCGCCGGGCGAGCTGCCCGGCCTCGCCGGGTTCGCGCCCGGCGCGACGCTGGTGCAGTTCTCGACGGAGTTCTGCGCCACCTGCCCTGGCACCCGCCGCTACCTGCAGCAGGTCGCCGGCGAGCGCGGCGGCGTGGTCCACCACGACGTCGACCTCACCCACCGGCCGGAGCTCGCCAAGCGGCTGCGCATCCTGCAGACCCCGACCGTCTTCGTCCTCGACCGCGGCGGCCGGCTGGTGAGCCGCTTCGGCGGGGCGCCCCGCCGCGACGAGCTCGCCGCCGTGCTCGACCGCCTCGTCCCCGCACCCGAATGGAACCTCTGATGACCGCTGCCCAGCCCCAGGCCCCCCGGCCCATCGACACCCGCGGCCCGCGCTTCAGCGCGGGCGTGACGTTCGTCCTCGCGCTCGCCGCGCTGCTGACCGGACTGCTCGTCCCGATCGAGCGGTCGTGGTGGCTGCGGGTGCTCTCGCCCGAGTTCCTGCTGCTGCTGGTGGCGTGGCTCAACTTCGCGATCGGCACCGTCTGGGGTGTCGGGGCGAACCCGTTCGGCGCCTTCTTCCGCGCCGTGATCCGCCCGCGGCTCCGCAAGCCCGCCGAGACCGAGGACCCGCGACCGCCGCACTTCGCGCTCGGCGTCGGCTTCGCGCTGTCGACGATCGGCCTCGTGCTGCACCTGATCGGCGTGCCGTGGGGCCTCGTCGTCGCGGCGGCGCTCATCGTCGTCGCGTCGTTCCTGAACGCCTTCGTCGGCTACTGCCTCGGCTGCCAGGTGTACCTGCTGCTCGCGCGGTCCGGCGTCATCCGGCCCCGCCCCCCGCTGGCGACCTGAGCGGCTCCCGATCAGGCGAGCATCAGGAAGAGCCGCTCGAGCTCCTCGGCGGTCGTGCCGTCGTCGGAGGTCGGGCGCTCCGGGTCGGCGAGGCACTCGCGCATGGCGGTCGAGACGATCGCGAAGCCGGCCCGGTCCAGCGCGCTGGAGACGGCGGACAGCTGGGTGATGACGTCGCGGCAGGGGGCGCCCGACTCGATCGCGCCGATCAGCGCGGTGAGCTGGCCGCTCGCGCGGCGCAGCCGGTTGACGACGCGGCGCTGGGCCTCGGCATCGGAGGTCGACATGGTTCCCCTTCTTCCTGTCAGACGCCCGCGGGGACGTCGTCGGCGATCAGCAGCTCCGCGGCCCGTCGGCCGAGCGCGGCCCGCAGCGTGAGCATCCCGCCGGAGAGCGTGGCGGAGTCGAAGCCCTCCGCGACGAGCACCCGGTGGGCGATGTGGGACCGCACGCCGGACTGGCACATCACCCGGACGGGCCGGCCGGCGGCGACCTCGCGCACCTCGTCGAGCCGATCGCGCAGCTCGGTGTGCGGGATGGGCAGCGCCTCCGGCAGGCGTCCGGTCGCGGTCTCGTCGGGACGGCGGACGTCCAGCACGAGCGCCGTGCGGCGCACCTCGTCGAGCTCGGCGGCGTGCCAGAGCCGGGTCTGCCCGGTCAGCACGTCCTCCCCCAGCATCCCCGCGAGGTTGACCGGGTCCTTCGCCGCGCCGTAGGGCGGCGCGTAGCCGAGGTCCAGGTCGATCAGGTCGGCGACGCCGAGCCCGCCGCGGATCGCGGCGGCGAGGACGTCGATCCGCTTGTCGACGCCGGCCGGCCCGACCGCCTGCGCGCCGAGCAGCGCACCGTCGGAGGCGCGGAAGTGGACGAGCAGCTGCATCGGCTCGGCGCCGGGGAACCACCCGACGTGCTGCGAGGGGTGGAGGTGGATGGTCTCGAACGCGATGCCGGCGGCGGCCAGCGCCGCGCGGTTCGCGCCGGTGGTCGCCGCGGTGAGCGAGCCGACCCGGACGATCGCGGTGCCGAGCGCCGCGGGGATCGGCCGGGCGGTGCCGGGCCGGAGGATGTCGTCGGCGACGAGCCGGCCGGCGCGGGCCGCGGGGCCGGCGAGCGCGACCGGGCGGCGGACGCCGGTGACGGCGTCGACCGAGGCGACGGCGTCGCCGACCGCCCACACGCCAGGGACCGAGGTGCGGCCGTGCTCGTCGACCAGGATGGCGCCGCGCTCGGTCGCGATGCCGGCGGCCTGGAACGCCGCGGTGTCCGGTCGGACGCCGACCGCGAGCACCACGAGGTCGGCGCGCAGCCGCGACCCGTCCGCGAGGAGCACGACGCCGGCGTCCGCATCGGACTCGACGGCCGTCGCGCCCACGCCCTCGCGCACGTCGACCCCGAGCCGCTCGAGCTCCTCGGCGACGAGCCGGGCGAGCTCGGGCTCCAGCGGCGGCAGGACGTGCGGCGCGAGCTCGACGACCGCGACGTCGAGGCCGCGCCCGGCGAGCGCCTCGGCGGCCTCCAGCCCGATGAAGCCGCCGCCGAGCACGACGGCCGAGCGCGCCCCTGCGGCGATCGCGCCGCGCAGCGCGGTGGCGTCGGCGATCGAGCGCAGCGTGCGCACCCGTGGCGAGTCCGCGAGGCCGGGCAGCGGCGGGACGATCGCGGTCGCACCGGGCGAGAGCACGAGCGCGTCGTAGCCGATCGTCTCGTCGCCGTCCGGCGTGCGGACCGCGACGGTGCGCGCGGCGGTGTCGAGGCCGACGACCTCGTGCCGGGGGCGCACGTCGAGGTCGAGCGCGGCCCGCAGCGACTCGGGGCTCTGCACCTGCAGCGCGCGCTCCTCGACCTCGCCGCCGAGATGGTACGGCAGGCCGCAGGTCGCGACGGAGACGTGCTCGCCGCGCTCCAGCACGAGGATCTCGGCGCGCTCGTCGAGCCGCCGGGCGCGCGCCGCGCAGCTCATGCCGCCGCCGACGCCGCCCACGATGACGATCCTCATCGGGTCGCCATCGCGTGGACCGGGATCGGGGAGCAGGGCCGGCGCATCGGGTACCTCCTGGAGTCCGGCGGGACGATCCCGCCGATCCCCAATATACCCCCTAGGGTATTTCTGCGCCAGTGCCGGCCTGGCTCAGTGCCCCTGGCAGCGCTCCGCCTCCGGCACGCCCGCGAGGGCCGTCTCGATGTGCTGGCCGCAGCCGGTCCAGGTCGGCCGGCCGCAGGTCTCGCAGGTGATCCGCTGGCACATGGTGCGCTCCTTCCTCGCCGGCGGCGAGCCTCTCGCGGGGCGCGTCGCGCCCCGGGTCCATCATCCCACCGTCGCCGTGCGGCGCGCGGGACCCTCCTGCTCCTATTATACCCCCTAGGGTATCTTCGGCAATCGGCGCCCCGCCCTGTCGCCGCGCAGCCGGTGCGCCTAGGCTCAGGCCATGTCCGTCAGTTCAGAGGCCACGACCATGTGGCAAGGCTCGCTCACCGAGGGCTCCGGCGTCGTGACGTTCGCGTCCGGCACCGGCACGCTCCCCGTCACCTGGGCGTCGCGCTCCGGCGTCGCCGCCGACACCACCACGCCGGAGGAGCTCATCGGCGCGGCGCACTCCTCGTGCTACTCGATGGCGCTCTCGCACGCGCTGACCGGGAACGGCACCCCGCCCGAGACGATCTCCGCGACCGCCGCCGTGACGTTCGTGCCCGGCACCGGCATCACCGGGTCGCATCTGCTCGTCACCGCGCGCGTGCCCGGGCTCGGCGCCGAGGACTTCCTGCGCTTCGCTGAGGACGCGAAGGCGAACTGCCCGGTGTCGAAGGCGCTCGCCGGCGTGCCGATCACGCTCGAGGCGACGCTCGCCTGAACCGCTCGGTCAGCGGGCGGCGCGCGAGCGCTTGAGCGCCTCCCGCGTCGCCCAGCGGGCCCGTCCGCGATCGCCGGCGGCGTCGTAGGCAAGGGCCAGGCGCACCCAGGCGCGCCAGGAGTCCGGCTCGGCCTCGACCTCGGCCTGATAGCGGGGGAACTCCTCCTTCGCCGCAGCCGCGTCCGGCCGACCGCTCGGCAGCCTCGGCAGGTCGTCGACCGGCAGACCGCCCTCCTCGGCGAGGCGGCCCAGCAGCCGCTGGCCGCGGACCGCGAACACCAGCTCGGTGACCAGGTACCAGATCGCGATGAGCGGCAGCACGATGAGCGCCCAGCCGAGGGCCTGCGCCAGCGGCTCCGGCGCCCGGATCATGATGATCGCGTACTGGATGGAGAACGCCAGGTAGAGCGCCGTGAGCGCGGCCATCACGACCACGCCGAGGAACCCGGCGTTCGCGAACCGGATGCGCTCCCCGGCCATCAGAACGAGAGGCCCAGCACGGCGTCGAGCCCGACGACGACCTCGTCGGCCGTCTCCGCGGTGCGCAGCAGCGCCGCGCGGATGCCCGCCTCGTAGGCCGCGCTCGAGACGGTGTCGTGGCTGATGGTCAGCGTCTCCCCGGTGCCCCCGAAGCGGACCTCCTGCCGTGCGACGACGCCGTCGAGGCGCAGCGAGTGGATCGGGATGCCGCCGACCTGCTGCCCCCGCGCGCGCTGGTCGGCGTGCGGGGCGGAGAACGGGCCGCCCGCGGCGGCCATCAGCTCGGCCGTGCGCACCGCGGTGCCGGACGGCGAGTCGACCTTCCCGGCGTGGTGGGCCTCGATGATCTCCGCCGAGTCGAAGTAGCGCGCCGCGATCGTCGCGAAGCCGGTCGCCAGGGCCGAGCCGAGCGAGAAGTTCGGGATCACCACCGCGCCGCTGCCCGGGCTGGCGGCGACCCGGCCGCGGAGCACCGCGATCCGGTCCTCCGACCAGCCCGAGGTGCCGACCAGGACCCGGCGCCCGTGCTCGACCGCCGCGCCGACGATCTCCGGCGAGACCGCTGGGTGGGTCGCGTCGACGACGACCTCGGCCCGCAGCGCGACGTCGAGCGCGTCCTGCGAGGTCAGTGCGGCGACGAGCTCGGCCTCCGGCATCGCCTCGACGACGCGCGCGACGACGCCGCCGAGCCGTCCCGAGGCGCCGACGACCGCGACGGTGAATGCCATGCGACCAGGCTACCGGTGAGACTCGGACTGCAGTCTCTCCGCCCGTCAGACCGCCCGCAGCCGCCGGCGCACGCGGAGCACGACCAGCAGGCCGACGCCGAGCATGAGCGCGCCGACCAGCGGCGCTCCGCCGATGTCGCTGCCGGTCGTGGCGAGCGTCCCGACCTGGACCGCGACGCTCGCCGACGCCGTCGCGCCGATCGTGTTGAAGCCGGTCGCGACGAGCGTGTGCGCACCGGCCCCGAGCCCCGGCGGCACGGTCACCGGGAACACGGCCGTGCCGGACGAGTTCGTGAGGCCCGTGCCGAGGTGCTGGGGCACCGAGTAGATGAAGACGTCGACGTTCGAGACCGGCGCGAACCCGGTCGCGACGACCGTGAGCACCTGGCCCGGCACCGCCTCGGTGACGACGACGCCCGCGGTGTCCCGGAACTCGATCGCGACGCCGCCGGCATTCGCCGGCGGGGTGCTCGCGACATCCGAGGCCGCGACGACCGTGCCGCTGCCCGAGACGGGCGCCGACGTGCCGGCCGTGCTCGTCGCCACGACGTCCGCGGTCACCGCGCCGGCGGCGAGGCCGAGCACCACGCAGGAAGTGCCGGTCGAGGAGCAGGTGAACGTCGTCGCGCCCTGGGTGATCGACACGACATAGGTCACCGCCCCGATGCCGAGGTCGCCGGACGCGCGATCCCACGAGACGAAGGCCTGGAGGATGCCGCCGGTCACCTGCACATCGGACGGCGGGGCCTGCACGGCCGGCGCCGTCGGCGTCGCCGAGGCCGGCGAGCTCGACGCGCCCGTCCCGACCGAGTTCACGGCGGACACCCGGAAGTCGTACGACGTCCCGTTCGTCAGCCCGGTCACCGTCGCGGAGGTCGCCGTCGACGTCCCGTCCGAGAACACCGACCACGTCGAATCCGCCGACGCCTTGAACTCCACGACGTAGTCCGTGATCGCCGAGCCGCCATTCGACGCCGGCGCCGACCACGACAGCCCCACCTGCGCGCCCCCCGGCGTCCCCGCCAGACCCGTCGGCGCACCCGGCGCCGTCGGGGCCGGCGCGGTGCCGGTCAGGACCGCGACGCTTCCCGGACCACCGAGCACCACGTACACGGTGGTGTCGTCCTTGACCGCCAGGCCGTAGGGGTAGGAACCGGCGCCGAGCGACACGGTCGTGACCGCCGACGTCCCCAGGTCGACGACCTTCGCGGCGTTGCCGTTGGTGGTCGAGGCATAGAGCGTCTGCCCGTCCGGCGACGGCGCCGTTTGGTACGCGCTGTTGATGCCGACCGAGTAGCTCGTGATCAGCGAACCGGTCAAGCGGTTGAGCACCGCGATGCTGCCGTAGGAGTCCGGCACATAGAGCCTGCTGCCATCTGGTGAGACGCTGACGCTCAGCGGCCCGCCGTCACCCGCATGAAACCGCGTCGTGATCGTGCCCGTGTCGGCGTCGACGACCAGCAGCTCCTCGTTGCTCGACCCGCTGATCGGCACGTACACCGTGCCGCCGTCCGGTGACAGCGCGATGTTGCCCGGTACATTGCTCCCCCCGCCGGTGAGCGTCATCGCCGCGGTGTAGATGTTCACGCCGGTCGCGGCCGTGAACGCCGAGAGCTTCCCATCTCCATACTCGTCCGAGGTGACGTAGAGGGTCGCTCCGTCCGGCGAGAGCGCCAGATACTGCGGAGACATCGGAGTGGGGATCGTGCGCACCACTGTGTTCGCGCTCGTGTCGATCACGGAGATCGTGGCAGCACTCCAGTTCGCCACGTAGAGCGTAACGTCATCCGGGGACACGGCGACTCCGACCGGACCCGAACCGGTCGCAATGGTAATGGTGCTGCTCACGGTGTTCGTTGCGGTGTCGATCACCGACACCGTATCGCTCGAGAAGTTCGTCACATACGCCCTGTCCCCGGAGGGTGAGATGGCGATCTCCCTCGGGAAGTCGCCGACCGAGATGTCGGTGCTCACCGTGGTCGCCGCCGCATGCGCGGCTCCCGCGGCGACCGCCACCGACATCGTGACGACGAGCACGCCGGCGGCGATGCCGAGCCGACGTCGAGCCGCCTTGCCTGCGCCCCGCGGGCGCGTCGAATCAACCGCAAGCACGCGGGTACCCCAATCCGGTGGCGGGTCGGGGTCACCGCTCGGGTAGCGGGAGCCACCAGCTCACCGTTCATATCTCCAGATCGCGGACCCCCGCAATGCGGCATAGGCGCTCGAGCGCGCCGAGAATCCCCCGAAGTGGGGGCGAGGATGGCCCGATCCACCGTCAGCGCGCGAGCAGGTCGCTCTCCCCGACCGGCCCGACGGCGGCGGTCACGCGCGGGGCGGCGACGAGCCGCTCGGCGAGCGCGCGGACGTCGGCCGCGGTCACCGCCTCCAGCCGCCGCGTCCACTCGTCGAGGTCGACGAACTCGCCGAGCGAGATCTCCGCCCGGCCGAGCCGGTTCATGCGCGCGTCGGAGTCCTCCAGCGCGAGGGCGCCGGCGCCGCTGAGGTAGCCGACGGCGCGGCGGAGCTCCGCCTCGCCGATCGCCTCCGCCGCGAGCCGGTCGAGCTCGGCGTTCATCACCCGCACCACCTCGCCCAGCCTCCTCGGCGTGCAGGAGGCCGCCATGCCGACGGATCCGGCGTCGGAGTAGCCGGGGGCGAACGAGTAGACCGAGTACACCAGGCCGCGTCGCTCGCGCACCTCCTGGAACAGCCGGGACGACATGCCGCCGCCGAGCACGTTGTTCAGCACCGCCATCGCGGGTCGCTCCGCCGCGGACGCGGTGAGCCCCGGTGCGCCGATGACGAGGCTCACCTGCTCGAGCTCGCGGTGCACGGCGACGACCGGCGCGGCCGGCACGATCGGCGCGGGGTCGTGCCGACGGCGCTCCAGCGGCGGCGCCGCCGCGGTCAGGTCCCAGCCGGCTGCGGTCAGGCCCGCGACGACCGCGGCGACGATCTCGTCGTGGTCGACGGCCCCGGCCGCGGCGACGACGAGCTCGGCGGGGCGGTAGTGCGCGCGGTAGTGGGCGAGGACCGCGTCGCGCGGCACGGCCTCGATCGACGCCGGGCTGCCGCCGATCGGGCGGCCGAGCGGATGCCCGCCGAACACCGCCTCGGCGAACCGCTCCCCCGCGACGTCGGCCGGGTCGTCGTCGGCCATCGCGAGCTCCTCGAGGATGACCCCCCGCTCGGTCTCGAACTCCTCGGCGTCGATCACCGAGGCGGCGACCATGTCGGCGAGCACGGTCACGGCCATCGGCACGTCCCGGTCGCGGACCTTGGCGTAGTAGCAGGTGTACTCCTTGGCGGTCACCGCGTTGTGGTCGCCGCCGACCTCGTCGAAGGCGACCGCGATGTCCAGCGCCGAGCGCGTCGAGGTGCCCTTGAACAGCAGGTGCTCGAGGAAGTGCGTCGAGCCGAACGCCCCGGCCGCCTCGTCGCGGGAGCCGGCCGGGATCCAGAACCCGACGGTCGCCGACTGCGAGCCGGGGACGCGCTCGGTGAGGATCCGCAGGCCCGAGGGATGCACGGTCCGGGCGACCCGGGTGTCCCCCGCCGCTTCGAATCGGAGCTCGTCCCGGTCGATCGTCAGCGGCACGCCTGGCATCGTTCGAGCCTACCGGCGCGTCATGGGCATACCCCCCGTTCGGGGGTCATCTAGGGTGGACGGGTCGAATCATCCGCCGACCGGAAGGACCCCATGCGCGCGCGCAACGCGATCATCGGCATCGTCACCGCCCTCCTGGCCATCGTCAGCGTCCAGGCGCCGGCGCTGGCCGACACCCGCGACGACCTGATCTCGACCGACGAGGCCTTCGGGGTCGCGTTCGAGGACTTCCTCGACGTGTTCAACTCCCCGACCGCCGACGTCGACCAGGTCGTCGACGCGACGAACGCCTTCGCCGCCGAGGCCGCCCGCGCCGCGGACGCGTTCCGGGGTCACGCGGCCGCCGCCGGGGACGCGACGCTGCGCGGCTTCAGCGAGCAGCTCGCCGTCGCCTCCGACGACATGTCCGAGGCCGCGGCGTCCATCTCCGCGGCGATCCTGGCGCAGGACGAGGGCGGCTACAGCGCGGGCATCGATGCGCTGAACGCCGCGAGCGACGACTACGCGGCGATCGGCGACGCCTTCAACACCTATCTCGCCGACAACCCGATCGCCAGCGGCGATCCGATGTACGCGCTGTGGTTCGTGCTGCTGATCGTCTCGATCCTGTTCCTGGTCGGCGCGATCGTGCTCCTCGTCCTCGGGCGCCGGCAGCACGGCGCGCTCGCGGCCAGGACCGACCGGAAGGGCAACACCAGCCAGACCACGCTGCGAGGCCTGCGCTGGACGCTGCTCGGCCTCGCCGCCGTGTTCGTCGTCGGCGCCGCCATCCCCTTCGTGCAGTACTGGTTCATCGCCCACGACGGCGGGGGCGAGTACCGGGTGTTCTGGTACCCGCTGGCGATCGGCGGGGTCGGCACGATCGTCGTCGCGGTCCAGTACCTCATCGCCGTGCGCAGGGTGCGCCGCGACGGCTCCGCGATGCTGCTCGGCGACGCGCCGCAGAGCGAGGCGCCGCAGGTCGCGGAGCCGCACGCCGCTGCCCCGCAGGTCGCCGAGCCGCAGGGTCAGCCGCCGGCGCCGGAGGTCCCGGCGACTCCGCAGACCATGCTGAACGGGCAGCCGCTGCCGCCGGAGCCCCCGCGCTGATCCGGGACGCGCCCCGCTACTTCCAGGCGGAGACCTCGTCGAGGGCCGCGACCTGCTGGCGGGTCAGTCCGATCATCGGCGCGGCGAGGATCTCCCGGAGCTGCTCGGGGCTCGTCACCGAGACGACCGGGGCGACGACCTCCGGACGGGTGAGCAGCCAGGCGACCGCGACCGTCGCCATCGCGACGTCCTGCTCCTCGGCGACGGCCTCGAGCGCGGACAGGATCCGCAGCCCCCGCTTGTCGAGGTAGGCGCCGAGCCCGCGGCCGTGCCTCGCCCGGCGCAGGTCCTCGCGACTGCGGTACTCGCCGGAGAGGAAGCCGCCGGCGAGCGCGAACCGCGGCATCATGCCGAGCCCGAGGCTCTCCACGACCGGGCGCAGGCCGCGCTCGTAGCCGGCGCGGCGCAGCAGGTTGTACTCGTTCTGCAGGGCGACCATCGGGGCGACGCCCATCATGCCGCACGCGATGCGCGCCTCCACGAGCCGGTTGCCGTGGTGGTCGGAGCCGCCGAAGCGGCGCACCTTGCCCTCGCGGATGAGCCGGTCGACCGCCAGCAGCGTCTCCTCGAACGGCGTCTCCTGGTCGTCGATGTGCAGGAACAGCAGATCGATGGTCTCCACGCGCAGCCGCTGCAGCGAGGCCTCGACGGCGGAGATCACCGAGCGCGGCGAGAGCCCGGGGTGGTCGGGCGACTTGCCGACCTTGGTCGAGACCACGAGCCGGTCGCGGATGCCCTTGGCGGCCATCCAGGAGCCGATGATCGTCTCGCTCCGGCCGCCGGCGTAGGAGTCCGCGGTGTCGACGAGCATGCCGCCGGCGTCGGCGTAGACGTCGAGGATCCGCCTGGCCTGGGCGTCGTCGACGAGCCAGCCGAAGACGTTGCCGCCGAGCGCGAGGGGGTGGACGATGAGATCGGAGCCGCCGATGGCGCGGGCCACGGGCGACTGGAGCCGCGTGTTCGGCCCCGTCGCGACCTTCGGCTCGGCCACCGTCACCCGGGGTCTCCTTCCCTCGGGAACAGGGTATGGGCCCGATGCGCCGGTTCCCGGCCGCGTGGCCGATTCGTTACCGTCGTGTCGCCGTCCGGACCCGGACGCGCGACCGCGGGCCGAGCCCCGGAGGGCCCGACCCGCGGCGACGCGGCAGAGGGATCAGACCTCGACGGGCTCGATCTCCGCGACCGCCTCGACGGCGGCCTCGGCCGGCACGAGCACGAGCGAGAGCTTGCCGCGGTCGTCGACCTTCGAGATCTCGACCTGGAGCTTCTGGCCGACCGAGAGCACGTCTTCGAGGTTCTCCACGCGCTTGCCGTTGGCGAGCTTGCGGGCCTCCGAGATGTGCAGCAGGCCGTCCTTGCCCGGGGTCAGCGAGACGAACGCGCCGAACGTCGCGAGCTTGACGACCGTGCCGAGGAAGCGCTCCCCGACCTCCGGGTTCGACGGGTTCGCGATCGCGTTGACCGCGGCGCGGGCCGCCTCCGCCGAGGGGCCGTCGACGGCGCCGATGTAGACGGTGCCGTCGTCCTCGATCGAGATCTGGGCGCCGGTCTCGTCCTGGATGCCGTTGATCGTCTTGCCCTTGGGGCCGATCAGCTCGCCGATCTTGTCGACCGGGATCTGCACCGAGATCACGCGCGGCGCGGTCGCGGCCATCTCGTCCGGGCCGTCGATCGCCTCGTTCAGGACGCCGAGGATCGTGGTGCGAGCCTCCTTCGCCTGCTTGAGCGCGCCCGCGAGCACGTCGGACGGGATGCCGTCGAGCTTCGTGTCGAGCTGCAGCGCGGTGACGAACTCGGCGGTGCCGGCGACCTTGAAGTCCATGTCGCCGAGCGCGTCCTCGGCGCCGAGGATGTCGGTGAGGGTCGCGTACCGCGTCTGGCCGTCGACCTCGTCGGAGACCAGGCCCATCGCGATGCCGGCGACCGGCGCGCGCAGCGGTACGCCCGCGTTCAGCAGCGAGAGCGTCGAGGCGCACACCGAGCCCATCGAGGTCGAGCCGTTCGAGCCGAGCGCCTCCGAGACCTGCCGGATGGCGTACGGGAACTCCTCGCGGCTCGGCAGCACCGGCACCAGCGCGCGCTCGGCGAGGAAGCCGTGGCCGATCTCGCGCCGCTTCGGGCTGCCGACCCGGCCGGTCTCGCCGGTCGAGTAGGGCGGGAAGTTGTAGTGGTGCAGGTAGCGCTTCTTCTTGATCGGGCTCAGCGAGTCGATCTCCTGCTCCATCTTGAGCATGTTCAGCGTCGTGACGCCGAGGATCTGCGTCTCGCCGCGCTGGAAGATCGCCGAGCCGTGCACGCGCGGGATGACCTGCACCTCGGCGTCGAGCGCGCGGATGTCCGCGAGGCCGCGGCCGTCGATGCGGACCCCGTCGCTGAGGATGCGGCCGCGCACGATCTTCTTCGTGACCGACTTGTAGGCCGCGGAGACCTGGGCGTTCGCCTCGGCGGGCAGCTCGCCCAGCTCGACCTTGGCGGCGACGGCCTCCTTGACGCGCGCCTTGAGCGCGTCGTCGGCGCTCTGCCGCTCGATCTTGTCGGCGATCCGGTAGATCGGCTTCAGCTCCTCGGCCGCGAGCGCCTCGACGACCCCGTAGAGCTCGTCGGAGTAGTCGGCGAACAGCGGGTACTCGACGATCTCCTTCGCCGACTGCGCCGCGAGCTCGGACTGGGCGCGCACCAGCTCCTTGATGAAGGGCTTGGCCGCCTCGAGGCCCTCGGCGACGCGCTCCTCGTCCGGCTTGATCGCGCCGCCGCGGATGAGCTCCCAGGACGCCTCGGTGGCCTCGGCCTCGACCATCATGATCGCGACCTCGCCGTTCGGCAGGACGCGACCGGCGACCGTCAGGTCGAAGACCGCCTCCGCGAGCTGGCTGAACCTGGGGAACGCGACCCACTGGCCGTCGATGAGCGCGAGGCGCACGCCGCCGATCGGGCCGGAGAACTTGATGCCGCTGATCTGCGTCGACGCCGAGGCGGCGTTGATCGCGAGCGCGTCGTAGAACTCGTCGGGCGCGACCGAGAGCACCGTGATGACGATCTGCACCTCGTTGCGGATGCCGTCGACGAACGACGGCCGCAGCGGGCGGTCGATGAGCCGGCAGACCAGGATCGCCTCGGTCGAGGGACGGCCCTCGCGGCGGAAGAACGAGCCGGGGATCTTGCCGGCGGCGTAGGCCCGCTCCTCGACGTCGACGGTGAGCGGGAAGAAGTCGAAGCCCTCCCGCGGGCTCTTGCCGATGCTCGTGGCGCTGAGCAGCATCGTCTCCTCGTCGAGGTACGCGGCGACCGCGCCCTGCGCCTGCTGCGCGAGGCGGCCGGTCTCGAACCGGACGACGCGCTTGCCGAAACGGCCGTTGTCGATGACGGCCTCGGCGAACTTGATCTCGGGACCCTCCAAGGGGTTCCATCCTTTCCTCTTGCGCACGCACCGGTGCGCCCTCGTGGGAAGAGCACGTGCGGGCAGGAAGAGAACAGCGGCGGATCCGTCCGCCGGGATTCGGCTCTGGTTTACAGTCGAAGCCCTCCGGACGAGGCCCCGACGCGAGCGGGGCACCACCCGGAAGTCCACCACCGTAGACCAGCTTCGAGCCCGCCTGCGTCGTGTTTTCCGCCGGAGAGTCTACCAGCAGTGCCCCGACGTACACTGGCGGCATGGCCGAGGAATCGCAGACCAGCCCGGACGAGACGGCGAAGGCGAAGATGCTCGCCGCGCTCGAGCGGAAGAAGCAGGGCACGGGCGCCGGGCCGGGCGCCGCGGCCGCGAAGGGCGGCGCCGGCGCCGCGCACGGCAAGGCCGGCGGCAGGCGCGAGTTCCGTCGGAAGTCGTCCTAGTCGTGCGGCTCAGAGCCATCGCTTCGTCTTGAAGACGACGTAGAGGATCACGGCGAAGCTCGCCATCAGCCCGAGGGCGAACGGATAGCCGAGCGCCCAGTGCAGCTCGGGCATGTTCACGAAGTTCATGCCGTAGACGGTGCCCACCAGCGAGGGCGCGAACAGGATCGCCGCCCAGGAGGTGACCTTCTTCATCTGCTCGTTCTGCTGCAGGCTCGTCTTGGTCATCTCGCGCGCGACCAGCGTCGACTGCACCTGCAGCGCCTTGTCGAGCAGGGCGCGGAAGGACTCGACGCGATCCGCGGCGCGCACCACGTGGTCCCGGACGTCGCGCAGATGCCGCTGCAGCTCGAGGTCGACGTCGAGCCGCGCGGCGCCCTCCACCAGGCGCGCCAGCGTCTCGGGCAGCGGCTGGATCGCGCGCTGGAAGTCGATGACCTCGGCGAACAGGTCGTAGATGCGGCGGGTCAACGCGTCCGGGTCGGCGTCGCCGAAGAGCTGGTCCTCGATCTCGTCGAGGTCGTTCTCCAGCCCGGCGAGCACCGGGTCGTACTCGTCGACCACCTCGTCGAGGATCCCGTAGAGCACCGCCTGCGGCCCGAGCCGCAGCAGCTCGGGGTCGGCCTCGAGCCGACGGCGCACCCGGCCGAGGTCGGGCGACTCGGCGTGCCGCACGGAGATCGCGAAGTCGCGGCCGACGAAGACGTGCACCTCCCCGAAGTCGACGCGCTCCTCGCGGTCCAGGTAGCGCGCCGGCCGCAGCACGACGAACAGCGTGTCCCCGTACCGCTCCAGCTTGGCGCGCTGGTGGCCCTTCAGCGCGTCCTCGACGGCGAGGTGGTGCAGGCCGAACTCCGCGGCGACCGACTGCAGCTCCTCGGGGCTGGGCCGGTAGAGGCCGATCCACGCCATGCCGTGCTCGGCGCGGACCTGCTCGTAGGTCTCCTCGAGCGTCGCGGGCGTCCGCACGCGCACGCCGTCGCGGTAGACGGCGTTGTCGACCAGTCCCATGGCGATCATCCTCCCGGTAGCATTCGGGAAGGCGAGCAACGACGCGCGCCGACCACGATGGAGGCACGATGACGTCCACCAAGCAACCGCCCTTCGACGCCGACGCCACGGAGATCCTCGCGGCGATCCACGAGTTCTTCCCGAAGCACTTCACCCCGGACATCCTCGAGGCCGCACGGCAGCCCCCGCCCGGCGTGCCGTCGAACCTCGACCTCGCGCTGGAGGCGTTCCCGGGCATCTCGCACCGCGAGGTGCAGGTGCCGGGCCACCAGGGCGACCCGATCACGCTGTCGATCTTCGAGCCGGCGGACAGCGTCAAGTCCGGCGCCGGCATCTACTACATCCACGGCGGCGGCATGATGATCGGCGACCGCTTCCTCGGCGCGCTGGAGTACGCGGCCTGGGCCGACGCGCTGAACGCCGTCGTCGTCTCCGTCGAGTACCGGCTCGCGCCCGAGCACGCCTACCCGACGCAGCCGGAGGACTGCTACGCGGGCCTGGTGTGGTTCGCCGAGAACGCCGCGAGCCTCGGCGTCGACGCCGGGAACATCGCGCTGACCGGCTCGAGCGCCGGCGGGAACCTCGCCGCCGCGGTCTCGCTGATCGCCCGCGACCGCAAGGGTCCGGCGCTCAAGGGCCAGATGCTGCAGTACCCGATGCTCGACGACCGGCAGCAGACGCCGTCGCAGCTCGGCTACCGCGACGTGGGCCTGTGGAGCGGACCGTCGAACGACGCCGGCTGGGCCTGCTTCCTCGGCTCGATCCAGCCGGGCGGCGCGGACGTGCCGGCCTACGCCGCGCCCGCACGGGCGACGGACCTCTCGGGGCTGCCGCCGGCCTTCATCGACGTCGGCGGCTGCGAGCTGTTCCGCGACGAGGACGTCGCCTACGCCGCGGCGCTCTCGGCGGCGGGCGTCGAGGTCGAGCTGCACGTGACGCCGGGCATCTGGCACGCCTTCGAGTCCTTCGCGGTGGACCACCCGACCTCGGACATCATCCGCAAGCGCCGCACGGCGTGGCTGCGCCGGGTGCTGGGCGTCTGAGCACCGGCTCGGATCGACGGCGGCGCGGTGTCCTGCGGGACGCCGCGCCGCTCGCGTCCGGGCCTCGCGCTCAGCCCTCGCGGACGCCGAAGGCGGCGCCGGTGTGCGTCTCGGCGCGACGGCCGCCGGGCACCGGCAGCTCGCCGGCCGCGGCCGCCGCGACGAGCGAGGCGTGCGTCGGGGCGTCGGGGACGTCGGCCGGGCGGTCGACCGCGAGCTCGCGGCGCAGCGCCGGGACGATCTCGCCGCCCAGGATGTCGAGCTGCTCGAGCACGGTCTTCAGCGGCAGCCCGGCGTGGTCGACGAGGAACAGCTGGCGCTGGTAGTCGCCGAAGTGCTCGCGCATCGCCGCGTAGCGGTCGATGACCTGCTGCGGCGAGCCGACGGTGAGCGGGGTCTGCTCGGTGAAGTCCTCGAGGGACGGGCCATGGCCGTAGACGGGGGCGTGGTCGAAGTAGGGGCGGAACTCGGCGACCGCGTCCTGGGACCTGGGGCGGGCGAAGAACTGGCCGCCGAGGCCGACGATCGCCTGCGCCGCGGTGCCGTGGCCGTAGTGCTCGAAGCGCTGCCGGTAGTAGCCGATCAGGCGCTGGTAGTGCTCCTTCGGCCAGAAGATGTTGTTCGCGAAGAAGCCGTCGCCGTAGTAGGCGGCCTGCTCGGCGATCTCGGGCGAGCGGATCGAGCCGTGCCAGACGAACGGCGCGACGCCGTCGAGGGGCCTCGGCGTCGAGGTGAAGCCCTGCAGCGGCGTGCGGAAGCGGCCCTGCCAGTCGACGACGTCCTCGTGCCAGAGCCGGTGCAGCAGCCCGTAGTGCTCGATCGCCAGCTCGATGCCCTGGCGGATGTCCTTGCCGAACCAGGGGTAGACCGGCCCGGTGTTCCCGCGCCCGAGCGTCAGGTCGACCCGGCCGTCGGCGACGTGCTGGAGCATCGCGAAGTCCTCGGCGATCTTCACCGGGTCGTCCGTCGTGATCAGCGTCGTCGCGGTCGACAGCAGCAGCCGGGAGGTCTTCGCGGCGATGTACGCGAGCGTCGTCGTCGGGCTGGAGGAGAAGAACGGCGGGTTGTGGTGCTCGCCGATCGCGAACACGTCGAGCCCGACCTCCTCCGCGTGCAGCGCGATGGCGATGAGGTCCTTGATGCGCTGCGCCTCCGAGACCGTCGTGCGCGTGGTCGGGTCCTCCGTGATGTCGCTCACGGAGAAGATGCCGAACTGCATGCCGCTCGGGTCCTGCTCGCTCATGGTGCGCTCCTGTTCTCGCCGCTCCGCGCTGCGCGGAGTTTCATGCATTTGAATGGACATGGGTTCGAACGCCCGGCCGTCGTCGTGCATTCCCGCTCCCGTCGCGGGACGGGGGAAGGCCGCCGCCCGGGGGCGACGGCCTTCCGAAGACTCGCGTGACCGCGGCTCAGCGGCGCAGGCCCAGGCGCTCGATCAGCGCGCGGTACCGCGCGATGTCGATGTCCTGGAGATAGCCGAGGAGACGGCGGCGCTGGCCGACGAGCAGGAGCAGACCACGACGGGAGTGGTGGTCGTGCTTGTGCGCCTTGAGGTGCTCGGTGAGGTCCTTGATCCGCTGGGTGAGGATCGCGACCTGCACCTCCGGGGAACCGGTGTCGCCCGGGTGCGTGGCGTACTCGTCGATGATCGCCTTCTTGATGTTCGCGTCGAGGGCCATAGGGCGCTCCACCTTCCTGTCGCTGCGCGGCGTCCTGGACCGGATGTCCGGAACTCTCTGAATCCGCGGCCGGTTCACGGCAACCGGAAGATTCTAGCGCATCGACGCGGCGGAGGCCGTCGGCCGTACCCTGGAGCCATGACCGAAGCCACTCCTGTCACCGCGCTCGCCGAGTCCGAGTGCGTCGCGCTGCTGCGGGCGAACCGGCTGGGCCGCATCGCGCTCGCCGTCGCCGGGGAGATCGACATCTTCCCGATCAACTACGTGCTCGACGCCGAGGACCGGATCGTCTTCCGCACCGCCCCCGGCACGAAGCTGGCCGAGCTCGTGATCCACCCGAGCGTCGCCTTCGAGATCGACGGGGCGGTCGACGGCCGCCTGTTCAGCGTCATCGTCAAGGGGGACGCGCACCGGGTCGAGAGCGCCGCGGAGGTCGCCGAGCTCGAGGCGCTGCCGCTGCGCCCGTGGGTCCCGACGCTCAAGCAGCACTTCGTCCGGATCACGCCGACCTGGATGACCGGGCGCCGGTTCACCCCGGGCCCGGAGCCGGAGCTCGACCCGGCCGGCACGCCGGCGTAGCCGGAGCGGTCGAGCGGCGCCGCGCGACCCTCGACCCCGGGGTCAGAAGTAGGGGATGCCGGCGGGCAGCGGGCCCGAGGCGACGAGCACCAGCCGCTGGGTCGGGCGGGTCATCGCGACGTAGAGCGCCCCCGCCCCGCGCGGGCCGTCCGCGACGATCGCGGCCGGCTCGACGACGATCACCGCGTCGAACTCGAGCCCCTTCGCGTCCTGCGGGGTCAGCAGCGCGACCGGGCGGCGCAGCCCCGCGGCGCCCCGGCCGATCGTCTCGCGGCCGAGCGCCGCGGCGAGCGCCGGCTCGAGCCCGTCGGCGTCCGCCGGCGCCGCGATGACCGCGACGCTGCCCGTCTCGCCGGCGCCGCCGCCGTCCGCCCGGACCGCGTGCACCGCGTCGACGACGGCGTCCAGCAGCGGATCGCTCGACTCCGCACGGGACCCGTCGGCCCCCTCCTCGACCACCGGGCCGCCCACCCGGATCACGCCGACCGGCCAGTCGCCGTGACGCACCGAGCGGGTCGGCGTCAGCGGGACGCCGTTGGCGGCCGCCATCGACTCCGCCGCCTCGGCGATCTGCGCCGGCGTCCGGTAGTTGACCGTGAGCTCCTCGAGCCGCCAGGCGTCCTTGAACACCGGGCCGAGCGTCTCCCCCCAGTCCGCGCTGCCGGCGGCGGAGGCGACCTGCGCCACGTCGCCGACGATGGTGAACGACTTCAGCGGGTTCTTCCGCACCAGCATCCGCCACTGCATCGGCGAGAGCTCCTGCGCCTCGTCCACCACGATGTGCCCGAAGGTCCAGGTGCGGTCGGAGACCGCGAGCTCGGCGGCGGTCGCCCGCACGCCGGCGCCCTCCGCGAAGGACTCGGCGAGCTGGCGCGCGTCGACCAGCCCCTCGACGCCCATGTTCCGGATCGCGGCCTGCGCGTTCTCCAGGTTCCGCTTCGCCTCGCGCTCCCGCTCGCGGGCCGTGCGGTCGCCGACCGGGTCGTCGCCGAGCAGCTCGGCCGCCTCGTCGAGCAGCGGCACGTCGCCGACGGTGAACGGGTGGTCGCGGCCGCGCAGCAGCAGGGCGCGCTTCTCCGGCGTCCAGCGCTGCGTGATCGTGGCGAGCCAGTTCGGGCGCGCGTAGAGGTCCTGCAGGAGCTTCTCGGGCGTCAGCGGCATCCACGCGGTGTTCAGCGCGACCTTCACGTCGTAGGCCGTGCGCACGTCCTCCCGCAGCAGCGCGGCGTCGCTCTCGTCGATCGCGCGGCCCCGCCGGCGCAGCTCCGCCGCGAGCAGCTCGGCGATCGCCGTGATCGCGACCTTGTTGAACGTCACCCGCGCGATGTTGTGCGGCTTGTGCGTCTCCCAGGCCCGCTGCATCGCGTCGCGGATGAGCTGCGCGGGCACCACGATCTCCTCGCCGTCGACGTCGACGACCTGGTCGGCGGCGGGCACCACCTGGCGCGACTTGACCGCGCGCGCGAGCAGCCGGGCCATCTCCACGGTGCCCTTCAGCGCGGCGACCGGCGGCGGGTCCTCGAGCTGGGCGTCGACGCCCGGATAGAGCGTGCCGAGCGAGGCGGTCACCACGCCGGTCTCGCCGAGCGAGGGCAGCACGGCCTCGATGTACTCCAGGAAGGAGCGCGACGGCCCGACCACGAGCACGCCGGCCGAGGCGAGGCGCTCGCGGTGCGAGTAGAGCAGGTAGGCGGCGCGGTGCAGCGCGACCGCGGTCTTCCCCGTGCCCGGTCCGCCCTGGACCACGAGCGCGCCGTGCAGGTCGGAGCGGATGATGCGGTCCTGCTCGGCCTGGATGGTCGCGACGATGTCCTGCATCCGGCCGGTGCGCTCGCGGCCGAGCGCGACCATCAGCGCGGCCTCGCCCTGCAGCTCGTTCGCCTCCGCGTCGAGCAGCGCCTGGTCGAACACCTCGTCGTCGATCCCGACCACGTCCCGGCCGCGGGAGTGCAGATGGCGGCGGGCGCGGGCGCCGAGCGGCGTCGCGGCGGTGGCCTGGTAGA
>ERZ778028.1071-NODE-1071-length-35977-cov-8.185736_pt1 | contig 35977 bp, 40 predicted proteins | sample MGYA00375758_ERZ778028 | MGnify/ENA primary metagenome ERZ778028 (study PRJEB29350, sample SAMN05389828) | bioreactor metagenome | isolation source: Thiocyanate bioreactor | place: South Africa: University of Cape Town | collected 2014-03-17 ...
CGACCTGCTCGCCCCCGTTCCCGCCGACCTGAAGAGCCGCTGGCTGGACTGGAAGACCAAGGCCGCCACCGACCCCAAGGGCAACCTCATCGGCTATGGCACCGACATCGGTCCCGAGGGCGTCTGCTACCGCTCCGACCTGTTCGCCGCGGCGGGCCTGCCGACCGACCGCGAGTCGGTCGCGAAGCTGCTCACCGGCGACTGGAAGACCTACTTCGACACCGGTGCCAAGTACACCGCCGCGACCGGAAAGGCGTTCTTCGACTCCGCCGGCGGCACCTACCAGGGCATGATCAACCAGGTCGAGGCCGCGTACGAGAACCCCTCGGACGGCAAGATCACCATCGACCCGCAGGTCGAGACGATCTACAACCAGGTGCTCGACGCCGCCAAGACGCAGTCCGCCCACCTCAGCCAGTGGTCCGACGACTGGATGGCCGGCCTGTCCAACGGCTCGTTCGCGACGATGCTCTGCCCGGGGTGGATGCTCGGTGTCATCTCCGGTAACGCCAAGGACGTCAAGGGCTGGGACATCGCCAACGTCTTCCCCGGCGGCGGCGGCAACTGGGGCGGTTCGTACCTGACCGTCCCCGCCAACGGCAAGAACGTCGCGGCTGCCCAGCAGCTCGCCGACTGGCTGACCAGCCCCGAGACGCAGCTCAAGGCGTTCGCGGCGGCCGGCACGTTCCCGAGCCAGGTCGACGCGATGAAGTCCGACACGCTGCTGAGCTCGAAGAACGAGTTCTTCAACAACGCTCCGGTGGGCCAGATCCTCACCGACCGCGCCAACGCGGTCACCGTCTCGCCCTTCAAGGGCCAGTTCTACTTCCAGATCAACGACGCGATGCAGAAGGCTCTGACCCGCGTCGAAGAGGGAACGCAGGACAAGGCCGCCTCGTGGGCGCAGTGGCAGACGGAAGTCGCCGCCATCAAGTAAGGACGACGGCAGACATGTGACAGCGGGCCCGGGGGACCCTCCCGGGCCCGCTCCCTGCCTCAACCACGAGATCGAAGGACTGAAGAGTGGACACCACCAGAACCTCCACGCGCGTGCGCGGCACCGCCGCCATCGCCGCGCGTCAGCCGAAACGGATCGGCTTCGGCAGCCGGCTGAGCTCGTGGGACCTCAAGCTCTCGCCGTACCTGTACATCTCCCCGTTCTTCATCCTGTTCCTCGTCGTCGGGCTCTTCCCGATCGGGTACACCGCGGTGATCTCCTTCATGGACTGGGACCTGGTGCGAAACTCCGGCACGTTCGTCGGGTTCGACCAGTACGCCACCGTGATCTCCGACCCGAAGTTCTGGGCGGCGCTGCGCAACACCTTCAGCATCTTCCTGCTGTCGTCGGTGCCGCAGCTCATCGCCGCCGTGTTCATCGCGGCGTTGCTGGATCAGAACATCCGCGCCAAGACCTTCTGGCGCATGGGCGTGCTCGTCCCGTACGTCATGGCCCCGGTCGCCGTGGCCCTGATCTTCTCGAACATGTTCGGTGACCAGTACGGCATCATCAACACCTGGCTGAGCAGCATCGGACTGCCTCCCGTCATGTGGCATTCCGACACCTTCGCCAGCCACATCGCGATCGCCACGATGGTGAACTTCCGCTGGACCGGCTACAACACCCTCATCCTGCTGGCGGCGATGCAGGCCATCCCGCGCGACTACTACGAGGCCGCGACGGTGGACGGCGCCGGAAAGGTGCGCCAGTTCTTCGCGATCACCCTGCCGAGCCTGCGCCCCACCCTGATCTTCGTGATCATCACGTCCACCATCGGTGGCCTGCAGATCTTCGACGAGCCGCGCATGTACGACCAGACCGGCACCGGCGGCGCGAACAACCAGTGGCTGACGATCTCGCTCTGGCTCTACGACCTCGGCTGGGGCCAGTGGAACCTGGGCCGCGCCGCCGCGCTGGCCTGGATCCTCTTCATCATCATCCTGGTGATCGGCGTCATCAACCTCTTCATCACCCGCAACCTGGTGCGCGACGAAGGAAGCCGCAACACCCTCACCCGGGCACAGATGCGCGCCGCTCGACGCGCAGCCCGTGCCGCGGTCGCCGCCGATCGCGCGGCGGCATCCGAACCCCGTCGCACGAACGAATCAGCGGAGGTGACGCGATGAGCGTCCTCAACGAACAGGCCGTCCCCGTCGTCGACGACGCGCTGCCGACCCCGGGCCGGGGTGAGAAGAAGCGTCGTCCGCGCCACGTCAAGGGGACCCGCCCGGGCTGGATCGTCTACGCCTGCCTCGCCGCCGTGCTCGTCGGCAGCCTCTTCCCCTTCTACTGGTCGCTGCTGATCGGCTCCGGCGACTCGTACACGATCCGCGACCCCAACATGTCGTGGATCCCGGGCGGCAACTTCTTCGCCAACGCCGCGAAGGTCATGAACGATCCGGCCGTGAACTTCTGGATGGCCCTGTGGAACTCGATCATCAGCTCCGGCCTGATCGCCATCTCGGTCGTGTTCTTCTCCACGCTCGCAGGCTGGGCGTTCGCCAAGCTCACGTTCAAGGGATCGAGCTGGCTGCTCGTCTTCGTCATCGCGACGATGGCCGTCCCCACCCAGCTCGGCGTCGTGCCGCTGTACATCCTGTTCAGCGACATGGGCTGGACCGGTCAGCTCGGCGCGATCATCGTGCCCGCCCTCGTGAGCGCGTTCGGCGTGTTCTGGATGACGCAGTACCTGCGCCAGGCGGTGCCCGACGAGCTGATCGAGGCGGCCCGCGTGGACGGGGCGAGCTCGTTCCGCACCTTCCTCACCGTCGGCCTACCGGCCGCGCGGCCCGCCGCTGCCATGCTTGCGCTGTTCACCTTCGTGTCGGCGTGGAACAACTTCTTCTGGCCGTTCATCGTTCTCGACCGACAGAACCCGACGCTGCCCGTGGCGCTGTCGCTGCTGCAGTCCAACTACTTCATCGACTACTCGATCGTGCTCGCGGGCGTGCTTCTGGCCACGATTCCGCTGCTGATCCTGTTCGTCTTCGCTGGCAAGCAGCTGGTCAGTGGCATTATGCAAGGCGCGGTCAAGGGCTGAGCGCCCGACCGCTTCAGAAAGGTCGACTCATGACAGAGTTCTCCCGCTCCTTCCCGGAGGGCTTCCTCTTCGGCGCGGCCACCGCCGCCTACCAGATCGAAGGCGCTGCTTTCGAGGACGGTCGCACGGCATCCATCTGGGACGCGTTCAGCCGCGTGCCCGGCGCTGTGATCGCCGCCGACAACGGTGATGTCGCGTGCGATCACTACCACCGCTTCCGCGACGACGTGTCCCTCATGAAGGACCTCGGTCTCGACACGTATCGCTTCTCGGTCTCGTGGTCGCGGGTGCGTCCCGACGGGGGGCCGGTCAACCGCAAGGGGCTCGACTTCTACGAGCGCCTGGTCGACGAGCTGCGGGCCAACGACATCCTGCCGTGGCTCACGCTCTATCACTGGGACATGCCGCAGGCGATCGAGGAGAAGGGCGGCTGGACCGTCCGTTCGACGAGCGAGCAGTTCCTCGAGTACGCGCTGAGCGTTCACGACGCGCTGGGCGACCGGGTGCAGAACTGGACGACGCTCAACGAGCCCTGGTGCTCGTCCTTCCTGAGCTACACCGCGGGCATCCACGCGCCGGGCCGCTACAGCGTGACCGATGGCGTGCTCGCCGCCCACCACCTCATGCTCGGCCATGGGGCGGTCGTGCGCGAGCTGCGTGAGCGCGACGCCGATCTGCGCCTCGGCATCACGCTGAACCTCACGGTGGCCGACGCCGTCGACCCCGCGGATGCCGCGGATGCCGATGCTGCCCGCCGCATCGACGGGCAGTTCAACCGGTGGTTCCTCGACCCGATCTTCCGCGGCGCGTACCCCGCCGATGTGATCGAGGACATCCGCGCCGTCGCGCCCGAGGCCATCGACGCGCTCGAGGCGGCGAATCAGCCGGGCGACCTGAACACCATCTCGCAGCCGCTGGACGCGCTCGGGGTGAACTATTACCACGGCGAGTTCGTGGGTGGCGCACCCGACCCGCAGCCACCGCTGCCGGGCGATGCGCCGACCGACCGGCCCGCGGCATCCCCCTTCCCGTCGCACGAGGGCATCTACTGGCACGATCGTGGTCTGCCGCGCACCAACATGCACTGGGAGGTGCAGCCCGAGGGGCTGACGCGTCTGCTGCAGCGCGTCTGGGCCGAGTACGCCCAGCCGGCCGGCACCGCCCTGTACGTCACCGAGAACGGCGCTTCCTACGACGACGAGCTCGTCGTCGAGGACGGCGTCGCCCGCGTCCACGACCTCGAGCGCACGCAGTTCCTGCTCGCCCATCTGGACGCGATCCTCGACGCCGCCGATGCGGGCGTGGACGTGCGGGGCTACTTCTACTGGTCGCTGCTGGACAACTTCGAGTGGGCGTGGGGATACGCCAAGCGCTTCGGGATCGTTCACGTCGATTACGACACCCAGGTGCGCACCGCGAAAGACAGCGCGCTGGAGTATCGTCGGGTCATCGCCGCCCGCGCACTCGACGACGCGGCGGTTCCGGTCTCCGGGGCCGTCCCGCATCCCGGCGCTCCGATCTCGACTCTTCAGAGGTAGCCCGTGACCATCGACACCCCGCGCGTCGCCCCGACGATCGAAGAGGTCGCGGCCGCCGCGGGAGTGTCGCGGTCGACCGTCTCCCGCGTCGTCAACGGCTCCACGGCCGTGAGCCCGGCGGCTCTGGAAGCGGTGCGGCGCGCCATCGCGGACCTGAACTACGTGCCCAACCGTGCCGCGCGCTCGCTCGCGAGCCGCGCCACGATGGCGATCGCATTCGTCGTGCCCGAGGACACCACCCGGTTCTTCGGCGACCCGTTCTTCGCCTCGGTCGTGTCGGGAATCAACACGCGGCTCAGCCGGTCGGAGTACGTGCTCAACCTGATCATCGCGAGCGACGATCCGGGTGACAAGACCTCGGCATACGTGCGCAGCGGCGCCGTCGACGGTGCGATCGTCGTCTCGCACCACACGAGCGACACGTTCATCGACCGCATCGCGCACGTCGTGCCGGTCGTCTACGGCGGCCGTCCCGTACGGGAGCGCGAACGCGACTACTACGTCGACGTCGACAACGTCGCCGGCGGACGCGAGGCGACCGAGTATCTGATCGGTCGAGGCTTCCGCCGCATCGCGACGATCGCCGGCCCTGTCACGATGCCGGCCGGCATCGACCGTCTCGTGGGCTTTCGCGATGCGCTCTCCGCCGCCGGGCTCGAGCCGGTCGCCGAGGAGGACGGCAACTTCACGGCCGACGGCGGCTCGGCCGCGATGCAGCGGATCCTCGATGCGGGAGTGGAGTTCGACGCGCTCTTCGTCGCGAGCGATCTGATGGCTCGCGGTGCGCTCGCGGCGCTCGGACGCGCGGGCATCCGCGTTCCCGAGGACGTCGCGATCGTGGGCTTCGACGACTCGCCCGTCGCGCGCACCGTCAGCCCGCAGCTCACGACGATGCGCCAGCCCTCCCACGAGCAGGGGGAGCGCATGGCCGACATGCTGCTGTCGATCTTCTCCGGCGGCACGCCCGACCGTGTGACGATCCTGCCGACGGAGCTCATCGTCCGCGACTCCGCCTGACCCCGGCATCCGCGGGGCGCCGCGTCGGTCGGCACCGCCCCGCGTCCGTCGATCCGGCGCCGAGCGTCAGCCGACGTTCTCGGGGTCGCCGCCGAGCGGGCCGATGGGCACGATCGGCCCGCCGTCATCCGCGCCGGTCTTGCGCGCCCGGGCGATGGCGTTGCCGAGGTGGTAGATGACGAGAGCGGCCACGGTGCCCAGAACGATGGCGCCGAAGCTGAGCGTTCCGAGGTTCATCGTGAAGCCCGCGATCGCGATGACGAAGGCCACGGCGACCGTGTACTGGTTGACCGGGCGGGAGAAGTCCACCTGGTTGTCGACCCAGATCTTGATGCCGATGACGCCGATGAGGCCGTAGAGCGCGGTCGTCACGCCGCCGAGCACGCCCGCGGGCATCGCGAAGATCACTGCGCCGATCTTCGGGGAGAAGGCCAGCAGGATCGCCACGGTGCCGGCGACCCAGTAGGCGGCCGTCGAGTACACACGGGTTGCGGCCATGACGCCGATGTTCTCGCCGTAGGTGGTCGTGCCCGAGCCTCCGCCCAAGCCCGCGATGGTGGTCGCCAGGCCGTCGGCGATGAGGGCCCGTCCGGTGCGCTTGTTGATCGAGGGATCGCCGGTCATGGTGGCGACGCCACGCACGTGGCCCACGTTCTCGGCGATCAGCACGAGGATCACCGGCAGGAACATCGGCAGCATCACCCACGCGTGCGCGTCGCCGAACGCCGGCAGGTGGAACTGGGGGAGGCCGACCCACGCGGCATCCGCGACGCCGTCCCATTTCACGCGGCCCATCAGCGCGGCCACGACGTAGCCGACGACGACGCCGAGGAAGATCGAGATGCGCCCCAGGAAGCCGCGGAAGAACACGGCGAACAGGATGCAGGCGGCCAGCGTGATGCCGCCGAGCAGCGCGTCCTGCTGGAAGTTCGTCCACGCCACGGGCGCGAGGTTCAGGCCGATGAGCGCCACGATCGCGCCGGAGACGACCGGGGGCATGAGCTTCTCGATCCAGCCGGTGCCGGTGGCCTGCACGAGCAGCCCGATGCCGGCCAGCAGCACGCCGGCGACGAACACGCCGAGCAGGGCCTGACTGATCTGCTCGCCGGTCTCCAGCGCCTTGCCGCCGCCCGGGCCGAGGGCGAGGATCGGCGCGATGAACGCGAACGAGCTGCCGAGGTAGCTCGGCAGGCGATTGCCGGTCAGCAGCAGGAACAGGATCGTCCCGACGCCGGAGAACAGCAGCGTCGTCGACACGGGGAAGCCCGTCAGCAGCGGCACGAGGAAGGTCGCGCCGAACATCGCCACCACGTGCTGGGCGCCGATGGCGATCGTCGCCGGCCATCCGAGCCGCTCGTGCGGTTTGACGACGGCGCCGGGCTCGACGGTGCGGCCGTCTCCGTGGGTGGTCCAGATGGGCATGCTCGTGCTCCTTCTTCGGCGGGGCGGTCGGCCGTGCGGTCGGCGGTGGGGCGGGCGGCGGATGCCCAGGTCAGGCTACCTGGGAGCGGGCTGTGAGCCGCGCACGCGCGCCGTGAAAGAGCGCTCCCCTCTCAGTTGCGCTCGCCCCGCGGCAGATGCTGAGGTGTCACGGCCTGCCGCGTGGCATCGAGCACCGAGGCGACCGACGCCGCCACCACGTCCGGGCGTTTCGACGCGCGGCTACGCCGCGCGCTCACCTCTCCGGTCGCCCCGCGAGCGCAGCGAGTCGAAACGCGCCTCCCCGTCAGTCGGTCAGCTTCTCGAGCAGTTCGCGGTACTTGGCGGCCGTGCGCTCGACGATCTCGGCGGGCAGCTCGGGCGGCGTCCCCTGCCCGTTCCAGGCCGCGGCGAGCCAGTCGCGGACGATCTGCTTGTCGAAGCTCGCCATCCGCTCGGCGGGGGTCGTCCCGCGCGCCCAGGCGGCGGCATCCCAGTAGCGCGACGAGTCGCTCGTGAGCACCTCGTCGGCCAGGGTGAGCACGCCGTCGGCATCCACCCCGAACTCGAACTTCGTGTCCGCGAGGATCAGGCCCTTCGCCTCCGCGGTCGCCGCCGCGCGGCGGTAGATCTCGAGGGACAGGTCGCGCAGCTGCGCGGCCCGCTCGGCGCCGACCAGTTCTTCGGCGCGCGCGAACGAGATGTTCTCGTCGTGCTCGCCCATCGGCGCCTTGTACGCCGGGGTGAACAGCGGTTCGGGCAGACGGTCGCCGTCCTGCAGGCCGGCAGGCAAGGGGATGCCGCACACCGTCCCCTCGGCGACGTACTCCTTCCACCCCGATCCGGTGAGGTAGCCGCGCACGACGCACTCGATGGGCAGCATGTCGAGGGTGCGCACGATCATCGCGCGCCCCACGACGGCGGCCGGAACCAGATCCACCGCATCGTCCGACTCGGCTACGAGCGCGTGGGTCGCGGCGAGGTGGTTCGGGATGCGCCGTCCGCCGTCGGCGCCGGAGAGCTGATCGAACCACCACAGACTGAGCGTCGTGAGCAGCTCACCCTTGCCCGGGATGCCGGGACTCAGCACGTGATCGAAGGCGCTGACCCGGTCGCTCGCGACGACGAGCATGCGCTCCGCCGGCGCGGGGCCACCCTCCGCGGGGCGGTACAGGTCGCGCACCTTGCCCGAGTAGACGTGGGTCCAGCCGGGCAGATCGGCGGGCGCGGCGGAAGGCGAGGAGGCGTCGGTCACGCGTCCATTATCGCGGGGTGATGCGGTCGACGAACGCGTAGGCCTCCGCCACGACGTCGGGCCAGAGCTCCACGGCATCCGGTCCGACGAAGACCCACTCGCGCATCGCGCGGCCGCGCATGGTCATCCGTTCCGCCCTGCCGGTCTGCTCGAGCGCGGTGACCCTCTCTTCGGGCAGCTTCGCGATCAGTCCCGACCGATAGCCCATGAACGCGAACACCTTCCCGCGGATGCGCAGGCCCTCGCTGCCGAACATCGGGCCGATGTCGACGCCCGGGAGCACCATGTACTCGGCGGCGATGTCGTCGAACGCCGCGCGCGCCTCGGTCGTCATGAGCAGACCGTAGCGCGCCGTGACAAATCAGCATATAGTCCATGTGGACTAATCAAGATGGAATAACAAGCGGCGGAGGAGAACAGTCGTGAAGAGCGCCGTGGACCGGCTCACACCGTTGGGAGTGATGGTGCTCGCGCTGCTGCGCGAGGACGACATGCACCCCTACGAGATGATCCGGCTGATGCGGCACCGTCACGACGATCGCATCGTGTCGGTGACCAACGGCACGATGTACCACACCGTCGCACGTCTGGAGAAGTCCGGTCTGCTCGCCGAGGTCGGCGTCGATCGGGACGGCAACCGGCCGGAGCGCACGACGTACACCCTCACCGATGCCGGCCACGAGGTCGTCCAGGACTGGGTGCGCCGGGAGCTTCCGCTCCTGGACCGGCACGTCGAGTTCCGCGTGGCGCTGGCCGAGGCGCACAATCTCCCCCGCGAGGACGTCGTGGCGTTGCTGTCGACCCGTCGGGAGCATCTCGCCCGTGCGCGCGACGAGCTCGCCGACGGCATCGCCCATGCGCGCGAGAGCAAGACCGGGCCGGCATCCGTCATCGAGCAGTACCTCATCGAGATCGATCGCGAGCGCGCCCTGCTCGCCGCCGACCACGACTGGCTCGCCGACCTGCTGGAACGGCTCGCCCACCCCGACTTCGTGTGGGGATCACACGAGAAAACCGATCGCTATCTGGCACAGAGAGAAGCCGCACGCTCATGACCGAACAACGCACGCGCGATGTGACCGCGCCCGCACCCACCCCCGAACGCAACCCGTGGCCCGCCCTCTGGGCGCTCGTCATCGGGTTCTTCATGATCCTGGTCGACACCACCATCGTCTCGGTGGCCAACCCCGCCATCAAGGCGGCCCTCGACCCGTCCACCAACAACCTCGACAATGTCGTGTGGGTCACGTCGGCCTACCTCCTGGCGTATGCCGTGCCCCTGCTGATCACCGGCCGTCTGGGTGATCGATTCGGACCGAAGCGCATCTACCTCATCGGCCTCGCGATCTTCACGCTCGCATCCCTGGGCTGTGGCCTGTCGGGATCCCTCGAGATGCTGATCGTCTTCCGCGCGATCCAGGGCCTGGGTGCCGCACTCATGACCCCGCAGACGATGGCCGTCATCACCCGCACCTTCCCGCCCCAGCGCCGCGGCGCGGCCATGGGCCTGTGGGGAGCGACCTCCGGGGTCGCCATGCTCGTCGGCCCGCTGGCCGGCGGCCTGCTCGTCGACGGTCTCGGATGGGAGTGGATCTTCTTCGTCAACCTGCCCGTCGGCGTGATCGGCTTCGTCCTCGCGTGGGTGCTCGTGCCGAACCTCGAGACGCACCACCACCGCTTCGACCTCGTCGGCGTCGTGCTGAGCGCGGTGGGCCTGTTCCTCATCGTCTTCGGTCTGCAGGAGGGCGAGCACTTCGACTGGGCCGCCTGGGTCTGGACGATGATCGCGGGCGGTGTCGTCGTTATGGCCCTCTTCATCTGGCAGCAGGCGAAGACCCGCAGTGAGCCGCTCGTGCCGCTCGCACTGTTCCGTGATCGCAACTTCTCGGTGTCGAACTTCACGATCGCCACGGTCGGCTTCACGGTGACGAGCATGTCGCTGCCGCTCATGTTCTTCGTGCAGTTGGCGCGCGGTCTGACCCCCACCGAGTCGGCGCTGCTGCTCGTGCCGATGGCCGTCGCCGCGGGTGTGCTCTCGCCGCTGACCGGCCGGCTGCTCGACCGGGTCGACGCCCGCGTCCTGCTGGCGCCGGGGCTGCTGCTGGTCGCCGGATCGCTCTTCTGGTACTCCTCGCTGATGCACGCCGACACTCCGATCTGGATGTTCCTGCTGCCCTCGTTCCTGATGGGCGTCGGAAACTCCGGCATGTGGGGGCCGCTGGCCACCACGGCGACCCGCAACCTCGAGCCGCGCCAGGCCGGCGCCGGCGCGGGCATCTACAACACGACGCGCACGATCGGTTCGGTGCTCGGCTCGGCGGCGATCGCCGCGTTCATGCAGTCGCGTCTCGAGGCGAACCTGCCGGGCGCCTCGAACGCCGGCGGCGACTTCGGTGCGGGCCAGCTGCCCGCGTTCGTCGTCGACGGCTTCTCGAACGCCATGGCGCAGACGATCCTGCTGCCGGCGATCGTGCTGCTGATCGGCGTCGTCGCCGTGCTGTTCATGCAGCGCCCGCCGCACCTCGTCAAGCGCTGAGCGCGCGCGGCATCGCCCATCGCCGCCCGGTGAGGCCCGACGACGACACGACTCGTCAGTCGAGCGCCACCCGGGCGGCGATGTCGCGCCGGTAGTGCGAGCCCTCCAGGTCGATCCGCTCGAGAGCGGCATACGCCTGGTCGCGCGCGGCGCTGAACGAGGCGCCCGTCGCCACTACGTTGAGCACACGTCCACCCGTCGCCACCACTCCGTCGCCCTGCACCGCCGTCGCGGCGTGCGCGAGGTGCACTCCCGGGACGGATGCCGCGGCATCCAGTCCCGTGATGACCCGGCCGGTGCGCGGCGCCTCGGGGTAGCCCTCGCTCGCGAGCACCACGGTGATCGCTGCCGTGCCGGCGAACGTCGGTGCCGGCTCGTCCTCGAGCGTGCCGGATGCCGCCGCCATCAGCAGTCGCGACAGAGGGCTGGTCAGACGCGCGAGCACGACCTGCGTCTCGGGGTCGCCGAAGCGGGCGTTGAACTCGATGACCTTGATGCCGTCGGCGGTCAGGATGAGTCCCGCGTAGAGCAGGCCGATGAAGGGGGTGCCCTCGGCATCCAGCGTGCGGATGACCGGTTCGGCGACCGTCCGGGTCACCTCGGCGACGAACGCCTCCTCGCTGCCGAAATCGTCGCTCAGCCATGGCAGCGGCGAGTAGGCGCCCATCCCGCCCGTGTTCGGACCCGCGTCGCCGTCGTACGCGCGTTTGAAGTCCTGTGCGGGGCTGAGCGCCCGCACGGTGTCGCCGTCGCTGACGAAGAAGAGCGACACCTCCGGCCCGGAGAGGAACTCCTCCACCAGCACGGGGCCGGTGGGAAGGTAGGTGTCCGCGTGCGCGAGCGCCGCCTCGCGGTCGTCGGTGACGACGACCCCCTTCCCGGCGGCCAGCCCGTCGGCCTTCACGACGTGCGGCGCGCCGTAGGCGTCGAGGGCGGCTTCGACCTCTGCGCGGGTCGTCGCGCGCGTCGCCCGGCCCGTGGGCACGTGGGCGGCATCCATGATGCGCTTCGCGAACGCCTTCGAGCCCTCCAGCTGCGCGGCTGCCCTGCCGGGACCGAACACCGGAACGCCGTGCTCCCGCAGGGCGTCGGCGACTCCCGCGACCAGCGGCGCCTCGGGGCCGATGATCACGAGGTCGATGTCGTGGTCGTTGGCGTACTCGGTCACTGCGGCCGGGCTGTTCGCATCGAGGTCGGCAACGATCGTGGCGTCCGCGGCGATGCCCGCGTTGCCCGGGGCCGCGAACAGATCGTGCCCCGCGTCCTCCCCCTTCAGAGCGAGGAGGATGGCGTGCTCGCGGGCACCGGAACCGAGGACGAGAATGCGCACCCGGCCAGCCTACCGACGGGCCGCCGCGTCGTGAGTGCGGGCTAGCGTGGAGGCATGGCCCGCAAGATCTCCACCGCCGACGGTCGTGAAGCCCTCGCCGCTGTCACCGCGGCGAGGGATGCCGACGTGACACCCCCGCGCACGGCGATGGCGACCGCCGTGCGCTACCTGCTCCAGCTGCTGGCAGAGAAGGCCCCCGGCAACACCGTCGAGGTGCGCGTGCCGCCGTTCGGCGCGGTGCAGGTGGTCGAGGGCCCGCGGCACACCCGCGGTACCCCGCCGAATGTCGTCGAGACAGACGCGACCACCTGGATCGCGCTCGCGACCGGTGCCGAGTCGTGGGCCGATGCCCTGGGTGCCGGACGCATTCTCGCGTCCGGCACCCGGGCCGACCTCGCACCCCTGCTGCCGCTGCGTCCGTGAGACGGCCGCCGCGGGGCGGGCGCGGTCAGACGGTGACGACGATCTTGCCGCGGGTGTGGCCCTCTTCGAGAGCGGCGTAGGCGGCGGCAGCCTCGTCGAGCGGGTAGGTCGCCGCGATCTCGACGCGCAGCTCGCCCGCCGCGACGAGCTCAGCCAGCTCACCGAGCTGGGATGCGTTCGGACGCACCCACACGTAGTGGCCGCCGAACTCGGTGCGCGCACGGGCGTCGGCGATCGAGGCGACGACGCCGCCGTCGGCGAGCAGGTCGGGCGTCGAGTCCAGCGTCGAGCCGCCGACGAAGTCGATGATGACATCGAACCCCTCGGGGGCGATCTCGCGGGCCGCAGGCACGAGGCCCTCGCCGTAGACGACGGGCTCCGCGCCCAGATCGCGGAGGTACGCGTGGTTGCGCTCCGACGCCGTGCCGACGACACGAGCCCCGAGCCGGCGCGCGAGCTGCACGCCGAACGAGCCCACCCCACCGGCGGCGCCGTGGATCAGCACGGTCTGGCCCGCGCCCACTCCGGCACGCTCGAGCGTCTGCAGCGCCGTCAGCCCGGCCAGCGGCAGGGCGGCGGCATCCTCGAACGACAGGCCCTCCGGCTTGAGGGTGGCGGTGCGCACCGGCACCGGCATGAACTCGGCGACCGAGCCGTTCTCGACGATGTCGGCGCGGGCGTAGGCGAGCACCGCGTCTCCCACGGCGAACTCGGGGGTGTCCAGTCCCGTCTTCTCGACGATGCCGGCGACGTCCCAGCCGGGCACGACGGGAAGACGCGTGTCGATGAGGCCGCGCAGGTAGCCCTCGCGGATCTTGTAGTCGACGGGGTTGATCCCGGCGGCGACCACCCTCACCACCAGGGTGTCGGGGCCGATATGGGGCTCCTCACGGTCGGTGAGCTCGAAGCGGTCGTTGCCGCCGAAATCCGAATAGACGAGTGCCTTCATGCTGAGTTCCAACCGTCGGCGGACACCATCCATTCCTCGGGGCAGGCGCCGCGCCTATTCTGGGGGCGTGATCAGACTCGCCACGATCGGCACCAGCACCATCACCGAGAAGTTCGCGGATGCCGTCGCGCAGACGCCCGGCATCCGCATCGACGTGGTGTTCTCCCGCGACGCGGCGCGCGGTCGCGCGTTCGCCGATCGGCTCGGCATCGACGGCGTGAGCACCGACCTCGAGGCGCTGCTGGCCTCAGGCGAGGTGGATGCCGTCTACGTGGGGTCGCCGAACGGAGCCCACGCCGCGCAGGCCGAAGCGGCCATCGCGGCGGGTGTGCACGTGTTCCTCGAGAAGCCGGCGACACCGACGGCGGACGAGTTCGCGCGCCTCGTCGAGGCGGCCCGGGCCCGTGGGGTCGTCGTGTTCGAGGGCATGCGCAACGCGTACGACCCGGGCATGACCCGTCTGCGTGCCCTGCTGCCCCAGGTGGGAACGGTGCGGCTGGTGTCGTTCGGGCAGAGCCAGCGGTCGGCGCGGTATGACCTCGTCCTGGCCGGCGAGACGCCGAACATCTTCGACCCGGCTCTCGCGGGCGGAGCGCTGTTCGATCTGGGTGTCTATCCGCTCAGCGCCGCGATCGAGCTGTTCGGCGCACCGGGTGCGGTGGTCGGGGCGACGGCGACGATCGCGACCGGTGCCGACGGCGCGGGTGCCGCCGTGCTCTCCTACGACGGCTTCGTCGTGCAGATTGCCTTCTCCAAGATCGGCGCCTCGCGTCGACCGAACGAGATCCAGGGCGAGCTCGGCACGATCGAGATCGATGAGATCACCGCGCCGCGCCGGATCACGCTCGACCTGTTCTCCGGCGTGCACGAGGAGATCGAGATCGACGGCCCCGACAACAACATGCGCTTCGAGGTGGCCCGCTTCGCCCAGCTCGTCCGTGGAGATGACGAGGCATCTGCCGACCAGCGGCGCAGCCTCGAGGTGCTGCGCGCCGTCGAGGCGATCCGTGCCGGTGCCGAGAAGCTGCGCGCCGGATCGGGACGCGCCGCGCGGTGAGCGCCGGGGTCGAGCTCGACACGCTGGTGCGGATGCGACGCGTGCGCGACATGATGGACCGCGATTTCGCCCAGCCCCTCGACCTGCCCACCCTTGCGCGGGCCGTGCACGTCTCGCCGGGTCACCTATCGCGACAGTTCCGGCGGGCCTACGGCGAAACGCCCTACTCGTACCTGATGACGCGTCGTGTCGAACGCGCCATGACCCTCCTGCGGACGACGCAGCTCGCCGTCACCGACATCGCGCTCGCCGTCGGCTGCCCGTCTCTGGGTACCTTCACCACACGCTTCACCGAGCTGGTGGGCGTGTCTCCGGGACGCTATCGCACCCGCGGCGCGCCCTTCCGCATCGGCATGCTCCCCTGCATCGCCCGTCGGCTGACCCGACCGGTCAGGAATCGAGAAGCGCTCCCGCGCGAGACCGGCCTATCGTGAGGCCCATGAGCATCAGCATCCACTCCTCCTTCCTGCCGCACATCGACGCCGAGGCGTCGCTCGCGTTCTACCGCGACGTGCTGGGATTCGAGGTGCGCCTGGATGTGGGCTACGAGCACCTGCGGTGGATCACGGTCGGCCCCGCCGGCCAGCCCGACACCGCGATCGTGCTGCACCCGGTCGGTGTGGGACGCGACATCAGCGACGACGAACGGCGGACGCTCGCCGAGCTCGTCGCGAAGGGCAGCTACTTCGGGGTCAACCTGGCTTCCGACGACCTCGACGGCGACATCGCCCGCCTGGCGGCGGCGGGCGCCGACATCGTGCAGTACCCGACCGATCAGGACTACGGGCTGCGGGATGCCGCGGTGCGCGATCCCGCCGGCAACCTCCTGCGCATCCAGCAGTCCCACTGAGAGGAGACACCCATGAGTGACACCAAGAGCGGCTTCAGCGCCGATGAGCGTGCGGCGATGGCGCAGCGCGCCGAAGAGCTGCGATCCACGAAGGGGCTGAAGGGCGCCGCCAAACAGGCCGCGGAGCTCGAGGCGTGCATCGCGGCGATCGACGCGTTGACCGGCACCGACAGGGAGGTGGCCACACTGCTGCACCGCGTCGTCACCGAGGAAGCGCCGCAGCTCGCGCCGAAGACCTGGTACGGCTTCCCGTCCTACGCCCGCGAGGGGAAGGTGGTCGTCTTCTACCAGCCGGCATCGAAGTTCGACACGCGATACGGCACGGTGGGCTTCCAGGAGGACGCGCTGCTGGATGACGGGGACATGTGGGCGACGTCCTTCGCCGTCGTCGCCGTGACACCGGCCGTGGAAAAGACGCTGCGGGAGCTCGTCGCCCGCTCGGTGGGCTGAGCGCGCACCGCCGGCATCCGGCGAAGGTCGGCGCCGGATCGCGCCGGGTCGGCGCGGGCGACGACCTAGACTGGTGGGGTTCCACCGTCCCCGATCCGATGAGTCCGACGTGTCCGACGACGCCCCCGCTCCCACCCGTACCCACGGCGCAGGAGCGACCCGCACCTTCGACGTGCGTCATGTGCAGCTCGGCCGCGCCCTCCTCGCGGCCCTCGCCGCTGTGATGGTGACCTTCTCGCCCGACCACTCGGCATCCGTCGGTCTCGCCGTCTTCAGCGGGTGGGCGATCGCCACCGCGCTCGTGCTCCTGATCGGTGCGTGGCTCGCCTTCCCGCGCGAGCGCCGTTCTGTTCCGATCCTGCTCGGGGTGCTGACCCTGCTCGCGGGGATGGCCACCGGCATTCCGGGGCTGCGTTCGACGGCGCTGTTCTTCGTCGTCGTCATCGCGTGGGCGCTCATCGCGGGTGTCGCCGAGCTCATCGGGGGCGTGCGGCTGCGCCGCAGCGCCGCGTCCCTCGAGGGCGTCCTTCGCAGCGAGCGCCGCGACGAGGGGCGCGACGGCGTGCTCGCGGGTGCGCTCACCATCGCGCTCGGCATCGGTCTGCTTCTGGTGAACCCCGCGTACAGCCTGGAGTACTTCATCTCCGAGGCCGGGCGTTCCTTCACCCTGACCGGCATCACCATCGGTGTCGGCCTCTTCGGCGGCTATGCCGCCATCATCGCCGTCTTCCTCGGCATCGCCGGCTTCTCGCCGCGACGCCCCGCCGCCGAGGACGGCACCCGTTCAGGAGGTTCCGCATGAGCGAGCCGCGTCCCACCCGTCGTGATCTGCTCAAGCCGGTGCAGCTGCTGGGCTTCGCCTTCGCCGCCGCCCTGTTCTCCGGCCTCGTCACGCTCGTCTCGATGGGGTTCTTCCAGGACCTCACCGGCGACGAGCGGGTGCACGTCGTCGTGGTCTCGTTGGTCGTCGCCGGCGTCGCCTTCATCGCGACGCTGGTCATCATCGCGCTGTGCATGCTCGCGGTCGATCCGGCCAAGATGGGCGGCGAGATCGACCACGGCGTGCTCATGGACGACACGGATGCCGAGGCATCCCCCGACGCCACGGACGACGGCGCCGCGCCGCGCCGCTGAGCACGTCGAGAGACGCGCCCAGACGCCGCTCAGACCCGGTCGACGAGCTCGTCCGCCAGGCCGGTGTATCCGGCCGGCGTGAGAGCCAGCAGGCGCTCCTTGGCGGCATCCCCGATGTCGAGGGTGCGCACGAACTCCGCCAGCTCGGGGCCGCCGACGCGGCGTCCGCGCGTGAGCTCCTTCAGCAGCGCGTAGGGGTCGGTGATCTGCGACCGTCCCGCGACGATCTCCGCGCGCACCACCGTCTGGATCGCCTCGGCGAGCACCTCCCAGTTCGCGTCGAGGTCGGCGAGGAGCACGTCGCGGGAGAGCGAGATCTCGGTGAGCCCGCGCTGCAGGTTGTCGAGAGCGAGCAGGGAGTGGCCGAACGCGACGCCGATGTTGCGCTGCGTCGTGGAGTCGGTGAGGTCGCGCTGCATGCGGCTGGTGACGAGGGTGGACGCCAGCGTCGTGAACAGACCGCCGGAGATCTCGAAGTTCGCTTCGGCGTTCTCGAAACGGATCGGGTTGATCTTGTGCGGCATGGTCGACGAGCCCGTGGCGCCGGCGACCGGGATCTGCGCGAAGAAGCCCATCGCGATGTAGGTCCAGATGTCGGTCGCGAGGTTGTGCAGGATGCCGCCGGCGTGACGCACCCGGTCGTACAGCTCGACCTGCCAGTCGTGCGACTCGATCTGCGTCGTCAGCACGTTGAAGTGGATGCCGAGGCCCTCGATGAACGCGCGGGACAGTTCGGGCCAGTCGACGTCGGGCGCGGCGGCCAGATGGGCCGACCAGGTGCCGGTGGCGCCGGAGAACTTCGCCAGGTACTCGCCGTCGGCGATCTGGGCGGCCACGCGCTCCAGCCGCCAGGCGAAGACGGCGAGCTCCTTGCCCATCGTCGACGGAGTGGCGGGCTGACCGTGCGTGCGCGAGAGCATCGCGGCATCCCGGTGCTCGTGCGAGAGCGCCGCCAGAGCGTCGATCACGGCGCGCAGCTTCGGCAGCCAGACGTTCTCGACGGCACGCTTGACCGTCAGGGCGTATGACGCCGAGTTGATGTCCTCGCTGGTGCACGCGAAGTGCGTGAGCTCGGCGACGGCGTCCAGGCCGAGTGTCTGCAGGCGGTCGCGCACGAGATACTCGACGGCCTTCACGTCGTGGCGGGTCACCGACTCGGTGGAGGCGAGCCACTCGATCTCTGCCGCGCCGAACGCCCGGTAGAGCTCGCGGAGGGCGTCCTTCTGGTCGGCCGTGAGCGCCGTCGAGCCGAACAGGCCGCGGTCGGTGAGCGTGATGATCCACTCCACCTCGACCTCGACGCGCGCACGGTTGAGGCCGGCCTCCGACAGGTACGCCGACAGGTCGGCGACGGCGCCGCGGTAACGGCCGTCAAGCGGGCTGAGGGGCTGGTGGGCGAGGGTGTTCGCGGTGGTCACGACGCGGGCTCCGATCACGGTGTCTGTCGACGCGCGGCCGGTGCGCACGACGACAGGCTCACAACGGACGGATGGCCGGTTCGAGCTGCCGGAAGAGCGCCCGACTCGCGCTCTCGATCATACCGAGCACGTCGTCGAACATCTCCGGGCCGGCGTAGTACGGGTCGGGGACGTCCAGGTTGCCGTGCGCCTCGGGGTCGAAAGAGAGCAGGAGCGCGAGCTTGTCGGCATCCGTCATCGTGCGCGCCCAGCTCGCGAGGATGCGCTCGTGCGAGCGATCGAGGGCGACCACGAGGTCATTGCGCTCGAAGTCGTCGAGCGTGAACTGACGGGCGCGGTGGCGTGCGCCGTCGTAGCCGCGTCGCGCGAGCGCATCGAGGGTGCGGCTGTCGGCGCGTTCGCCCACGTGCCAGTCGCCCGTCCCTGAGCTGGTCGACACGACGCGAGCGCCGAGGCCGGCGCGGTCGGCGATGTCGCGGAAGACGATCTCGGCCATGGGGGAGCGGCAGATATTGCCGGTGCAGACGAACACGACGCGAAACGGTGCGGCGTGGGCAGTCACCTCCCCATTGTGGTGCAGGTCGACGGCCGCACGAAAGACCTCCTCCCCACGCGGGCGGCGCGCCGCGCCTGTCCACGGATGTCGAGACCGTCGCACGGCGCTGCGCAGCCCGGGCCGACGATCGTCCTGTGGACCGACTCGCGGATATCGCCGATGCCCGGGCCCTCCTGCGTCAGGCGCGTGAGACTCTCGTGGAGTCGAATCGGCGGATGCTCGGGCTGCGGGCCGACGCGCAGTGGGCGACCACGGCGGCAGAACCCATCCGGGAGCGTCTCGACGCCTGCGCGCACCTGAGCGCGGTCGCGATCGATGACATCGACACCTGGGACCGTGACCTGGCTCAGGCGGCCGAGCGGGCGCTCATCGAGGCGGCGGGATGAGCGACGACGTCGACATCCGCTCCGGCGGGCTCGTCGCGGTCGACACCGAGGCGCTGCGAGAGCTGTCCGGCGCCCTCGGGCCGATCTCGGCTCGTCTCGATGAGGTCGCAGAAGCGCTCGCCGGCGCCGGGACCGCGTCGCTGGCTGCCGGGCTCTGGGTTCCCGATCCCGCCGGGCGGGCGCGGGAGGCGCACGCGATCGCCACCGACCTCTCGCGCACGCTCGACACGCTCGCCCAGACGTACGACCTCGCCGAGAAGGAGGCGCTGCACGCGCTCCACGGCACACGCGACGTCGACGTCATGCAGCTCGCGGCGGCACGGATGCAGGCCGAGGGGGATGTCGCGGCGGCGGCGAAGCGGCTCGCGGCCGAGTGGATCGAGGGCCGTCACCGCGACATCGAAGACCAGATGCGAGACAGCGCCCTCATGCTCGGGGTGTACGGCCCGCTCGGACCCGCCCTGACGCAGCTGACCGCCGCCGTCCGCCGCGCCGGTCGGGGCACGGTGCCCGCCGCGGCGCCCCCGTTGCGGCCCGGGGCAGAGACGGCATCCGTCGAGGAGATCAGCACGCATCGCGCGACCGGTGCCGACGCCGCGCCGCGCGGACTGGTCGACGTCATCGATCGGATGCCGGGACAGGACGGCCTCGACGATGCGCGCGTGCGCGTGGAGGAGTACCGCTACGCGTCCGGCGAGCGCGAGTTCGTGGCCTACATCGCGGGAACCCGCGCCGCGTTCGCGGCGGACGAGCCGTGGGACATGACCTCCAACCTCCAGCTGTACTTCGGTGCCCAGTCGTCGTCGTACCTCGCGGTGGAGCGCGCGCTGACGGCGGCGGGGGCGGTCGCGGGAGATCGCGTGCACGTGTTCAGTCACTCGCAGGGTGGCATGATCGCGGCCTACCTGGCGCGGGACGGCGACTTCGACGTCGTGACCGAGGTCAGCTTCGGCAGCCCCGTCCAGGCCGAACAGGCCGACGGTGTGCTCTCGGTCGCCGTCCGGCACACGGACGATCCGGTCGCGGCGCTCGCGGTCGGCGGCTTTCCGGGTGTCTCGGGCTCTGGCGACAGTGTCGTCGTCGAACGCGAGGCCGATCCCATGCCGCGGTGGAGCGATGCGACGTTCGCGGTGCACCAGCTCGACGCCTACCGCGAGACGGCGGCGATGGTCGACTCCTCGGACGATCCGCGCATCGACGCGCTCCGCGAGCGTCTCGCACCCCTTGCGGGCGCGGCCGTCGTCACCTCGACGGTCTACGGCGCCCACCGAGAGCAGGCCCGCTCGGCGGATCGACGACGGCGCTCGGGAGGAGGAGGGCTCTGACGAGGAGGCGCGACCGTCAGCTGCGGCGCTTCTTCTCCTGCGGGCGCAGCAGAATGCCGAACACCCAGTTGATGAGCGAGATGAGGATCGCGGCGACGACGCCGAGCCAGAAGCTCTCGACGGTCAGGCCCCAGCCCCACGAACTGGTGACCCACGCCGTGATCCACAGCAGCAGCCCGTTGATGACGAACGAGATGAGCCCGAGCGTCAGGATGTACAGCGGGATCGCGACGATCTTGATCACGGTGCCGATGATCGTGTTGACCAGCGCGAAGATCGCGGCGACGGCGAGCAGCGTCAGTACGAGCTGCAGGGTCTCGCCGGGCGCGAACGGCGTCACCCCGACCTGGAGGGCGGGGATGAGCGTCACGACCCAGATGGCGAAGGCGTTGACGACGACGCGGACGATGAAGCGCATGGTCCTCACAGTCTTCCACGCGGACGCCGCGCACGAAAGGCTTCACTCCAGGTCGCAGCGCCCCTCGTAGACTCGACGCGTGACCGATCTGCCCGTGCGCATCCGCCCCGAGATCGCCGCCCTTCCCGCCTACACGCAGGGAAAGCAGGCCGGCGCCGAAGCGTTCAAGCTGTCCAGCAACGAGAACCCCTTCGCCCCGCTGCCGAGCGTCGTGGCGGCCGTGCAGGCGGCGATCGCCGTCAACCGCTACCCCGACGCCTCATCACCGCGTCTGCGGGCCCGCCTCGCGGAGCGTTTCGGCGTCGGTGACGACGCCGTGCACATCGCCGCCGGCTCGGTGTCGATCCTCTTCCAGCTCGCCCAGGCCACGAGCGGACCGGGCGATGAGATCCTCTTCTCCTGGCGTTCGTTCGAGGCCTATCCGAGCCTGGCGACGGTGGCCGGCGCGACCGCCGTCACCGTGGCGAACGATGCGGCCGGCGGCCACGACCTGGACGCGATGGCCGCTGCCGTCACCGAGCGCACGCGCATGATCATCGTCTGCAGCCCGAACAATCCGACGGGTCCGGTGGTGACCCAGGCGGACTTCGACGCGTTCCTCGGCCGTGTCCCGAACGACGTGCTCGTCATCCTCGACGAGGCGTACGCCGAGTTCGTCACCGACCCGGATGCCGTGGCCGGCGCCGACGTCATCGCCGCCGGGCACGCGAACGTCGTCGTGCTGCGCACCTTCTCGAAGGCCTACGGGCTCGCCGGGCTGCGCGTCGGCTACGCGGTCGGCGACCCGCGCATCCTCGCGGCCGCGCGCAGCACCGGCATCCCGCTGTCGGTCACCGTCGCCGCCGAGGAGGCGGCCCTGGCCAGCCTGGATGCCGAGGAGGAGCTGCTCGAGCGCGTGCGCACCCTCGCCGCGCACCGCGACGACCTGGCCGCGCGGCTGCGCGCGACGGGATGGGACGTGCCCGAAGCGCAGGGCAACTTCGTCTGGCTGCCGGCCGGCGCGCGTGCGCTCGAGGTCGCCGCGGCGTTCGAGGAGGCCGGTCTGATCGTCCGCCCCTTCGCCGGCGACGGTGTGCGTATCTCCATCGGCGAGCACGAGGCGATCGAGCCGATCGTTCGGGTCGCGGCATCCGTCGCTCCGCGTCCATAGTTCCTGCGCGTTGTGGTCGGCGCACGGCGGATCGCGATTCCCGTTGTCGACCCCATGCAGTCGGACGTATGCGCGGGGCGTTAGCGTGGGAACATGACCCCGCCTGACGACCCGGCCCTCGTGCGCGTTCTGGCGGCGGACGGGACGTTCGCCCCCACGCCCGAAGCCGAGCGGTATCTGCCCCTCATCGACGCGCTCTCCGATGCCGAGCTCGAGACGTTCTACCGCGACATGGTTCTCGTGCGCGCCTTCGACCGGCAGGCCACCAACCTGCAGCGGCAGGGCCAGCTCGCGCTGTGGCCGCCGTCGCTCGGTCAGGAGGCCGCCCAGGTCGGGTCTGTGCGCGCCGCCCGGCCACAGGATCACCTGTTCCCGTCGTACCGCGAGCACGTCGTCGCCACCACCCGCGGTGTCGACCCGATCGACATCGTCCGCGTGATGCGCGGTCTCACGCACGGCGGGTGGGACCCGACCGACCCGAAGAACGGCAATGTCCGCATCTACACGCTTGTGCTCGGCTCGCAGACCCTGCACGCGACCGGCTTCGGCATGGGCCTCGTCTTCGACAAGCGGTGCGCCACGGGCGACCCGAACCGCGACGAGGCCGTCGTGGTCTACTACGGCGACGGCGCATCCAGCCAGGGCGACGTGCACGAGGCGATGGTGTTCGCCAACACCTACCGGACGCCCCAGGTCTTCTTCCTGCAGAACAACCATTGGGCGATCTCGGTGCCGGTCGCCACGCAGTCGCGGGCGCCTCTCTACCGCCGCGGGGCGGGCTACGGCATGCCTTCGATCCTCGTGGACGGCAACGACGTGCTGGCCAGCTACGCGGTCTCCAAGCTCGCGCTCGACGAGGCGCGCGCCGGCGAGGGGCCCCGCGCGATCGAGGCGATGACCTATCGCATGGGCGCGCATACGACGAGCGACGACCCCACCAAGTACCGCACGTCCGACGAGGAGCAGTCGTGGGCGCGGCGCGATCCGATCGCCCGCATGCGTGCTTACCTCGAGGCGCGGGGGGCGGCGGTATCCTTCTTCGACGAGGTGGATGCCGCGGCGCAGGCCTACGCGGACGATGTGCGCGTACGCACCAACGCGCTGGGCACGATCGAGCCGGAGTCGATGTTCGCGCACGTCTACAGCGAGGACCACCCGTTGATGGTGGAGCAGCGTCGCTGGCTCGCCGATTACGAAGCGTCGCTGGAGGGAGGAGTCTGATGGTGGAGTCCATGCCCCTCGCGAAGGCGCTCAACGCGGGTCTTCGCGCCGCGATGGCCGCCGACGACCACGTCCTGCTCATGGGCGAGGACATCGGCCGCCTCGGCGGCGTGTTCCGCGTGACGGAAGGCCTGCAGGCCGAGTTCGGCGAGCAGCGGGTGCTCGACACCCCGCTCGCGGAGTCGGGCATCGTCGGCACCGCGATCGGTCTGGCGATGGCCGGGTTCCGTCCGATCGTCGAGATCCAGTTCGACGGCTTCGTCTTCCCCGCCTTCGACCAGATCACGACGCAGCTCGCGAAGCTCACCAACCGGCACGAGGGTGCGCTGCAGATGCCGGTCGTCATCCGCATCCCGTACGGCGGCCACATCGGGGCCGTCGAGCACCACCAGGAGAGCCCGGAGGCGTACTTCACCCACACCGCGGGGTTGCGAGTCGTCTCTCCCTCGACCGCGAACGATGCGTACTGGATGATCCAGGATGCCGTGCGCTCGCCCGACCCGGTGATCTTCCTCGAGCCCAAGGCCAAGTATTGGATGAAGGGCGACGTCGACACCGTCGAGCGGCCCTTGCCCCTCCACGCGTCGCGGCTCGTGCGCCGCGGCACCGACGTCACGCTCGTCGGTCATGGGGCGATGGTGACGACGCTGCTGCAGGCCGCCGCGCTCGCCGAGAGCGAGGGCACGTCGTGCGAGTACGGCCCGATCCTCGACTCGGTGCGGCGCACCGGTCGCATGGTCTACGCCCAGGAGGCGCCCGGGTTCACGTCGGTGGGCTCGGAGGTGGCCGCGACCGTCATGGAGCGGGCGTTCTTCGCTCTGGAAGCGCCGGTGCTGCGCGTGTCGGGCTTCGACGTTCCGTTCCCGCCCGCCAAGCTCGAGGGCACCTACCTCCCGGATGCCGACCGCATCCTCGAGGCCGTCGACCGCGCCCTGGCCTACTGACCGCCCCGCCCCGCCCCGCCCATGACCGCGAGACACCAGCCCCGCACCGAGACACGCGTCGTAGCCCCGTGTCTCGGTGCGCATCACGTGTCTCGCGGACTCACGCCCTGAAGGAGAACGACATGAGCGAGCAGATCTTCCACCTGCCGGACGTCGGCGAAGGCCTCACCGAGGCCGAGATCGTCCAGTGGCGCGTCGCGCCCGGCGACACCGTCGAGGTCAACGACGTGCTCGTCGAGATCGAGACGGCCAAGTCGCTGGTCGAGCTGCCGTCGCCGTTCTCCGGCACCGTCGGCGAGCTCCTCGCCCCCGAAGGTGAGACCGTCACGGTCGGGGCCCCCATCATCACGATCGGCGGCGCGGCGGCGGATGCCGAGACCCCCGCACCCGCACAGCCCGAGGCGGCCGCGGCATCCGACGACGGCGGCGCCGTGCTGGTCGGGTACGGCACGGGCGCCGGAGCGACCTCTCGCCGCAAGCGCCCGGCCGAGCGCGCCGAGACCGTGCGGGCCTCCGTCGGGGTCGTCGCCAAGCCGCCGGTGCGAAAGCTCGCGCGCGACCTGGGCGTCACCCTCGCCGAAGTGACCCCCACGGGGCCCGCCGGTGAGGTCACCCGCGACGACGTCGTGCGCCACGCCGAGCAGGCCAGCGTCTTCCGCAACATCGCGACGCCCGCCGCCCCCGCCGAGCGGGAGCAGACGATCCCGGTCTCCGCCGCGCCCGTCCCCGCCCCGCCGGTCGGCGAGCGCGAAGAGGCGATTCCGGTCAAGGGCGTGCGCAAGGCCACGGCATCCGGCATGGTGCGCTCCGCCTACACCGCGCCGCACGTGTCGGTGTGGACCGACGTCGACGCGACCCGCACGATGGAGCTCGTCAAGCGCCTGAAGGCCTCGCCCGACTTCGCCGACATCAAGGTCTCGCCGCTGCTGATCATGGCGCGCGCGGTGATCTGGGCGGTGCGACGCACGCCGTTGATCGGCGCCGCGTGGATCGACAAGGAAGACGGCTCGGCCGAGATCCGGGTGCGCAACTACGTCAACCTCGGCATCGCCGCCGCGACGCCGCGGGGCCTGCTCGTGCCGAACATCAAGGACGCCCAGGACCTCAACCTCCGTGAGCTCGCCAAGGCCCTCGAGAAGCTGACACTGACGGCCCGAGAGGGAAAGACCACCCCGGCCGACCAGCAGGGCGGCACGATCACGATCACGAACATCGGCGTCTTCGGGATGGATGCCGGCACCCCGATCATCAACCCGGGCGAGTCGGGCATCGTCGCGATGGGCACGATCCGCCAGAAGCCGTGGGTCGTCGACGGCGAGGTGCGTCCCCGCTTCGTCACCACGGTCTCGGGCTCGTTCGACCACCGCGTGATCGACGGCGACGGGATGAGTCGCTTCATCGCCGATGTCGCATCGGTCCTGGAGGAGCCGGCGCTGCTGCTGGACTGACCCCCGGCATCCGCTGCGACACAATGAAGGCATGCTGACCGTCTTCGTCGCCGCCCTCGCGGCGCTCGTCCCGATCACGAATCCGCCCGGGGCGGTTGCGGCCTACGCCGGGCTGTCCGCCCACCTCGACGAGGCCGACCGGCGCCGGCAGTCGTGGCTCACGGGCATCTACGTCGCCGCCATCCTGACCGTCTTCGCGCTGCTCGGAACCCTGATCCTGCAGTTCTTCGGCATCTCCCTGGGCGCGCTGCAGATCGCCGGCGGCCTCGTGGTGATGCACTCCGGGTTCGGCATGGTCGTGCCGCGCGCGCTGGGCGCGGGGGCCTCGGATGCCGAGAAGGAGCATGCCGCCACGAAGACCGACATCAGCTTCTCGCCGATGGCGCTGCCGCTCATCGCCGGCCCCGGTGCGATCGGCGTGATCGTGGGACTCGCGGCGCGCAATCCCGGCATCCTGGACCGCGTCGGGATCGTGCTCGCCGTCCTCGTCATCGCGGCGGTGATCGCGGTGCTCCTGCGCTACGGCACGCCGCTGGCCGAGAAGCTCGGTCCGACCGGTGTCGGCGCGATCACCCGCGTGATGGGGTTTCTCATCCTGGCCATCGGCGCCGAGATCCTCGTGCACGGCCTGACCGCCGCGCTGCCGGGCCTCGCCTGAGCGGACGGCGCCTGGTCCGCGCGACCGCGGGTCAGCGCGCCCGCGGGTCGTCGACGGGATCGACGACGGGGTGGAAGTTTCCCGACAGGTTCGCCGGCTGCAGCACGTCGCCGAGGCCGCCGCGCTTGCCCGTCCAGAGCGACGGGCCGCGCACACCGGGAAGCTGCGTGAGCACACTGCCGGTGAAGCGGCCCTCCGGCGGAATGTACGGGTTCGCCTTGCGGTTCGCGCGCCACGTGCGGAACCGATCGATCAGTCGCGTCATGACACCCTCCTCCTGTTCACGGTAGGTCCTCGCCGCGTCGCGGGCAAGGAGGGGGCCGTCAGGCGGTGAGGTGCTCGATGAGGATCTGCGTACCGATCCCGATCAGCACCAGCCCACCGACGATCTCCGCCGGGCGGCGAAAGCGCGTGCCGATGCGGTAGCCGATGAAGACGGCGAGAAACGACAGTGCGAACGTGACGAGTCCGATCGTGGTGACGGCGATCGCGACGTCCACGTTCAAGAAGGCGAAGGACACCCCGACGGCGAGCGCGTCGATGCTCGTCGCGACCGACAGGAGCACCACCTCGCGCACGCTGAAGGCCTCGATGTCGTGCACGTGCTCGGGGTGCTCCGCGTCCACCGGGGCGTCGGGGCTCAGCGCCTCCCACAGCATCTTCCCGCCGACCAGCGCGAGCAGGCCGAACGAGATCCAGTGGTCCCACGGTGCGATCGCGTCGGCGAACGTCGAACCGAGCAGCCAGCCGAGCAGCGGCATGATCGCCTGCGACACCCCGAATGCGGTCGCGAACACGAGCGCCGTGCGCAGCACGTGCGCGCGCAGTTGCAGGCCCTTTCCGAGGGCGACGGCGAAGGCATCGGCGGAGACGCCGAGCGCGAGCAGCAGCAGAGTCCAGGGGGAGATGACGGCTCCTCGAGAGGCGAAGGCGACAGCGGAGGGGTCGCAGAGAACGTGACACGGTCGTTCGCGAGCGCCGTCGGACGCGAGGACCGAAGAACAGCCTGTCGGCGGCGCGGTCTCGACTTCAAGCGGAAGCTATGAACTGACAGCATTTCTGCCGCCCTGGTTTTGATAACGATTATCAGTAGTCCTAGGGTTGAGGACATGAAGCGTCCCGTCGTCCTCCTGTCCGCGCTCGTCGCGGCATCCGCCCTCGCCCTCGCCGGCTGTTCCAGCTCCGCTACCTCGTCGCCCAGCGGCTCCGCGTCGGCGGGCGGCACGATCTCGGTCGTCGCCTCCACCAACGTCTACGGCGACATCGTCAAGACGATCGGTGGTGACCACGTCGAGGTCACCTCGCTCATCGCCGACGAGAGCAAGGATCCGCACGAGTTCGAGGCGACCGCGGCCGATCAGCTCGACGTCCAGAACGCGCAGCTGCTCATCGAGAACGGCGGCGGCTACGACCCGTTCATGGCGTCTCTGAAGGATGCCGCGAAGTCGACCGCCCCGCTGATCAGCGCCGTCACCTTCTCTCCCGAGTGGACGGGCTCCGACCCCACCGCGGCCGTCGACGGCTTCAACGAGCACGTCTTCTACGACCCGCAGACCATCGCCGCCGTCGCCGACGAGATCGCGAAGCAGCTCGGCACGCTCGATCCCGCCGCCGCGAGCGCGTTCACCGCCAACGCCACGGCGTTCCGCAGCGACATCGATGCGAAGGTCACGCCGATCCTGGGCGATATCTCCAAAGCCCACAGCGGCGCCGAGATCTTCGTCACCGAGCCCGTGCCGCTGTACCTCGCCGAGGCCGCCGGACTGAAGAACGTGACCCCGCCCGCCTTCAGCGAAGCCGTCGAAGAGGGCCAGGACGTCCCGCCGGCGACACTTCTCGACGCGCTCACGCTCATCGGTGGGGGATCGGTGAAGATCCTCTTCGTGAACGGCCAGGCCGCGGGTGCCGAGACCACGCAGGCCGAGGCGAAGGCCGCGGCGGCGAACGTGCCCGTCATCAAAGCCTCGGAGCTGCTCCCGGAGGGCCAGAACTACGTATCGTGGATGACTGACATGGCTACGCAGATCAAGACCGCGCTGGGTTCGTGACCCCCGCCTCCGCTCTTCCCCTTCGCATCATGGCCGCTGCGCTCTCGCGCAGCGGCCATGAGCTGTGGCGCGGCCTCGACCTCGAGTTGCAGCCGGGCGAACTGGTCGCGGTGCTCGGGCCCAGTGGTGCCGGCAAGACCACGCTTCTTCGCGCCGTCCTCGGCCTCGAGCGCCTCAGTGCGGGCTCGATCGAGGCGCTCGGAGAGCCCGTGCGCCGGGCCGGGAATCGTCGCATCGGCTACATTCCGCAGCAGCGCCCGTTGCCCCGGCACACGGCGATGCGCGGCCGCGATCTCGTCCGTCTCGGTGTCGACGGCCACCGCTTCGGCTTCCCGGTGCGCCGCCGCGGCGACCGCGAGCGCGTGCAGACACTGATCGACGCCGTCGGAGCCACGGCCTTCGCCGATCGCCCCGTGGGCCTGCTCTCCGGGGGCGAGCAGCAGCGGCTGCGCGTGGGACAGGCGCTCGCCGACGAGCCCGGTCTGCTGCTGTGCGATGAGCCGTTGACCAGTCTCGACCTGGCCAATCAGCGTGACGTCATCGACCTCATCGACCGCTACCGCACCGCCAGCGGCGCCGGCGTGCTGCTGGTCACGCACGACATCAACCCCGTGCTGGAGAAGGTCGATCGCATCCTCTACCTCACCGGCGGCCGTTTCACCCTCGGCAGCCCGGACGAGGTCCTGACCTCCGAGACCCTCACCGCCCTGTACGGCACCCCGGTGCATGTCGCCCGTGTCGGCGGGCGTCTGGTCGTGGTCGGCGCTCCCGACTCGGATGCCGATCACCACCATCACGGCGACGCCGTCGCCGCACCCGCGGGAGGTGTCGCGTGAGCTGGGGAGACATCGGCAACGCGCTGTTCGGCGGGATGGCGCGCTACGGCGACATCCTCGCCCTGGTGCAGAACTCCGTCTGGGCCGGCGCGGTGCTCGGAATCGTCGGCGGACTCATCGGCGTGTTCGTCATGCAGCGCGACATGGCCTTCGCCGTGCACGGCATCAGCGAGCTGTCCTTCGCCGGCGCGGCGGCGGCGCTCCTTCTCGGCGTCGACGTCGTCACGGGGTCGATCGTGGGCTCGCTCATCGCGGCGGGTCTCATCGGCTGGCTGGGCGCGCGCGCCCGCGACCGCAACTCGATCATCGGCGTGCTCATGCCGTTCGGGCTGGGTATCGGCATCCTGTGCATCTCGCTCTACAACGGCCGCAGCGCCAACCGCTTCAGCCTGCTGACCGGTCAGATCGTGTCGGTGCAGAGCGATCAGCTGACGGTGCTGATCGTCTTGAGCGCGATCGTGCTCGTGGGACTGCTGCTCATCTGGAGACCGCTGAACTTCGACTCGCTCGACCCGCAGTCGGCCGCCGCGCGCGGCGTGCCGACGACGGTCGTCTCGTTCGCGTTCATGATCCTGTTGGGCATCGTCGTGGCGGTGCACATCATCGGTGCCCTCCTGGTGCTCTCGCTGCTGGTGACGCCGGCGGCGGCGGCGATGCGGGTCTCCACCGGCCCCATCGCCGTGCCGCTGCTGGCCGCCGGCTTCGGCGTCACCGCGGCGGTGGGCGGCATTCTGCTCGCCATCGCGGGAACGCTGCCGGTGAGCCCCTACATCACGACGCTGTCGTTCCTCATCTACCTCGTCTGCCGCGTCATCGACGGGGCGCGCCGACGCGGGTCCGTCGAGGCGTGATATCCCCCCGCGAAGGCATCCAGCCCGCTCCTAGCCCTCGCGGGTAGACTCCCGGCATGGCCCAGCGCAACACCTGGCAGCGCGATCGCGTGCGCGAGGCGTTGACCGACGCTCCCGGTTTCGTCAGCGCCCAGGCGCTGCACGCGACCCTGCGCGACGAGAACACGGGCATCGGACTGGCCACCGTCTACCGGGCGCTCGCGACGCTCGCCGCCAGCGGCGAGGCCGATCAGCTGCAGAGCCCCGACGGCGAGGCGATCTATCGCGCGTGCTCGACGACCGGTCACCATCACCACCTGATCTGCCGCTCGTGCGGTCTCGCCGTCGAGATCGAGGCCCACGAGGTCGAGGCGTGGGCGCAGCGCACCGCCGCCGCGCACGGGTTCACCGCCGCCGAGCACGTCGTCGACATCTTCGGTCTCTGCGCCTCCTGCTCCGCGCTGCGCGCCGCCGATCCGGTCGGAGAGCGTGTCGACTGAGGTGCGCGTCGCGCCGGCCCGTCCCCTGGTGGCCGTCGGCATCGGCGCGTTGGTCGTGGCCGCTCTCATCGCGGTCGCTTTCCTCGCCCCGGGGCCCGCTTTGCCGACCCGGCTGCAGGACGGTCTCACCCTCTCCATCAGCGTCCTGATCGAGTCGCTCCCCTTCGTGATCCTCGGCGTGCTGCTGTCGATCGTGGTGCAGGTGTGGGTGCCGGCGGGGGCGATCGAACGGTGCATGCCGCGGGCACCGTGGGCGCGGCGTGCGGTGCTGTCGCTGCTGGGCATGCTCATCCCCGTCTGCGAGTGCGGCAACGTCCCCTTCGCCCGCGGTCTGATGATGCGCGGACTGGGCGTCGCCGAGACGCTCACGTTCCTGATCGCCGCGCCGATCGTGAACCCGATCGTGATCATCACCACGCACCAGGCCTTCGGCTTCGACGACGGCATCCTCATCGCGCGCCTCGTCGGCGGCTATGCGGTCGCGAACCTCATCGGGTGGCTCTACAGCCGGCATCCCGACCCCGATGGACTCATCACCGACCGCTTCCGGGCCAGCTGCGAGATCTCGCTCGAGAACGCGGCGCACGGCCGCGGGCCGGGCAAGGCGCAGCAGAGCCTCGCCCAGTTCGTCGTCGAACTGCGCGCCGTCATGCCCGCGCTCGTGATCGGCTCTGCCCTGGCCGGCGCCGTGCAGGTGCTCGTGCCGCGCTCGGCGCTGCTGGCGATCGGATCGAACCCCGCGCTGTCGATCGTGGCCATGATCACGCTCGCGATGATCGTGTCGATCTGCTCGAACGTCGACGCCTTCTTCGCGCTCTCGTTCGCCTCGACCTTCACGCCCGGCTCGATCGTCGCGTTCCTGCTCGTGGGTCCGCTCGTCGACGTCAAGATGCTCGCGCTGCTGCGCACCACCTTCCGCTCGAAGGTGCTGATCGGGCTCGTCGTGATCGTCGTGCTGTTCGCCGTGGCCGTCGGATCGGTGGTGAACCTCCTTGCGTGAACTGATCGGATCGCGCCTGCTCGGGGTGGGACTGGCGGCAGGCCTGGCCGCGGTCACGGTCGTGCTGTGGCTGAACGGCCAGCTGGCGCTGTACATCAACCCCTCGTCGAACTGGTTCGCGGTGCCGATGGCGGTCATCGCCCTCGTCGGTGCGGTGATCAGCTTCGCGCTGCCGAAGGGCGCCGAATCCGACCACGGGCATGACCACGACCACGGCCACGAGCGCCGCAGCGGCTGGGGCACCGCCGCGACCGTGACCGGCGGTGTGCTGTCGGTCGGCGTCGTCGCGGCGATCATGCTGACGCCTCCGGCGACGCTGTCCGCCGAGCTCGCGATGCAGCGCGACACGGGTGCCCCACCGCTGTTCCAAGGCTCCGACACCGTGGCGCTGGCCTCCACAGGAGACACCTCGAAGTTCGGCGTCGGGGAGTGGGCGAGCGTGTTCGCGACGGCGACGAACCCCGAGGCGTTCGACGGCGACACCATCACGCTCACCGGGTTCGTGACCCCCACCGACGGCGGATTCGGACTGACGCGCCTGGTCATCACGCACTGCGTCATCGATGCGCAGCCGGCGAGTGTGCCGGTTGCCTCGGGCGACATCCCGGCCACCGGAACGTGGGTCACCGTGACGGGCACGATCCGCGATGCGGGGGGACGACTGCAGATCCAGCCGGCCTCCGTGCAGACGGTCGATCAGCCCAAGGACCCGTATGAGTACTGATCGTGCGACGCGTCGCGAGCGGACACGTCGCCGCCGCGCGCGCGCGTTCCTCGCCGGGTTCGCGATCGTCGTCGCCGCGCTGGCCGTCATCGGACTCGCCGGCGCCGCCGTCACGGTCGCGCAGGGTCCGCGCGTCACGAACGTGAGCGTCGACCCGGATGCCGCGGTCAGCGCGGCCGGCTCGCGGCTGATCATCACGACCACCCAGTCCCTCGCCAAGGTCACGCCGACCCAGGTCACCGTCTCGCCCGCCGCGCCTTTCACCGTGGACACGTCCGGACGCAGCGTGGGCATCCGCTTCACCCAGCCGCTGTGGGACGACACCTCGTACACCGTGACGATCGATGGGGTCAGCGGCATCGGCGGCGGCCCGACGGCATCCGTCTCGCAGAGCTTCACCACTCCCGCGCTGCAGGCCTTCGTCCTGCAGCGCGGCGACGGCGGCGATCGGATCCTGCGCACCGGCCTCGCCGGTCAAGACCCCGAACCGGTCTACACCAACGCGCACATCGAAGACTTCCGTGCGACCGCCGGCCATCTCGTCATGTCGACGCTCGACGACGACAAGAAGTCGCACCTCGTGGTCACCGATCTCGACGGCGGCAACGTGCGCGAGCTCGCCCTCCCCGGCGACGGCACGGTCACCGACCTGCAGAGCGCCGATCGGGGCGATCTCATCGGCTACACCTACACGGATGCCACCGTCGGCACGCCGGGCGCTCGCGAAGCCCGGCTGTTCACGGCCTCGCTCGCCTCCGCGCAGAGCGATGCGCAGCCGACGATGATCCAGCGCAGCGGTGGCGAGTCCCGCGTCGACGACTGGCGGTTCGTGCCCGGCACCGACAGCATCCTCATGCTCACGTACGACGGGGCACTCACTCTCATCTCCCCGTCCGGCGGCGACCCGGTCACCCTCGGCAACGCCGTGTCGATCGACGGCATCGCGCGCGGCACGACCACCGCGATCGTCGAGCGTGTGGAGGGGCCCGCGGCCATCGACCTGGCCACGGCCAAGCAGGTCGACCTGCCGCCGACCGACAAGGCTCTGGGCCAGACGAACAAGATGGTGCCGATGAGCAACGGCGACACGCTGCGGGTGCTCGCCGTCGTCGACGGCTTCACCGTGCGCTCGACCACCGTCAACGTCGTCGACACCGCGGGTCAGGCGACGCCGGTCTTCTCCGTCGACCCGAAAGACATCCTCATCCAGTCGTGCGTGTCCCCGAGCGGGAGATATGCCGCCTTCCTGGTGGCCCCGGATGCCGTGTCGAACCCGTATGACGGGTACAAGCTGCCGATGCCGACGCACCTGCGCACGCACGTCGTGGCTCTTACCGGCGCGGAGGCCGGCACCGAGGTCGGCGCCCTCGCGGGCTTCGACATCTCGTGGTGCCAGACGCCGCCGCGCACATGAGCGAGCGCTCGGGCCTGATTCCCGCGACCCGGGCAGCGCTCACGGCGCTGCCGGTGGAGGTGGCGCCGCGCCTGCTCGGCGGCGTGCTGGAGGTCACCGTCGGCGAGGCGCGGGTGGCCGTGCGCCTCACCGAGGTGGAGGCGTACCACGGCGCGGGCACCGGGCCCGAGCCCGATCCCGGATCCCACGCGCGAATGGGGCGAACCGCCCGCAACGCGACGATGTGGGGCCCACCGGGTCATCTCTACGTCTACCTGAGCCACGGCATCCACTCGTGCGTCAACGTCGTGTGCGGGCCGCAGGGACAGGCCGGCGGAATCCTGCTGCGCGCCGGCGAGGTGATCGACGGCGAGCAGATCGCCTTCGCGCGTCGGCCCACGGCGCGCGTGGCCCGCGATCTCGCGCGCGGCCCCGGCCGGCTCGGGGATGCCGTGGGCCTGCGCCACCCCGTCCACGACGGCATCGACGCGATCGACGGCCGGCCGCACGCGGGGGCCGTCGCCCGGCTCTGGCTGCCGACGGCGAAGCGCGCGGACGTCGTGACCGGTCCGCGCGTCGGAGTCGCGGGTGTCGCCGGTACGGCCGCGTTCCCCTGGCGGTTCTGGGTGGACGGCGACCCGACGGTGTCCGCGTTTCGCTGGGGGCGCGGGGCGGGGCCGACCGGCTGAGCCGCGTCATCCGGCCGCGACGAACGCGGGGATGTCGCCGACGGCGGAGACCTCGGTCGCCACCTCGCGCACCAGCCCGGCGCGGGCGAGCGCGCGCTCGATGAGGACGCGATGGCCGAAGCCGTGCGGCGCGTCGATCCACGGCTGCGGCGCCAGGCTCTCGAGGGTGATCTCCGGCGACCCGCTGAGCGGATGGTCGTCTGGCAGCAGTGCGACGAAGGCGGAGCGCACCAGCTCGACGGTCTCGAGGTCGGGCAGCTCCGCGGACGGCAGCCCCATGAAGGCGAGGTCGATCCGTCCCCGCCGCAGCTCGTCGGCGAGGCCGGTGGAGCCGGAGGGAGAGGAGATCAGGCGCAGGCGGACGAGCGGGTGCTCGGCGCGGAAGGCGGCGAACAGCTCCGGCATGCGCAGCGTCGGGAGGTTGACGAAGATGCCGACCCGCAGCAGCCCCTCGACGCGACCGGTCGCCGCGCTCTGCAATCGGCTCGTCGCGTCGACGATCTCCCGAGCGGGCTCCAGCAGCTGCTCGCCGGCGGCGGTGAGCGCGACGCGGCGGCCGGAGCGTTCGATAAGCCGGGTTCCCATGCGCTGCTCGAGAGTCTGGATGCCGGCCGACACCGTCGACTGCACGACGTACAGCCGAGCCGCGGCTCGCGTGAAGCTCGATTCCTCCGAGCGCGCATCCTGAGGTCATGACCACCACCAGCCTCCCCGCCGCCGGGGCGCCCGCCTCGGCATCCGCCCGCACACCGCGACGCTCCCGCGCGGCGCACTCCGCCGGCTTCTGGACGGCCGTGCTCGCCTTCGCCATCGCGATGGCGTTCTCGACCATTCCCACCCCGATCTGCGCGCTCTATCAGCAGCGCGACGGCTTCTCGCCGATCGTGGTGACCGTCATCTTCGCCGCCTATGCCGTCGGTGTCGCCGTCGCGCTCGGCGCCCTGGCCGCTTTCGTGATCCGCGGCGAGGAGCTCGCGGCGATCTTCCTGATCGCCTATGTCGGACTCGCCGTGCCGACCCTGCTGATCGGAGCCGCCCTCGCGTGGCTCGCCCTACCCGTCGTCCTCGGGGTCTTCGCCGGTTTGATGCTCGTCCTGATCTCGGTGGCGACACCTCGCATGGTGCGCCGCCTCGCGGCGTGATCGGCGACGGCGCGACGTCAAGCCGACACGCCCGGCCGTGCTAGACTGACTCTTTGTCTGCGCGCACTCCAGCACGCAGTTCGTATCCCACCACGTTTCGACTCGCCTCCGGCTCGCTCAACGACCGGCGGAGGAGTCCGATCCCACCTGGGATGCAGACAAGGGATCTTGGGTGGCACCGTCCGGTGTCACGGTACTAAGGAGAATCACTATGGCAGCAGTGTGCCAGGTGACCGGAGCTGTTCCCGGCTTCGGTCACAACATCTCGCACTCGCACCGCCGGACGAAGCGCCGC
>ERZ778028.1076-NODE-1076-length-35760-cov-32.110909_pt1 | contig 35760 bp, 29 predicted proteins | sample MGYA00375758_ERZ778028 | MGnify/ENA primary metagenome ERZ778028 (study PRJEB29350, sample SAMN05389828) | bioreactor metagenome | isolation source: Thiocyanate bioreactor | place: South Africa: University of Cape Town | collected 2014-03-17 ...
ACTAGGCTCCTATGCTCCGAGCAGGCTTTCAAGATGGTTGGACTGGACGCTCACACTGTACATAACATGCAGCGGTATGGGTGCCGGCGGACGGGCCACAGAAGCAGGAATGGCCTTTTCAGGCTGCCATTGCCACTTGGTTCGCTACCCCTCCTGCCTTGGCACGCATGCCGAGTGGGGCCACCACGCCTAACTGCTATTTCAATATTTCAAAAATTCCGTATGCCCTGCTTCGTCGACTAGATATCTCGACGATGGGTTTCTTCTTCATGTGAAATTCATCGTCTATTTGCGCAACACTCTCAGGTATATCATTGGCAAATCTAGAAAGGAACAATGATGCGGCGTTTGAAGCCAATATAATCGAAATTGGATCGATTTTCCTGCGCTCTAATTCTCGTTTTCCGCTTAACATTCGCTCCAGTGGCCTTTGCTGGTCGAGGCGGCATCCGCACAGAAGCAGCACGTCGTGCAGATCAGGCGCATTCCAGGCCGCGCAAAAGAACGCGAGCGGGTCAGTTTTAATTCGCGCAGCTGTTAGGTGCATCAAAGTTTGGTCTACAAGTCGCTTGCGAGGCCGAAAAAGGGATTCGCAACCCGTAACCGCTTCGAAGAGTGATTGACTAAAAATGGCATAACCCTCGGAGAGTGGGCGTGTAATGTCTTCCCCCGCTGTGCGCCCGCAAAGCTTGCACCGTTCAAGGTCCTCGGTCGAAAAACCTCCTTTCGTTGATCCAAATTGTGGTCCGCAATGGGCACAAGTATCCTGAATAGGGGAGTCATGCCAAGCACAATGAAGCACGCCTCTGAATTGATGCAACACACGAGAATATGCAAATCCGTAATGTTCTAAGTCTTCTGCCACGCAAAAGACGCATCTTCGTTCTGATCGTGAAAAATTCTTTGACCTGTTTCCCCAGCCTTTGTCTTGTTGAAATCTGCTAATAAAAGCATCTTCGTCTGCCTCGGCAATCAGTATGCGATTGATCGTTGCGGCGGCATGACGCAGACCGTTCCCTCGCTTTATCGGGAAAGAGCCGCTAAGCTTCTCGACATTTTTTATTATTGATCTTCGAGGGTGCTTAAATCGTCCTTCCGGCTCGATATGGTTGTGCAGAGCAAATGTGGCCGCGCAAATGGAATGGGAAGTGGCGAACAAAGGATACGCTGGCGTCATATCGAAGAAGTATGTAAATTGCGGTCGATATAAGAGAGTTATTATAGGTCCTGCTAATGCGCTAATGCGCTAATGCGCTAATGCGCCAATGCGCTAATGCGATGTCGAAGCGTGGTGCTCAATTGCCTTTTTACGCATGCTTCGACGTGATTCTTCGGCCATCCAATTACGTTGTAACCACGCTATGGGCTGATCGCCCCATTTCATAAGTGCGTCGATGTTGTGATCGGCATAGGCAGCGCCGAGTGCGTGCAACGGTCTCATCGCTGCGGATCCCCACGCTAGTGAAAGATCCACTTGCTCCACACGTTTTGCAGAGCGCCTCAAGGCGCTGATGAGACACTCGCGCCGATATGTAGTCAGAACGTCGAGAATCGCACCAGTTCGTTGAAAAAGCAGTCCAACAAGGTCGGCTGCCGGAATTTCGTCAGGCTCGGAAAAAATCGTCCAAGACCAAATCTGAGGGACCAAAACTTGCGACCAATCCTTGTCGTCAACTGCATAAGCCGGGTAAAAATCGAAAATTCCCCCTTGAGAAAAACGTCGCAAATCTTGCGAAAATTCAAGAACTTTTTGCATTCCCAAAGGATTTCCAACCAAGACAACGGGAATTCCAGCATTCAATAGCCGCAAAAATGTACTGACAAATTCTTTTCCCAGCACTGGAGAGGAGACGTTCCTTTCTTGGATCTCTTCTATGATTATCAGCCCGCATCTATGGATCGAAAGAATATGAAGCAAAAGCAACAACATCGGCCCATTCTTCGTGCGCTCTTTAAACAAAGCTATGTAATTGGTTCCAAGTAGACGATCAATCTCACGAATAATGGTTAAATACAACGTTCGTCGATTAGCATCGTCAGGCATAAAAACTCGGAGCCAAACGAGTTGCTTTAGGCTGAGCCAGCCGCACGCCTCGTTTTCTCCATGTTCTATCACTTGCGGCAACTGCCGAGTGATGCACTCAAGTGAGCGGGTTTTTGAAACGCCCGTAGGTCCTTGCACAATGGCGCCGGCCGCTCCTTCAGTGAGCTTTGGGAGTTCCTCAAGGTCATCCGTCAGATTGGTTTTTTTCGTAAGGCGCGCCATTTCAAATAGATGCCTACGATTCTCTCCAACTCGAGGGTCGCGTGTTCGCAGCGACTTTCGAAGCATGCTCTGCAGGCGCATGGCGACATCGGCGGCCGCTGTTGAAGGGACATAGAGGTCTTTGACGAGTTCTGCGTGGCTTTCCATCAAAATCGAGGGGAGCTTGAAATGCTTTAATGGATCTTCGCCAAGAGATTGATACCACTCGCTATGGGTACGCTCTTGAGGTAATCCTCGCAGTAGCGGATTTTCGTTATCGTGCACGCCTAAGTCGATTCTAATGTTCACGGGTAATTCAGACATTGAAGTTGTAGACGCAGTGCTCTATTTCCGGCCCGCGGCGCGAAGTTCGTCCATCAAGGCTTCCGCAGCTTCTGCGGCTTCGACGGCCGCCTGACTGCTCAGTGTGAAGGGCTTAGGCTCGTATGCGCCTCCAAATTGCTCGGCGGAAACTGCCGAATCTGCGCTCGCAGCGATCCGCGAAGACGGTTTTTTCTTCGTGCGGGCAAATTCGGGATTCAGTCCGAGGTTTTCATAGCGAGCCGCCTCAAGCTCGCGCGCTTTTCCCTCTGTCTTGCTTAACGCGGGCGACTTTGTGTTGCCGGCAGCCGCTTCGTTTTCTTGCGCCGCTTTCCGGGCTTTCGTTGCATCACGATTCGCCTTGCGGTTGTCCACGATCCGATGCACATCTTGTTCATCGAGATTTTCTTTAAGCGGTTCCACTAAATCTTTGTCCGAATCCGTCATAAGCAAGTGCTCACAAAGCGTCAGTTCGTTCGCGAGCGAGTCGTTCGTGCGCCGTTCCAGACAACGGAGTTGCGCGTCTCTAAAAAAGAAAATTCGAGACAAATCGTTTGGATCTATCATGGCCTCGATGTAATCGCTTTTGCCAAAAGAATCCTCGCAATAGCCAGACTCAATAAGCCATTCGCTCGAATAGACAAGTCCTTTGATTAAGCGTTCGTGGTGCCCGAATCGCGGATCAAAGAGGTAGACGCCGTCACGGTGGAGTACAGCCTCAAGTCGAGGCAAGCATTGGCTGCGCAAATCATCAAGATTTTGGGGCTCGCTTGCTGCGTATCCTCGGTTAACGTGCCACTCGTAAATGGCGCGTCGCGTTGGTTGAACATTTTCCTGTCGCATTTCGACCGTTAAAAGATGGGGAACTGGGACCTCATTGTTATGCCGCAGAATGCTGCGAATAACAAACTCCATATTGGTAAAATGTGTCCTACTGGCACTCTTGTTTTTATCCGGTTCACCACGACCTCTTTTCTTCCCTAGTGTTGAGCCGACATTTTGATGATCCGCGTGAGCATGCGCGCTGCGATGATGTGCCTCGAGCAATCCCTTCGAGGAGCCAGAATAGGATCGTACAAATTCAATTGTGACTTCAGCTGTGTTCAATGTCCTAATGCCGTTCATGCTTTTGAGTTCGCCGTTGTCGGCGCGAACTCGTTTTGCCACGCGGTGGTGCCACTCTCCTTCAACAATTGAAACGTTGTGGCGGGCGCAAAATTCGATCTTCGGAGTTCCTGCGTTATTGAGTGCCAAAAGCGACGTTAGGGTGCTAGGCGACTCGAAGCCTGAATACACCCCGAAGATATACTCAGTTTTGACGTCAAATACCACCGTTCGCCACGTGCTTGGGAGGACATCGTTGATGTTGAATCTAGACACTGGCGTTTGATCCTCGCTCGTGCTATCAATCAAAACGAGCTGCCCGGCCAACACTACGTTGTCTTTCGCTGTGCCACGTAGAGCACGGCGGCACTCCTTAAAGACACGTTCGCCCATATTGACGCGCGTTGCGTCTGCCTTTTCTTTAAGAGCGGCACTACGAAACTGTCGGAACGACGGTCGCATCAGCTGAGGCGCCAGCAAAAAACGTTCTCCGGTTTCCTTCACAGCTTCATTCCCAGGCCAGTGATCGAGACATGTGAGAAGGTAGGCTCGGCGCTCGGATACTCCCGCCTTCTTGTAGGTCCGCCAACCGCGTGCAAGCCAACGTCTATCCTGTGCAGTGCATTTGTAGCCGTTATTTGTTGACTTTCCACGACGAACGGCGTCTCGCTGTCTGCCAGGTTTGGTTTTGAAATTTTTCTCTGCGCCTTTTCCTCCGCGAATTCCAAAGGCCGGCAGATGAGCATTTCGGTGATCATTGCCAAGGAAATGCCGAAGCACTGCCTGCGTAAGTTTGCGACGAGAAATGCCGATGGCTTTCGCCTGCTGAGCAACGATCTCGTTAAACAGGCCGCACTCCAAAAGTTCGTACGCCCCCTGATCTTTAAAGATTGGCTCAATCCATAGCTTGTGCAGTTCGCGGTACTCCAACCAACCTTTTAAATTTGTACGAGAACCTACTATGTTCGATTTTGAGATCCCAGTCGCTAGCTCTTCTTCGCTAACGTACCAGTGGACCGGCTGCACGAATTCCACGAATGAATAATCTTGTGGCAAACTACTGAGCGAAATGCGCCTCGGCATGCGCAGTGCATGGTCTAAAACAGGCTTCGCGGAGAAATTCGCCCCATCTGGCTTCGCACGATTGTCGCCAGCTTTTTCTGGGCTCCGCCGCGGTGGTGGAAAAGGCAAATACCATAAAGCGTTATCGTCAGGCACGATAAGAATAACTCGTCCTTCGTCGTGATAGCCAACGTCTTTAAAGTACCTCAGCACTGATCCCATAATTGGAAGTTTCATACGTTAGAGTAATTCGTTTCGCAGTTTGGACTTGACCATCCGCGTATCGATTTGCAGCAGGCGGGACATCACAATGGGTTTTTCCATATCTATATCAATTCGACCACACCAAGCTGCAGCGCGGAAATATGTTTCCCGATCTTTCTCGTCGAGTCGAGTGAGGCGTGCAGCATGCTCCTTTGCGTCGCTCACAGTTGCTTCATGTGCCACATCCATAAACGCGCTGCCGTAGTCGAGGAATCGGGACGAGTCTTTCAAGGTGAGGTATTCGCTTCGTAGTGGGCATAGAGCATCTAAATTCGCGGCCAAAACCCCGTTGAAATGACTGCCATCGATAACCACGTGCTTTCCGCCGACACTATGGCTGTAAAGCTGCTCCATCAATATTCGTTCTTTCATGCGCTCCCGATTCGGAGCGGACTCCAGCAAGCCGCGCGGTTTGCAACTCCAGTGGATGAGGCGGTTAGTCGACCAGTGGCCAGTGCCCAAGGTAAAATCGATCGTCGCAACGAACGGAATTTTTGTTCCTGGGTAAACTCCGTGGTTGATGCCGGCATCTTTGGCGATCTCGAGGAGTCCGGGCACTGTCCCAAGTTGCCGATCGAGGTCAGGATTTATTCCCGAAGCTGGATGCCGGTGTGGATAGGGCCAGGCGGGATGCTGCTCCCGTACCTCGGTGACTCCTAGCCATACAGCTACATTCGCGGTCGTGTGCTCTAGACCGGAGAGCAGTTGAAGCGCGCGGGTATGCAACGGGTTGGGCCAAGAGTACTGATTGGATACAGGTGAAGATGCCCTCCGCCGAATGCGGATCCACGATTGGTATGTTTCCATTCGCCCCGAGCCGCACCCATTGGCAATGCTCGAGTCGAGTTTTTTTTGGCTCATCGCGCGACTCATGCGAAGAGACCTTTCCACTTGTGCGGAGCAACAGGAGCCTCCCCTGCTTGCCCAGAGAAAAAATGGGTGCGCGCGGTCTGATGGGCGATTACCAAATTGCCACGCACGCAGACGACACAGCGAAGCTGATGTTTCATAGATAAGCTGCTCGGACGCAAAATTAGAGAAAACGATGCGCCGGTGATTCCAAAAGGCGAGCATCGGCCTTGACCCGTGCCGCTTGGGCAGCTAACCTATGGGTGTCTACTCCGTTTCGGTTATGCCGTGCGGGCAAGAGCCATCAGACTCGCGAGGGTTTGATGGTTTTTGTTTTTTTAAGTTTTCAGTCTGTTTTTCACTCCCTTTGAATCAGATCTTGTCTTTCTGAAGTGAAAAATTAGTATGGCTCTTCAGCCGGCTGACTGGTTTTGGAGTTTCGGACTACATCGCTCCTCAGCCAGTGCCCGACATCTTTAGTCGACCAAGCAGTTATATTCTGAGAGATTTTCTGAGGGGCGGGAAAGGTCCCCGCTCTCACTTTTCTCCATAAAGTGGAGTGCGAAAATGGGAGGCGCTGCAATAGTGTTTTCTCTCTTATGTAGGCTCTGTCCGGGAATTGCGACTTTTCGGATGTACCGGAACTAGAAAAACTTCTTCCGCACGCGACACAGAAATCGTCGCCGTAGATGAGTGCTGGGTGAGTCGTTGACATGCGCTGGTACGGGGTGAAACAACCTGCAGTGTCAGCTGGTTTTATCTGACATCAAAATTTTTTTGCTTGTCGAAAAGTTTTGCTTGGCAGGGTAGTTACTTTGCCTGGCAAAGTTGTCGTCAAAGTGCTGAACGCTCTTCCATCTCGTCGAACTCCTTGAGATATTTCAATACTGTTGATCGTGCCAGCGCGCCGCCTTCTTGAAGCAACAAAGCGTAGATTTGGTCTGCCGCGGCACTACGTGACTTGTAGGCGGAGCTTCTGTACAGAGCGTGGATTCGTCGACGCTGGGGCAGGTAGATCGCCGCGCGGGCCTCTGCCCCTGCTTGGGCGGCCAACTTTCTTTCCTGTTTGTGACTCGTCCCAGCAACCGCCAATGTGCTCGCACGGCAGATTTCGCCGGCGATTTCCATCAGCTGTTCGAATTGAGGTACAAGACCGACAACGTATTCGGCCCATGCTCGCCGAAGGACTTCGGGAGAACGTTTATGCCCGAAATCGGTTTCTGGTGCCGCCAGGACCATGTACTCTCCGATCCCACCGCCCATTCGAAGGTGCAACTGTCCCTTCCACAGTGCTAGGACAGCCAGCATTTCGGAGTTCGTAGCGGGTCGATCCTTCACATCAATCTGATCAACCGTCTGGATCCACAGGTTCAAATCGCCTGCCTGCCAGCGCAGATGGTATGCGCGCTCCGCTAATGTCGGTTGTCCCTCGCCATTGGTGTCGATTTCTTCTAGACTGCACCGAAGAATCTCGATGGCCGATAGCTGAAGCTTTTCCTCTATAAAACACGCAACCCGATGAAGCTTTTCAAGCGAAAAATCGCCGATGACCTTGACGGCGCTTTTGAGAGCCTGCTGCGCTTCGAAGCCATAACCAATTACATATAATCCTTTCCTATCAGGCCGAATGTTTTCGAGCAATGATGGGGTCGAATGCAGCAGGCTCTGCAACTCTTGCTGTGCTTGCCGCTCCTGCTCAATCAACGTTGGGTTAATAAAAAAATCTTGGTAGTGAGACTGAGGCAAAACACCCCCCCGAGGCAGGAACTAAAAAATCAAAAACTATTTGATGAGCGGCCCGTCATTGCCAATTGAATGAAAGCTGTACTTGAGTGCTCGGGCTACGGCTTGGTGGAAGGGCGTTTTCTAAAGCCTCCGGCGCGTGGATTCGAAGCCACCTGAAGTGCAGCGCGCAGGCCGACATAATTTCCAATCTGCCGTAGTGAGGATGATTCTGCACAACCTGCTTGAGCGTGGAAAGCGAATGTTCGAGTCGCCGAGCCCGTTTGTAGTATGTCCAATGTGCGACAAGCGCCTTGTCCTTTCTTAACCAATGGGTGATCTCATACTCGGTCAAAGTGACTTCCTTTAAAATCTGTGTTTTAAGGTCGCAAGTTTCAAAAGCGTCGTACAGCGCTTGCGGCGCCCTTGTAAGCCTCGGAGTCAAAATTGCAGGGGGAAAAAGTTCAGCCAACGGTAAGCGCGTCGCGGCATGCGAATACTCATCCTCTAAATTACCTCGTTGGGTCGCTCCAATCCAGGCAAAAGCCATTGCCCACGGCAGCGGGTTGTATTGCGCAGTTTTAAACAGAGGGCTCAGCCAGTTTCTTTGATTAACCCACGCGACGTCAACCGCGGGCAAATCGCTAAAATATGCGCTTGCAAGGGCTGCCAAATGCTTGGATTCATCGGTGCGAAGCTTTATTTCGCTTCGACAAAATCCTGCTGCTCGACACCGACTCCTAAGCATCACTTGCAAAACGGTAGTGTCTAGGGCGTTTTTTCCGACGATCCATGAAATGACTTCATAAAGTCTATGGAGTTTTAGAAAATTCTCTGTAGAAACCACATCTAATTTCGCGTCGGCTGCAAAGTACTCCGGAAGAGCCCATCCGACGTTACGACTATTCTGTTCAATATGAGACAGTATTGAGAAGTGCAAATCACACACCCATACGCCTGGATATTGATGGGAAGTTCTCCAGTAGGTGAAATGGCTGCGGGCTAGGCTCTCATCCACGCATCTTGGGCACCATTTCAAGAGCCGAGCACTCTCGGGGCTGCAGTTCAAGCCGGATGCCGCTCGACTCGCGGCCGAGTTGCTCGAGAGCTTGCACGCGCTTAAGAGTTCACGGCGTCGCACCTCGGGTAGAAGCGGAATGTAAGCACCCAGCAGGCTCCGAAATCGAAGAGTGGATTCGTGGGTTGGAATTACCCCCTTCGATGCGAGCGTGAGGCTAGATAGAGCGGAGGGCACAGCAACGTGCCTGGCCTCCCGGCGGCCGAACAGGTGCGCATCCAGCGAAGGCTCGCCAGACCCGTTTGCATGAAGCACGAGGCGCGCGTATATGCTGTAGATGGTCTCGTCGTCGAAAACGGAGGGAAAGAACGCCGCAGGCATGACTGCATTCGCGTTGGCTAGGTCACCGCTCGTGCAAGCTCGGACGCGCTGTCGTTGTGAGCGAAGGATGGGTTCTGCGGGGCGCTCTTGAGCACGGCGGGGCAGGAGCCGTCGACGCCAGCGAGCGACTTGTCGCCGCCTTCCTTCACAAAATCGAGCAAGCGAGTGAAGCGCAAGCCCTTGCGCACGTCAGTGTCCAAGATCAGTTCGGCCCCGCCCGGATACGCCTCGATGTCGCGCACAAGGATGAGCAGGTGGCTAGTGATGTCGTCTGTCGATTTCGTTGCGCTGCACAGGCCAATGGCCTCTTTCTCGGGATGGGTGATCATCGCGTCAGCGTAACCGCGAAGTGCGGACGTCGCTGAGAACAGGGTTGCACGCGTATGAAGGCAGGCACCGGCCGGGCGGTTTTGTGAATCGTCGCCGTGCTGTCGCACAATAGCCGATCGGCTGCGGTCTGCGTAGTCGCAGAGGCTGCCAGCACGGCAGCAGCTGCCAGAAGCACACAGAACCCAGCCGACTTCGCGGCGAGATCGCAAGAGAAACGAACCGCGTCGGCAGCGAACCAGAGCATGTTTTCAGATTCGGGAGTGGGTAACGGATCGTAGCGGGCTCACGGTCGCTTAAACCGCTTCGCCAGCAGCGCTCCTTTCCGCTTCCCTTTGATCCAGTCCGTGCCGCGCATACCTGCCCGGTAGGCACCGTCCAATCGCTTCATTCGAGTGAGCTTTCGTTCTTCAAGTAGCGAGCGCCTTTGAACTTCTTCAAGTTCGGTCCGCGTCGCACGTTGTTCATCAGGCGCCAGAACCACTGGCGCGGAATCTTGCCCGTAATCGACGGCGGGTAGTCGTAGCGATACATGTCATCAGGCTCCCGCTGGATGGACGCATCGAAGGTGGGCTGAAGGTAAGTCTGCAGGCCCCATCGGATGTTGTTTAGCAACTCGGCAAGCCACGTGCTGTAGTAGAGAAAATAGTTCTCGGCCAAGTGGTTGCGAAAGTCATCAAGAGCCAGAGGCAACATCTCATCGTCGACTTGGTACCCGTGATCCTTGAGCGCTGAGGCAGCGATCCCTGAAACGCCCGTTAACCGCGACAGGTTGTGCTTTGAATGATTGCCGGAGATCGTGATGAGAACAAGGTTGGAGATCGACAACTTCGCCTGCAGGTCGAGGGTCGGGAGCCACAGGCTGACCGTCGGCTTGGCATCCAGCCACTCCTCGAGCTCGATCACCGCTCGTGCAAGCTCGGACGCGCTGCCGTTGTGATCAAAGGATGGGTTCTGCGCGGCGCTCTTGAGGACAGCGAGGCAAGAACCGCTAACGCCAGTGAGCGACTTGTCGCCGCCTTCTTTCACAAAATCGAGCAAGCGAATGAGGAACAAGTCCTTGTGCACGCCAGTGTCGAAGATCAGCTCGGCCTCGCCTGGATACGCCTTGACGTCGCGCACGTGGAAGATCAGGTGATTGGCGATGTCGTCGATCGCTTCCATTGCGATGCATAGGCCAATGGCCTCCTTTTCGGGATGGGTGGTCATCGCGTCAGCGTAACCGCGAAGCGCGGCCGTCGCTGAGCACTGGGTCCAGTCGTCCAAGAAGAGGCGGGGCAAGCCCAGACGTTGGTTAGAGAGTCATCCAACCGATGTCCGTGCTGTTGATTCAACGACTTCGACAGCGACCGAAACACCGCCGATGGCGCGTCGACATGGTCAACCTCACCAACGACTCAGCGTCAAGCATCCCTCCGATGCATCGTGTGTGCGAGCTGACGATCAAAATATTGTGAGAGCACACAGTGATCGCGAGTTATTCTGTATTGCTAATCGCTATACAAGCGAGCCCAGCCGGCCCAGTGCGTGGGCCCGGCGATCAAGCAGGCAACGAGGAGATCAATGGCCGCAGAGAAGAACGTATCCGTGAGCTTCCGAGTCACCCCCGAGTTCAAGTCTCTTTTGGAACTGGCGGCAATGCGCGAGCAGCGTAGCCAAACCAACCTGTTGGAGCGGCTGCTCTTCGACCACTGTCGCAAGCAAGGCATCGCAGCTCCCGTTGCCAGCAAATTGGTGACGCGCGAGAAGGCAGGTGCGTGAGATGAGTGCAGCCGACCTGATGAAGAAGTTGCTCGACTACGTTCTCGAGCAAGCCAAGACCGTCGATCCGAAAGCTTTCAAGCTGGCCGGACACGCCGGGTTCTTAAAGGGGTACGCCGACCTGCAAGGCCTGCCTGGCGTCGACTTCGACGTGCAGGAGGATGGCGACCACATCTGGCTCAAAACGGCCCGGCTGGAAGCACATCCACCACCGGCACTTCCGCCGCTCGCATTGCTGGGCGCTTCGAAGGCAACTCAACCGCCCATCATCGTGAGCGCGGCACCCCATGGGACCCGGCCAAACATCGATGAGGCTGCGTTCCAGCGCCTTGTGGCCCTTCTGCCGCCCGCTCAGCCCGAGAAACTGGCCGAACGCGAAGAATTCATTGACATCAACCGCTCGAAGCTCGTGAGTGCCCTCAACCAGTACGTCCCGCTCTGGGAAGCCTGGGCTGAAGGTGAAAAGCCCCGGCGCCGGACCATCTCGCTCTATGGCGACCTCTTCGCCCTAAAGCACCAGTTGGAAGCAGAAGAGACCGCCAAACCGCAGGAGCTCGTCTGGGGCCTTGGCGTTTCGGCTTGGAAGCTTAGCTACGCCGCGCGCCTTCAAACGTCCATCATCGACTTCCAATACCCGCTCATCACCCAGGCCATGGAGATTGGCATGGATGACCGCACACTGGCATTGGAAGTTCGACCCCGCTCGGTCGGCCCGCAGTTCTCTTTCGATGCCTTCGCGGCATGCCAATTGATGAGCGCACCGGAAGTCGAGAAGGCCGCGCGCGAGGCCTTGGTCAAGGGTGCGGACCGTCCAGTCAGCCCATTCGATCCGGGCAGCTTCGAACATCTGCTCAAGCTCATTGCCGGAAACCTGCACGACAAGGGGCGCTACGAGCAGAACTTCGAGGGTTTTCCCAAGGCCAACGATGAGCTTGTGGTCACCGACGCATGGGTTCTCCTGTCCCGCCCGAAATCCGTCAACTTCTTGCAGGAGGACATCGAGCGCCTCAAAACACGCCTGACACCGGACGTCTCGATTCCGCTTGGACCACTGGCACTCGTGACACCGCCCTCAGACGATCCATCGACGCACGCCTCGTCTGCGTTTCGCGGGCTCTCTGGCACGTCCGGTGGTCACGGCGCCACCGGCAAGGTGCAGGAGCTGTTCTTCCCCCTGCCCTACAACCACGAGCAAGTCACCATCGTCGAGCAGCTTGAGCGCGCTGCGGGGGTCACGGTTCAGGGGCCGCCCGGCACTGGCAAGACGCACACGATCGCGAACATCGTTTGCCATTACCTGGCCACGGGCCGCAAGGTGTTGGTGACCTCCAAGGGCGAGCAAGCACTCGAGGTGCTTCAGTCGAAGATTCCCGAGATGATCCGGCCGTTGACGGTCGCGCTCCTCTCCGGGGACCGCGAGGGCATGCGCCAGTTTCAGGGCTCCATCGAAGCCATCATTCACAACGTCTCGCAGCTCAACCTTGAAGTGGTTCGAGATCAGATTCGCAATGAGCACAGTGGCATCGACCGCGCGCATTCCGAGCTCGCAACCATCGACCGCCGCGTGGACACCATCGCGATGGCGCAACTCTCCGACATCGAAGTCGATGGGATAGGCATGCGGGCCCAAAAGATGGCGGAGCTCGTCATCTCTGGCGAAGAGAAGCACGCTTGGTTCGACGACGTGCTGTCGCTCGACCCGGCCCATGCGCCCCCTATCGACGCGGGGGTGGCGGCCCAGACGCGCGAAGCTCGCCGCCGGCTCGGCAAGGACCTTGGCTACGCGCTCTCCCGCATCCCGGCGAGCGTGAACATGTTGGCGGCCGAGCAGGTCTCTCAGCTGCACGACGCGCTGGTGAGCCTTCGTCAGATTGAAGCGGCGGAGGCGGACGGTGGCCTTCTGGCGTTGCGCGCCATGACGCCCGACGTCCTGGAAGATGCCCGCAAGTTGCTGAGCAAGGTCGAGTCGGCTCGCCAGCTGGCGCACGAACTTGAAGAGACAGGCGAGATGTGGACTCGCGAGCTCCGCAAGAAATGCGGACAGGCCACGTTTGCCAGCGAGCGCGCGGCTTTCGAGGCCCTCTTTGGTGACATTGACAAACTGGTCGCAGCGCGCGCTGAACTCCTGAAGACGCCCATCGATGTGCCCGAACTCGCACTCGCCTCGGCCAAGGTCCGGGAAGCTGTGCAACGCGCGGCGGAGACCGGCAAGCCATTCGGCCTCATGAGCTTCGGCGGTGGCGACGTCAAGGAACTGGTCGCAGGCATTCGCGTCAGCGGTCTTGTGCCATCTTCCGTCGAGCACTGGAAGCACGTGCAGCGCTACCTCGTCCTCCACGAACAGATCCTTTCATTCGGGGTGCGCTGGAACCAGGTCGCAGACCTTCTGTCTCTGCCCAGCCTCCAGGGCGGCGTGGTCGCGCTGCGCCAGGTCGAGCTGGTCACCACGATGGCACGCAAGGTCCACACGCTCGCGACCGTCTACGACGGCCATACGCCCGGCCTTGGAGAACGCGTTTTTGCGAAGCCGCCGACGGCCCAATTGCTCGGAACGTCCAGTCAGCTCGGAGAAGTGCAACAGCACCTGCGAAGCCACCTGACCCGCGTCGAGCTGGCGAGGGCTGCGACCACGTTGGTCATTCTCCAGGAAAAACTGGCAGGCACCACCGGGGCGGTGGCGGACGCGTTGCGAGAGTTTGTCGACAAGGACCTGGGCAATGTCGCCATGCCAGGCGAGCGCGCCACGGCCCGCTACGCCGAACTCGTGGGCGAAATCCGTCGCGTCGAAGCTTTGGTGCATGACCTCGCTCTGGTCAACGACGTGTCCGACCGCCTTGAGCAAGCCGGCGCCGCGAAGTTGTCGGTGCGTGTTCGCAGCCAATTGGTCGATGCATCCGGGGAGGATTTGGCGCTGCCGGTCGGCTGGCGCGAGGCCTGGACCTGGTCCCGTGTGCGGGCCCACCTCGATGCCATCGAGTCGCGCGAAGAGCTGCGCACCCTTGCTGCGCGACGGCGTGACCTCGAAGCGGGCCTGGCGCGTCTCTACGAAAGCGTGGTCTCGAAGTCGGCCTGGCTGTCGACAAAGCTGAGCGCATCGCCGAAGGTGCTGGCGGCACTTGGCAAGTACAGCACCGCGATGCGGCGCATCGGCCAAGGCACGGGCCCCAACGCGACCCGATACCGCCGTGATGCTCAAGCGGCCATGATGGAAGCCCAAGGTGCCATCCCCTGCTGGGTGATGAGCCACTCGAAAGTCTCCGAAACCTTGCCGGCGCACCTTGGCGCGTTCGATCTGGTCATCGTCGACGAGGCCAGCCAGTCCGACTTGTGGGCGCTGCCCGCGGTGCTGCGAGGCAAGAAGATTCTGGTGGTGGGCGACGACAAGCAGGTCTCGCCGGATGGCGGGTTCATCTCGTCGGTCCGCATTCAGGAGCTGCGCGACCGGTTTCTGAGCGAGCAGCCCTACGCTGCGGTTCTAACGCCGGAGATGTCGCTGTACGACATCGCGTCGGCCGTGTTCGCTTCCAACAAGGTGATGCTGCGAGAGCACTTCCGCTGCGTGCCGCCCATCATTGGCTACAGCAACACGTTCTACGACCATCAGATTCAACCCTTGCGCATCCCGAAGGCGTCGGAACGCATCGACCCGCCACTCGTGGACATCTTCGTTCCTGGTGGAACGCGCGGCGCGAAAGCCGAGAACATGATGGAAGCCGAGTGCATTGTTGAGGAAATCGCCGCCATCGTGGCCAACCCTCAACTGGTTGGCCGGACCATCGGTGTCGTCTCGATGCTCGGTCTCGAGCAGGCCAAACGCATCGACTCGATGGTGCGCCAGCGCATGGATGCCAAGGAGCTCATGCGCCGGAAGTTTGACGTCGGCGATGCCCGCCTCTTCCAGGGCAGCGAGCGCGACATCATGTTTCTGTCGATGGTCGTGGGCCAGGAGGGCGCCAAGGCGGTTTCGGGCAATGCCTTCGAACAGCGATTCAACGTCGCGGCGAGCCGGGCGCGCGACCGGATGTACCTTGTGCGCTCGGTGCAGATGGCAGACCTTTCACACTTGGACTTGCGTCGCGGGCTGCTGGAGCATTTCAGCAAACCGGATGCAGGGCCGCAAATGGAGGGAGATGCCAAGTCGCTCATCGACCTGTGCGAGTCGGGCTTCGAGAAGCAGGTCTATTCTGAGCTCTACAGCCGCGGTTACCGCGTGGTCCCGCAGGTGAAGGCTGGTGCGTTCCGCATCGACATGGTCGTTGAGAGCGCCGATGACGCTCGCTTGGCGATCGAGTGCGATGGCGACGAGTATCACGGGCCTGATCGGTGGCAGGCCGACATGGGTCGCCAGCGGGTCCTGGAACGCGCGGGCTGGACCTTCTGGCGCTGCTTCGCGTCGGCTTGGTCCCTGCAACGCGAAGCCATCGTCGAAGAATTGCTGGCAAGGCTGAGTGCAATGGGCATCGAGCCGCTTGGCAAGCTGGAGCGCGTGCCGTCCCTGGTTGAGTATCGGGAATGGCGCCCGGCGGAGTTCGCAAAGACAGCGGAAGGCGCATCCGCGGACGCTTTGGAGGATGCCATTGCAGCGGCATTGACTACGCCAGACATGAACACGGGGGCCGTCGCGGACAGCATATCGCTCAAGGCCTGAACGACAGCATGTGGTGGGGCGGATCGCGTTGCGGCGACGGTCCACGCGCACGGTACATAACGAAGGTTCCTGGAAGGGGAGATCGGCGTGGGATTCAAATTCATTCACACAGCGGACATTCACCTTGACAGCCCGCTCCGCGGGCTGAGTGCCTACGAGAATGCACCCGCAGAGCGTCTGCGCAATGTTTCGCGCGAAGCACTCAAGGAACTGGTGACCAGGGCCATCGATGAAGAGGTCTCCTTCGTCGTGATCTCCGGTGACCTCTACGACGGCGACTGGCGGGACTACAACACGGGCATCTTTTTCGCCGGCCAGATGGGTCGGTTGGCGAAGGCCAACATCCGTGTGTTTCTGCTGCATGGCAACCACGATGCGGAGAGCGAGATGACAAGGAAGCTCGCACTTCCCTCCAACGTCACGGTGTTCTCTTCGAAATCGGCGCACGTTCACAAGATTGACGATTTCAAGGTCGCGCTGCACGGACAGAGCTTTGCCAATCGCGCCGTGCTCGAGAACCTGGCCTCGGGTTACAAGCCGAAAGTGGACGGCTACTACAACATCGGAATGCTGCATACCGCGCTCGAAGGGTATGTGGCCCACCCGACCTACGCGCCATGCACGATCAATGAACTGCACGGGAAGGGCTACGACTATTGGGCGCTCGGCCATGTTCACGATTACCAGATGTGGGAAGGTGCTTCGACCATCGTGTTTCCTGGCAATCTTCAGGGTCGGCATGTGCGTGAGACGGGTCGCAAGGGTGCCGTGTGCGTCTCGGTCGACGATGCGGGGCATGCCACTGTCGACCGGCTTTACCTCGACATCCTGCGCTGGGAAAAGCTCGGGGTGGACGTCGGCGCGTGCGCCAACATCGACGAGGTCGCTCACGCGGTGGGAGCGGGACTGACGGGCCTGCTGGAGGCGGACAGCGTTCCGCGCGCCGTGCGCGTCGTCCTTGAAGGACAGACCCGGCTCCACGGCGCGCTTGTCGGCGCACCGGCCTTGGTGCGCGCACAGGTTTTGGCGCAGGTCGAGGCCATCGATCCGGAGCAGTTCTGGATCGAGAAAGTGAGGGTCGCGACCACCGCGATGGACGCGCCCGCGCCGGGGGAGTCTCGCGAGGCGATGGCCGATTTGCAAGCCATCTTTGCCGAGGCGAGTTCCGACCCCGACTTCATGGCGCACCTACAGCAGCAGCTGCAGCCGTTCCTGAACAAAGTTTCCGACGAAATGAACGAGGACGTGCCGCTGCTGGAACTCGCGCGTCAGAAGCGCTTTTCGGAAATGGTCCTGGAGGTCGCGCCCGCGCTTCTCTCCCAGTTGAACGCAAAGGGGTTGTGATGCGACTGGCCGAACTCGATCTGCTTGCCTACGGCAAATTCACCGACACGAAGCTGCCGTTCCCCAAGGCCGAGCACGACTTCCACATCGTCATCGGCCCGAACGAGGCCGGGAAGTCCACCGTACGCCGCGCCATCACCGAGCTGCTCTTCGGCATGGAGGTGCGCTCCCCACTGGGCTTCAAGCATGCGCAGAGTGACCTGCGACTGGCTGGCGTGCTCGAGGGCGGACCGTCCAGACTCGCCTTCATCCGCACCAAGCAGCAAAAGTCATTGCGCTCGATGTCCGACGAGGTGCTCCAGGAAAGCTATCTGGCAGGCACTCTCGGCGCATTGACCCAGGAAACCTTCGAAGAGCTGCACTGCCTGGACCATGGAAGATTGCTCAGGGGCGGACAAGGCATCGTCGACCCGAAGAACTCCGTCAGCCAGATCCTGTTCCAGGCGGCCTCGGGCCTCGAGGACTTCGCCGTCATCCGCGAGGCCCTCGGGGAACGCGCCAGCGCGCTCTTTGCCAAGACAGGAAAAAACAATCGGTTCGCCAAGGCCTCGGAAAAATTCACCTCCGCGCATCGAACGCTGAGGGAAGTGCAGGTGCGCACCAAGGTATGGGTCGACACGCGAGAAGCGCTGCAGGCCGCAGAGGATGCGCTTGAGAGTGAGCGCGACAGAAGACGAGCTCTGGAACTGCAACGAACGGCCTGGGATCGGGCAAGGCGCCTGGCACACCTGATCTCGGCCCTGGATCAGTTGCAGGCCGAGGACGCGCAACGCGGCGAGGTGACTGTCTTTGCGCCAGGTGCGAGGGAGGTGCTCGAGAGCGGCATCGAGCAGATCAACGCGGCGTCGGCCACCCATTTGACCCGCGAGGAAGATGCCATCCGGGCGCAGACGGCTTTCGATGGGATAGACACCAACGAGGACATCCTCCAGGAATCCGCTTTGATCACCCGGCTGGGCGCCCTGTGCGGCCTGCATCCCAACCACGCCCGCGACCTCCCGCTGCGCCGTGCGGAAGTCAACGCTTGGTTGGCCGACATCATCGAGCGCAGCGAGCAGTTTGGCTGGGGGGTGAGCGAAGCCGAGGTGCGCGCCAGTCTTCCGCAGGACAAAGTCGTGCGATCGATCGATGCGCTCCTGAAGAGCCGTGGTGCCTACGTGGCGGAGGAGCGCGCAGCGCGCGACACCCTGGCGGAGCGCCAGACAACGGTTGATACATTGAAGGAGAAGCTTGCCGCGTCCGCAAGCCAGGGCCCAGATGCGCTGCTCGTGGAGTCCCTCGAGATGGCGCTCCCGTTCAAAGCGAGCGACGCGAACTTGAAAGCTTTGGCGGCCGCCGCGCAGAGCGCACGGACCCTTGCGCGCAACGCCTTGACGAGCTTGGGAAGGCCTGCGCTCACCGAAGACCTCCTCCGGTCGCTGCGCCTTCCGTCCCTTGAGCGCGTGAACGCCTACCGTCAGGGCCGGCAGGATGTGGCTCAGGCCTTGGAGCTCGGGCGATCCCTCGCAACGCAGAGTCAGACCACCGCGGACGGCATTGCGCTGAGCCTGAAACAGTTTGAGCGCTCGCACCAGGTTGTGACCGTCGCACAAGTGTCGGACGCCCGCCGCGATCGGGATCACCATTGGGCCGGCATCAAGGCGGGAAGCTTGTCGCTCACCGAAGGCGCACCTCGGCTGGACACTGCCATTCGGCTGGCCGACGAGTTGGGCGACTCTCGCACACGATCCGAAGCCGACGCTGCGGAGGTGCAGGCCCTGCGCGACCAGATCGAACGGGCAACGCAGGAGCAGGCCCGGCACGACGGCGTCGTCGAACAGAAGGGCATCGAACTCGACGCGCTCGATGCACGATGGCGCGAGACCGCCGCCGCCATGGGCCTTGAGGGCATGGAGCTCGACGATCTCCCTGAATGGCTCAGCCTGAGGGATGCCGCCTTGCGCGCGGCCGACACGGCCGAGCAGAAAAAAGGGGAATGCGACGACGCGCAGGAGGCTGCGCGTCTGGCCCAGGAGGCACTTGCCCAAGCCGTGAGCGCTGCGGGTCTCGTCGTGACCGGCGCCTCAGGCATCGCAGCGCTTTGCGCAATCGCGGACAACCACGTCCAGGCTGCGAACGTCAATCGCACGCGTCGTCTGGATCTGCAGCAGCAGCTGGAAAGCGCGGAGACGGCGTTGCGGGTCGCCACGACGGCCAAAGAAGCGAAGGGGCAGGCCCTGCTCGAATGGAACACGAAATGGGAAGCGACGCTCGCCCGTGCCAATCTCACTGGCCTCGGTGGCGACATCGGCGAAGCCGAGGCCGCCATCCGGGCTTGCGAGTTCATTCGCCAGCGCATGGAGCGGGTCGACACGATGCGGTTGGAGCGAATCGAAACGATGGAGGCCGACCTGCGCACAATGCAAGAGGCTGCTGCGACTCTGACCGAGAAGATGGCTCCGGAACTGGCAGGAAACGCGCCTGAGGAGGTGTTCGGCATCCTGAATGCGAGGCTCGAGGAGGCGAAGCGGGGGGCGGATCGCAAGTCGCATGCGCAGAAATACCTCGACGACGCCTTGCGTCGCCGCGACGACGCGAACTCGGATCTGCTGCAGGCCAGACGGAGTCTGGCGCCTTTGCTCGGTATCGCGGGCGTCGATGAGCCGAAGCTTGCGCTGCCCCTGATTGAGCGATGGGAGACAAGCAACAAACAGCAGGCGGAGATCAGCCGAATCCAGAAAGAAATCGATTCGCACTCCGACGGCCTGCCGCTCTCAAAAATTCGACAGGAGGTCGCCAGTCATCCGGCCGACCAGGCGGCCGATCAGGTCCTGCGCTTGAAGGACCTGCTCAGCGATTCCGATCTCAAGCTCACGTCGCTCGTAACGAGCCAGATCCAGGCGAGGGCCGCATTCGACACGATCAACGGCGGCGACAAAGCAGCCGTTGCCGAAGCCGAGCGGCACGAAGCATTGGCCGAGATGTCGGAAGTGAGTGAGGAGTACCTGCAGCTTGCAACCGCAGGCAGCTTGCTGAAGTGGGCGGTGGACCGCTACCGCGACCGGAAGCAAGGGCCGCTTTTGGACCAGGCCAGCGAAATTTTCAGGGACCTGACGCTCGGTGCCTTCCAGAAGCTGCGTGTCGATTTTGAGCAGACGCCTCCAGCCCTCGTCGCCTACAGGCCGAACTCGCTGGCGGTCAAGGTTTCTGGCCTGAGCGACGGGACGCGAGACCAGCTCTTCCTGGCGCTGAGGATTGCCGCGCTGGAGCTTCAGTCGGATCAAGGAACACCGGTCCCCTTCATCGCGGACGACCTCTTCATCAACTTCGATGACAGGCGATCGCAGGCGGGTCTGGAGGCCCTGTTCGCTCTCTCGGCCAGCACCCAAGTGATCTTCCTTAGCCATCAGGAACACCTGCTGCCGGTGGTCCAAAAGCTGTTTCCGCAAGCGAATCTGCTCCAGTTGAGCGCCGATGAGGTTGCTGCGTAATGTGCGGTACGAAATGACGACGGCTCAAAAGCGGCGGCGACCGGCCAGGAGGGTGCAATGTTCATCAAACGATTTCTGACTGGCCTGTTCGGTGGCCGCTCACAACGGCCGAACTCGCCGGCGAATCTCTCTGCAAACCCCTCCGGTGGAACGGCGTCAACTCGGCCGGCGGCGCGACCGAAAAAGACTGACCGTGACACCCGCTTCGATCACTCCGTGTTGACGGTCGGCTCGCTGCGCTTCGTCGGGCAAGGTGTCCGTTCGCCCAACAAGCGGTGGGTGGTTGGCTGTTCAGACCGCTTGCCTGGCATGAACGCACGCCTCGATGAACTCGACGGATCTGCCGTGCTCGTGGACTACTTAGAAGACCGCATCCTGGCGAGGTTGACAGGGCTGTATCGTCCAATGGACGCTGCGGTGGCAGACGATGGCACGTTCGTGGTGAACGACGCCAACTTCGGCAACCGGTTGAGCGCCGAGGTTCAGGCATTCGACGTCAAGGGGCGCAAGCTGTTCGGACGGAAATACAAAGCCAACGTCTTCAACCTGGCCATTTCTAAGTGCGGACGCTACGCCGTTGTCCAAACAGCCAACGCCGACAACCAAGACGGTCACCTGCTCGAGTTGTTCGACTTGCAGGCAGGAGGCCCCATGTTCTCGCGCACCCCGGCGACGGGCTGGGCAGACCAGTACAGCTTCGTTGTCGACGACCGCGGCAACTTGAAGCATCTGACAGTTGTCCACAATGACATCGGTCGCTTCAACTATTCGCCAGAGGGAGAGTTCCTTGAGGCCGCCGCCTATCAGAATGCTCGCCTGAAAAAGGGAGCGCCGGAGATGCGTATTTATGCGGCCAAGGAGGCGCAAAAGGCTGACCCCGAGAACCACCAACTTGCGCAGGAACTGATCGCTGTCCTCGATGCTGCGCTGGGTGAGCTGACCATCGATCGCACAGACTATCGTGCGATCGGACTGCGTGTGAAGGGCGAAGCCATGGAGTTGACAGGTCGGCCGGGTGACGCTCTTGCTGCTTACGCAGAGGCCGTGAAACTGAATCCAAAAATAGGTGTGGCCAAACGGCTTGCTGCGCTGAAGAAGGGAATGCCGTGATCAGGAAGCGCTATGAGGGGCCCGTCGAGCGTTCGCTAGTACCCATCCGAGATGCTGCGCAGGACGCTCGAGCCGAGCGCAAGATCGCAACAGAGCCTCTTCTGATGGACGCGCGCTGGGTGACGGGCTGAATGGGACCAAGCTTTTGCCTTTATAGAGATTTGGCTCTCAGGGCTTCATGGCCTGCTCCGCTTCAGCTACGAGATGCGCTGCCCCCGAGTTCATCTGCACCTCATGTTCATCGCGCAAGCGTTTGAAGAGGAAATCGAAGACCAGTGGATTGCGCTTCCGCCCATCAAAAATCTCTCCTTGCAAAGCTCGTGACTCATTTTCTAGCGTACGGTCGTCTGCTCCGCTGAGCGCGGCCTTCCAGGATTTCTCTGCGCACGCGCGGAGAATGTCCAGCCTGTTGGCGGCCTCACGGTTGTCGCTCCATTGTTGATAGGCTTGCTTTAAAGTCGACAACATGGGGAACAGCACAATCAAGATCAACTCATTGACCGAAAGCTTTGCAAAGACGCCCAGGGCAAGGACGACGAGGAAACTCGTGAGCAGAATTCCGCCCATGACGGACGCGTATTTGCGGCGCTGCTCGGCATCCCACCAGCAGTTCGTGCGCTGACAGATTAGACGGGCCATTGGCATGGGCAGGCTGCCCACCACCACCGAGTACCAGTCCTCCAGCGACGTCATCGTGTGGGCGATCTTTTGATAGCGGGCAGACTGTCGGATCACGTTTTCATGCGGCTCCTGGCTGCCCACTCGCGTTGCATCCCAACTCAGGTTCAACACCTCGCAGTCGAAGCGTTCCTGGATTCGGGCACCGGATTCACGAAGACGTTTTTGCTTTGGTGTGAAGTACGCGAGATCGAGCACAAGGACGATCACTCCCCACAGCGCAACAATGATCTTCCAGTCGGGCACGAAGATGCTCACCATGGCCGTCGCTGCTGCCAGTGGCCCAATCAGCACCAGTTGGAAAGCCAGCAAGCACTTGGCGTCCGAATAAGTTTGCCGTTGCGCGCTGAGTAGCTGCAGTGAATACCGCTCGTTCTGCTTCGTGATGATCTGGTTCATGCGATCCCTCTGCTCCCATTGTTTTTGACTGACGTAGTTCAATTTGGCGGCGTCACCGCCACCGCTTCTTCTTCGGCACTGGATGCTCGCCGCCGCCCGCCCACTGGTCGGTCACGAGCCACTCTTCAAAATAATTCAGCCACTCGCTGGTCCACGCGATGTAGGTCTCCAGCAGTCGCATGTGAGAAGACCATTCGCTCTTGCGAGGGAGCCAGAGGCAGAGCTTGGTGCCACCACCATCGTGTCGGTAGATGTGCGGAAGCGTTCGTCCATCTGACAGTTCGAGCAGATTGGGCGACAGGATGAACATTTCCGGGAAGCCAGTCCGCGTCATCACCAGCAGGCATTGATATTGACGGGAGAAGGCCGTCGGCGAGATCGCAAACCGGAAGCGCAGCTCGCGACCTTGAACCAGTTGCACTTGCGCATCGGGAAAGCGTAGCGCCCGCAGCTCGTAAGCCCGCTCGGGCAGGGTCGGCGCCGGCATGCTCGGTCTGCGACCCATCAATCACCGAAATTGGTGTGGGCGCGGCTCGGTGTGGAAATCGCAGCAGATCCGCCAGCGATGAAGACAGCCTGGCCCGACGTCCTCTTTTCCTCGCGCCGTGCGGCGTTGTCCTCGAGCACCGCGTTCTTTGCACGGTCTCCGAATGCGCGTTCGGCAGCCTTGGCAATGACGTCGAGGCCGGCGCTTTGATCGATGGCATCAACGAGGGCGGTCAGGTCCGTCTGCAGGCGTTCGTGCCAAGCATCGAACGCCTTCTGCTTGGAGCTCGTGTCCATGCAACCTGCCAGGTTGTCGTTCAGGGCGGTCGGGTTGCTGAGATACCAAAACTCCCTGCCTTCAGGCAACTGGAGGCGCTGGAAAAGCTTGGGCATCAGCGACACCATGTCCAGCAGCAGGTCCATGGGGCCATCGTGTGGCTTGGGCGCTTCAATCGCGTAGGCATTGGCGACAAGGGTCGTGAGGAAACTCGAGGGCGGTGCCAGATCCAACGTGCCCGAGGGTGCACCGAACCGAATGTTGCGATTGATCTTGGTGAGCTGCACCAGACGCGACAGCAGGCGGCCAAAAACTTCGTCCGCATCAGGCAGCGGCACCAGTTCGGACTTTCGCATCGAGTCGAATGTCATGTGCATCGCGGTGGAGCGTTCGAACGCCGGCGAGATCTGCGCGATGAGGTCGAAGGCTTTGCAGTACCCACGCGGGTTGGTTGAGATGTAGCGCTGCAGGTCGCGGTCGGGGATGCTTGCGTGCGTGTCGCCGTGCATCACCACCTGCGAGGGGTCGTCGATGATCGGCGCGAAGTCGGCCGTCATGCCACCGGCGTAGGTCAGCGTGACGCACCGTTCGTGTCGCTTGATTTCCAGACCGTGCCGGTCGGCGTAGCGCTTCAACGCGACGTAGAGGTGTTCAATGAGGAGTGCGGGGCCGGTCGAGCCACTGTAGCGGCGCATGCCGGCTGCTTCCAGGCAGGCGGCCAAGTCGATGTCGTAGCCGGTCCGGCATGCGTCAATGGGTCGAACCATCGTTCCGAGCTGCCGGGAGCCGTGCGCATGAACCCGGTACAGCAAGCCATCGAATTCCGGGCAAGTCGCCAGGTAGTCGCCTGTGCTCCCGTAGGCTCGGTCGAGCTCCTCGAGTTGGGTGGTGGTCGGCTCGTAGACCCGCGCGATCTTCTCGGCGAGGTAGAAGAATTTCGCAGACGCCGCATCGGAAAAACGGCGGCGGGTCGGAAGCTGGGGAAGATCGCGTTGCATGTGTAGGTCTCCGTGCGAGGGGGTGGAGACCGCAAGCGCCGGTCCTTCCCGCCCGCGTTAGTTGCTGGGTTTTTCCTTGCGAACGCCCTTGAACGGTTCGCCGTCTGCCTTCTGGTCCATGAAGCGCCCGGAGTCCGAATCGCGCTTGGTCCAGACCTGGTTGGTCGGGTTGAACACTTGGGAGCGGTCTTTCACCGCGCCGACGCGAGCGTCGTCACCGATCGGTTTGTTCTTCGCCATGGAAGCTCCTGTTGCTGTAATGCCTAAATCTTAGGCGATCATTTTGGGTATGTCAACGGATCTTAGTGGTTCTGTATTCTGATCGAATATGATTGCCCCATGCCATACCTCGATCAAGAAGCGCGTCGCCGTGAGGTCGACGAAATTCCGCGCACTCAACGTGAGCGTCTGGCATTCATCGACTTCCAGCTCTACTTTTTGGGTGAGCTTCGGCGACAGGACCTGATCGATCGATTCGAGTCCGGACCCGCCGGTGCAACGCGCGACATCGCTCAGTACAAGGAGATCGCCTCCGAAAACCTGGAGCTCGACAAGGCAGCGAAGCTCTATCGACCTACCAAAGCCTTTGAGCCGCTTTTTGACCACGCGCCCCAGCGCGTGCTGACAGCGCTTTCGCAGGGCTTTGGTCAAGGTCTTGATGCGCAGTCGCAACCCATGGTGCGATGCGAATACCCGACTGCGTTGAATCTGCCAGCGGCTTCCGTGATCGCGCCGATCACCCGGGCGATCCGTCTGGGGAAGGCTGTGCGGCTCCACTACACCTCCGTCGCAAGTGGCCGGACCCTCAAGGAACTGGTACCTCTGGCACTGGTCGACATCGGTCTGATGTGGCAGGTGAGGGCGTTCGACCGGAAGCATCGCCAGTTTCGAGACTACGTACTCACGCGCATGCAAGATCCCAAGGTGCTGGATGACCGCCCTGTGCTCAAGGAAGAGACCGTAGAGCAAGACGTGCTGTGGAATCGTGTCATCGAGCTGGAACTGGTCACGCACCCGAATCATCCAAGATCTGAAATCGTCGAGATGGACTACCCAATGGTGGACGGTATGCTTAAGGTACGAGTGCGCGCTGCGCACTCGGGCTACATGCTCCGACGCTGGTGCGTGGACTGTTCTCCAGACCACAGCCTTGCCGCTCGCGATTTTCCACTGTGGCTCAAAGAACCGTTGGATTTGTACGGGAGCGAAGCCGAGCTTGCTCCCGGCTATGTCGATCCTCGCGCAGGCAACGGAAAAAAGATTCGCGCAATGTAGGGGATGATTGGGTTGAGGCAGTTTCGCAACCGGCCAACAACGTAGATTGTCGAGCGAGCCAGCTCGCAACGCAGCGATAGTTGCAGTGGCCAACTCATTGTGCGAGCCTTGGCGCATGGACATCGAACACCTCCTGCGCCGATCCGATGAACTCGACGACACCATCGTTCGAATGCTCGAGCTCGACCGGTACCCCGAACACGGTGAAGATGCGGAAAAATTGGCACTCAGCGTCACTGCCGCGTCTCTCTCAATCGACCACGCACGCGCGCTGCGATCGCTGATTGCCGACGGGTTTGTCTCGTCGGCGGTGCCCCTGATGCGACTTCAGTTTGAATCGACAACGCGCTCGGCATGGCTTCTGTTTGCAGCTTCAGATGGGCAAGTGGCCTTGGCGGCGGCGCCGCTCAGCACAGCGGGTGACGAAGCTGCACGAAAGCTGCCGGCAGCGCGAGAAATGATCAAACAGCTGCGTGGCGCCTCGATTGCCGTGCCGGCCGCTGCGCCACCTGCAGCGATGTTGGGCCGGTTCGAGGACATGCAGCGGCATGCCTTGAACTCCTTCGTCCATGTCGGCGTGCATGCACTGCGACGCCATCAAGACGGCTTTCCGGTGCAGCTGGTCTGCCAACTGATCGAATGCTCAAACGGCCTTGTTACGATCGCTGCGATGATGTTGGCAATACTGACCGGGGACCGTGTTCTGGCAGCTCGGATGAACCGCGTGCATGTCGGATTTGAGGACTGTCTCACGCCATTACTGCCATCCTACTGAAGCCTAAAGCGGCGCTTCCCAGGGAGTGTTGGCACAATCATCCGAACAACAAGACGACACGCGAACTACCTTTACCCAGTCAGTGCTTTGCGGCATGACTCAACGCTTAGGGTAGGAATTGGATGCATTATTTCAATCGCTAGGATCTGCGGGGAGCAGTGAGCGAATGCAAGTATCCTTGCCTTTTTACCGAGAGGAATCTCAGCAATGGCAAAGAAGACATTCATTGAAGTTCAGAAGCAAATTGAACAACTTCAGAAAGAGGCTGAACTGCTACGCAAACAAGAGGCCCACGAAGTCTTGGCGAGGATCAAGGAGGCGATCGCTGTCTATGGATTTACTGCCGCCGAACTCGGTTTCGAGGGGGGTGCTGGAAAGCGGTCTGCTAGGCCGGTCAAGAGCCCGAAGCGTGGTCTTAAGGCAAGCGGGAAAGCTGCGACGACTGCGGCTGCGAAGTTTCGTGATCAGAACGGCAACATCTGGAGCGGCCGTGGTCCGCGGCCAGCATGGTTTAAGGCCGCGCTTGAAGCAGGCAAAGCCCCAGAGGACTTTCTCGCCAAGTAAATCTCGTCTCCCGCGCACTTTGTACCAAGCCCTGGGTTGAGTCTCGATGGTCGAGACCGATGATGCGAAGAGTGCCTCCGGCTTCGTCGAGAAGACTTGCTCTGCGATTTGAGGAAGGCCGAGGAGCGACCGCCAGAGCAACCTGCTTCAATGGTTGGACGCAGGACGATAGAGACTTCGATCAATCGTCACGAGAGAAAGGACCTATAACTTTTCCTTCTGGATCTTGAAGAGCTCAAGTGACTCGATTGGGGTCCCGGAAAGAGAACTTATGCGCAATGTACTTCGCCGAATTCTCGATGTACGGGAACACGGTGCTTTCGTTGATATTCAGCTGATCCAGTTGCTTCAAGACGGCGCCCTTGTTCTTGACCGAAATCCGCTGCACAGAAATCTCGGGGCTACCGCCTTCGTCCAGGGTGGCGTCGGAGCCGAATAGAAGGAATGCACCCGACTGGAAGGCAATCCGGTTATTGGTGTGCTTGCCCTTGACGCATACGATAGAGCGGAGGTGCTTTGGCTCCAGCCGCGGCTCGAAGAAAGGCTTCTCTTCTTTGACGAAATGAAGGAGCTGCTTTACAGGCTGAAGCTTGTTGAACTTGCGAACATCCAGGCTGCTGAAGTCCAACGCGTCTTTGGAAGACTTTGGCAGTCTGGTCAAATTGGCGATGCAACTCGCGGTATCGGAATCGAAGTACTTGATTTTCTCGCGCTCCATCGAGAAGACGATAACTTCACCGTCTTGGTCAAGGTTACTCTTGCAAGCAAAGTACAAGGCAATCAGAGGGTTCGAAGTGATGTCTAGCAAGCGCGTCGGCAGCGAATAGTGCTGCATCCGCACAAGCCGGTCTAGCGTGTAGACATCGCCTTGGAAGTCGATTGAATTCGAAACCAACAGCTCCCGATACATCCGATCTTCGGCGTCCCGGTACATGTAGTTCCCGTGCTCGTCCTTGCGAAGAATGGATGGCTCAAGGCGGTACTTGGTTCTGTTTGAATGGCCGCGGTAGAACACTTCCTTGCCACCATGGTTCAGCCCCAGGACGTGGCCGATAAATGCTCCCACGGTGTCGGCCTGAAAAGGGGCGTCGGCCGGTGGAGGAAGATCTGTCTTGGCAACCTTGGGCGTGGCGGCGGCCTGCAGGCCGATGCCAGCATGTGTCAACGCCTGATTAAGGTCTTCGTCCTTGATGGCCCAGTGGGTACGGTTCAGCTCCCACGTTCGAATATCAAGTGCGGCTTGGAGTGGCTTGATAGCGTCAAAAGGGATAGGCGGAACGGCCGGATCGAACTCAGGCGCAACGAAGAGCAGGCGACCATCGTTGCGCAGCTTGACGCTTTTCAAGCGGCCGACCCGCATCGGCTCATTAGTGCCCTCATACGCAAAGAGACAAGGCAGACTCAGCAACGTCTCGATTTGCGCCGCCTTCAGCTCACGAAAGCTAGCCGCAATGTCGTCGCTCGTGTATTCGAGAAACCTGCTGCGTTCGTACTCGTAGCCCGGCTGGTCCCAAGCGCCCTCAGCGGAGGTGACAAGAAAGTTGAACATCTATTTAGCGAAGGAGAGTTGGGAGCACTGTAAACGCTGGTGCCGGTGCTGAGAGCCGGGACGACGAGGGCTGCGACAGCGCAACAAACTCCGGCGGCGACTCTTGATAGCCGCATTGCAGGCGCAAGTTGCCCCGATGGAGCCTCTACGGATCAGCGAAGCAACCGAGCGGGGCGAGCAACGCGCCGCTCGGTTGGTCTGCTCACCTGCGGCGGAAAGCGTGGGCCGTTGAAAGATGCGTCCAGCGTGTCGACCCACACAGCGGTGGTTACGTCTACATAAAGGACTTGCGAAAGGCCCAAAAATACGGTTGCTCGGTCGACCGCATGACTATAGTTGACGACTCTCCGGAAAAGGTAGCCCGACAGCAGCGCAATCATCTGCAAATTGCTCCTTTCGAGGGGCAAGCCGGTGACCGAGAACTTCTTTCACTTAGTGACCAGCTTCTCGCTCGACGCAGAGGGACCGCCCAATGACTGCCTTCGCGGACAAGCTTGTTACCGCCCGCGCCCGGGGCGTTCAAGATGGAGCGGCCAGCCCGTTATGCGCAATGCATTCGTGCCGCGTTGGAGACAAGGTGCCCAAGCAGCGAGTCTGGTTGCTGTCGCCAAAACTCGTCGAGCAAATCAAGCGCCCCGGAGGTTCTTGCAGGATCGCGCATTGATGGCTGCCACCTTCAAAAGTATTGAGTAAACGTCTAACCCTACTGTTTCGGCAGTTGGGCAGTAAGCAATGGGATGAACGCCCTCGCAGGCCGCATTGTCGGGCGAACAGCCTTTGGGGGACATCGAACGCGTCAGCTCGGCATCCGCGATACGTGCCAGCCATCCCGGCCATCGATAGTGGGCACCGCGAGCCGAATGCACAACAGGCCGGTTGCTGATGTCGATCGTCTCGATAGCGACATCCAGCATCGTGTTCACGAGCTGCGCGTCCGGGCGCATGCTGATCGTCCAACTGACCACCTTGCCATCGAAGCAGTCGATCACAGGCGACAGATACACCTTGCCTGCCGGAATGTGGAACTCCGAGATGTCGGTGAGCCATTTCTCGTTGGGAGCACCAGCGGTGAAGTCGCGGTTGACGAGGTTCTCTGGCGCTGGACTGATCTCGCCCAGATAGGAGCCATGCCGACGCCGCTTGGGCGTCGCGGCGACCAAGCGAGAAGTGCTTCATTAACCATCGCGAGGCTCGGGCGCAGCCGGTGATCCGCGGGTGTTGGATTCCGCCGATTACTGATCCTGGATGGACAGAGAGCAAGCCCAATAAGAGTCCTTCTTCGTGGCGAGCGCTTGAAACTTTTTCACCAGGACGGCTGCCGGAGATTTTTTAGTTGGCGTGTTCTGGTGCGCCGATTTCAGTTTTCTGGCATTCCCGCCTAGGTCGGGCTCAAGCAGCAAATCTTCCAAATCGGTATTTCATTTGGCGGTTCATCGGTGACTACGGTCCGTCGACCGATAACCGCAAGATGTTGCATCAGCCCAAAGTCGAGACCGTTTGACCGCACGGCGCTTCGCTCACGCTGAGTTTGGGTCCGTCGAAAGCCGCATGGGGCCGTGGGTTGCTAACCGCACTTTGTTGGAAAGGACCATCGCGGGCTTCCTTGACCTCGGTTTCCGCCAGGCCGACCAGCGTGAAGCTGGGCAGACCGTTGGCCAGATGCACCTCGACCGTGACACTGGCCGCTTCCAGCCCCAGCAAGGCTCGGCCCTGCACCAAAGACAAACTCATTTCTCTCCCTGTCCCCAAGATGGTGCAACCATCTTTGGTGTGTCCGCGGTGGTGCGATGCCGGTGAAAGCTGCAACCGCTCGAAACAAGCGTTGTAACGATTTGGCTCACAAAGCGACGCTCGCGAGTCGCATGGGGCACAGGTATTTGTGCAGTTTGGCACGCTCCCTGCTTTGAGCCTCTCAGGTCCAACAACACACTTGCGAGGAGTTTCCCGATGACGCACCGTACCGCCGCCAAGGCGATGATCGTTCTGGCCACTGCATTGACCGCTTCGGGCGCAGCCCTGGCACAGGCAACGACCGACGCCGCCGCGGCCGCGCCCGCCCCGGATCTCACGGGCAACATCTCGCTGACCACGAACTACAAGTTCCGCGGCCAGGACCAGGACATGCTGGGCAAGAACGACTACGCCAAGACCAAGGCCTTCAAGCCGGCCATCCAGGGCGGCTTCGACTACGCCTTCGGCAGCAGCGGCTTCTACGTGGGCAACTGGAACTCCAGCGTCAACTGGCAGAAGGGCAACAGCATCGAGAGCGACCTGTACGGCGGCTACAAGTTCAAGGCCGGCCCGCTGGACATGGACGTGGGCGCGCTCACCTACATCTACCCGGGCAACTCGGCGGGCAACACCACCGAGCTGTACGTTGCCGGCACCTATGCCAACGAGACCTTCGGCTCGTTCACGGCCAAGTACTCGCACACCGTGTCGAAGGACTACTTCGGCTACGCAGGCAACAAGGCCGGCTCGGGCCTGAAGGGCACCAACACCGGCTACCTGAACCTGTCGTACAGCAAGGAAATCGTGCCCAAGGTCACGCTGAAGGCTGCGGTGGGCTACACCAACATGTCCAGCGACATCCGCAGCCTGGGCTACAAGAGCTACGTGGACTACAACGTGGGCGCGAGCTACGACTTCGGCAACGGCCTGTCGTTGACCGGCTCGGTGCAGGGCGCCAACAAGCAGAGCTCGTACCTCGCGGTGGCCAACCCGGGCGTCGACCTCGGCTTCGGCCCCATCGGCCAGACGACCTACTCGCCGAACAAGGCGCGCTTCATCCTCACGCTCACGAAGACGCTGTAAGCGACAGAACAACGAGGCGCGGCCCAAGCTGCCGCACCGTTTCATTTCCATCCAAAGGAGAAAACTCATGAAGCTGGTCACAGCCATCATCAAACCGTTCAAGCTCGACGAAGTGCGCGAAGCACTGTCGGCCATCGGCGTGCAGGGGATCACCGTCACCGAAGTGAAGGGCTTCGGCCGCCAGAAGGGCCACACCGAGCTCTACCGCGGCGCGGAGTACGTGGTCGACTTCCTGCCCAAGGTCAAGATCGAGGCGGCCGTCTCCGACGACCTCGTCGACCGCGTGATCGAAGCCGTCGAAGGTGCAGCCCGCACCGGCAAGATCGGCGACGGCAAGATCTTTGTCTACAACCTCGAACAGGTCGTTCGCATCCGCACCGGCGAAACGGGCCGCGAAGCCCTCTGATCGAGTCCTGGCCCGAAAGAACAACGACTATGAAAAAACTGCTTGTCTCTCTTGCGCTCGGCTTGAGCGTGCTCGCCGCCGGTACTTCCGGCTTCGCACAGACCCCGGCAGCGCCTGCTGCCGATGCACCCGCCGCAACGGCTCCCGCAGCTGCTGCGGCAGCACCCGCTGCGGCCCCGGCCGCCGATGCGGCAGCTCCGGCCGCGGCAGCGCCCGCAGCCGCGCCCGCCGCGGCCCCGGCACCGAAGATCGACTCCGGCGACACCGCCTGGATGCTGACTTCGACCCTCCTCGTGATCCTGATGACCATCCCCGGCCTCGCGCTGTTCTACGGCGGCCTGGGCCGCTCGAAGAACATGCTGTCGGTGCTGATGCAGGTCTTCGTGATCTTCTCGCTGATCAGCATCCTGTGGGCCGTGTACGGCTACAGCCTGGCCTTCTCTGGTGACGGCAACTTCTTCGGCACCTTCGACAAGATCTTCATGAAGGGCATCACGCAGGAGACCTTCGGCGCGCTGACCACGATTCCCGAATACGTGTTCGTCGCCTTCCAGGGCACCTTCGCGGCCATCACCGTGGCGCTGATCGTCGGCGCCTTCGCGGAACGCGCCAAGTTCTCGGCCGTGCTGCTGTTCTCGGTGCTGTGGTTCACCTTCAGCTATGTGCCGATCGCCCACATCGTGTGGGGCGGCGGCCTGCTGGGCAAGGACGGCGCGCTGGACTTCGCCGGCGGCACCGTGGTGCACATCAACGCCGGTGTGGCCGGCCTCGTGGGTGCCTACATGGTCGGCAAGCGCGTCGGCTACGGCAAGGAAGCCTTCACGCCTCACTCGCTCACGCTCACCATGGTCGGCGCCTCGCTGCTGTGGGTCGGCTGGTTCGGCTTCAACGCCGGCTCGGCGGGTGCCGCCAACGCGCTGGCCGGCCTGGCCTTCATCAACACGGTGCTCGCCACCGCTGCCGCCGCGCTGTCGTGGATCCTGGGCGAGAGCCTGCACAAGGGCAAGGCCTCGATGCTGGGCGCCGCGTCCGGTGCTGTTGCCGGCCTCGTGGCTGTCACGCCCGCCGCCGGTTTCGTCGGCCCGATGGGTTCGATCGTGCTGGGCCTGCTGGCCGGCCTGGTCTGCCTGTGGGGCGTGGGTGGCCTGAAGCGCATGCTGGGTGCGGACGACGCATTCGACGTGTTCGGCGTGCACGGCGTGGGCGGTATCCTGGGTGCCATCCTGACCGGCGTGTTCGCTGCCAAGGGCCTGGGCGGCACCGGCGGCGCGACGCCCGACACCTTCTCGATGGGCGCGCAAGTCTGGATCCAGATCAAGAGCGTGGCGCTCACGGTCGTGTGGTCCGGCGTGGTGGCCTTCATCGCCTACAAGATCGCCGACCTGACCCTCGGCCTGCGTGTGTCGGAAGAAGAAGAGCGCGAAGGCCTCGACATCTCCTCGCACGGCGAAACCGCATACAACAGGTAAACCCCAAGCCCCCTTGCAGGGGGCGGCACCTGCGGCTCGGCGAAGCCGGTTCCGCGGTGCTTACCGACTGACTGAAAAAAGTTTTTCAAGCGAGGTCTCCTTTGGATGTTCAGCCCGCAAGCGCTCCGGCGCCGGCGGGCTTTTTTTTGCCCGTCGGGAGCACAATCGGCCCACCATGTGGACCTCCATCGAAGACAGCCTCTGCGAGCTCGGCGAATCGCCGTTCTGGCACCCTCAGGAACGATCGCTCTACTGGCTCGACATTCCGGGCCGCGCCGTGCTGCGAACGCGCGGCGACATCGGAACGCCGGACGCCACCGTCGAGCGCTGGGCGCTGCCCACCGAGCCCGGCTGCATGGCGCCGGCGCGCCGCGGCGGCCTGGTGATCGCGCTGCGCGACGGCATCTACCGCGCGCGGGAATGGGGCGGCCCGCTGGTCGCGATGGCGCGCGTGGAGCACGACGTGCGCACCATGCGCTTCAACGACGGCAAGTGCGACGCGCTGGGCCGCTTCTGGGGCGGCTCGCTCAACGAGGCGAAAGACCGCGCCAACGCCGCGCTCTACTGCCTCGACGCGCGCAGCGACACCGGCATCTCGCCCACCATCACGCAAATGGCCAACCAGGCCACCACCGCCAACGGCCTGGCTTTCTCGCCCGACGCCCGCACGCTCTACTGGGCCGACACCGCGGCCCATGTGGTGCATGCGTGGGACTGGGACGCCGAGGCCAATTCGCTCTCGCACGCCCGCGTGTTCCAGCAGTTCGGCGCCAAGCCCGAAGGCTGGACGCCCGCGTCGCCGCTGCACTACGACGGCCGCCCCGACGGCGCCACCATCGACGCGCAGGGTCACTACTGGGTGGCCATGTTCGAAGGCGCGCAGCTGCTGCGCTTTTCTCCCTCGGGCGAACGCGTGGCTTCGGTCGCGGTGCCGGTGCAGTGCCCGACCATGCCCTGCTTCGGCGGCGACGACCTGAAGACCCTGTTCGTCACCAGCGCCCGCAAGGGCCGGCCGGCCGACGAGATCGCGCAGCGCCCGGCTTCGGGCATGGTGATCGCGATGCGGGTCGACACGCCGGGCCTGCCCGTGAGCTTCTTCGAAGACTGAAGGCGAAAAAGAGGGTTTCCAGCCGCGCATGGCTCTGCAACACATTCCGCCGATCCAGTGCCTGCTGACCTTCGAGGCCGTGGCGCGGCTGCGGCATGCGGGCCGCGCGGCCGACGAGCTGTGCGTCACGCCCAGCGCCGTGAGCCACCGCATCCGCCAGCTCGAGGCGCATGTGGGCTTCAAGCTGTTCGGTCGCAGCGACTTCAGCCTCACGGCCGACGGCGCGGCCTATCTCGCGAACGTGCGCACCGGCCTCGCGGCGCTGCAGGCCACGCCGCTGGGCGCCAATGCGGCCCAGCGCGCGACGCGCCTGCGCATTGCCGTCACGCCGACCTTCAGCCGCCAGTTCCTGATGCCCCGCCTGGAGCTGTTCCGCAACATCTACCCCGACATCGAGCTGGTGCTGCAGGTGTCGATCCCGCTGCTCGACGTGACGGCCGAACAGGCCGACCTGGAAGTGCGCTACGGCCCCGGCGGGTACGCCGACTGCGAGCATCGCCTGGTGCTCGAGGAGCAGGTGGTGCCCGCCTGCAGCCCGAGCTATCTCAACGAGTTCGGCCCGTTCCAGGGCTTTCGCAGCGCGGCCGAAATTGAGGGCGCGCGGCTGATCCGCAGCCCGCTGGAGCCCTGGGGCACCTGGTTCGCGAGCTGCGGGCTCGACCAGCCCGAGCCGCACGTCGGCTCGCAGTTCAACGACCTGGGGCTGGTGTACGACGCCGCCGCCAGCGGCTTCGGCGTGGCGCTGGTGCGGCAGAAGATGGGCGCGGCGTGGTTCGAATCGGGGCGGCTGGTGGCGCTGTCCGACCAGGCGGTGCCCTCGCCGCACCGGCACTACATCTGCTGGCAGCCGGGCACGCTGGAGCGCTGGGAGTGCGCTGCCTTTGCCGACTGGCTCGAACAGAGCCTGCGCTGACCGGCCGGACTCGCGAATTTCTCTCAAGCACCCGGCAAAAAACCATCAACCCGGGGCGGCGGGAATGTCCGTAGAGTGCGGTACACCCGAGACATCCGCGAACAGAAGAAAAGAAAGGGCCCGCCGATGAACGCGCCGCTCACCCCCACGCAACACGATTCGCTACAGAAAACGGAGCGCCAGTCCCATGTGGTCCGCGCGCTGCAGGTGCACCTGCCCACACACGCGCTGATCTGGCACGACGAAGACACCACGCCCTACGAGTGCGACGGCCTCACCGCCTACCGCGCCCGCCCGCTGGTGGTGGCCTTGCCCGAGACCGAGGCGCAGGTCGCCGCCGTGCTCAAGACCTGCCACCAGCTCGGCGTGCCCGTGGTGGCGCGCGGCGCGGGTACCGGGCTCTCGGGCGGCGCCATGCCGCAC
>ERZ778028.1132-NODE-1132-length-33557-cov-20.303057_pt1 | contig 33557 bp, 27 predicted proteins | sample MGYA00375758_ERZ778028 | MGnify/ENA primary metagenome ERZ778028 (study PRJEB29350, sample SAMN05389828) | bioreactor metagenome | isolation source: Thiocyanate bioreactor | place: South Africa: University of Cape Town | collected 2014-03-17 ...
TGACTAGTCCTGAAAAATCGATACAGGTTTTCAGTGATTAAAAATAAATAATTTAAACAGTAGTAGCCGATAGGTTGCTACTGTTTTTTGTTTTATAAGTTCTGAAGTTCATGTTTGATTTCATGTGCATCTGATTTGGAGTTAGCATATGATTAGACCAATGTGGTCTGTCATTATTATAGATATCGATTGCTTCAGCTACGATCTGCTTCATCAAATGTAGATCTAAATGATAGGTATCAATCATGAACTCTTGTTTGAGTATACCATTGATTCGTTCAGCGATGGCATTTTCATAAGGATCAGAGTTTTCTGTCATACTGCACCTGAGCTGATACTTGTTTAGGTAATATTGGTATTCTTCTGCACAATATTGTACCCCTCTGTCGGAATGATGGATTAACGGCTCGTTTGTTTTTCTTTGTTTTTGTGCCATTTTTAGTGCTTTTACAACATGCGGTGTGCACATGGTCCGCGAGACCTCAAAGCCAACAATTTTTTTCGAATAGGCATCTGTAACCAAACTCAGGTAACAGGGGCTTTCTCGCTTCCCTATGTAAGTGATATCACTTACCCAAACCTGATTGGGACGGCAAACAGTCACTTCTTTAATAATATTCGGATATTTTCTAAATCTATGATGTGACATAGTGGTCGTATGATAGCTTCTTTTAGGTGTAATTAACAAATGGTTGGCGCGTAAAATATCAAAGAATTTGTCTCTGCCCACTTTTAATGCCTGTAGCTCCCTTGCCAATATATGGTAAAGTTTCCGTGTGCCTATTCTTGGCTGGGTAGTGCGTATTTCATGAACTAAGTCCACAATTTTCCCGGCTATACCCCGGCTCCTCACTATACGTTTGATCCTTCGATAATACACCTGCCTGTCTAACCCGAACAATCCACAAGTAAAACTTAGGCTTTCTTGTTTTTCTTGCCGGAAACGATTGATTGCGCGGGTTTCAAGTTTTTTCTTACGTCGATTTTATATTCTTTTTCTGCAATATCGATCATCATGTCAAAGATGATCGCTTTGGAATCAGCGATGTGATTCTGATGCTCAAGTTGAGCCTTTTGCTTCTCCAGCAGTCTGACTTTGGCTTCCAGTTCTAAAATGCGCTGTTCTGGTGACTTTGCCATATTGGATGGTATTTGATTCTCCCAATCAAAGTTACCATATTTTTTTAACCAATTGCGAATAGTGCTATCTCCCTGGATGCCATACTGTTTTTGTGCTTGGGAGAGTGTCAATTTCCCCGATTCAATCTCTTTAACGACATTCAGCTTCAATGTTAAAGTGTAATCACGCTGAGTCCGCTTTACATAATTTGTTCCTTCTTCCATAACGATTCTTTTTGTGTATCGATATTTCAGGACGAGACAGCTCACACAATAAAAAGAAACAGCAGCTAAGCCGCTGTTTCTTTTTTATTCCCTTTAAAGGAGAAATATATCGCCGCGCCTATTCCCAATACAAGAACAATAGACGAGATTAAAGTCAATACATTACCCAATTTGTGCGACTCTGGATCAAAAACAAATTCTACCTTATGCGTTCCCGCAGGTAACTGCAGTGCTCTTAAGATATAATCCGCACGAATAATAGGCGTTTCCTTTCCATCCACATAAGCTTTCCACCCTTTATCGTAAAATACTTCAGAAAATACCGCAAAGGCATCATTGGCAGATGTATATTCATATTGCATTTTATCGGGATGGTAGGAGGTCAACTTAATCTCTCCTGTCGTTGAAGCATTCGAAGTTTTAGCCTTAATCTCATTTTGATATTGTTGATTCACAAAGGCCTCCTTATGTGGGTCAAACGAACTGATTGCCTGCATTTCTTCGGCATTTCCTTTCACAAAACTTACCCGATCTACAAACCAAGCATTTCCTGCAGCTGTACTTCTTCTTACAATACGTTGTGACTGATTCTGAGGATCTGTCGTAATCAAATAACGTACGTTGAACATATCCAATACATCTTCGTTCAGGGCGCCATTAAATTGATTTTCCAAAATTTCCTGGAAACGCATTAATTTTGCTGCATGGTATCCGCCTAAGGATTTATGGAAGTAGGACGGACGGGCATCCGAAAACGGATCTGAAGTCAAGTCAAGTACGCGGTAGCTTGGATCTTTATCCATTAAGATCAATTGATCCACTTCACGTTGTTGGAATACTTGCTGTGCTGTAGCACCCTTCTCCATAAAAGATTTGTCATTCAAGAAGCGCTTATCTACACTCCATAAATCAAACAAGAATAAGACGAGCAAAGCCCCTAATAATACACCCTCGCTCAGTTTTTTCTTTAAAAAGACCCAAACAAATCCAGAGGTCAGCAGAACAATGAAAAAGGAACGGTAGGCATCTTTACTCGCGATATCTTTGCGATCCAGAACCAACTGGTTTGCCAACTCTGTCGCAAAGGCCTTATCTCCGATCTGATGCTCTAACATTTCTACCAAATTGCTATGCCCCGCATTTCCAAAATTCAAAAAGAGATCCGGCGTTACGGCAATCAACAGACAGACTCCACCGACACCAATAAAGGTATACAAGATTTTTTTATCTAAGTTTGGTATCTCCTTAGCACGTGTTAACAGTTCGTTTACTGCCATAATCGCCATCATTGGCACGGTAATGGAAACCACAACAAGAATAGATTCAACAGCCCTAAACTTATTGTACATAGGGAAATAGTCAAAGAACAGATCCGATACAAGAGTAAAGTTTTTTCCGAATGACAAAAGCAACGCTAAAATGGTTGTTGCCAAAATCCACCACTTGAAGCGATCCTTGACAATAACAAGCCCCAACACAAATAGGAAGAAAACTCCTGCCCCAAAATACCATGGCCCCGAAGTAAAACGTTTGTCGCCCCAATAGGTTGGCATGCCTTGCGCCATCTGGCCAGCTTGAATCTCCGACGCCCCTCCTCGTTCCATTAGGAACTTAGCGACATGTGATTTCTCGTCCAATTGTCCTCCAGTTGAACCACCATAGGCATTCGGAATTAAAAAGGTAATGGTTTCACCAATCCCTTGGCTCCACTCATAGGCATATTCTTTATCAAGTCCTTTCTCTTTAGCATTGTTGTTATCAACCTTCGTGATATTGGCATGTCCACGCGTGCTTAATTTACTATATTCCCAAGTCGGCAATAAAATAGATGCATTTACCATCAAAGCGATGACCACTGCGATAATCTGCCTTCCTGAAGCGATAAAAAAACCTTTTAATTGCTTTTGTTTAAGCGCATCGATGAACGTGAAAATCACGTATACCATGAGGACTATTAACAGATAATAGGTTGTCTGTAAGTGATTGACGCGAATTTCCAGCGAAAGGAACAACGCCAATAATACAGGCCCCCACAATTTACTTCCCCGATAACACATAATAACCGCAGCAATAACAGGCGGAATAAATGCGATTGCATTGGCCCTTGTTATATGCCCAGCTTCAATATAAATAAAATTATAGGATGTAAATGCAATGGCTATTGCGCCGACTGCGGCAAGCCAGGGTTTGATCCGTAAGACACTAAAAAGGAAATAAGCCCCCAACAAATAAAATAGCACCGTATCCATTGGGCTCGGAAAGGCGAACTTAACCGCTTTTAAGAAATAGGTACCAATGTTATTCTCATTTTCTTGCCAAATTTGATAAGTCGGCATTCCGCCAAACATCGAGTTAGTCCATAAGGGCGCTTTACCATCCTTTGCCTTAAAATCAAATAATTCCTTCTGCGCCGCCTGCGCCTGTACCACATCCGACTGCGCCAGTGTTTTTCCTTGCCAAACAGGGGTAAAATAAAAAAATACGAGCGCAATAAATATCGCAATAACGATCAAATGTGCTGAATTCGCCTTAAACCAATTTTTCATCCGTATAAATTTGTCATTTTAAGGTGATGAATATATCTAATTTATTCAACTTACCAAATAATCGTTCATTCATAACTTGCTTTTCGTTGTATCTATGAACACATTATTCGCGGTTTGATAAATCTCGATGATTTCATTTACCTTCTTAGGTTGTTTAAAAGTCTTAAAAGCCAAACTTAGATAAATTTGTTTTTATATACAATTATAATTATCGCTCAGTGTCCTGTTAACAGCAGGGTATTAACTGTATTGACTCGGCAATCGCTCGCTCTTCCTTTTAAATACATAAATAGAAGGTGTCTAGAAAAATCGGGGCAAGCCTTTGGGCACTCAATAGCTGAAATGTTGCCTTAGCGAGGGACACATAAAAAAGGGAGCAAAATTTTTTGCTCCCTTGTAATTAAGATCTCATTTTTACCGCCGTTCCCGTTGCGCCCACCATCATCATTCCTCCTGTTCCTACCGTCTGGAAGTCCAGTCGAACCCCAACGACCGCATCAGCGCCCAAGGCGCGTGCACGGTCTTCAAGTTCACGCAGCGCTGCTTCACGGGTTTCCTGGAATGCACGTTCATAAGAGTTGGATCTTCCGCCAAAAAAATCGCGAAAGCCCGCCATCATATCCTTGATTGCATTTGCCCCCAGAACCACTTCGGAAGAGACTATTCCCAAATAGCGTTCAATTTGGTGTCCCTCAATAGTACCTGTTGTTGTCAATAACATATTTTATTCTCCTTTTTGAATTAACTTATTAATATTGGATAGCTCACCAAAAACAACCAAAATATCCCCCTCTTCCATGATCGTTTCCGATGCGGCAATTCCTGAAGCTTCTTTTTGTTCTTTAGTCACACCATCCTTTTTCATTTCTGTAATTTTCACGGTGGTTAAGACGATCACCTTGTATAAATTCGTCAGGTTCGCTTCACGCAAGGTCATCCCCACGTAACGCGCCGGAACTTTAGTCTCCACAATAGAGTATTTATCCGAGACTTTAAACGAATCGACAATATCAATATTGTCTAAACGCATTGCCAACCGCTCAGCAGCCTCTTCTTCCGGCATGATATATTCATTGATTTCCATGGCCTCCAACACAGTTTTTTGTAAATCTGAAACAATACGACCAATGATGCGTTTAACTTTCAACTGTTTTAAGAGCGCTACGGTCATGAGCGAAGCTCCCTCATCCTCTCCAATTGCAACAATGACAGCATGAGCATCTTTAAGCGGTAATGACGATACCGCTTCTCGGTCGGTGGTATCTAGGCATACCGTGTGCGTTATCTTGTCCTTTAATTGTTCAACGATACTGAGATTTCGGTCGGCACCAATCACCTCATGCCCGAGTTCAGTAAGATGTACCCCTAAAGAACGTCCAAAATGCCCCAATCCTAAAACAATATACTTCATATCTCAAACTAAAATAAATTTACCTTTATTTCCAAGCTATCTTTCAATTTATATGCTCATATTCCGCTGATAAAGCCATCAAATTTAGCCAAAACGGTCACTTGTCTGCTTAAAACAAGATCTTTTCTTCCGGAAATACAATATTTCTCCGGGTTGTATTTTTAATAAAAGCCACCAATAGCGTCAACATCCCAACACGTCCAACAAGCATTGTCAACGCAATAATTAATTTCCCCCCCATACTGAGCGAGGGTGTAATCCCCAAACTTAATCCACATGTTGTATAGGCTGATAGTGCTTCAAAGAGGAGTGCTTTCATACTCTTATCTGGATCAGTAAAAATGAGCACAAAAAAACTGAATCCAACCACAAAAAACGACAATAAAATAATCGCAAAAGCCTTGTTAACAGATTCGCCGGCTATTCGCCTTTTAAAAATCTCTATATATTCTTTTCCTTTAGCCAGCGAAACAATATTCAACAGTGAAACAGCAACGGTAGTTACCTTTACTCCCCCACCAGTAGATCCGGGAGAGGCCCCGACCCACATCAGCAGCATAATCAAAAAAACAGTTGGTGGCCCAACAAAACTCAAATCAACACTATTGTAACCTGCCGAACGTGCGGCATTGGCCATAAAGAAGGAAGTCGCCCATTCCCCATCGATTCCCTTTTCAAGAGAAAGTGTATTCCCTCGCTCCAAGAAATAGAAAAACAAAGTGGCACCTACAATAATAATCGCATTACAGACCAGCACCAATTTAGAATTAAAGCTAAAGCTCCATGCTTTATGCTTATAGTTTTTCTTTGTGATCCATCGGTGATAATAAAGCAATATGGATTCTTTCATATAGGTGTAGAAATTCAATACTATTCCAAACCCCAGACCGCCCAGAATGAAAAGCGAGGACAATGCCAATTGGAACGGATAATTGAATTTATAGGCTTCATGGGTAATTCCTCCAGATAAGATCGAAAATCCAGCATTACAGAATGACGAAATGGAATGAAAGATCGAAAAGAAAACCATGCTCCCCAAATTTGGGAAATTAGCACTTTCCAAGGTACTAAAGATCAGTATCGCTCCAAGAAATTCAAACAGCAGCGTAATAAAGATCATGGTCAATAGGGTTTTAATGACGGAGGCTACTTTATTTTCACCTAAAATTTCACCAAACATCAATTGATTCTTAAATGAAAATCCGCCCGAAAAAAAATAACCAAAAAAACCTGTAAATGTCATAATACCTAATCCTCCAACCTGTATCAAGACGATGACCACAGTTTGTCCAAACATGCTAAAATTGGTTGAAATATCGGCAACCGACAAGCCAGTGATACAAACAGCGCTTGTTGCCATAAATAAGGCGTCCACAAAACTTAATGGAGCTTCTACCGTAGTTCGCGGCAGCATCAAGAGTACGGTGCCGAGCAAGATCAGAACCAGGAAACTGATGACAAATAATATGGTCGGATTAAAATAAAAATTATCAAAGAAAAGTGTGCTCTTCGATAGCTCCGCGATAAAAATTAAATAGATTCCGAGATAAACCCACTGTTCTCTTGAAAAAACAGCGAGTGCTCCAAATCCTGCAAAACGGGCAATAAGAATAAATACAAAGTAAATGAGAATCACCAGGCCCGAGTAATGCTCCACAGCAATTTTTTTGAGTGCGTAAATGGATGACGACTCGCGGAGAGCAATCATGAAAAAGAGCACAAAGAAAAGATAATGAATTGTTTTACCCAGCAATTTCCCTAATGCAGGATCAGTAACATAGCCTACATTAAATAAAACGATTGCAGCGCAAATCATGCTCACATAGAACATGATTTTGTCTACAAGCCCATTTTTATATTTGAAAACAAATCGGATAAAACTTAAAATCGAATCTATCATAATGTCTCAAACTAAGATAAATCTGTCAATAAATGCAAATCTATCTCCGTTGTATTTTTTGGCGCGCTGACTAAACCAAGGCAACCTTTCCACGTGAAACGGATCTTTAATTTCCTGCCCCTTCTTTCTCGAGTTCCTTTTCAGCTTTTTCACGGTCACGCTTCCGCTTCTCTTCAATCTTTGCCGCCTCTTTGGCCTCATCTTCTTTTTCTTCCTTCAGCAACTCCTCAGGCGTTTTGTGCTTCTTAAATATACTTGAAATCATTTTCTTGGCCTTGCTGATTCCCCCAACGACTTTTTCAACTTTTCCAGCTGTGTTCATCAGTTTAGCTTCCCGTTCTGGACCAAGGCCGACACATTGCTTAATTCCAACCAACAAAGTCTGCCACATCGCTTTAAAAAATGGATGATTGGGGTCCCTGCGCTTATTGATATGCCCTACCGTATATTTACCGTATAAATCCGGATTGCCCGGATTAAACAACACCTGATTAATCATAAAAGACAGCAGCCCCTTTTTTTCTCGACGACCGTCATCACCTGGCTCCGACAGGATATTAACTTTGAGGTCATCATAATCCATTTTAAAGGTTCCTTTACTACGGTAATCGTTAGCCCATATGTCAAATGTAATCTGACTGAGATTGCCCGATTTAACCTCAACATTTAACAATGGCCGGATCATCTTATTAACGACCGTTAGATCCATTTTCCCAAGTGTGCCCTTGTAGGTATAGGCCCCAACTTTAGAGGTCATATCAAAAACAAAATTGGTAGAAAGCTTGCCCGCATTCATAAAATTGCTGCTCAAATTTGCACGCATGAGCTTCTGCTTAATCAATTTTGTCGAATCATTTGTCACATTCAATATCGTGCCATACGTGTGATCAAAAGTAATGGTACCGATTTGACTATACTCATCACTCATTTCAGCATACGTAATTCCTATATTATCTAAAATTAATGAATCAATTCCCAAGCGTGTCGACATCTGCATTAATTTCATGTGCGGAGCATTTCCAATCTGACTGGTTGGTGGGCTTTTATAATGTTTATCACTATAAATCGAAAGAGAACCATTTTTTAAGCGTACATTTTGTGCATATATTTTCTTATCACGAGAAAGCTCGGCAAAATTGAATCCCGTCAAAAGCAGGGTATCCATTTTCAGCACCATATAGCTTCCACCTTCACCTTTCTTCCGGTAATAAGCAGCCTTATTCAGCGTCGGCTGATAAGCAACTTTAGTCAACAGGACATTGCGATTTTTACTATTGATTTTCAACTGATCAAAGTTTACTTTATAAAACCCGTCCGGAGTTTTATAGGTAAAACCAGGAACCTCAATATCAATCATTTTCGTATGATAAAAGCGCTGCTTGTCTCGCTCAGAAGTCGAATCGATTAAAACGTCATCTATACGAACCTTGACCTTCTTGACTTCGAAATCTTGATAAACCCCTTTTTGGACCTGCGTATATTTAAAATCGATATCATTCAAATTGACAGCCCGAACCTGAATTTTTTTCAGATTATCCTTTATCTTCTCATACAATGGTTTTTTAGGCCCCCTACTCACCGTATCGTTATAACGGTGTACCTCATTGATGACATGAATCGTTGGTGTTTCGACGGTGATATCATTCAAAAAAAGTTCCTTATCCATTAATACCCTTCGGATACCAAAGCTTTTTATTTTCAGCCTATTGATGGAAATTTCAAAGCGGTTATCTGGCGCTTTTTTGACCAACTCCAACTTTTTATATACGGAACTGTCTGAGACGAGCTGCAGATTGTCTATTGTTATATTGCCTAATAACAGGTTGACGTGGATATCGTCGTATGTAATAGTATACAAATTGTCCGTTGCTTGAGACACCAGCTGCTTGATTTTAGTATCTAAAAGGGGCTTCCACTTACTGCTAAAATACCAAATACCACCAGCCAACGCCAGTAGGATAAACGCTACAATACCAAGAATCCATTTGAAAATAGGCTTCATAAAGTCACAATCTCTTTGTAATTTCGTCTTTATTTTATTGAATAACAAACAAAATTAAGCCCATTTTGTTTGAATTACGACTAAATAAAGTGAATATGCTGCGTAAAACACAACTATTTTTATTTCTTGTACTACTATCTCTACTTTTTTTAGGTTCCTGCACCAAAACAAAGCATGAAACGGGCTTCTATTTTTGGAAGACCGTATTTCAGTTAGATACCGCAGAAAGCCGCTCCTTAAAAGAAATTGACGCGAAATCTATCTATGTCCGCATCATGGATATTGATCTCGATCCATCCGGTGTACAAGCCGTCCCTATTAGCCCCATTACGTTTACGCAACCTTTCCCCAAAGAACAGCAATTGATTCCTGTAGTATTCGTCAACCAACGTGTTTTTGCAGAGATGGATAGCCTGCAGATCAGGGGAGTGGCAAATAAGATTGTTCCGTTTGTGACGGCTAAAATACAACAAGCCGGGAAAGAAAAATTTACCGAACTCCAACTGGACTGCGATTGGACAAAGACATCCCGTGATAAATTTTTCTATCTGCTCAGCTATTTGCAGCAATTACCGGCATTAAAAGATGTTATCGTGAGCTCTACGCTGCGGCTCCACCAAGTCAAAAATACGGTCACCAGCGGAATTCCGCCTGTGAAAAAAGCGATGTTGATGTGTTACAACATGGGAAATCTCAGACAATTTGGCAATCAGAACTCCATTTTAAATCAACAGGACCTCAAGACCTATCTAAGCGGAACATTACGCAACTATCCCATGGAAATGGATATTGCATTACCGCTATTTCAGTGGTTTGTCGTTTTCAGAAATAATAATTACATCGGTATTTCAAAACATATCAACGAAGAGGATATTAAAGACTCGGCGTTATTTACCCATAACCCCAATACGAACCTCTATATTTTAACAAAGGATCTCCCAAAAGCAAACCTTAAAAAGGGAGATGTTATACGTTTTGAATCCATCAATCAGGATGAACTCCTACAAACGGCAAAATTTTTGAAGGGAGAGCTGAAAGGAAAAGAACACCGGATTATTTTTTATCATTTAGATCAAGCTACACTAGCAAACCATGGCAATGCCGAATTACAAAAAATTATTGCTGCTTTCTAGCACTACATTAGCTTTCTTCTTTGGAGAGATTGCAACCAATATCGCCTGTGGTCCTGAAGTGGATCCTTACGACAATCAAACGACATATTATCTCCCCAATCTGGAGGACAATGGATTTTCTGCCTTTCAATTCATCCCCTACCAATTTCTTTATACGGAGGAAGCACCAGTCAAAGAAAGTTTAATCAATTCCGAAACTTGGGTGAAGCACCTCGGTTCCCAGGTCAAGGTTAAGGATGTCGAGCAATTGATGTACAACAGCAACGCTGCAACCGCTAATTTAGCGAGCAATCAACAAAAGTCGACTTGGATCAACCTGCCAGATTCCATTAAAGGAAATACGTTCTTAAGCACATTGATTGACGGAAAACATGAAGCTGAACGCGCTTATTTTATGTTCACCAAAAAGCAGGAACCCATCACGAATATTCAACATAACTATTGGGATCCGGATACCCGAAATTTCAAAGAAATCACACAATTAGCTGAACTCGCCGAACAGCAGATCCCCAAGTACCCCAAAAATAGCTTTCTCTATATCCGCTATGCTTATCAAGCTGCCCGTTTATATCTATTTGGGCAGGAATACGCCAAGAGCATGACGATTTATGAAAAGTACCTGCAATCTGCTAAGGGAGACGAAGCTATCCTCAATTGGGCACTATCCAACTATGCGGGGGCTGTCCGCAAAAATGGTGATCCTGCAAGGGCAGCTTATCTCTTTTCCAAATTATTCACCGCCAGTCCGGAAAGGCGTATCCTCGCATATGCTAATTTCCATTATATTACAGCCAGCGATGCCGAGATATTTCAATATGCAAAAAATGATGCCGATAAATTCAACATCAATGCGATCATTGGCTTTGGAACAAGTGACTATGCCCTGAAATATCTGAGCGACTGCTATCAGCTCGATCCTGCTAACACCGTCAATGCGGTACTATTAGGACGCGAAGTCAATAAGATAGAAACAGAAATGAACGAGTCTTTTTACCTCAGTAGCGATAATTATAATTACTACAGTAAAAATGACGATAAAGGAAAGGTTAAACTACATCTGGATTCGCTCCGCAATTTTGCGCTAAAACTTTATCGCGACAAAAAATATGTTCAACCCCAATTGGGCCTTATTACTGCTGCCTACCTAAGTTGGATGAATAAGGAAAATGCTTTAGCAAAAGAATACCTTGCTGGAATAAAAGAGACTGACCTCAGTCCAAAATTGATTGATCAGCTTCAAATTACCCGATTGCTCACACAATTGACGGACTGGCAAAGCAGTAAGCAGCTGGATGAAGTTCAATTGACCAAAACCTTATCGTGGTTAGAAGAAAAAGCAAAACTAGATGGTAAAGAAGATATCCGCAAACAAAACTGGGGTTATAGTGCTTTTGAATACAGCAACTATAGTTTAATCTGCCGGAACATTTTACAAAATCTTGTTGTAAAACACTATTTGAACACACAAGACACCGCTATGGCTAGTTTAGCTGCTGTAAAGGCAGATGCTTTTTACAACTATGGCTTTGTGAAAGACTCATTGGAAGATAATATGCAGTGGACAACAATGCACTTTTGGGAAAATAGCCTTACACCTAAAACGCTGTTAAAAATAAGGAATTTATTGTCGGACAATTCCCAACAGAACACCCTGTCTAAATTCTTATTGAAAGATATCAAACATTTTAATAGGGATTATCTCACCGAATTACTGGGTACAACTTATTTGCGCGAACTGGATTTCCAAAAAGCAGCAAAAACATTAGCAGCACTTCCTAAAGACCATAAAATAAAGGAAATTAAAAACTGGTATAGCACGGATGAAGATGACATCAAACCCAACCCCTTTATTGTGACGATAAATGACTATCCAAAAAAATACGGAAAGGAAAATACAACCAAACTAAAATATGCTGAACGGATGGCGCGGTTGGAAAATGCGATAAAAACGGAAAAAGACAATCAGAAAAAAGCGGAATATTACTTTCAAATGGCTACAGGTATCTATCAGACAAGTACCTACGGCAATGCATGGTCCATCGTATCCTACGATTGGTCATCGACAGATAACCATGCTCCCTCAACACTCCATTGGCAACGAAACTACCTACAGACTAAATCGGCAAAGGAATGGTATAGCAAAGCGCGCGCGCTCAGTTCCAATAAAGAATTCAAGGCTAAATGCACTTTTATGCTGGCCAAATGCGAACAAAAGGATTTTGTTTATACCAATGAATCGCGTTGGCAGTATTATGATTCACCTTTGAAAAATCCTTTTTACCGCTTTTCAATGCAAAATAGGTACTTCAAAGAATTGAGCACACAATATAAAGATACCCCATTCTTTACCATCGCGTCAAAAGAGTGTACCTATCTTCGCGACTTTTTAAACTTGACACAAGCGATACAATAAGGGCTGCCGCCTACCTTGCTTTATAAAAATATAGCGCCTTCCTGATGTAGGAAGGCGCTATATTTTTATAAAGATTAAGATCTACTATCTTCATTATGATATATACTGAGGTAGCTATCATAGCGGGAACTCTCAATATAGCCTTCTTCCACAGCCTCCATAATGACACAACCGGGTTCATTGATATGCCTGCAATTATGAAATCGACATTGATTCATCAACGCGCGCATCTCTGGAAAAAAATGGGATAGCTCCTGTTTTTCTATATCGACAATTCCCAACTCACGAATACCAGGCGTATCAATTAACTTCCCTCCAAAAGGAAGATCAAACATTTCAGCAAAAGTAGTTGTATGCTTTCCTTTGTCAGACCAATCGGAGATTTCACCAGTTTTCAACCCGTATTCAGGAACGATTGCATTGATCAACGTTGATTTGCCAACCCCAGAATGACCTGATACCAAGGTTATTTTATCTTTAAGCAGTTGCTTGACAACGTCGATATTGGTACCGGTTAACGCAGAAACCTCGAAACAGGGATAGCCAATATGTTCATAAATAGCTTTATAGTCTGCCAATATCTCCAACCCTTCATCACTAAAAAGATCCAATTTATTGAAAATAATTACGGCAGGAATTCCGTAGGCCTCCGTTGTTACTAGAAAGCGATCGATAAAACCTAAAGATGTTGGCGGCGAGGCAAGTGTCACCACTAAAAAAGCTTGATCCAGATTTGCTCCGATAATTTGAGTTTGTTTGGACAAATTGACGGATTTTCGAATGATATAATTTCGACGAGGTTCCAGTTCGTGAATGACCGCACTATCCTGATCAGGTTCCACATCAAAATGTACCCAATCCCCCACAGCAACAGGATTAGTCGTTTTTATTCCTTTAGTACGAAACTTTCCTTTAATACGACAATCGTATCTTTTATCATCTTCGCCCAAAACTTGATACCAACTACCTGTCGATTTAGTTACCAGTCCTCTCATAAATCCTGTTGCATTAAATGTGTCATAGTACAAAAATCGGAAAAATTTATTAAACTTACCCTTTGATGAATTTCTTACCTTTGTAAGGAGACTAAAATTCAATTTTGTGAAAAAACTATTTCTTCTAGATGGAATGGCTCTGATATATAGAGCTTATTTTGCATTGAGCAAAACTCCCCGAATTACCTCAACAGGGTTAAATACAGGAGCAATCATGGGATTTACCAATACCCTATTGGATGTATTGAAAAATCAGCAACCTTCCCACATAGCAGTAGTGTTCGACACGGCGGCACCTACCGCACGACATATTGAATTTGAAGCTTATAAAGCACATCGCGAATCTATGCCAGAAGACCTTGCGGCCTCTATCCCCTATATCAATCGCTTAATTGAGGGCTTCAATATTCCGATCATCACCATGGATGGTTACGAGGCCGACGATATTATCGGTACGCTGGCAAAAAAGGCTGAAAAGCAAAATTTTCAGGTCTATTGCATGACACCGGATAAAGATTTCGGGCAACTTGTGTCTGAAAATATCTTTATCTATAAACCTGCACGCATGGGTAATGGAGCAGAAGTACAAGGTGTCAAAGAGATTCTTGAAAAATGGGAAATTTCTGACGTTTGCCAGGTCATCGATATCCTTGGTCTTTGGGGCGATGCCGTCGACAATATCCCTGGTATACCTGGAATTGGAGAAAAAACAGCGAAAAAACTTGTTCAGGAATACGGATCTGTCGAAGGCATTATCGCTAACGCGGATCAGCTTAAAGGAAAAATGCGCGAGAACGTGGAGAATTTTGCAGAACAAGGGCTTATCTCCAAAAAATTAGCCACTATTTTATTGGATGTACCCATTGAACTTGATGAAAAATCGCTAGAACTGGAAGACCCAAACAAAGAAATCCTTGAACCACTATTTGCAGAATTGGAATTCCGAACACTTGGAAAACGAGTTTTCGGCGATGAATTCTCCGTACTTGACAAGAGCATTCCTACAAATGGGCAAATGGATTTATTTTCGACAACAACGACGACAATTACCACGACCGAAATTGTCACTGAAATCAGTGTCGAAAATGTCGCAATAAATAATATACATAATACAACACATGAGTATGTTTTGGCCGACACAGCGGAAAAACAAGTAGCGCTAGCCGAACAGCTTGCGTCTTTAGATAGTTTTTGTTTCGACACAGAAACAACAGGATTGGATGCAAATCTTGCCGATATTGTGGGCTTATCATTTTCTTTTGAAAACGCTAAAGCGTATTATGTCCCAACACCTGCCGATCGTGAGGGTGCTCAAGCTATAGTCGATATTTTCAAGCCAGTTCTAGAAAACCCAAACATCGAGAAAATAGGACAAAACATCAAATACGATATTTTGTTATTAGCACGCTATGGTGTAAAGGTACAAGGTTCCCTTTTTGACACCATGCTTGCACATTATCTAATTGATCCAGATACCCGCCACGGGATGGATGTACTTGCAGAAAATTACCTGAATTACAGCCCGGTATCAATCACCGAACTTATCGGTGAAAAGGGAAAGAAGCAAGGGAATATGCGCGACGTTGAAGTCGAAAAAGTAAAAGAATATGCTGCTGAAGATGCAGACATTACCCTACAGCTAAAAAATGTGTTTCAACCCCTTCTTGTCGAGACCAACACCATGCAGCTCGCTCAGGATGTCGAATTCCCATTAGTCTATATACTCGCTGAAATTGAACGAAACGGTGTAAAAATAGATGTTCCGGCACTTGAAGAGTTTTCAAAAACACTGGATCAGGACATTAAAAATCTCGAGGAATCCATCTTTGAGAAAGCGGGCGTAAATTTCAATATCGCCTCCCCTAAGCAATTGGGAGAAGTCTTATTCGATAAACTGCAACTGGATCCTAAAGCTAAAAAAACAAAAACAGGACAATATAAAACAGGTGAAGATGTATTATTGGCATTGGCCCATAAATCAGATATCGTCCAAGATATCTTGAACTTTAGGCAGATGCAAAAACTCAAATCTACCTATGTTGATGCGCTACCTGAATTGATAAACCCCGAAACAGGGCTCATTCATACGTCATATAATCAAGCGGTTGCCGCAACAGGCCGTCTGAGCTCAACTAATCCGAACTTGCAAAATATCCCGATCCGTACCGAACGGGGAAGAGAAGTCAGAAAAGCCTTTATCCCAAGATCTGAAAACAACGTGATCCTCTCAGCCGATTATTCACAGATTGAACTCCGCCTGATTGCCGAACTCAGTAAAGATCAGAATATGATGGAAGCATTTAGTCAAGGTCACGATATCCACCGGGCAACAGCCGCGAAAGTCTATAATGTGGATTTTGATGCCGTTACTTCTGAACAACGTCGCAACGCGAAAGCAGTTAACTTTGGCATTATCTATGGCCAGTCGGCCTTCGGCCTTTCCCAAAACCTTGGCATATCTCGTAAAGAAGCATCCGATATCATCAATGAATATTTTAACCAATATACAGGAATAAAAAAATACATGAGTGATGCCGTCGAGTCTGCAAAAGAGAAGGGTTACGTTGAAACAATTTTAAAACGAAGACGTTATTTGAGAGATATCAATTCTGCAAACATGACCGTTCGCGGATTCGCTGAAAGAAACGCAATTAATGCTCCGATCCAAGGATCGGCAGCAGATTTGATCAAACTTGCCATGATCGCGATTCAGAAGGAAATTGAACAGCGAGGTTTAACAGGTAAAATGATCATGCAGGTGCATGATGAATTGGTTTTTGACGTACCTAAAGACGAGATCGAGGTATTCAAAAAAATTATTTTGGACAAAATGTCCAATGCTATAAAAACAAGTGTTCCTTTGATCGTAGAAATTGGAGAAGGCAAAAATTGGCTAGAAGCACACTAAAGTTATGATTAGAAAATTCATCCATATCTTATTATTATTGTCTGTGTGCAGCTTTACAAACCTGTATGCACAGGATGAAAAACCTGTATTCTATGAAAAATTAGACCAGGGATTGATTCGTTTTTATTTTGACAAATATTATTATTTGGTTTCAAAAGAGTGCGAGTTTAAAACGATTGAACGTGTGAGCAAATTTGATTTTGCAAAGCAAGTCTTTGACGGAGAGTTTCGCGATTTTGCGCCAAATGGAGCGAGAATACTCATTGGTTCCTATAAAGATGGTAAAAAAGAAGGCGTATTTCAAGCCTTCCATCCAAATGGAGTGCTGAAATGGGAAGTAAATTTCCAAAACAACCACCCGACCGGTGATTGGAAATATTACTACCCGGATGGAAAACCGCTATTGACCATAACCTATAGTGAACAAGGCTACTTTATAAAAGATTACTGGGACAACAGGGGCAAACAGGAAGTAATAAATGGCGAAGGCAACTATGAATTTTCTATTCCGTTTGAAGGATTTACTGAATTTGGTTTTGATTTCTACCTACGCAAAGGAAAGGTGAAAAGCGGCAGGCCACAGGGAAACTGGAATACATATTTCTACAATGTAGGCCAGCAACCCGTTTACGCTATGACACAACGCTTTGCAAATGGTGTGCTCACAATGACCTATGATGACAATGGAGACCTAAATAATGAGGATTTCATGTCGCTAAGCATCCTCCCTTATGACTATTTTATACGAGCGGAACTATTTAACGGTAAGTCTTGCAGCTTTGATGATTATTCCAATTTTTATGCTTTCTTAACTAAACGTTTTAATGACAATCTCAATAAAACCGGACTAGATATCACCAAACAGGTTAATTTTTCTTACCTCGTGGAAGTAAAGAAAACCGGAATGGCTAATCTAAAGAGTCTCAAGTTAATATCAGATTCCGGAAACGAGTCTTTCGATGGCATTTTGAGTCGTATTGCGAGAAGTATTGACTTCTATTTCCCTACGTATAAAGACAATCAGCCTCAAGACGACCTCATCAGAGTATCTGGCGGAATCACACAGGGTAACGACGGAAAAATCTATACCCATTCAATTAAAATCGAAAGACAAATAGACAATTCGAGTAAATAATTATCTTTGCAGAAATAAATAGATATGAAATTTCATAAAGAAGGATATACCACATTAGCGATCGCTGTACTTTTTATCTTCATTATCAATGCCGTTGCGGATTATTATGACGCTCCGCAATACGCCAAATGGTTTATTTATGCGCTATCAGCATTCCTATTCATCACAGTTGTCCAGTTTTTCAGAAGTCCCAGAAAAGTGGTCAACCCGCAGGATGACGTGATTCTTTGTCCAGCGGATGGAAAAGTTGTTGTTATCGAAGAAACTGAGGAAAATGAGTATTTCCACGATAAGCGGATACAGGTATCTATATTTATGTCTCCTGTCAATGTCCATGTCAACAGAAACCCAATCAGTGGTTTAGTCACGTTCTTTAAATACCATCCCGGCAAGTTTCTGGTGGCTTGGCACCCCAAATCATCTACAGATAACGAAAGAACAACAGTCGTTGTCAAAGATAAAGCTGGTCGGGAGGTTCTTTTCCGCCAGATTGCAGGAGCCTTAGCGCGTCGCATTGTATGGTATGTAAAAGAAAAAGACGAAGTCGTGCAAGGCAATGAGTTTGGTTTTATCAAATTCGGTTCCCGCGTAGATCTATTTCTTCCTTTAGGCACAGAAATCAATGTTAACATTGGTGACAAGGTTACTGGAGCAAAAACGATTATCGGAAAATTTTAACAATTTATTAATATCATTATAAGTAACTTAGGCTCCAAATCAGGGGCCTTTTTTATTCTGCAAATGAACTTTAAACAATTATTACTGGCAAACTCCGCAGCTGTCGGCATTGCAATATCTACGATCAGCTTTTATTATAAACATGATCTACAGACAGCGCTGATCATTTTCTTTGTTGCTGTGGTAACGAGTTTCCTCCTATTTAACTATCTATTTGAAAAATATATATATCGTAGACTCAATACGATGTATAAACTGATTCATAACCTTAAACTCGGCAAGGATCTTAAAGATGCTATCGGAGAACATGTCAGTGAGGATCCTATCACAGATGCTGAGAACGAAGTCAAAGCATGGGCAAAAGATAAAAAAAATGAGATAGAGCAGTTAAAATCACAAGAGAAATTCCGCAGAGAGTTTTTATCAAACATTTCTCATGAATTCAAAACGCCTTTATTTGCCACGCAAGGTTACATTGAGACCCTGCAAGATGGCCTGATGGAAGAAGACATGGAAATGGCCAAGAATTTCTTAGATAAGGCTGCCCGGAATCTAGACCGGCTAAATTACCTGATTCAGGATCTTGATGAAATATCCAAACTGGAATCCGGAAAAATGGTCCTGAATATAGAAAAATTCGATATCGTCGACCTCATTAAAGACACCACCTACTCTCTTGAAGACAAAGCTAAACAACACAATATCAAAATAGAATTCAAACCCAAAGCGGGTACACCCCATTGGGTTAAAGCTGACCGCAATAAAATTCATCAGGTATTATACAACCTGATAGACAATTCCCTAAAGTATGGAAAAGAGGGCGGGACAACTAAAATTAAGATTTTCCCACTGTTTGAACAGGTTCTTATCGAAATTACAGACGACGGTTATGGCATCGAAGAAAAAAATCTAAGCCGTGTATTCGAGCGCTTTTTTCGAACTGATAAGAGCCGATCACGCGATATTGGAGGATCAGGATTAGGATTGGCTATCGTAAAGCACATTGTCGAAGCACATCAGCAAAACGTAAATGTGCGTAGTACAGAAGGGATTGGAACAACATTTGGCTTTACTTTACAAAAAGTTCAGTCCGGTAATTAAACAATTGATGACACTTTTGTGTTTAAACAAAATCAATGTTAACATTAACTTAACATTAAGGTATTATTTTTGCAAAAATAAATTTAAGATATGTCTTTAAATAGCATTTTTCAATACTTCGTTCCAAAGGATAAAAAATTCTTCCCTTTGTTTGAACAAGCCGGCAACAACTTGATCGAGATGTCAAAGTTGTTAAAAGATATTGTTAACTCAAGCAACCCTGAAAAGAAAAAGGAATTAACACGCAAAGTGGAAGATTTGGAACATAGAGGCGACAACATCACGCATCAAATTCATTTGGAGCTGGGAAAGAACTTTATCACTCCTTTTGACCGCGAAGATATACACTCTTTGGCAAGCTCATTGGACGATGTCGCAGATTTTATCCATGGTGCCGCCAATAGAATGGACCTTTACAAGGTTGAAAAGGCCACGGAGCCAATGATTGAAATTGCTGACTTACTAGTCGAAGCTACAGAACATGTATCAAAAGCTATTCATGAGCTTAGAGATTTGAAAAATATCCGCAATATTACGGATTCATGTGTTCGCATCAATAGCGTAGAAAACAAAGCGGATTATATTTTCGATAAAGCTGTAGCTGACCTTTTTGAATTTGAAAAAGATGCAATTTCATTAATTAAACACAAGGAAGTGTTATCTGCAATGGAAGATGCAACCGATAAATGTGAGGATGTTGCTAACGTATTAGAAAGCATTCTGGTTAAAAACGCATAATCATTCGATTTAAGTGCACAAAAATTCTACGAGATTATGATGTCAACATTACTCGTTGTTGTAATTGTCCTTGCGATTGCTTTTGACTACATCAATGGATTCCATGATGCAGCCAATTCTATTGCGACAGTTGTATCAACAAAAGTTTTAACGCCAGCAATGGCCGTTTTATGGGCTGCGATATTCAACTTTGCAGCTTACTTCTACTTTACAGATCATAAAGTAGCCAATACCATTGCAAAAACAGTATTGGAAGAATACATTACATTAGAAGTTATTTTCGCAGGGTTACTTGCAGCAATCGGTTGGAACTTATTTACCTGGTACTATGGCGTACCATCCAGTTCATCCCATACACTTATTGGAGGTTTTGCAGGATCGGGTATGGCATACGCTTTTATTCTTGGCGCAGATCCTATCCACGCCATCAATATTGATGCAACCTTAAAGATTATTGCATTTATCGTACTGGCCCCTATTATAGGTATGACGATATCGGTTATCATCACATTGATTGTAATCAACCTGGCAAAAAACTCCCGTCCAAGCGTTGCCGAAAAATGGTTCAAGATATTGCAACTTGTTTCTTCTGCTGCTTTGAGCTTTGCACATGGAGGTAATGATGCACAGAAAGTCATGGGAATTATCCTTGTAGCGATGGTTGCTGGTGGCTATGTCCCAACGACTGAACACATGCCAGAGTGGATTCCATTAACTTGTTACGCAGCAATCGCTGCCGGAACAATGAGCGGTGGATGGAAAATTGTTAAAACGATGGGAACCAAGATCACAAAAGTAACACCCTTGGAAGGTGTTTGTGCTGAATCTGCAGGAGCTGTCACTTTGGGTATCACAGAACATTTTGGGATACCAGCCTCAACAACGCATACCATTACAGGTGCAATCATCGGTGTCGGTGTTGTCAAACGTGTTTCCGCAGTGCGTTGGGGGGTAACAATCAGCTTGTTATGGGCTTGGATATTAACCATTCCAGTTTCAGCTTTGTTGGGTGCGTTGTCTTTATTGGTCGTACATTATTTGCTTTAGAAAAAAAATACTTAATTTTTTTCTTAAACCTATTGAAACAAAACAAAAATTTGGTACTTTCGTACCGGATTTTTGTTTTGTTGTTTCACATTAAATACTTAATTTAGTACAAAATATAGCAAAAACAAAATTTTAACATAACTTTAAGACTTTGGCACGGCAATTGTACTATTCCTTGTGTTAATACAATAATTAAATTTGAAAACAATTAAAATTAATAATAACCTTAAAAACAAGAGTATGAACTATTCTACAATTAAAAAAACAGCTGTTGCTGCTACATTAGTTGCCGCTTTAGGTTTCGCTGGTACAGCACAAGCTCAACAAGTATTCGGTGGTAGATCACAATACAGAACTTGGTCTATCGGAGTTCAAGGTGGTATCACTACACCGAACAACGTAATCGGTGGTGGTAACGCTTTTGGTCAAAAAGTAGGTTACTTCCAAAATAAAGTAGGTGAGTACTATGGTTTGACAGTGCGTAAACAATTCTCTCACTTATTTGGTTTAGAAGTTGAAGCTAACCGTGGTAAGATCAAAACGTACAACCATGATCTTTCTGGTCCTGCTATCGAGAACTCAAGAGGCGCTCGTTCAGTTGAAACTAGTGTAAACTGGGCAGCTAGCTTAAACGGTGTATTCCAATTGGGTACAATCGATTTCTTGAGAAGAGAAAATGCAGTTAACTTCTACGCTAAAGTAGGTTTGGGAGCTATGGCTTACAACCCTGTTCAATATTCAAACAATGATTTCTCAGGAACAGTTGTTTATGATAATTCAGGTAAATGGGGCGAAGGCATCATTGGTGACCGTGATAAAAAAGGTGACCGCGACAACAAATTAACAGCATTCGTTCCTGTAGGTGTTGGCGCTAAATTCAAATTATCTGAAGTAGTAGCATTGAACTTAGGTTATACAATGAACTTTGCTGATGATCAAATCTACGGCCCAGCTCGTCAATCATCTTACAAAGGTAAATTCTCTTCAGTTATGGCTGGTTTAGAATTCACTTTAGGTTCGAAAGACAAACAAAACTTGACTTTTGCTAACCCAGTTGCTACATTGTATGATGAGTTGAAAGATCCTTCATTGAGAAACGAAGTTGAAGCATTGAAACAACGTGTAAGCACTTTAGAAGGTACTGTTAACACATTAAGCGCTGACGCTGATGGTGATGGTGTATCTGATAAATTTGACAAATGTCCTGGTACTCCAGCTGGTACTCCAGTAGATGGTTCAGGATGTCCAATCAAATTCCCAGAGCCAGTTGTTAACAACGTTACTTCTAACGGTTACTACGCTCCAATTCAATTCGAATTTGATAGCTCAGTATTGAAAACTTCATCTTACTCTACGTTAGACAAATTGGCTAAAGAATTACGTGATAACAATTCATCTGTACAATTAGATGGTTATGCATCTGCTGAAGGTTCTGAAGCTTATAACGTGACTTTATCTAAAGACCGTGCGAACTCTGTAAAACAATATTTAGTAAACGCTGGTGTTTCTTCATCAAGCATCACTGCTAACGGTTACGGAGAGAAAAACCCAGTTGCATCTAATGCTACTGAAGAAGGTCGTGTTCAAAACCGTCGTGTTGAGATCAAAAAATAATCGTATATAACTTATACCATTATATTAGAAGCCGGCTTTAAAGCCGGCTTTTTTATTTTACCCGTATTTATCCTTAACTTTGTGGAGGATATCCGATTTGTGGAAAATTAGTTCGAACAAATTAGATAAGAAATTAGTATTTTGAATTAAAGAACAGAATACTGGTTTTAAACTTTTGAGAATGGAAGAGGATTTTGAATTTGAAAACCCCGAAGAAAGAAAAATCTCGGTGGACAGATATGAGGAAATGCTTCGAAACGAGGATCAGTATTTTTTTGACTCCAAGGCTTTTGAAGGAATTATTGATTACTACGCTGAAAAAAATGACCCTGTTAAGGCCCTACAGGTTACCGAATTTGCGATCAGCCAACACCCTTTTGATATTACCTTTTTATTGAAACAGGCACAACTGTTTTCAACGATTCAACAATATCAGAATGCACTTTCGGCACTTGATAAAGCGGAATTATTGGAAGCTTCAGAAGGAGACATCTTCTTAATCCGTGGTGGCATATTAGGTAGTATCGGCCAGTTTGATAATGCTTTGGAACAGCTCTTCAAAGCACTTCCGCTATTAGATAATAAAGATGAAGTCTACTTCCATATTGCGATGATCTTTCAAGCGCAAATGAATTATGACAAAGCAATAATTTATCTAAAGAAAGCACTTGAGCTCAATATGGATTACCAAGAAGCACTCTATGAATTGGCCTATTGTTATGATATATTGGATAGACAGGAAGAAAGTATCTCCTTTTATAAGAAGTACATTGATTCAGACCCATACTCCTACTATGCTTGGTATAATCTAGGAAATTCTTACCATAAAATAAGTCGGTTTGAGGAAGCTCTGGATGCTTATGACTATGCTATATTAATTAAAGAAGACTTTTCTTCAGCTTATTTCAATAAGGGGAACGCTCTTGTTAATCTAGATCGCTATCAGGAAGCATTGGACGTATACAAACAAACATTTGAATATGAGCAACCAAGTGCTGATACCTATTGTGCGATTGGCGAATGTTATGAGAAACTTGAGCAGATGGAGGAAGCCCGCAATTATTATAAAAAGGCAGTCAAATTAGATGCGGAGCTTGCTGATGCCTGGTTCGGTATTGGGGTCACCTTAGATTTCGAAGAGCGTTATTTTGAATCTCTTCATTTCTATAAAAAAGCATTGGAGCTGGAAGATACAAACCCCGATTACTGGTTTGCGATTGCCGATGCCCGATACAAACTACAACAAATAGATCTTGCAGAAGAAGCCTATAAAAAGGTAGTCGCTTTGAACCCAACAGATATAGATGCGTGGCTCGATTATTCCTCCATTCTATTTGAACAAAGTAAAATTGAAGAAGCCATTGATGTAATATCCGATGCCATCACACAAAATCCAAATGCTGCAGAGCTGTACTATCGTGTGGTTGCTTATCTATTTGCCAATGGACAATACAATGAAGCGCTGAACTTTTTAGAGCTTGGTCTGGCGACGGATCCCGATAAGCATCATATTCTTTTTGATTACCTTCCACAGCTACAAGGGAATCAGATTATTACTGAAATTGTAAAAAAATATACAAAGCCGAAAGATTAACATGTAAGAGGCTCATATCCGGTCATTGCGTAGCAATGACCGGATATTAAAATTGAAAATATATTCCTGTTCCCACAACGTACTTTTCGCAATTCAAATGAAAAAATTAGGCTTAATAGGATACCCGTTAGGGCATTCTTTTTCAAAAAAATATTATCTAGAAAAATTTCATCAAGAGGGTATTACCGATGTGGATTATGATTTATATCCACTTGCTCAAATAGCCGATTTTACAACAATTGCTTCCAATAAAGACTTTTACGGTGTCAATGTGACCATTCCCTATAAGATAGAGGTTATGGATTATTTGGATGAGCTCTCGGAAGAAGCTCATGCAATACAAGCTGTAAACTGTATTCGAATCAGCCATACATCAGATGGTATAACACATCTTAAAGGCTACAATACAGATGCCTATGGTTTTGAGGCATCGCTAAAGCCGCTATTAAATCCCCAAGCGGATAAGAAGGCTTTGATTTTAGGTAATGGGGGCGCTGCAAAAGCTGTCATTTATGCCCTGAATCAACTTGGAATAACACATACTTTAGTAAGCAGAACCAAACAGGCAGGCCAGCTCATTTATGATGAACTTGATCGTGCTATCCTAGCTGACCATACTTTGATTATCAACTGTTCACCGGTTGGTACATTTCCCAATACAGCAGAATATCCGAAAATTCCTTACGAATTCTTAACTGAGAATCACCTCTGTTATGATCTCATATACAACCCAGAGGAAACAACGTTTCTTCGAAAAAGCAAAGAAAAAGGTGCCAGAATCAAAAACGGGTATGAAATGTTGGTTCTACAAGCAGAAAAAAACTGGGAAATCTGGAATAGTTGACCTTTCAATAGTAAGAAATCAATAAAAACTGTAATTTTACCACTATGCTTACGATCAAAACATTCACTTTCAATCCCTATCAGGAGAATACTTATCTACTTTATAACGAGTCAGGAAATGCCATTATCATTGACCCAGGGATGTATGGCGAGCAAGATCAGCAAGAACTACTAGCTTTCATCGCAAACAATAAACTCAAGCCGGCACTCCTATTAAATACACACTGTCATATTGACCATGTATTGGGGAATAGTTTTGTCCATGAAAAATTTGGCTTGCTTCCGCAGTTTCACGAAGGTGAGGTACCAATTTTAGTAGCGGTTCAGAATTATGCTCCTCAAATGGGCATCCGATATGACATTTCCCCAATTGGGGAAACATTTCTAAATGAGGATGATACCATTCATTTAGATGATGATGAGCTAACGGTCATTCTTGCGCCTGGACATTCCCCTGCACATATTTGCTTGTATTCAGCTGATCAAAAATTCTTGATCGGAGGAGATGTTCTATTTCGCAATAGCATTGGCCGTACTGATCTTCCTGGGGGAAATCACCAGCAGCTTTTGGATAGCATAAAAACAAAACTTTATACCTTGCCCGACGACACGATCGTCTACCCGGGGCATGGGCCATCGACTACGATTGGCTTCGAAAAGAATTCTAATCCATTTATCCGAGGATAAAAGTCATGAACCTGCCACTTCTATTTGCAAAAAGATATCTGTTTTCTAAGAAATCAGTTAATGCCATTAATATCATCTCTTCAATTAGTGTGATTGGCGTAATGGTAAGTAGTGCCGCTTTAATCATTTTGTTATCATCATTCAATGGAATGGAACAGCTGATACTATCCATGTACAGTAAGTTTGCTCCTGAGCTGAAGATTGAACCCAAGAAAGGCAAACTTTTTGATAGCAAACAGGCTATCTTCAGCGAATTACGAAAAGATTCTAATGTGGTTCATTATACGGAGGTTCTACAAGAGAAGGTATTGTTACAATATTCAAATAGACAATTTATTGCAAATATAAAAGGTGTCGAACCTCAATCGCTAAGTAAGAAGACCGGAGACAGTATCCTCGTAGATGGTCAATACAAACTTACTCATGACTCGACTAACCTCGCAATTCTAGGGGCAAGCGTACAGGCAAATCTGGCGATTCCTATGCAGAACTCTTCGGAACAAATTCAAGTGTATTCACCGAGAAAAGGGGTAAAAAATTCCTCCAATCCTGCTGAAGAGTTCAACATCCGATCCATAACTCCTGTAGGGGTAATGCGCTATCAACAAGATTTTGACAATTTGATAATTACACCGATTTCATTTACTAAAGAGGTTCTCGGAGAATATGACCGCGTTTCATCGATCGAATTTTACCTAAAAGATGGTATAGATGTCAACTTATTTGGGCAGACATTACAAAAGAAAATAGGACCAGATTATATTGTAAAGAATAGGGAAAAACAAAACCCCACCTTATATAAAAATGTACGCGTTGAACGCTGGGTCGTCTTCTTTATCCTGACCTTAATCAGTGTGATTGCAATCTTTAATATTGTAGGTTCCTTAACCATGCTTGTACTGGACAAACAAAAGGATATGACGATCCTGAAAGGTTTGGGTGGGGCTGATAATCTAATTCAACGTATCTTCTTTTATGAAGGTCTTATGATCGCTATTATCGGTTGTGTATTAGGTCTATTGATAGGCGGCATATTCAACTATATTCAGTCAGTCTATGGAATCATTCGTGTAGAAGATGGAGCGAATACCATTATAGACAGCTACCCTATGGTAAGTAAGTGGAGTGATTACATTTTAGTATTCATAACAGTCATTGGCATCTCTGGTCTAGTTTCCTATTTCTCCGCTAAATTAAGTGTGAGAGAACTCAATAAACTGAAATCGACTGATTAATAACTTGAACTTTTTCGGCTCTGACTTCCTTTTGTAATCTGTTGGATTAAACTGCCCCATGCAAAAGGATTTAACAATGGATTAGCATAACGTTGGTTGATGACTTTATTATTCATGGTATTAAAGCTCTGCGCATTATTAATTGAACGCATTTCATTTCCGTCACGTGGTATTACAGCTGCCATTGCAGACAAGGACTCATACGACAAGGATCTTCTTACTCTAACGATGTTATCTTCAGAAACGTCTAGATTCATAAATGCAATGTTAAACTCTTCTATACTTGCCCAAGGATAGGGCGTTACCATCGGAAGTTCCGTCACTAGATTTTGCATAATGATATTTGCGGTATATTTATCTCCAGAAACCTCAGGAATAGTGACAACTAAAGGATCAAAACCGACAGAGGTAAAACGAATTGTATCGCCTACATGTGCCACAAAAGAGAAATAGCCCTCGTTATTTGCAGCAAATGCTTCATTTCGGAAAGATAAATTAGTGACAGTCGCATAACCTACAGGAAGTCCAGACCCAACCGTTGTTACGATACCGGAATATTGAATAATTTTCCTTTCCTGCGCTTGTAATGCAGCGGAACAAAAAAGTATAAATACAGCAAATAATATAGAAACCAGCAACTTCATAGAACAAATTTAAACAAAAGTAGCCGAACTAGCCGTTAAATTGTGTTAATAGAAAAACTAATTAACAGAGGGTAAAGTTGCTTCTGGGGAATCTGGATCTGTTAAATTAATAGCCTCTACTGCTGTAATTTCAGGAACAGCTTTCTTAATTGCCTGCTCTAAACCAGCTTTAAAGGTCATAATGCTCATTGAACATGAAGCACATGCTCCCAATAATTTTAAACGCACGACATTATCCGCTGTAATCTCTTCAACACTCACATTTCCGCCATCAGTCTCCAAATATGGTCTCAAGGTATCTAATGCTTGCTCAACTTTTTCTTTTAAAGTCATACTTTTAATGCTATTCAATGATTGTAATATGTAAAGATAATCAAATATTTTAAAATGTGTATTTTTAGGCTTCGCTACCATTGGAAAAACAACAAGTATATGACAATATACCCTCTTCCGAGCTACAATCGAGTTAAAGAATGTTAATAAGAAATGTTGTTTTTGCGATCAAATAATTATTAAACTATATTGCGCAGTAAAATTTAATTGATTAGTATAACAAATTCACTTATCTTTGTAAAATGTTTTTAAATAGGCGTATAGCGGCTATCTGTGCCGGCATGATGTTTCTATTGGTATTTACTGGCTGTAAAAGTAAATTTGAGAAATTGCGAGCAAGCAATAACATCGCTCAAAAGTACGAAGAGGCCGTAAAACTTTATGAGAAAAAGAAATATACAAAGGCGTTAGTTTTGTTTGATGACTTGCGGACCAAATTCCGTGGACAAGCTGAAGCAGAAAATATTTACTATTATTTGGCATTTGCCAACTACCGTCTGAAAGATTATACATCTGCAGCATTTCACTTTAAAGATTTTGCGGATGTTTATCCAAATAGTGCAAGAGCAGAGGAATGTCGTTTTATGCATGCCTATTGTTATTATTTGGATTCTCCGAGATCGACGTTAGATCAAGCAAATACAAGAAAGGCAATTGATGCTTTACAGCTCTTTGTCAATCTCTATCCCGAATCGGAACGGTCCAAAGAAGCCGCAGATCTTATTCAGAAATTAAGAGATAAACTTGAGCTTAAAGCATTTGCTAATGCAAGACTGTATTATGACATGGGTCTTACGGATGATTATAGGGCAGCTGTCATCGCATTACAGAATGTATTAAAAGAATACCCTGATACAAAATACGCAGAAGAGATTGAGTTTTTAACCTTAAAAGCACAATACATCTATGCGTCAAAAAGTTTCTTCCTGAAACAAGAAAGCAGATTTGATGATGCCTTGGATTATTACCGTAGCTTCGCAAGTAATTTTCCGAATAGCAAACATATGAAAGAGGCAGAATCTCTTCGTGAAAATTCTGAAAAAGGGATTAAAACCGCCCTCTCTCAAGTAAAGGATTATAATAAGGCCGTTGCAGAGCAGGAAGTGTATATCAAAGAACAAAAGGCGAAAAAAGAAAAAGAAAATACCCAAAAAGATGAGTCAAAAAAATAACAATTCAGTTCCAAACTCTACAGTCACACGTGACTTGAGACAATTGGACAAAGGCACTGACAATCTCTATGAATCTATTGTAGTTATTTCTAAACGCGCGAACCAAATTGCAGTAGATATTAAAGAAGAATTGAATGGAAAACTTGCTGAATTTGCAAGCAACAACGATAACTTGGAAGAGGTATTCGAAAACCGCGAACAAATAGAGATTTCAAAACATTACGAGCGTATGCCAAAGCCTACCTTGGTTGCTATCGATGAATTTTTACACGATAAAGTGTACTACAGAAATCCTTCAAAAGAGCAGGACTAATCCTTGAACAATGGCTTTAGCTGGGAAAAATATTGTAATTGCTGTATGCGGCAGTATTGCCGCATACAAGATTGCATCCCTTATCCGCCTTTTGGTAAAAGCGGAAGCCAAAGTTAACGTAGTCATGTCAAAAGAAGCGACAGCATTTATTACCCCGCTTACGCTTTCCACACTTTCCAAAACCCCCGTTTTAATAGATTATTATCAGCCGAATACCGGGGAATGGAACAATCATGTCGAAATTGCTTTAAATGCAGATTATATTTTAGTCGCACCAGCAACGGCAAATACCTTGGCCAAAATGGCCAATGGGTTTTGCGATAACCTCTTAACAGCCGTGTATCTATCAGCAAAATGTCCAGTACTATTCGCTCCAGCAATGGATTTAGATATGTGGAAACACCCTTCAACACAGTCCAATATTAATAAGCTTAGTTCTTATGGCAATATCCTCATTCCCCCGGGAAAAGGGGAACTGGCAAGTGGTCTAGTTGGTGAGGGGCGTTTGGCGGAGCCGGAAGAAATAATGGATTTCTTAGTTAAATTTTCGGAGCGAGGACTGCCCTTAGCAGGAAAGAAAGCATTAGTATCAGCTGGCCCTACTTATGAAGCTATAGACCCAGTCCGCTTCATTGGCAATCATTCAAGTGGAAAAATGGGCTATGCCATCGCCAAAGAACTTGAAGAACTTGGCGCAGATGTCACGCTAGTATCGGGACCTACTGCCCTGAAATTACCCGAACGCGTCTATACGATTTCAGTTACCTCGGCAGCTGAGATGCTAAGCGCCTGCGAAGAATATTTTGAAGCAGCAGATATTGTTGTAATGAGCGCTGCTGTGGCAGACTACACTCCAGTTGAAGTCGCTACCCAAAAAATAAAAAAGAAAGAAAACGAATTCGCTATCGAGCTGACAAAAACCGCCGATATTCTAGCTACTTTAGGTGCCAAAAAGAAAGAAAACCAGCTACTCGTTGGGTTTGCATTGGAAACCAATAATGAACTCGAAAATGCAAAAGAAAAATTGGTTCGAAAAAACCTGGATTTTATTGTGCTCAATTCCATGCAAGATAAGGGTGCCGGCTTTGCTACGGATACCAATAAAGTCACTATAATCGATCGGTCTGGAAATACCCGTGAGTTTAGCCTAAAATCGAAAGAAGAAGTTGCTAAAGATATCTGTTCAATTATCGTGGGCCTATCCTAAGCAAATTTTATATATACTCCCCTTGGAGTACAATGTCTCCAGCTCTTATAAATTTGCAATCCTCAATTCCTTTGGATAATAGTTGTTTATTCGGTTGGTCAATACCTTCATCCAGCCCAAAGGTTTACCTTGAAAACTTGCTATGGCCCATCCTTGAATATTTTCGCCAATCGTATCCACAGCTATATTTTCCTTTCTAAGATAATTGCGGGCATCCTCAAGCGACAATTCCACCAATTGGAAGTCTTTGGTCAAATGAATGCTCAAAGCCAGCGCATGGCTTGGTATTAGCTCCTTTCTGTTAAGTTTCCCAACATTAGTTCCCGCATTCTTAAGATAAAGTACATTTTGGAGATATTTTAGATCATGTTCGTACATTTTTGGAAAAATATATACATCATCACGATGAAGAAAAGTATGAAAACTGGCACTATCCGAAATCCAATTATCTAGAATTCCTCTAGGTGCATCTGATTTTTCGGGTTTAATTCGCTTTCTATTGAACGTTCCCTGTTCGCCAATCTTCTTAAGGACAGCAATAAAAAAGCCCTCTCCACCTAATTTATGCGGGTAAAATCGATAACCGTGTGCACGATGCTTATTAGAACTTGTATGATCAATTCCCCAATGCTCTTCAATAGCTATTTCAATAGATTCGAAATCACCGCTATCCAGTAACCAATCGACAATATCTTCATTTTCTTCCGGAGAATAAGAACATGTTGAATAGAACAAATATCCGCCCTTATTTAAAGTCGCCAAGCTTTCAGCCAAAATTCGCTGTTGTCTTTCGCTACAAAGCTTAACATTAGCTTCGGACCATTCATCGATGGTATCGGTATCTTTTCTAAACATTCCAGATCCAGAACATGGGGCATCAACAACCATCAAATCGAAGTATCCTGGAAGGCGATTAAACGCTGCAGGATCATTATTTGTCGTTACTGTGTTAGCATTTCCCCATTTCATTAAGTTATCTTGCAGGACGGTAACCCTAGTTTTAATAATTTCATTTGCAACCAAGAGCGATTCCGGATGCAAACTACTGTTTAATAAAGTAGACTTTCCTCCTGGAGCGGCGCATAAGTCCAACGCCCGAACACTCCTTTCATTTAACTTCAAACTTCGAATAATATGATCTATGAACATGGAAGAAGCATCTTGTGGATAGTATGTTCCAGCATGAAATAAAGGATCTAACGTAAACACTGGACGATCCTGAAGATAATAAGCCACATGACACCAAGGAACTTGTTTTGCATTAGGAAACGGACAATCTTCTAATTTATTAGGGTTTAGGCGTATTGCTGTCGCCCGAATACCTTCTTCATGTATCTTAATAAATGCATCAGTATCAAATAATGGATTCACTCCTAACTTTTTCACTAAAGAATTTGGCAGAAAATTACTCATGTTGTCCTAATAGTTTGCGATAAAATTAAGATAAATAAAAATGAAGTCAAAATAAGTGGTAAATTACAAGAAAGAGTAACTTTGCACCATGAAAGAATTCAAGAAATATGCTATTATTCCTGCAACTCCAGAGGAGCTGTATCTTGCATTAACGACCGAAATTACCGCTCGTCTTTGGACAGGAGACCTAGTGTCCATAGACGCTACTATCAATGGAGAATTCTCCTTATGGGATGGTGCTATAACTGGCCGATTCTTGGAACTGGAACCTTCGACAAAAATTGTGCAAGAATGGTACTTCGGTGAAACAGACAACCCCTCGATTGTTACATTAAAGCTGCATGAACATAAAAAAGGGACATCCTTGGAAATTAGGCAGACAAATATACCGGATGAAGACTTTGAAAATATCTCGGATGGATGGGAAGACCCTTATATCTCCTCGTTGATCGACTTTTATACAGAAGAAGATTAAAGCAATGCAGCTATTCTTCCAGGGTATAGTGTAATAGCCAAGAACATCAGGTATTTGTATTCCATATAGACCGTTGGCAATACAGATACCTCCTTTACTGTGCCCGACTTTCCACTTTCCAATATATAATAATTGATATTTCACTATTATACAACATGTGAGTCGTTTCAATATCTCAAATAGAACGGATTATAATTTCTACATGCTCCTTTAATCCCAATCTTCATACATATAAAATATCCCACAATAGTTTCAAACACCAAACTCAAAGCTCCTGCCGATATATTCATCCTTTACAGGCAAAGGTGTAGCAATCTTACAACATAAAATCGGCAACAGCGAAAATTATGGTGTTAAAAAGTTTTCAATCCTATCTAATAGAAATACGAATGATATATCCAAAAACCGAGACTTTCTCACCTCCGTAAACCATTGGGGTAATAACTGAGACAAGACATGCTCCTAGTGATTACAAGTAGCTTGTGTAGTGACCGCCGAATATTTGATTTACAGATGCGTCACACTGCTGCGGAACAGCGCCGGTCGGGGGGTACGGCAGATATGCAATAGCTTGTACAGGGAAGTACAGGCAGGTATCTAAACGAAAGAAGCCCTTGACTATTTCCAGCAAGGGCTTCCGTGTAAAAAAAGGCACCGACCTACTCTCCCACCTGTT
>ERZ778028.1153-NODE-1153-length-32602-cov-8.857437_pt1 | contig 32602 bp, 36 predicted proteins | sample MGYA00375758_ERZ778028 | MGnify/ENA primary metagenome ERZ778028 (study PRJEB29350, sample SAMN05389828) | bioreactor metagenome | isolation source: Thiocyanate bioreactor | place: South Africa: University of Cape Town | collected 2014-03-17 ...
CCGTCTTTTCGGTCTGTACGGGTTCCCCAGCTTTTCCGGCCCCGAAACGGGGCGTCCAAGTCCCGAAACGGGAGGTTGATGATGCCTGGACCCACCAAGAAAGATCCGAGTCTGGTTGCTCGGCGCAATAAGACGACGACCAGGGCCGTTTTGTCTGCCGATCACGACATTGAAGCGCCCGAGCTCCCTGCGGAGATCGCGTGGCATTCGATGACGAAGCGTTGGTGGGCTGATATTTGGTCGTCGCCGATGGCCCCCGAATATGCGGAGTCTGACATCAACGGTTTGTTGCGTGTGGCGATGTTGTACAACGACTTCTGGTTGGCGGAGACAGCGAAAGAGCGGGCTGAGATTCAGGTTCGGCTCGAGAAGGCCGATGTCGACTACGGCACAAACCCGATGGCCCGCCGCCGGCTGGAATGGCAGATCGAGCAGTCGGAGGATTCGAAGGCGAAGGGTCAGAAGCGCCGCGGCGTCCCTAACCCCGCTCCGATGCCAGAACCCGACTCCGATCCGCGGCTCAAGCTAGTCCAGTAGTCCCGCCATGGCGGTTCTAATTGTTCCGCCGCTCGACCTGTCCTACCCGACATTGGGGCCGCAGGTCTGCCAGTTCATCGAAGAGCGGATGGTGTTCGGCCCCGGATCCCTATCGGGCCAGCCGGCGCGACTCGATGACGAGAAGCGCGGCATCATCTACCGCCTCTACGAGATCTATCCGCAAGGGCACCGGCTTGCGGGGCGGCGCAGGTTTCAGCGCGGAGCCATTGAGGTGCGTAAGGGGCTTGCGAAAACCGAGCTCGCCGCCTGGATCTCCGGTTGTGAGCTGCACCCCGAGGCTCCGGTCCGGTGCGACGGATTCGACGCCAGCGGCAATCCGGTCGGCAGGCCAGTGGAGTCGCCCGTCATTCCGATGATGGCGGTCACCGAAGAGCAGGTGGAAGAGCTCGCGTACGGCGTGCTCAAGTATGTGCTCGAAAACGGGCCTGATGCGGAACTGTTCGTGATCACTAAAGAGAAGATCATCAGAAAGGGCTGGAACGGAACCGAAGACGGCTTTGTCGTCGCGGTATCCAACGCCCCTGGATCACGAGACGGTGCGCGAACCACCTTTCAGCATTTCGATGAACCGCACCGCCTGTTCATGCAGCGGATGCGGGACGCGCACGAAACGATGCTGCAGAACATGCCGAAGCGGCCCCTCGAGGACCCGTGGACGCTGTACACCTCCACCGCGGGCCAGCCGGGGCAGAACAGCATTGAAGAAGATGTTCTGGCCGAAGCGGAAGCGATCGACAAGGGTGAGGTTGACGACCCGAGCCTATTCTTCTTCCGCCGATGGGCCGGCGACGAGCACCGCGACCTTTCCACGGTGGAGAACAGGATCGCAGCCGTTGCAGACGCCACCGGCCCCGTAGGGGAGTGGGGCGTCGGCCAGTTTGAGCGGATCGCAAAGGACTACGACCGCAAGGGCATCGACAAAGCCTATTGGGAACGGGTGTGGCTGAATCGGTGGCGTAAATCTGGCTACCAGGCGTTCGACATGCTCAAGGTCGAATCCCTGCGCTTCGAGGATGAAGACAAACCGTGGGGTCCGGTACCGGACGGTGCATTCGTCACTGCGGGATTTGACGGCGCGAGATTCCGTGACGCCACCGCACTCACCATCACGGATATCGAGACCGGACGGCAGATGCTCCTGGGCTGCTGGGAGCGCCCCGAAAACGCTGAGGACTGGGAAATCCCAGAGGACGAGGTCACCGACCTTGTAACGGACATGATGTCCCGGTATGAGGTGTGGCGCCTCTACTGCGACCCGCCGCACTGGACAGAAACCGTTGCTTCATGGGCGGCGCGGTTCCCCGATCAAGTTGTCGAGTGGTTCACGCAACGCAAAACGCCTATGGCTGCCGCGGTCAGGGCGTATGTCGAAGCTATCGACTCAGGGATCGTCACTTACGGAAAAAACGCCTGGCAAGACACGCTGATTAAGCATATGGGAAACGCCGGACGGCACGAGTTGAAGCTCCTTGACGACCAGGGAGCGCCGCTGTGGATCCTCCAGAAGCAAGACGGGCGCCTCGAGGACAAGTTCGACGCAGCAATGTCCGCGGTCCTGTCCTGGACGGCGTGCGTGGACGCTCGACGATCCGGGGCTAAGCCGCGACCGAAATCTTATGTGCCGCGGCGCATCTACTAAATGACAGAAGGGAGTCCCATGGCGTCTACACCAGAAGAATGGCTCCCCATCCTAACCAAGCGCATCGACGACAACATGCCGCGAGTCCGGCTCCTGGACCGGTATGTGTCCGGCGATGCACCGCTGCCGGAGCAGTCGAAGAACACGAAAGCATCCTGGAAAGCGTTCCAGAAGATGTCCCGCACCAACTGGGGCATGCTGATACGAGACTCTGTTTCTGATCGCATCGTTCCGAACGGAATCACTATTGACGGGTCCGCGGACTCAGAAATCGCTAAGCGGGCGCAGCGCATCTACCGCGATAACCGTATGGATGCCGTTGTGCGGCAGTGGCTCGACTACGGACTGACCTTCCGTGATTCATACCTTACTTGCTGGCAGGGAAATGACAGCCAGGCGATAATCACTGCAGATTCGCCCGAAACCATGTATGCCGCAGTAGATCCACTGCAGCCTTGGCGAGTACGTGCCGCGATCCGCTACTGGCGCGACATAGACGAAGAGAAAGACTTCGCGTTCGTTTGGGTGAACGGTGCGCGCCAGAAGTTCTCACGCCCCTGCTACGTGCAGAACATCAACTCCAAGCGCCTCATGACCAGAATCTCTGGAGGCTGGGAGCCTGAAACCGACCTGATCGAGACGGACGGCGCCCCACCCGTGGTTGTGTACACAAACCCGGGCGGTGCGGGGGTTTTCGAGACCCATATAGACATCATCAACCGTATCAACTCCGGTGTTCTGCAGCGCTTGTCGACGATGGCGATGCAGGCGTTCCGTCAGCGCGCCCTAAAGAAGGAGGGCGACGAGCCCCTACCGGCGGTCGATGAAAAAGGAAACGCCATCGACTATGCGGCCATCTTTGAACCGGCTCCTGGTGCGCTGTGGGATCTACCTCCGGGTGTTGACATTTGGGAATCGGCCACCACCGATGCGAGCCCCATGCTGGCCGCGTCGAAAGAAGACATTAGGCAGCTCTCAGCGGCCACGAAGACCCCACTGCCCATGCTGATGCCCGACAGCGCGAATCAGTCGGCAGAAGGCGCCATGAACACCGAGAAGGCTTTCATCTTCAAGTGTGAAGCCTGCCTTGCGGTAGTAAAACTCGGCCTGGAGGCCATCATCGTTAAGGCGCTGGAGACCGAAGGTGTCACGAAAATAGGCAACGTAGAGGTGTCATTCGAGGAACCGGCCCGCGTGACCCTATCTGAGAAGTACTCTGCCGCAGCACAAGCGGCAGCAGCAGGGGAGCCGTGGGGCTCAATTGCCCGAAACATCCTCAAGTACTCACCCGATCAGATTGCGCAAGTCGAAAAGGATCGGGCCAAGGAAGCGGCGATGGCGCCACAAGTCGCGCCACCTGCTCCACAAGACTTCCCCCAGTAGGGGGTTCGCCCGTACGGGCGCCACCAATGCGAAACGCAAAGGAATTTCACATGTCTGATGTGACCCCGAATGACATGCCGGGAGCCGTAACGGAGCCGGGCGAACCAGAAGGAACCGTAGACGCCATCAAGGCGCCGAAATCCGAAGCCAAGAACGATGGTTTGACCGCCGAGGAACGGCAAGAGCTGGACAGACTTCGCGCCACCCGAGTTGAGGAACGACGCTGGGAAAAACGCGCGAAGGAAAACTACGACGACGCCACCAAGTGGCGCGAGCTTATCGAGAAGAGCGGCGGAGACAAGAAAGAGTTCGACCCAAGGGCCGAAATCGACAAGATCCGATCCGAACTGACCACTGAACGCACCGAACGGTTGCGATCAGAGGTCGCCAGAACCACCGGAGTTGACCCCGAGGACATCAAGGGCGGCACCGAAGACGAGATGCGCGAGTCTGCCGAACGGTGGAAGACGCGTTTCAATGCTCGACTCGATGAAGCGATCAAGTCGAAGTCCGCACCGGCGGCAGCGCCGGCAGCCGAGGTTACTTCAGACAAGAAAGTCACCGGTCCCAAGCAGTTGACCCGTGACGACCTCAAAAACATGTCCCCCAAGGCGATTCGAGAAGCCCGCGAGAGCGGACAGCTCGACGAGCTGATGGGGAAGTAAGCATAGGAAGGAGCCAGTCAGATGGCTGTTACCCATTTCATCCCCGAAATCTGGTCGTCCTACATTCTTGAGCGCTACATGGCCAAGAATGTGTTCGCCTCCCTCGTTGACCGTAAGTACGAAGGTGAAGCCCGCAAGGGCAACACCATCCACATCCCCGGTGTGGTTGCTCCGGCGGTCAAGGACTACAAGGCGGCTAGCCGCACCACGTCGGCAGATGCCATCAGCGACACGGGTATTGACATCCTGATCGATCAGGAGAAGAACTTCGATTTCTATGTCGACGATATCGACAATGCGCAGTCGAACGAAAACCTGCTGCCGCTGTACACCGACGCCGCCGGCGACTCGCTGGCCACCGACGCCGACCAGTTCATCGCCAACCTGCTTGTGGCCAACGCCACCGGCATGCCGTGGTCATCCAACCCCACCACGGGGGATGGCGCGTTCAACGTCGTCAAGGATGCCCGCAAGCTGATGAACAAGGCCAATGTTCCCGACGACGATCTGCGTGTCGCGGTTGTGAACGCCGAGTTCGAGGCCCTGCTGGTCGGTGCTGATTCGAAGCTCACCAGCTTTGATTCGTCCGGCGACACCGCAGGTCTGCGCAACGCCACCGTCGGCAAGCTGCTCGGCTTCCGTGTGGTGACGTCGAACAACCTGCCCGAGTCCGACTCGCCACAGGCCGTGTTCTTCCACCAGCGTGCCGCAGCATTCGTGTCTCAGATCGACGAGGTCGAAGGCATGCGCGCACAGGACAAGTTCGCCGACCGGATCCGCGGCCTGCATGTGTACGGCGGCAAGGTCGTCAAGGCTCCCGGCGTCCTCGTCTTCAACCGGGCCGGCAGCTAGTGCTGGCATCTCCCGCTGACGTCGCCCACGCCCTAGGGCTGGAAGACGAGGACGAGCTCACCGCCTCCCAGCAGGCCCGTGTCGAGGGCCTGCTGGAGAGGGTGTCTCGGAGGTTTCAGCGGGAGGCCGGACGAACCTTAACCGCAGGGGCGGTGACCGTGCGCGCACTCACAGTGGAGGGCCGGGTACATCTACCGGACCCCCCATCTGGGGACACTGTTACGGTCACCGACCTCTGCGGGAACATGCTCGAGGGTGTCATCGAGGGCGACTACGTAGATGTCACCCGCAACGGGTGCCCCGTCGCCACAGGCGAAATCCTTGTCGTCGAATACACCCGAGATGAGCCGCCCCAGGCCGCTATAGATGCGGTAGCGGCGATCGTCGCGCGCCACCTCACAGTGGAACCCGGTTCACCCGAATCGAAGTCCACCGACCTCACCGCGGGCGTGGACTTTCGACAGCGTCTTGCCGACTGGGTGTCCGATACGTCCCTGTTCACCGACGAGGAACTAGCGGAGGCGAGAAGCTACCGCTACCCCGTCCCTAACGTGATCATCCACCGCCTGTGACCTTCGAATCACTGGCCAGAATCCCGGTCACGTACACCCCCTGCACGGGTGTCACTCAGGATGCCCTGGGGAACGATGTTCCCTCATTCGGGTCGACAGTGGACCTGAAGGCGTACTCGTATGCCCCGCACCGTAATGAAGACACGGACGGGCACACCTCGCGCGATATCGCAGAAGTCGATCTAGCCATGCCGCCCATGACCGTTGATCTGATGTCCCGATTCGGGATCAACGGGAAAACCTACGAGGTGGTGGGTGAACGCGACGAAACAGGCGGATTCCACGGCTGGAAGCCAGGAATCATCGTCGAGCTCAAAAGGGTGACCGGATAGTGGCCCAACAGTGGCGGTTGAATCGGAAAGCTCGCGAAGAGATCGTGAAGCAGGTCATCGAAACCGATGGAGTGCAGCGCATGGACCGCGTCGCGAAGGCATGCGACGCGGAAGCTGGGATCACCGGAACTGAAGCCATAGAAAGTGGTTTCATGGTGTCAATTGAGGGCGAAGATTCACTGAAAAAGCGTGACTACCGCGTGACTGTCATTGCCGCCAATGCTCAGGCCATACGGCATGACCGAAAGCATGACACGTTGCTTCGAAATTTCCATCTAGCCGGTGGTGACTAATGTTCGCCTACCACGCACAGGTAGTCAGGGACTGGCTGGACGAAAACATGGCTGTCCGAGTTTCCACTGACGTCCCTAAAACGCGTCCAGTGCAGCTGATCACCATCGATTCGACTCCGGTCCCAAGCGGATATTCGGGCACTAAAGCCCGAGTTCTGACGCGTCGCCGGCTACTCATCTACTCGTGGGGCGCCGACGAACTCGACGCCTACAACCTGATCGAGCAGGCGCGTGAATGGATCCTCAAACTCCCCGGCAAGGGCCGCGGAGTGCACGCCGTAGAAATCCCGGGGGAGCCCTCCCGTCGGGATGACATCGAAAGCGGCGCAAGGCGGTTCGTGATGACCGTCGATGTGGTAATGCGTTCAAATCCCTGAATTTACAACTAAATACACCCTTTCAAAGGCTCGGCTGCACCGATTCCCCTGAAAGGGGCACATCATGGCTGAAGAAGTCGGCAACGTATACGCCGCAGAGCCGTCTGCCGCTGGGGCCGCGTTTGTCGCCCCGCTCGGAACTACCCTCCCAACCAGTGTCGACGGAGTACTCGATGGCGCTTTCGTCGGTCTCGGATACGTCGGCGAGGACGGCATCACCGAGACCTCGGAGCGGTCCACCGATGAGAAGAAAGACATGGGTGGCCGTGTCGTCAAGGTCTTGCAGACTGAGTACAACCACTCATTCAAGTTCGTCCTCCTGGAATCGCTGAATGCCGATGTCCTGAAGGCGATCTACGGAGCTTCGAACGTCACCGTGACCCCAGCCAACGGGTCTCACGGCACTCAGGTGAAGGTCCGCAAGACCAGCAAGAAGCTCCCCCACCAGACGTGGGTATTCGACACCATCGACTCGGAGCTGTCCGCCAAGTACCGCAACTGCGTGGCCGACGGTCAGGTCATCTCCGTCGGTGATGTGACCTTGGCTAGCAAGGACACCATCGAATACGAGGTGGAACTGAAGGTCTTCGAATCGTCCACCGGCGAGTACGTCACTACGTACACCGACGACGGACGGATCGCGGGCTCCTAATAGACGCGGCGGGGCCGAATTCCCTGCAGCCGAGCGCGGCCCCGCCGCTCTCCAAGCGCCACGGCTGCACACAAACCCATTGAAAGGGCGCTCATGGCTGCAAAAAACGCGACACCCTACGTTCACACCGTGGAAATCGAAGGCGTCGAAAAGAAGATCAACCTCAAACCCTTCGGATCTGTTCCGTCGGGTGTCATTCGACGTAACCGCAAGAACCCGGAACAGGGGATGTGGGAAGTCATCGAGTGGGGCGTCCTCTCGGAAGCCGATCTCGCGGTTTTCGACGAACTGCCCCTAACCGAGGTGGAAGACCTCTTCACCGCCTGGCAGGAGGCCGGCCAGGTCACCGTGGGGGAATAGTCGCGCTTCTCGACCTCATCGAGAAGCATGGCACCGCTCTGGAATACGACCTCATCAAAGATGGTCTACGCCTACGGGATTGCCCGTCTGACGAATTCAACTGGCGCGATTTGTGGGTGTATGTCAACCACCCTGAAGAGACGAGTGCGCTATGGAAGTCCAGGAACCCGAAGTATGCGGGCTGGACGATGACTACCCGCCTTCTGGCCATTATCGCTAACGCACTGCGCTGGCTGGTTTGGGCGAAAACCAAGGACGGACAACGCAACCGGAACCGTCCTGTGCCAATCGGCCCGGATATGGGCAATCAGCAGTCACGCCCTGGCCTGAAAGTCAAAGCCGCGCCCCTCTCGAAGGTCAAAGAGCTACTTGGCCTTTCGGGCGAAGAGCGGCGCGATAAGAAACTGCGAAACCTGTTCGGAAACTAGGAGGTGGCACATGGCTGTTGAACTCGCATCGGGATATGTGTCCCTCTCCGTCAGGGTCGGTGGGGGAGTCAATAAGAGCCTGGGAAGCCTGTTTGACAATGCACAGAAGCAGGCAATCACTGCCGGGAAGAAGACTGGCTCGGCCTACGCCAAAGCCCTTGCTGACGAAGCGAAAACGGCTGCAGATCAGGTCAAGAAGATCTCCGAAACGGTCGCCAAGTCCCGCGACAAGGAAGCTGACGCCGCGGGCAAGCTCAAGGTGGCACTTGAGAAGCTGAATGAGGCCCGCGAAGCGGGAACCAAGGGTTCAAAGCTCACCGCCTTATCGGAAGCCCACGCTTCTGCTCTCCGTAAGCAGCAGTCCGCAGCGAGCGACCTCGCGAAAGAGCTCGACGGGCTCTCGCGCGCCCAGAAGCGCTCCGAGACGGCCCAACTTTCGATCAACAAGGCGCCAAAGCCTATACGTAGCCGAGTAACTCAACTACTTTCCGGCTCTTCAGATGCCGCGGGGCGGGAAGGCGGCTTAGCGGGGCGTAGGTTCGGCGACTCGTTCTCCAACTCCTTGCGTACCACGGGAATCGTCGCAGCCGGCACTGCGGTGGGCAATTTAGCCGCCAACGCGATTACGAAAGCTGCAAGCCTTGCCACCAGCGGTGTTTCGGCGATCGTCACCAAGGGTCTGGACTTCGAGAAGACCATGAACACCCTTTCTGGTGTCACCGGGGCTTCCACGGATGTCATGCAGAGGTTCCGGGATACCGCCAAGGCCCTCGGTAACGACATGACCCTGTCGAACACCTCCGCAGCTGATGCTGCACAGGCCATGACAGAGCTGGCAAAAGCGGGCTTCTCGGTGGATGAGTCGATCACCGCCGCCAAGGGCACCCTGCAGCTGGCCGCTGCCGCCCAAGTTACCGCGGGACAGGCTGCGGAAATCCAAGCGAACGCGCTTCAGGCATTTGGACTCAAGGCCGATTACGCAGCTAAGGCTGCAGACGTGCTGTCGAACGCCGCAAATGCATCCTCGGCAGAGATAACCGACGTTGCTTTCGCCCTTCAGGCTGGCGGTTCTGTCGCACGCCAAACGGGAGTGTCCTTGGAGGACACTGCGGCGAGCATCGCACTGCTTGCCAATAACGGAATTAAGGGCAGCGATGCCGGAACTCTGCTGAAATCAGCGCTTTTGAAGCTATCGGCGCCTAGTGACCAAGCCGCAGGAGCGCTGCAAGAGCTGGGCGTGAGCGCCTTCGACGCGCAAGGCAATTTCATCGGCATGGAAGCCCTATTCGGGCAGCTGCAGGCCGCATCCAAGCGTATGACGCCCGAAATGTACGCGATGAACACCTCTATCGCGTTCGGATCGGATGCCGCACGCCTGGCTGGTGTGGCCGCAAAGGATGGCGCTGCCGGCTTTGACAAAATGCGCGACGCCATGAACCAGGAGGGTTCAGCGGCCAAGCTTGCTGCCGCCCAGAACCAAGGTCTTCCGGGCGTCATCGAACGACTGAAGAACGCGGCGGAAACGCTGGCAATCACCCTGTTTGAGAAGATTCAAGGCCCTCTGTCGAGCATCGGGGACGGACTGACCGGGTTTACCAACAAGATGCAGGACGCATTCGAGAACCCCGCGGTGAGCCAAGCTGCGGTCAATATCGGGGCCGCTCTGTCGAGCATCGGGACAGCCTTCGGGAATGTCCTGTCCGCAGTGGGGCCTTCACTTGTGAGTGGGCTATCCGATGCGGTCAACCTCATCGTCCGGTTCAAGGATTTCCTCATCCCACTGGTGGCTGGATTGGCAGCTTACAAGACGGTAATGCTGGCCATCACGATCGCAACCAAGGCGTGGGCTGCTGTTCAAGCGCTGTTGAATATTGCACTCACTGCCAACCCTATCGGCTTGATTATCGCTGCCATCGCAGGTTTGGTGGCAGGAATTATCCTGCTATACAACAGGAATGAGACGTTCCGCAAGATAGTTCAGGTCACCTGGGCTGCCATCAAAAACGTTATCGGCGCGGTGTGGGGATGGTTATCGACCACAGTATTCCCTGGATTGAAGGCCGCATTCACGGTCATAGGGGCTGCGGCAACGTGGTTGTGGAACAACGCAATCACCCCGGCCTGGAATGGCATCAAAGAAGTTATCGGCCTCGCCTGGGAAGTCGCTTCCGATCTGTTCGACAACTGGAAGCGCGCAATGAATCTGCTTGGCCAGGGCGCTCTATGGCTGTGGAACAACGCGATTTCGCCCGCCTGGGAGGGAATTAAGACCGCGATCAGCGCGGCGTGGAACTTCGTATCACCCATCTTGGACAAATTCTCTTCGGGATGGGACGCCCTTAAGTCTGGCATAACGGGTGCCTCAAGTGCGATCAAAGATGCCGTCACATCAGCCTTTTCTGGACTGGCTGCTGTCATAAAAGCTCCCCTTAAGGTTCTGGGGACATTCCTGGCGGCGATCCCGTCTGAGGTGTTCGGGTTCCAGATCCCCGGCGCCGACAAGTTGAATTCGTGGGGCAAGACCCTGCAGGGCTTCGCGTCCGGCGGTATCGTTCGCGGCCCCGGCTCTGGCACCTCAGATTCAATCCTGGCGTGGTTGTCTAATGGCGAAGGCGTCGTTACCGCCAAGGGCATGCAGAACGGTGGCGCTGGCATAGTCGCGGCCCTTAACTCGGGCTGGGTACCATCCGCCGCTTATCTGCAAGACATGATGCGCGCCCCTGGATATGCACAGGGCCTCAACCCTGGGGCTGACTATCTGCGATCGATAGTCATGAAGATGTGGCCGCAGATCAGGGATATCGGCGGCCGGCGCTCTGAAGATGGATTCGGGGAGCACTCCTCCGGCAACGCCATTGACATCATGATCCCCGGATGGGATACCCCCCAGGGCAAGGCTCTCGGCGATGCCGTAGCGGCATTCATCGCCAAGAACGCCTCAGCGCTGGGACTTGACGGATTCATTTGGCGGCAGCAGAGCTACGGCTACGGCGGTTCGCTGACCTCCGGTAAGCAGATGCCGGACCGCGGTAGTAGCACACAGAACCACATGGACCACGTTCACGTGATGCTCGGCAAGGGCCGAGGCTCGGGTGCTGCAGCGGTCGGACTCCCAACGAGCAGCATTTCATTGCCCTCAGGTGGTGGTTCCGTGTCTGCCCTGGGGTTCGGGGGCACATCGGGCTCATCGGGCGCCTCATCGAAGCAGGCTAGGGAAGCCGACGACCGGATCAATGACCTATCCAACCGCCTTGATGTAACCGAACAAGAGCTGGCCGACCTCGAGTCCAACCCGAAGGTTAAAGAGACCACCAAGCAGCGCAAGCGTGACATGGTCGACAAGCTCAAGCGGGATCTACAGCAGGCCAAGGATGATCGGGCATCGCTAGACCTGGGTGGTTCCAGTGGTGGTTTCGGCGGTGGAAACAATCCGTACGCCAAGATTGCCGAGGGCCTCTCGGAGATCATGCCGGATGCCGGTGGACTAGCCGACATCGGCGTCGGGGGACTCAAGGAATCCCTTCTTCCACCAGGGTTCTCGGACCCCACTCAGTGGGGCTTCATGCAGGCAGGTTCCACGCTGCTGAAGTTCTTTGGGGGACTGCGCAACGTCTCCGATGGGAAACCCCTACTCGGTGAGGGTGGGGCGCTCATGGCTAACATCACTGGCGCTGCGATGTCCGGTTCGGGTGGCGGGATTGTCGATGCGATAAAGACAATCATCCCGGCCCCTTTCGGGAGCATGGACGCCGCTCAACTCCAAGGGGCACCAGGCGATATCAATCCCGTTATCGCGGGTGCTCAGATCCCCGGCACCGGCTTCGGTGATATGGGTTCCGCATTCTCGGAGGGCAACGCAGGCCCGGCCCAGGGCGGTAATGGTGCGCAGGTTGACCAGTCGATCAACTTCAACGCCCCTGTTGGAACCGGCGTGGATCAGGCGATGCAGAAGTCGCAGTCCGCACAAAACCAGCAGTGGCGCCAGAACTTTGGCACCCGAACCGGACCAGTGGGGTAGTAGATGGCCCTGTCTAACCCATGGATTCACGGCCCGGAAACCGGCGAAGACTTCACACAGCTCCCGCCGCACCTTCAAGGCGTTGAGACAAAGATCGTCTACATCGGCGTCGTGCATCCGATCCACAAGAAGCGATTCACCTGGAACCTCTTGGGATCCCACAAAGGCCGCGAAGGAATCGTGATGGCGCCCGTCGCCACGGGCCTATTTCACACGCCTTTTGAGACCCTCATGTCCGAGGGGCCATACCAGATTGGTGCCGAGCCGGAGCGCACCGACTGGAAGAAGCGCATGATCTCCATCGGTGTGCATGTGAACCCCGATATCGCGCCATGGATTAGCGGTAGCAAGGGAAAGCTCATCGACACCCCCTTCCGGTATCGGATGATCGAGGAACGTTGGTGGGGATCATGGTCGGCCACGGAAGACGGATACCTGGGGGTGTTTACCCGCACCCACGGTTGGCGGTGGCTTCGAGTCAGGCTCGCTGAGGAGCCTAAAGACCCCTGGGAGCTCGACCCCGTGGCGTTCGGTAACAACTTCATGACCTGGAGCATGAATATCGTTGCCACACAGCCGTACTTTGCCAAGCGCACAGAGTTCAAGACGTGGCAGAACGATATCGACACCTCCACGCTGTGGGACAAAATCGAAGACCTACTTAACGAATTCATCCCAGGATTGGATGTGGGTGAAGGTGCCATACGGGTGCCGAACCGCGGCGACATCGCGGTCTACCCAAAGTTCCTTGTCTCATCGCCAGGTAAGTGCTGGATTCAAGAGGGCGACCGCTGGGTAGAACTGCCACTACTGAGCCCTCAAGACGGCTACGTGATGGTGGATACGGATCCAAACGCGCAAACACTCACGGCAACAACAGATCCAGTCGACCCGCTGTTTATGCGGATACTGCGGAACTCTCAACTCCTGGACGTCCTTCTCCACGACCTTCTTTCCATCACTCTGCCGGTGTGGAGGCGCATGGAGGACCGATTCACCGAAGCATCGAAGATCCCGCCCCGCACGCTCGCGGCGGTCAAGGTGCGTCACTCCAACGCTGATGGGCGGGTCACCATGTTTGTTCCCCAACGCTATTCGAAGGGCTTCGCGTAGCAGTGTCGGGTGACTGGTCGGTCGATCTGACCGACTTCACAAGCCTGCAAGGCATTCTGGACCGGCTGCTTCGCGAGACGCAGACCACCCCAGACCTTGGCGACCCAATGGTGGCATACCGCTACCTCAACGCGCGCCGAAAGGCAATGAGGGACGCCTATAAACAGCGCCCACTCATGCGGATCTGGGACAAGCACCACCGGTTCATCGCAGACCTCGCGGGCGAAAAATCGGTCGTGGTTGAGGAAGTCATGGCAGATTCCGGTACCGCAACTGTCGTCATTAAACACTCAAACTGGCTTTCCAACTTCCTGCTCTACGACCGACGCGCAGAAGAAGAAATCCAGTTCACACTAGATCCCAACCCCACCAACCGATCCTGGCAGAACCGGTGGGGCGGAAAGATCGTGAACGTCAACGCGGTGCGTGACAAGGACGGCTTACACACCGTCGAGCTCGAGATGATGCACAACCGGGAACACGCCAAGCACATTCTCGGCGGCGCCAATCCTCTGCTACCGCCAGAGATTCAGTTTCCGAAGATGTTCTTCCTCCCATGGAACATGCGTACCGCCGGTTCAATCATCATGTTCCTAAACCTTGCTCGGCAGTTCTTTCCGCTACTAAGTATCCCAACAAACATCTTCAACCCCGGAGCATGGCTAGGGGTACGGGACATCATCGGGGGCTTAAACCCGCTGGCATGGCCAATCCAGGTCCAATTCGTCAACCCCCTGTTTGATCAGTCCCGTACAACGATCCTGTCTTCACGGTGGCAAGACCTGCACACTGTTCTTGCCGCCCCGTTGCAGGACGCCGGCTGCATGCTTCGCGCATATACCTGGCTCACCGAAGATGACACCTCGCCCCACCCTGAATTGGGGGCGCTCGGAGACGCGCTTGCTCGCCCCACCCGCAACTGTGTGGTGTTCGCATTCGAAGACAAGTCCGGCGTTACAGGCCCTACAGGAACATTGATTGACGGCCCCCTCCGCCTGATCGCAGAGACCGCGGACGACCTGATCACTAACGCCATCGTTCCGCCCGATATGTACGACGAAGACGGCGACGGCAAAACTGATCCATTGATCAGGAAATGGCTAGGATTCGCCCCCGCGAAGCCCAAAGTCATTTTCCGCGAGGGCGAATACACCGGGATAATCGACGCCAAGCGGTCCATGAAGGGATCCACTGCAAAGACCGTGATGACAGGTTCACGGTCACCTGCATGGCTGAACCAACTCCAAACCTTCGGCATCAAGTACGGCCTCTCGCAGCTATCTGCCGTCATCTCTTACGGTTTGGGTGCTTACCAGCAGCCGGGAACACCTGGCCTGGAAGAGCTGTACCAAGGGCAGTTGGATAACACACTGTTTGCGTGGCAACGGTTCACTGATCCGCGCCGCGTCCTTCTCATGGGCGACCTGGGTTATCTAGAGCACTTCGAACAAGGCCAGGGAACCGCCTACACGTCAGCGGGAATCCTAGATCTACGTAACGGGCATTGGAAGACAAGGGCTTTCGTCAGCTTCAAAACCAGCATCCGAAATGGTATGCCCTGGATAGCGGATGAGCATTTCACCCTCGGCGACCGAGTGGCCTTCCAGCTTGGAAGCGTCCTGCATGTCGACCAGGTCTCGGCGATTCGCCGCTCCTACGACGCGAACTCGCCCCTCCTGGTTGAACTCTCACTCGGCCAGGACTTGGACGAAGAAGACCCAGTAGCCAAGTCAATGCGCACCCTCGCGGGCTTCTGGAACCTCGCCGGAACCTTCTTCGGTTCCGACTCAATGTTCTGAGCAAAGGAACGAAATTGGCTGCAGATAGGCAAGTTCCGCGTGCGCTCCAAGCGTTCGCCGACAAGCAGAAGGTTCGTGATGCACATAAGGCGGAGATGGAGTCCGCGTATCAAGACTTCCTTGCCGACTGCCACTATCCGCAGGACAAAGAGGGAAACCGCATGGATTCCTCGCATTTCGTCTGGCTGGTGGCCTACCACATGATCCGGCGGGGGTGGCGGCGTTCCGCCGCACCCGTCATCAAGTCTCGCCCCGTAGAGGCTCCTGGGGTGGTTGAGGGCGCCATCGAATGGGTTCCGATCGACGCCCCCGACGACCCCCTAGAGGGCGTCGAGAACATGACTTTCGCGCAGATCAACGCCCTCCCTGAGTGGCTGAAACGCAAAGCGATCCAACGGCTCAAAGGAAACCAAGACGCAGACGACGACCTGCCTGAGATGGCCGAACCAGCTTGGCGGGTGACTCCGAACATCGCCATCAAAGATGAGCGCCCCATCGGGGATGACTTCGTGAAGGGAATCGAGAATGGCTGAACCGGGCGATACCCCATACCTTGGGTCGATCCTTGCGCGCCTCCACTTCTGGGGCGTCGTATCCGACATGGATGTACCCGGCGGTGTCACGGGAACTTTCGAGCTCGCCGACCAAGATGGCGCGGTCACCATGGATGCCCTCGTAGGGCCCGCCGGCCCCGCTGGCGAGAACGCTCCCATCGTCAAGATGCAGTACCAGTCCAGCATCGACGACCCCGCCGACCTTCCCCAGAACCTCACCGACGATCCCATTGACATCGGAAAAGCATGGTGGGTGGGAAACATTGTTTACCTCTGGGACGGTGAGCATTACGTCCAGAAGCAGATGGGCACCCAGGGGCCTCCGGGGCCGCTACCCAACATCACACCCACGATCCAACTGTTAGACCCCGATGATCCGGGCCTGACATCGGAAATCATCATCTCGGGCACCTCCGCGAACCCGACATGGCTACTGAAGCTCAAGGCCCCCCGCGGCCCGCAGGGTGATAACGCGACCATTCGCGATGCCACTGACTATGACGACTCGGTCGCACCCGCCGCGGGTCAGGTAATCGCCTGGAATGGCGTGGACTACGCGCCGGCAGATTTCAACCCTTTGGCCACACGGTTCTACACCGTTCCCGAGTCCGCATTCACCAACTTCACCGGCCTGGCCACCCGTCAAACTATCGGAACATTCATCATCCCGCCGATGCCGTTCGATTTCGTCCCGGTCGTGCAAGGGCACTTCAAGGCCAATGGAATTGAGCTGGACGCAGATCCATTCATTATCGGATCAGAGGTACGTATCGGGAATGCAACAAGCGGGCAGCTGGTCGCCAAGGGCGCCGGCAATGTCTCGTCCTGGTCCGCACTGTTCCCGCACGCATCTTCCACAGGATCACCCAACACCGCAATAACCCCCGACAACGGGGTGGGGATGATTCCCGCGTACAGCACTGGCACTGAATCCACCCTCTACGTCAACCTCGTCAACGAAGGCATGGCGGGCTTCTACTCCTTCAATAAAGCGGGCGCACAGCTGTCCATCCTCATCGTCCCAGTCTCCCCGTTGAAGCCTGAGGACGGCTCCTAGTGCCAAGGTCTTTCGACCGCCTGCCACTGCCGTTCAATGACCCCAATCAGGGGCTTGAGTTCCACATCGGCACCGCATTCCAGCAGGGGCTGGATATGTGGAAGGCGATCATCGACGGGATTATCGAGTACGCCGAAAGCCTCATCAAGGAGCTCATTCAGAAGCTCCTAGGCCTGGATGTCGACCCGGAACAGGCGCTCGAGGATCTGTGGAACCTGCTCACCGGCTGGGTAGATGACATCCCAATCCTCGGCGACATCATCCAGATCGTCAAGGACTTCCTGAACGGGAATCTGTTCGGGCACGACGGGTTCATCCTGTCGAACCTCATCCCACTGTTGTCGTTCAGCTGGATCACCGCAGAGCAGTCGAACCTGTTGATTGCCGGTAACTTCCAAGACGGCACGACTATCGCGGACAACCCGTACTGGTCCTGGGAATCCGGGGTAACGCACAGCGCCGACAGTTCCGGCAGCGTCAAGGTCACCGCGAACGGCACCAGCAAGGCGCTGCGGTCGAACGAGATCATCGTGAGCCCGACGCAAACCATGTCGCTGGAGATGTGGCTGAAGTGGTCCGGCTACTCGGGATCTAACACGCCAATCAAGTTGCAGCTGGTGGAGTTTGAGGGACGCGGCGCAAGTGCTGTGCAAGTAGGTATCAAAGACGTTGCCACTTTCAACCCGTTAACCAGCACGGGGGATTGGCGTCAACTAACCGGCAACTACACCGTTCCTGATGGTGTGCAGTCGGTGCGCGTGCGCATCTTGGTTACCAAAGACGCGGACGCTGGAACCTTCAATTTCGATGACGGTATCGGTAAGAAGACCAACAAGATTCAGCAGAGCTGGATTGACGGTCTGTCAAACACTTTCCAGGAAGTGCTGTCCCGGTGGCAATTGATCATCGACACCGTCGTCAATGGGATCACAGGCTCCAACAACGCTTTGCATTCCCTGGAAGATCTGTTCGAGGCTGTCACTCATATCCCGTTGTTTAAGATCCTGGGATTCGGTGGCCCGGGGGATGCGAACACTACGTTCGAGGAGTTCCTGTCGCACCTTCTCGGGGGTATGTCGGGGTCAACGGACCCGAACTCGAATGGTGGGTTCGCCGACCTTTTCAATGTCGCCAAGCTTCTGCAGACGGCGGCGGCGATGGGGGAGAGCGCTTTCCAGATTCTCTCTATCCGCAACAACACCCCAGTGAACACGGGTCTGTTGCCGTCGGGCCGGTCGAATTACGGCCTGACAAGCGTCAACACCACTCTCTCGGCCACACAGAGCGCGTCGTTGATTGCGACAATGCGGGTAGAGCAAGACATCGCTTTGGGGGTGGTGTCGTGGTTGGGTTGCGGCACCTCCGGGATCACGGCGTTCTACGTCAACATCTGGAAACTCGACGGGGCTTCTGGTGATTGGGCGCTAGTTCACCACTCACCGAGCGTTCTGTCCGAACTGACCGCCGGTTCCACTCCAAACTGGACGTTCTACCAACTCGACACCCCGGTAGATCAGAAGGCGGGCGAGACCTATGCCTACGAGCTCGTGCCCGTGGGCGGAACACACAGCGTCCGTGGCATCTCGACTACAGACGACATCCCCGATCACCCGTTCGCGCAAGTCGTTGGTTTGGCCGCGACGCGGGACAACACCTCGTCCCCGAACTCACCCCCGTCCACCATCGCCAAGGCCAGTGTGGTTCGGTCCGGGAACATCCCGTGGATCGAAACAGCCATCGACACCGGAAACGGCGTGGGCTACTACGACCCAATCGGCGACTACGTAACCGAGTCCGGCACCGTCCCCATCCCATCATGGTGCAACTTCGTCGATGTCGTCGCTGTCGGCGGCGCAGGTGGTGGCCAGATGGGGTTGACGCTCGGATTCCACGGCGAGTCCGGCTCTCCCGGCCTGTACAAGTCGGCCACCTGGCAGCGGGGCATCCACTTCGGCGACGACGCCGTCATGACCTTCACCAAGGGTGTCGGCGGACCGGGTGGACGTATAGGCCACGATGACGGCGAAAACGGTACAGCCAGCAGCTGGTCAATCCCCGACTACAGCATCACCGGCGAACCCGGAGTTGGTGGCACAGAGCTGCAGCTCGGATCCAACCCGATCGGTCGCGGCCCTGGAACCATCGAATACAAGGGCGAGAAGTACGTCGGCGGCGGCGACCAGAAAGTCCCCGGAGCCGATGGCGCGTCCCCTGCTGGTGGCGGTAACGGCGGCAATGGTCTGACGTTCCAGTTCGGCGGCAAGGGCGCTGACGGTAGGGGCTGGTATCGGTTCCGGCAGAACCCCCTTGAGGGTGAGTCGATTATCGGCGGCCCCGGCCAAGTCTTGATCCCCAGTATCGAATCCACCGCTTCGCTGGGAACCCCCACCGTCACGGGTGGTTTATCGCTTCTGTCGCTGGAGGATCAGGCCGCTATCGACGCGATCGTGGCCGCGAACCTGACAGCACCCGGCGCCACATTGATGATCCAATCCCCGGACGGCTACTACGAGAAGGCGTACGGCAAGGTCTCCACCGCTGCGGGCGCGCGGAATGTGAATCTGGACGACCACTTCCGTATCGGCTCCGCGACAAAGTCATTCACGGCAACCATGATCCTGCAAGCCGTAGACCGCGGTCTGCTGTCGCTGGATGATCCGCTGGAGAAGTTCTTCCCCGGTGTGCCTGGTGGCGACAAAATGACTGTTCGGCACATGATTTCGCTGCGCTCCGGACTGTTCAACGAGCAGGGCGACCTGGGCATGATGGTCCGCTACTTCCTTATGCCGACGTCGGATTGGACGGACGCGGAGACGCTGGCGATCATGAAGCAGCACCAGCCGGCGTTTGAGGCTGGTCAGGGCTGGGCGTACGTCAACGCCAACTTCATCATCCTGGGAATGATCGTTGAGCTAGTCAATGGTCGCCCCACGCGGGACGTTCTGCAAACGGACATTCTGGACCCGCTGGGGTTGACGCAAACGAGTTACCCGACGACCGCGAAAATGCCCGAGCCGTATGCAAACGGCCACGCATACACAACCGGCCTGTTCGGTGGCTGGGCGTGGCAGGAAGCCACGGAGACCGGACCGGGCTATGCCAGCTGGGCCGGTTCCATGATCTCCACCGCACACGATCTGCTGTTGTGGGCCAAGGAATTACGCGACGGCACACTGTTGAGCCCGGAAATGCACGCCATGCGCACAGAGTGCTACTGGCCCATTCCGTGGGGCAACGACGACCAGCTGACCTACTTCGGCTACGGGCACGGCATGTTCGAGCTCGGGCAGTGGCGTGGACATGGTGGTTCGTGGCGGGGCTATGAAGTGTCCTGCTACTACCTGCCGAACGGCACGTTGTTCGCGATGTGCGAGAACGCCCAAACCCCGACCGTTGAGGTTGAGGTGTCGATGATGTTAAAAATCGGCAAGTACCTGTACCCGGATTCGCTGACTGTTCCCGACTACCAAGTGAATCGGGTGTTCGGTATCCAGTCGAAGGCGTCGGTGGGTAAGCCGATTGTCGGAAGCATTGATGTCAAGTTCGACAACAAGAGCACCGTCGGCACAAGCATGGCGGCGATACCGGAGTTCACCCTCGATCCCGAGGCGAACATTGCCTTCGCTTATCTGACAACACAATCCGGGCTTGATATGTCCACGGTGGTAGCGAAGATCGGCGGCGCCACCATGAACAAACTCCCGGTCATCACCAATGGATCCAACCGTCTGGTGGTGTGGTGGCTACTCGATCCACCCACCGGGGCGAGGTCGATCAACCTCATCGGAGTTCCTTACGGGTCGAACTACGCGACGGGTGCAGCCTCCTACAAGCTCGCCGCCGCCGGTGGTATCGGAACACCGGTAATCACGCAGGGCTACGGCGCATCCCCGTCCGTGAGTGCCACCACGAACTCGCACGGGAGGATCGTCAACGCCTTCCTGTACGGCGGTCAGACCAGTGCCTACAACCAGACCGAACGCGGACATCTGGACGCGCAAGCCTTCGGTGCGGGACTGATATTCGGTGACGCCCCGGGCGGTTCGGTGACGTTCACACAAACCCTTGCGGCGGCTGCGCCGTGGATCGGTATCGCGATCCCCATCATCTCCAACGCGGAATAGGGAGAACCTCATGGTCAACGCTTTGTATGACAAAGCTCGGGAGTCGTTCCTTATGGGCGACCTCGACTGGGAAGTGCAGAACTTCAAAGTCGTGGGGGTTGACGCCACCTACACCCCCAACATGGCTACACACCAGTATCTTTCGGACACCACCGGGGCCGTGTGCACGTCATCGAACTTGGCCAGTAAGTCCTGGACCGGCGGTGTGGCGGATGCTGCAGACGTCACTTTCCCGACCGTCACGGGTGCCACGATCGTGCGCTGGATCGTCTACCAAGACTCTGGGTCGTCGAGCACATCACGGCTCGTCGCCATGTACGACACGGCATCTGGCCTACCGACAATCCCGGACGGCACGAACATCACCGTCACCTGGGACAACGGAGCTAGCCGAATGTTTCGCATCTAGCCATGGCCAGTGTAACCGGGTGGTGGGCTGAGATATTCGTCGAGCCGGAAAGTGCCGCGCTCACTCTCGTTGGCGCCGTTCCGGTTGTCGACCTGACTCAAGACGTCTACGTTTCCCCAACGCCCGCGTCGCTGACGTTGGTTGGGTCTACGCCGAGCCTTGGGCAGACCCTACATCCGACCGACGCGTCGTTGAGTCTTGTTGGCGGCGTGCCTAATGTGACTGTGGGTAGGGAACTCACGCCCACACCGGCCACCTTGACCCTGACCGGCAGCACTCCTTCGGTCGGTACCGGTGTGTCTCCAACTCCGGCCAGCCTCACCCTTACTGGCGGCACGCCGACGATAACCATCTCAGGGGACCATCTCATCACCCCCACGCCAGCCACACTGACGCTGACTGGAAACACTCCGTCGATTGGCACGCGAGTATCGCCTTCGTCGGCGTCACTCACGCTCACCGGAGGCACTCCATCGGTCGGCACAGGGGTATCTCCAACTCCAGGCAGCCTCACCCTTACCGGCGGTACTCCGGCACTGAGATCAACCGTCACCCCCACGAGTGCCCTCCTAACCCTTACGGGCGGCTCGCCAACAATCGACACCAAGGTGGCACCCACGTCGGCGGCCCTAGCTCTCACCGGTGGTACACCCGCGCTGAATACGACCGTGGCACCCACGTCGGCCGCGCTAACTCTTACCGGTGGCGTGCCCACCGTGACGACCATATCGACGGTCTCATTGGTGGGCTCCAATGCCAATGCGGGAAGTTCGGTCACTATCCCAACCCACCAGGTTGGGGACCTGATCGTAATCTTCGCTTTCAATCCATTTACAACATCGGCGCCAACCAAGCCATCCGCCGGTGGAACGGTTCCTGACTTCACTTACATCGACAACGCCAATAGTGGAAGTGGATCGGGCTGCACCACCGCCTATTTCAAAGCCACTGCCACGAATACCACCTCTGGAACATGGTCGTCCCCTTCGCACATGATTGCGGCGGTTCTGCGCGATCAGCATGCGTCATCTCCGATCGGCGGCCACGCCCAACAGGGTGGTTCTAGCGCCACAAGCACCGCGCCATCTGTGACGTTGACCCACACGAATGGGTCTTCGGTGCTGCTGTATTTCCACGGCCACTCGAACCTCGGCGCGAGCGGTTGGGATGCGGCGCCTACGGGATACACCCGGCAAGCCGCCTCTGGTAGTGGATTCCAATCCGCCTCGGCGCTGAACACAAAGAACGTCACTACATCTGACGGTTCAGCTGGCCAAACCGGAGGCCAGAACACGAGTTACGCAGCAGCAACCGTGGAAATCATCAACTAGGAAAGGGCACAACTGTGACCGCAGGAACTTGGACAGTCCCCAGTGGGGGCCGGACGAAAATGGTCGATGGAACCTTCGACATCGACTCGGACACATGGCGAATCGCTCTCGTCACCTCATCGTCCAACATTGGCTCGTCGTCTACAACGTGGGCCGGTGTCACGAATGAGGTATCGCAGGCGAACGGCTATACGACAGGTGGAGCTTCCGTCACCCTCACCTTGACGGGAACTGGAAGTGTGGCCATTGGGTTCTCGTCGAACCCGAGTTGGACCGCTTCGGGTGGAAGCATTGTCGCTCGCTGGGCTGTCATCTACGAACTCGGCGGCAACGTTCTGTGCTACGTCTTGTTGGACAACACTCCAGCGGACACGACCACCACAAACGGAAACACCCTCACAGTATCGGGCACCATCCTCACCTTCGCTTAATCACTCCATCTCAGGGCCTCGCTAGTGCGGGGTCTTTTTTGTTGCCCGAAAGAGGTCGCATGTTCTCTCAACTGCTGCGATACCCCGCCTTCTACGCCGTTATCGGGTTGGCGGGGTTCGGGTTCGGAGTGTGGTTCCGGCGCTCCCGCTGGGCGGGTCGGCCAGGGCTTGATCCCCGGATTGGAGGCATCTGATGCCGCGGGTCGTGTATGGAAATTCGTTCTCAAGTAACGGCTGGCCCATGGTCAACGGTGACGAGTGCACCTGGGTCACCGTGCCGGGTACATCGGTGAGTCTGCAGATTCAGAACGGGCATCCGTTGGCGATTCTGCGGGCGTTCGCAGCGGATTTCAACGCATATGTTGAGCCGCTGCGTGACCCGGACTCGGCGTGCTGGACGCCGACCAACTCGGTGTCCACGTCGAATCACCTGTCAGGTACGGCGATGGATCTGAACTGGGAAAGCCATCCCTTTCAGGTCGTAAATGCCGGGTTTAGTGCCGCGCAGATCGCCACCATAAAGGAAATACAGGCGTTCTACGAGGGGACCGTCTTCTGGGGCAATGACTGGTCAGATCCTAAAGATGCGATGCACTTTCAGCTAGCGAGCCTCGCCAATGGCGGTGACATTAACACCTACCAGAATCCGCATACTGCAGACTTCATCGCCCGCAAGATCCGCGCCGACGGATTCTCCACGTTCCGGCGCGGCAACTCGGTGGTGCTGTCAACCAAGGATCGACACGCGCTAGCGACTATCAACGAGGGTAAGCGACTCGGCATCACCCCCAAGGGAATCTGCATCGCCATCGCAGTGGAGCTGGTGGAAACCAACCTCACGATGTACGCGAACAGCAATGTCCCTGCGAGCCTCGGCTACCCACACGAGAAAGTCGGTAGCGACCACGACTCCACTGGGCTGTTCCAGCAGCGCCAGGCATGGGGTCCTTTGTCGGAAACCATGGACCCCACTCTGTCGGCGCGGCTGTTCTTCCTTGGCGGACACAGCGGGCAGCGCGGTCTGACCGACTTCGACTACAACTCCAACTCTCGTACGCCCGGCGGATGGGCGCAGGCCGTGCAGGTGAGTGCTTTCCCGTACCGCTACGACGAGCGCTACACCGAGGCCCAGCAGATCTACGCCCGACTCAGCAATCTAGGAGATGAAGACATGGCCCAAGTGCCACAGGACCAGTGGGACACCCTCTATCGGCTATTCACTCAGCCCACAGTGGGATCGGTGTCCATGTACGCCACACCGGGCGAAGGCCCGATCTACAACCTGGTGCAGCTGATTCAGTCGATCGACGGAGCTGCACATAAGGACCTGACCGTCGAGGCCGACGCCAAGCTCGGAGACCTCGAGGCCATCGGCCGTATTGCTCGTGTGGCCGCCGGGCAGGGATCGCGCACTGACGCCGCCGCAGTCGCCCATGCCAAGGCATTCCTCGCCGAGCTCGAGGCCACCAACCCTGCAGTCCTGCAGGAGTTCATCTCTCAGAAGGGACAGTCATGACAGACCAGATTCGTAAGTGGTACTACCTCATTGGCGCGGCAGCTCTGTCGATTATTCCCATCTTGGTCACTTCGGGTGTGGTCAGTGACACGGTCGGGCAGTCTTGGGTCAACGCGGTCATCGCCATTGGTGGCGTCTTCGGCGTGGCCGGTCTCGGGACAGCGGGCGTGGTGTTGCACAAGCAGATCAAGAACGCCCCCGGTGCCGCAGCGGACAAGGCCGTCACAAGCCTGCAGGACATCCAGGCTCAGCTGAACTCCACCGCGCAGGCGGCGCAGGACCAGCTTGCCGCCGCCACCCAGGTTGCCGTGGACAGCATCACCAAGATTCAGGCCACCGTAGGCAATGTCGTCGGCCCGCAGGTTTCCCTCGGCCCGCTGGCTGCCGAGGTCATCAAGAGCGTGACTGAGTGATCCTCACCCTCGGTTCCCATGGGGATGTAGTAGCGAGGTGGCAGCGGGTCATGTTGGCCCGCTACGCCTCCTACGCGAAAGCCGCCGATGGGGGACCGCTGAAGGTCGACTCGTATTTCGGGTACGACGACCAAGCCGTCCAGAAGGAATACCAGCGCCGCACCGGACAGGTCCAGAACGGGATTGTGTCGGCGGCCGATCTGGTGAAGTTGGGTTTGACGCCGCTGTTCTTCACGGTCGAGGGCCATCTGTCCGACATGTTTGTCGGGCCTTGTGCTTTCGTGGCTTCTACTTTGGAGCGTGAAGGACGGGCGGTGTGGCGGCCCACCGGCTACGACAACGTGAGGTTGCCGTTCAACAACCAGTCCGGTGTGGACGAACTCGTAAACCGTTTGGACACGAAGCTGTTCGATGACGGCACACCATTCCCCGAAGGGACACCGTGGAATCTGGCCATCTTCAGCCAGGGCGCCATGGTCGGCTGCGAAGTCATGGAAAAGCACGTCCTACCCGTCAATGGTAGGTTGCACTACCGGCTCAAGGACTTCCGCAAGGGCATCGCTTTAGGTAACCCCTACCGGCTGATCAACCAGTGCGCCCCTTGGGTTCCGGACCCGCCCCAGCCGAACACTCAGGGGATCATGGACTGGCACTTTGACTTCCTGAAGTACCCCGAGTTGGCGGGGAAGTGGCAGGAGCATTCCCGCACCCGCGACTGGTACGCGGAGAACCGGTTGGATGAGGCTGGTCAGAACATGACCGCTATCGCGAAGATCATCACCCAATCCTCCTGGACCGGTGGGGCTTCCTCGATAGTGGCCCGAATCATGGACCTGTTCATCAACCCCTTCGACGGGCTGATCGACATCGTATGGGCCATCGTACGGACCTTCCAAGGCATCGCCCACCTAGAGGCCCACGGGACGTACGACCTGAATCCAGTCCTCGACTGGTTCCGCGCTTAACAACTGAATAGAGCCCTCGAAGCGCCCCATGAAAGGCGGTTCAAACAATGTCCATCCTCGATCAGCTAGCGGAAGCTGCGAAGCCGACGCCGGTGAAGTGTTCCGCCTGCGAGTGGATTGCTAAGCAGGAGCAGCCGATCCAAGAAGGGATTGCCCGGTTCCTTGCGGACGGGCTGGCCGTCGACAAGGTGTGGCGGATCCTGAGGGACAACGGAATGCCTTTGGGTAATACCCAGTTCCGTCGGCACGTCGAACGGCATACCGGTGAGTGACATTCTCGGGCAGCTGGGAGACGCTGCCGACGATGCGGCGAAGTCTGAACAACCCACTGCCAGGCTGGAATGGTCGGGCAGTGATGGTGAGCTAAATACTGGTGCGGTCGCCGAGGATTTCGATCCGAATGACTTCTCCAATGTGCTCAAGCAGTTCGATATGGACCCGTTGCGGCACAAGTTGGAGCTGGTCGGTGGGTCGAAATGGCAACAGAGGGCGCGTAATCGGAAGACCAACCAGTTTGAAACCGTGTGGCTGTACTGTTACCGGTACAAGGTTACCCAAACCGCGTTTCCGTTGGACCTTCCCGCGCTCTACGCAGAGCAGGGCTACCGCAAGCCTGTGAAGGCTAAGCAATCAGCCGAAGCAACGGTGGTGGTGTGCTGGGCGGACATCCAGACCGGAAAGGTCGACCACCTAGGCGGCCTCAAGGAACTACTGGAGAGATTGGACCAGAAGCGCGACGCACTCGACGCGTACCTGAAAAGCGCTTCATTCGACCACATCGTGATCGCGGACTGTGGAGATCTCATTGAGGGGTTCTCCAACTTTCCGGCGCAGCACCGCACGAACGCTCTGTCCATCATGGATCAGATCGACGTCGCGGCCACGGAGATGTGGAAGACCATCACTCTATGTGAGCGGCACGCGCCCGTGGATGTTCTATCCATACCGTCGAACCACTGTGCCTGGCGTAGGGACGGCAAGAACCTGGCGGGCAAGGTCGGAGATGACTGGGGACTGCACATCTCCAAGAGTCTCGAGCGTCGCAATGAGGAAGCTAAGCGTCACGTTACGTTTCATAGGACGGGTGACTGGGAGGAGACTCTCCAGTTCGACATCCGTGGTACGCGTTTAGGTTTGGCGCACGGCCACCAGGTGAACAACCCTGACCAGATAAAGAACTGGTGGGCCAAAATGACCCATGCCGGGGTGCTGGATTGCCACGTCCTCGTCACTGGCCACTTCCACTTCGCGTCTCTGCGGCCATCGGGTCGGGATGCTGTCACACAGAAGTCCCGGTGGCACGTACAGGCATCGACTCTCGATAACGGGTCTGCCTGGGTTCGGAACAAGATGGGCGAAGACGGGGACCCGGCACTGACGGTGTTCCAGATCAACAACGACGGATTCGACGTCCAGAGCTTCACACTCCTTTGATACTCACTGATACTTGGGAGCCGCTATGAGTGAACACCCCGACGAACTAATACAGAAGTACGTCGATGCTGTCGATGGCGAACCAGAATGGGGCGTCGCTAGTTTCGTGCTCATGGTCGGATTCGAGCGAGTAGCCGAAGACGGCACACTCCTACATGAGTACAAGGTGTACACGCGACACAACCAACCACCTTGGACCACACACGGATTGATAGCAGACAGTGTGGAACACCTAGAGCGAACTGAGTGATTTTCGGGATACTAATCTCTAGGCGGAAAACACAATCGCGCGAGTACGCCCAGGGCGACGATCACTGCGGACAGTCCAAGTAGATCCTGAAGATTCTGGCTCAACTGAACCCCTCAAATAGCTCTGTAGAAGTGACAACACCAATGATCGCTTCCAAGGCCGCCCGGACCGTCGGGTCCGCTACGTTCGATATTCGCTCGTTGGCTTCAATCACTCTCGCCCTTATGGCACAGGTGGGACATGCGGTCGGGCCGCCAGGTCCGAACCCTCGCGTAAGGCCACAAGCCCGGCAGGTTACTGCTCCCATCCCTCAATTTTACGGCGCTACAGCAGTATCCACGGGGTCTAGATAGTGAAAGGCCCCCGCGTGAGAGAGCTCAACGCGGGGGCCGTCCTGTCCACGATTGATAGCCGCTGTTGATTCTACTCCGCTTCTCCGACATCACCGGGGTTCATCCGTCCTACACACCTTCAAGTTAGGGGTCATCATGGCTTTGATTGAAGTGAACAATCCTCCCCAGCAGGGCGTCATATACCTGAGCAAGGGATGCAATGTTGCGTTGACTTTCCGGTTGTTCGACGGAGATGAAAACCCGATTGACTTGAGTGGCGGCCTGGAAATTGAGATTGATCAGGGGACTGCCGATGCTGTACACATTGAGGCTGATATCTCGGAGAACTCTGCATCAGTCCTGATTCCCTCGGAGGTATCGGACACTGCCAAGAGTGGGTGGCAGTGGCGGGTGAAGCTGCTGGCCTCCAGAAAGCCTCTGCTGGTGGGTGTTTTCGAGCGGCGGGACGGCAAGGCCAATGTCTAACATCACCGTTGAAGTTGAGTCCGATGTAGTTAACGTGACGATGGATGATGATCCAACAGTTTTCACGGTGCAGATCGGCGGCCCCACCGGAACTGGCGGTTCTGGGGGTTCTTACCGTCATGAACAGGATTCGGCGTCTGCCGAATGGGTGATCGAACACGGTTTATCCCAGCCTATTTCGGCATGTCACATCGTGTGCGACGGTGTCCAGGTACTGGCCCCCTGGGTGGAGGTCGAGGGTTCGGTGACGATCAGTTTCGGTAAGCCCTACACGGGCTACGCGGTTCTGTCCTAGACGAGAGGATTTCCATGGCTGACATAGTTTTTGGGAACAATGTAGACGCGCAGGGCTTCAACATAAAGAACGCGGCAGACGGGGTCGACGCCGGAGATCTCGTCACCAAAAGGCAGCTCGACTACGCAATCCTGCTAGCCACCATGGCATTTAAGGGAACCGCGGTCAAGAACCCGGTGCGTGTTGTCGCCACCACCCCGATAACGCTCTCAGGTTTGCAAACCATCTCAGGTGTCGCACTGTCTGCATACGATCGCGTTCTGGTGAACGGTCAGGCCGACCCGATCCAGAACGGCTTCTACGACGCCGCATTCGGGGCATGGTCCCGTTCCTTCGACGCAGCAGCAGGAGACATACTCTCGTCGGGGATGATCGTCGTAGCCACTGAGAGCACAGAAAAGCTGTGGACGATCGCTACCACTTCAATCATCGGAACCAGCGCCCAGAACTGGGAACCGCTTCTAGGTTCCTAGCGCCGTGGATCACCTATGATTGGGATGGTTTAGTCATGGTGCGGCCTCCGCATCGGCCCAGCGGGGTTTCCGTCAGACATCGGGCGCCAACTTGCTCGCTAGCAGCTCTCTCACAACCTCATTGGGGCATTTGTCGCCACCAAGGTCCGTGAACCCGTGGGCCTGACAATCTCCATGGTGGTCGAACCAGCACGGGTCGGGGTCGAACCATTCGGCGGCTAGAGTCTGTAGTCGCTCAATTTCATCAGCAGCTTCCCGCGCAACCGCCCAAAGGTCGGGGTCTTGGTGGTAGTCATCCGACCATTGCTCGCTATGGTCCACGGCGTCAATTAGACGCTTCGCGATGTCGCTCATCCCTCAATTTTACCGAGCTACAGCGTAAGTCGCGGTGTCTAGCGGGTGGTACGGATGCGCCAGCTGTAATGGCTGAACCGTACCGAAAGTGGTACGGATGCGCCCACATCAGTGTCAGAACCGTACCGCGCCTATCTATTTGATGTATCCGGCGTTGTAGACAAAATAGCCCGCAGCCTGCGTGTTTCTAATTTATCCACAACCTAATCAGGGGAGGGTCCCATGGCTTTACATTCATCTGATTGGGCGTGGATCACTATGGCCGCTGGGATTGTCGCTTACGAGATCGCCTGCCCGCCAGGAGAACTGCTCAGTGACGCCACCACGCGCTACGGGCAGTCCCACATGTTCCTCAGCTCTGCGGTGATCGGGGTAGTGGCCGTGCATCTGCTGCGCACCACCGGACTGCTGCGGTTCATCCCTGAACAGCTTGACCTAATCCATCTACTGGCTTCACTGAAATGAGAGGACACCGCTATGTGCAGAGTTGAGACTTGGAAGTGTGAGCCGTCGATGGGTACTCCACGGTGAATGTCGCGGGGATCGATTCACCGATCGAACTACTAGCAGTCTTCCTCGTTGTCGCCGGACCCATCGCAGGTGCTTGGCTTACCGGGTATCTCGCCAACCGCAAGCACATTGGGAAAATGGCCTCCGAAGTCAAAGCCGTGAGAGGGCAGGTGGAGAACTCCCACCAAACCAACCTCCGCGACGACCTCACAGACGTACTCAACGGCATTAACCTGATCAAGCTACGGCAAGTCAACCAAGGCAAAGAGATCGGCGGGTTGATCAAGGATGTCGGCGGCCTCATGGATCGCGTAGGCGATCTCGCTGGCGACATCCGTGACCACCGCGATGAACTCGACGCCCTCTCCAAGCGGGTGGACAAGCTCAGGAAATAGACCCCGCTGTTTTCGCTACAGCGCGGGATAATTGAGGTATGAAACTGATCGCGCGGCTTCTCGGTAGACCCCGCGCCATTCCTGGTTACTGGTACGCCGACTACAACGCCGCATGGCATGCAGCCCACCCTGGCGCATTTGAACGCCAAGACCGAGCTCCCGGCAGCTTTTTCGCAGGAGATGTGTGGGTTTCCAGCACCCCTGGGTGGGACCGTCAATGGTTCAAAAACCGGGGGTACGGGATGCCCCGAAGGTGCCAGCATGTGGAGCTGGACAAGAATTTAGACCCCGCCGTTAGCGCTTACCGCCAATAGAATTGGGGTATGGCGCTACTGACGAGAGCGGCGGTCATGGAGCTGCACAGCATCACCGCCGATGCCGCAAATGCAGAATGTCATTGCAGTCACCCTAGGTGGGAGCATGACGACGGGATAGGTATGTGCCTAGCCTGTGACCATGTCGGCGACTGGGGTGAGTACAACGAATGGTGCCGCTGCAACGGATTTGTTGAGAATCCACCCCGTCCTCACGCTCGATGAACTAGAGCCCGCGTCAGGCCCACAACTTTCACAGCCACCCCCGGCTCCCATGCTTCCCCCCAGCATGGTTGAGCCGGGGGCCTTTTTTGCGTTCCGGGTCAGTCCTTGGGGCAGTAGTGCTTTACCGAGAGATTCACGAAGCTCACAGCTTCTGCAGGTTTGGAGTCTGACGACTTGGCGAACCCGTCAGCTATCTGCAGCTCCGTCTGGCCATCTTTGAGGAGTGTGCACACGAACTTGGCGTTGTAGACCGCGGTCCCTGCTGTGTCGTAGAAGACCCCAGTGGCTTCTAGGTCCATCAGGAACGCTGTGTCCTTGTCTGGGTTCAGCAGCTTAGGGGAGCGGTACGGGTCCGGCGATGGCGTGACCGTCACGGTCACCGGTGCTGCACTTAGTGAGTGGACTGCGTATGTGCCGGCAGAACCCAGCGCCGCCACACCGATCAGAAGCAGCCCCGCGGCCACACCCCACCGGGCAGGTTCGGGCGCCGGCCCAACCACGGTCTCGGGGTCTGGGAATTCGGAGCTGTAGGCCAAAGTGCCCTCTGACACTGGACGTGCCAGCGTCGCTCCTACACGGGTGTCTTCCCCCGCATCTTCCATGGATCGATGGTAGTCCCGACCAGCGACAAGGGAGGAGATTCATCCCTTTGGCGGGACTTTTGGTTGTCCGGCGGGAGTTCTGGCGGGAGTTGAGTATGTCCCATATAGTGTGATCAGCGCCCCCGGCAGGAATCGAACCTGCGACCTAGGGATTAGAAGAACCTAGATATACCCCTTCAGGACCAGTAGACTATCCGTATAACCCCAGTTCAGGGCGTTTCGCTAGTAACGTGGAGTACTTGGGGATACCGTATCGTTGGCGGGAGTTATGGCGGGAGTTGAAAATGGCCAGAAAGACCAGACGAGCACCAGGTGACGGCGGGCTATTCAAGCGCGCGAACGGACTATGGGTCGGGGTTGTGGAGATCCCCACCACCGACGGAAAGCGGCGCCGCAGGGAAGTCGCGTCGAAGGACTACGCCACCGCACTCGCGAAAATGCGGGCTCTGCGCTCACAAGTTCAACAGGGCGCCATCCCGGTAACGGGATCGACGACTGTCGCCGCGTGGCTTGATCGGTGGATGGATGAGATTCACGGCCCAACCCTGCGGCCATCCACCGCCAAGTCCTACTCCAACACCATCCGGCTGTACATCAAACCCTCAATTGGTGGGCGCCGGCTGGACAAGCTCACCCCCGAGGATGTGCGCGGCATGTACCGCGGATTGCAGGATCGGTCACTGACTCGCGCAGCGGAGAAAACCCACCAGGTATTGGGTAAGGCACTTTCGGATGCGGTGAAAGAAGGCTTGATCACCCGCAGTGTCGTCGACGTCGTGAATAAACCCCGGCACACCCCGATGGAGCGGCAACCCCTCACGTCCCAGCAGGCCAAGACGCTGCTGAAGTCCTCGATCGACACTGGGGATCCGATGGCAACCCGTTGGGCCGCAGCACTACTACTCGGCGCCCGCCAGGGGGAGCTTCTCGGATTGACTTGGGACCGGGTAGACCTTGAGGCGGGATTAGTGGACTTGGCGTGGCAGCTGCAGCAGCTGCACCAAAGCCACGGATGCGAAAAAGCGGGGGAGGGATGGTCGTGCGGCCGTCAGCGCCCAGGATGGTGCCCCGAAAGAAAGTGGGACCTACCC
>ERZ778028.1159-NODE-1159-length-32472-cov-6.292470_pt1 | contig 32472 bp, 24 predicted proteins | sample MGYA00375758_ERZ778028 | MGnify/ENA primary metagenome ERZ778028 (study PRJEB29350, sample SAMN05389828) | bioreactor metagenome | isolation source: Thiocyanate bioreactor | place: South Africa: University of Cape Town | collected 2014-03-17 ...
GGCACATTCCCCCATCGCTCGGGCGTGGCATTGCGGGGCTGGACCTGGGCGCCCTGGGCATTCCCGACGAAGCCGAGTACATCCGCCGCTACTGCGAGCGCACTGGCATCGCCACGCCCGAAGCCTTGCGCGCGGACTGGAACTTCTACCTCGCCTACAACATGTTCCGCATCGCCGCGATTCTGCAGGGCATTGCCAAGCGGGTAGAGGCCGGCACCGCCTCCAGCGCCCAGGCCAAGGCCTCAGGCGACACCGCACGGCCCATGGCCCAGCTGGCCTGGTCGTTTGCCCAGCGCGGCTGAACACACGACGCAACCCCAGCGCCGTCCCACGATTACCAACGGAGAAGAAACCCATGGACTTTGACTACTCGCCCAAAACCAAGGAACTGCAGGCCAAGCTGCTCCAGTTCATGGATGACCACATCTATCCGAACGAGTCCGCCTACAAGGATGAGCTGGCCGCCAACACCGCCGCTGGCAAGCGCTGGAGTGCGCTGAACACCATCGAAAACCTCAAGCCCAAGGCCCAGGCGGCCGGGTTGTGGAACCTGTTCCTGCCCGTCGACAGCGCTGCAGCCTCGGGCTATTCGGGTGCGGGTCTCACCAACCAGGAATACGCACCGCTGGCTGAAATCATGGGCCGCGTGCCATGGGCCAGCGAGGTGTTCAACTGCTCCGCACCCGACACCGGCAACATGGAAACCATTGCCCGCTACGGTGACGAGGCCAACAAGGCCCGCTGGCTCAAGCCACTGCTCGAAGGCAAGATCCGCTCGGCCTTTGCGATGACCGAGCCCGATGTCGCATCGAGCGACGCCACCAACATCGAAACGCGCATTGAGCGTCAGGGCGACGAGTACGTGATCAACGGCCGCAAGTGGTGGATCTCCGGCGCCGCCGACCCCCGCTGCGCTGTGTTCATCACCATGGGCAAGACCGATCCCGAAGCCCCCCGCCACTCGCAGCAGAGCATGGTGCTGGTGCCCGCTGACACCCCCGGCATCAAGATCATCCGCCCGCTGAACGTGCTGGGCTACGACGACGCGCCGCACGGCCACGTTGAGATGACCTTCGAGAACGTGCGTGTGCCCGTCTCCAACATCCTGCTGGGCGAAGGCCGTGGCTTCGAGATCGCCCAAGGCCGCCTGGGCCCCGGACGCATCCACCACTGCATGCGCCTGATCGGCCTGGCCGAGCGTGCTTTGGAGCTGATGTGCAAGCGCGCGTCCTCGCGCGTGGCCTTTGGCAAGACCGTGGCGCAGCAGACGGTGACGCAAGAGCGCATTGCCGAGGCCCGCTGCAAGATCGACATGGCCCGCCTGCTCACCCTGAAGGCCGCCTGGCTGATGGACGTGGCCGGCAACAAGGTCGCCAAGACAGAAATCGCCATGATCAAGGTGGTGGCCCCCAGCATGGCCTGCCAGGTCATCGACTGGGCCATGCAGGTGCACGGCGGTGGCGGCATGTCTGACGACTTCCCGCTCGCCTATGCCTACGCCGGTGCGCGCACCCTGCGCTTTGCCGACGGCCCGGACGAAGTGCACCGCAACGCGATTGCCAAGTGGGAACTGGGCAAGTACGGCACCTACGGCCGCGACGCCGCCGTGCCGGTCACACGCGGTAGCTGACGCTCCACGGCACAGGACACGGGACCCGCAGAAGCCCTACTGCGGGTCTTCAGCGTCTTCCGTCGGCCCGCCTGCGGCCGCAGGCGGCGGCAGGTTGTTCAATGCCCCCTGGGCAGCCGCCAGCAGCAATTGCGTGGCCTGTGCGATCTCCGTCAGGCTGCGCTGCGTGTGCTCCATGCGCAGGTACACCTTGCCGCGCACCAGCATCAACAGCAGCGGCGGCTGCGCCCGTACCGCCCCACCCTCGCCTTCCACGATATTGAGCAACTGGGACACCACCGGCGCATGGATCCAGCGCTGCGCGGTCTCTATGCGCTCGGCCACCACCGCAAAGTGCTGGCGAAACGAAGCCGGCAGCCCCGGCCAAGTCACCTCTTCAAACATGGCCAGCCAGCGCATTTCCTCGGGCAGGCTGGCATTGACTGTGGTCTGCAGGGTGTCGGTGATGGCGTTGTAGGCATTGCCCTCCAGCGACTCCTGCAAGGGGCGGTTGAGCACCATCACCGCCGCGTCCGGGTCCACCCCCAGGTCGGCGCGCCCCCGTAACTCCAGGCCGCGCACGTAGTCGCGCGTGGGGTTGCCACATTCCAGCCGCCACGGGTGGCCGTTCAGATCGCCCCCCAGGTCAAAATGCCCGTCCACCGCCTGCGGCACCACCGCCAGGCGCTGGGTGGCTGCCCAACGCACCACCTCCTGGTTGGACACGGGCCGCGCGGCATTCGGGCCGCCGGGCAGATGCAGTGCTTTGCGAAGACGGTCAAACATGGCGATTCGAAGCCCCAGGCTTCGCGGGAGTCACGGATGCAGGCATTATTGGGGGCATTGGCCGCTGCAGCAAACTGGACCGACACCTTCTGTGAGCTTGTTCACCCTGACCGTAATAAGCCGTGGGGAGCGGCAGGCGCGACCACTGCCTGGGGGGCGGTCAATGGCTGCGAAGTAAACAGCCCACACACCACTCTTCTCCATGGACCGCAGACGTGCCCTGATCACCCTGTCTGGTGCGCTAGCCGCACCGGGGACTGCCCTGGCGCTGCCAGACGACGCATCGGCCCGGGTGCGCCAACTGGTGCGCTGGTCCACTGCAACGGCCGATCACCAGGGCTTGCCATTTGCCGTGATCGACAAGCCTGCCGCGCGCATCCACGTGTTTTCCGCACAGGCCCAATGGCTGGGCAGCGCACCCGTGCTGCTGGGGGCCGCTGCGGGTGACCGCTCAGCCCCGGGCATCGGGGCCAAGCCCCTGGCCCACATCCGCCCGCACGAACGCACCACCCCTGCAGGCCGCTTTGTGACCGAGCCCGGCCGCAACCTGCAGGGTGAAGACATTGTGTGGATCGACTACGACGCTGCCGTCTCACTGCACCGGGTGCGCAGCGTGAGCGCCACAGAGCGCCGCCTGCAGCGTCTTGCAAGCCCCGGCGCGCGGGACAAACGCATAAGCTACGGCTGCGTTAACGCACCTGCCGCGTTCTACGACCAGTTCATCGCACCTTGGTTCGGGCGGGCACCGGGGGTGATCTACGTGCTGCCGGACATCGAGCCTTTTGCTACATTTTTTGAAGCAGCCAGCGCATATGAATAGTGCGCTACCGGCCGATTTCAATCAAATTCTCTGCCCAACACGCCGTGGGACCAGGAACCGGCACTTCCGGCGGTAGCCACCCAGACGTCGCCCGGACTCAAGCCGCTGCGCGTTGCAAGCGAAAGACCGGCCGCCGGCCGCCCACCACCAACCCCTTGGCATTGCGGATGACCGCGTTTCTGCGCGGCGCCAGGGCCTCTTGCTGGGTGGCGTCCAGCCATCCCAGCTGGTCCATCACCTCCACCGCAGCCGCCACCTGCGCCGTCATGTTGCCGTCCATGATCTTGAGGGCAAAGGCCTCGCCACGGCTGCGGCTGCCCACCACCTGCACCCCGTCGGCCCCGGTCTTCGAGACCCAGTCGCCCTGCCCCACCTGCATGAAATCCAGGTCGTGCCGCCCGGTGCCTGAGCCCAGCTCGGGCCGCGCCACCATGGCGTCGGCCAGTGCGGTCAGGCTTTCATGCAGGTCGGTGTCGGGCGCCCCACCCGCCAGGCGCGCATAGCCCCGGGCCAGGTGCGCGAGCGGCATGGCGTAGTTGGGGGCGGAGCATCCATCGATGCCCATGACCAGTTGCTCAGGCCCCAGCCCCACTGCCTGCGCCACCCGCTCACGAATCGCCCGCTGCAACGGGTGCGCAGGGTCCAGATGGTTGTCGAGTGGCCAGCCCTGCTGCACACAATGGGCGACAAAACCTGCGTGTTTGCCGCTGCAGTTGTTGTGGCGTTCGTCCGGCACAAAGCCGTCTGGCAGCGAACCCAGCCCCAGCTCGGCAAACAGCGGCCGGTGGCAGCCGCAGCGCAGGGCGCGGTAGTTCTGCCCCACACTACCCAGCATGCGCTCGACCTGCTCGACATGCATGGCCTCGCCGTTGTGGCTGGCGCACAGCAGCGCCAGTTCATCCGCGCCCCAGCCCAGCGCCTGGGCGCCGCCAGACTGCATGAATGGCAGGGCCTGAAATGCCTTGATGGTGGAGCGCGTGAACGTGACCGTGTACGGGTCACCCACCTGCGCCAGCACACGGCCGTTGCAGTCGGCCACCGCCACGGCGCCCCAATGCTGGCATTCGGCGAGGTTGCCCCGGGTCACCTCGATCAGTGGAACAAAACCCATGGCGAACTCCAGCGTGGTTACTGCGCCGCCGGTGCGGGGGCCAGCGTCAACTCATGGGCCCAGCGTGCTGGCTGGCGCTGCAACGCGCGGTAGCCCGTCTGCGCCCAGGTACTGCTCATGTCGCGGTAACGTGGCGAAAACACCAGACCGCTTTGCCCGGTCTGATAAATGAAGCGCGACTGCTCCAGGTCGGCCAAGTCGTACACAGCGCGCAGCGATGCGGCATGGCGGTTCACAAACGGGCCCTTGGCTTCGCCCGCGTTGTATTGCCCCACATTGACCGTGTAGGAATCGCCATGCGATGGTTCGCTCACGTCAAAAAAGCGGGCCAGCGCAGGCACATTGCCAAACGGCCGGTGCACGCTGAGTGCCGGGTGCGCCGCGCCCCAGCGCCATCGCGCGGGATCGGCGCCGTAGGCGGCCTGCAGCCGATCGAGCGCACGGCCCAGGGCTGCGGCCGACTGCTCTGCGCACGAGGAAGGCTGGCACCACCAGGAGTCGTTGCGCTCCAGAATGCCCTCCAGCGCGGCCCGGTAGTCGCGTTTGCCATAGGTGGCGGTGAACCGCGCCTCGCCGATGCGCGGCACGATCAGGCCACGCGCCAGCTCGTCGGTCCACGCGGCAAACACCAGGGGCGCTGCCTTGCCCGCATCCATCACGCCGTCAAAGCCTTGGAGCTGCTCTTGCGCAGCCGCCGCCAGCGGGTGCGATGACTTGGCCTGCTGGAGGTAGGGCAGCAGCTTGCGCGTGGCCAGTGAGGTCACATCGCGGTGAATGGCCTGCATGCTTGCGGCGTCGTGCTTGTCGGTCGCCTCGATCAGCTGCGCAATGCGTTCGTAGCGGTAAGGCAAGGCCCAGTCTTGGGTCAGGTAGTGGGGATAGTCGGGCGCCGTCACCCGCTGGTTGGCGGTGGCTATCCAGCCCCGGGCGCCGTTGTCCTCCGGCGTCTGGTCATACGGCAGCCAGCCCTTCCAGTCGTACCGGGCGTCCCAGCCCGGTGAGGGCGCCACGCCCCGGATGTCGTTGGCAGGGTCTCGCACGGGCGCGCGGCCTGCGGCCTTGAAGCGGATGTTGCCCTGGTCATCGGCCGCCACCACGTTCTGCATCGGCGAGTGGTAGTGCGACAGGGCCGCGAACAACGCGTCCACCGACTTAGCCTGGTTGGTCTGCAGGCCCGCCAGCACCGTCTGGTTGTCGGCATCAAGCGCGCTCCAGCGCAGCGCCAGCACGTATTTGCCAAGGTCCAGCACATCGGCATGCGACTTCTGCGCATCGCTCAACACGGGGCCGTGCCGCGTGATGCGCACCTTCAGGGCGACATCGGCCTGCCCTTTCACACGGATGGTTTCGTCACGCACAGTGAAGGGCGCCCAGCCCTCGGGCGTGCGGTACTGCGAGGCGTCGGCGGGATTGATCTGCTCCAGGTACAGGTCCTGAACATCGGGGCCGGTGTTGGTGAAGCCCCAGGCCACTTTGTCCGTGCGGCCCAGCACCACAAAGGGCATGCCGGGCAAGGTGGCGCCCACCGCGTCGATGGCGCCGATGGGGGTACCGTCAGACGCCTGGCCCGCAGGTGCCTGCAAGCCTGCAAAGTACCAGATGGCAGGTGCCGACAGGCCCAGGTGCGGGTCGTTGGCCAGCAGCGGTTTGCCACTGACGGTGCGGGTGCCCGCGAGCACCCAGTTGTTGCTGCCCTTGCCCTCGTTGGTACCTGCGTTGCGGGTCAGTTCGTCAGCCCAGGCCAGCATGCCGGCACTGATCTGGCGGGACAAAGGCCCGTCACCCAGCGCGGCATATGCAGCCCCCCGGTCGACCGGTTCAGCGGCGGCCGCCGGTGCAGCAGAAGCGCTGGCATCGGTGGCCCGGTACACCCCCAGCTGCCGGTACAACGCGGCCAGGTCGGCCGAGGCTGCGGGGCGCTCGCCCGGGTACGGTGGCATCAGTTGCCACAAACGCTCGGTGTCCAGCGTTTTCGCAATGGACAGCCGCGCAAACTCGTTGCCCCAGTTGCCGCCCAGGTCCAGCGCCATCATCAGCGCCCAGCCCACGCTGTCCTCCGGCTCCCACACGGCGCCCGTGTTCCCGCCGGGCTGAACGCCCAGGATATGGAACTCCGGCGGCAGCGCCTGGGGGCGGTTCTGGTGGAAGGCGCGGATGCCCTGGCTGTAGGCCTGCAGGGCCTCCTGGGCATACAACGGCAGGCCTGCATACTGCCGCCTCGCCGTGCCCATGATGTCCAGCGTGCGCATGAGCTTGTCGGTCTCCAGCGTGGCCGGCCCAAACACTTCGGACAGCTCGCCGTGCATCACGCGGCGGTTGAACTCCAGCTGCCAGGTGCGCTCCTGCGCATGCACGTAGCCCATCGCAAACCAGGCGTCTTGCGGGCTCTGCGCGCGGATGTGGGTGACATCGGCGCCATCGCGCTGCACCTGCACGGCCTGCCGCAGGCCCTTCACGACCAGCTTGCCATCCAGCGTCGCAAAGCTGCGCTGCACATACACGGCAGCCCCCGTGCCAGCCAGCAAGGCCGCCGCCACCAGCCCGACGGCCGTTCGCTTCATCCACGCCATGTCTCGTGTCTCCTGATTGTTCTGGGTTGTTTGTGTTGGTTCGGAAGTGAAAAGGGCTGCACGCTGACCAGGAGCTCGCCGCACGGCAACAACCGTCGGCCCCGGCGCAAGACCTCAGCCCAGATGAACGCTAGTGCCGGACACCTGAAAGTTCATGACCGGGGCACTGGACTCGGTGAAAGGAACCCCCAGCGCTATCTGCCCCGTGCCATGCAGGATGCAGGCATCGCGGCGCAGCCGCACGGGCGAGTCGCTGCCGTCAAACCGCACCCAGGTGCCAAAGCTGCTCATGTCGGTCAGCACAAAGCCGCTATTGCGCCAGTCGATGCGCGCATGCAGCCTGGAGACGCGGGGGTCGTTGATGCACAGCTGGGCATGGGTGGCACGCCCCACATGCACGGGCGCATCCGACGAGGTGAACGACATGTCCACGCCGTGCCAGGAAAACTGGATCTGCCCCAAGATGGAATCGGCCGGCGCAAAGCTGCTGACCAGCGCCGCCTGCATGGTCAGTGAGTCAGGCTCTTCGTTCTCGCGCCATTCCACCTGGTAAAGCATCTGCAACTCGGCCTTGCCACGGATCTCCATGAGGCCGAGCTTGCGGTACCACACATCGGCCGCCGCCCCTGCCAGCAGCACCGCTGTCTCGGTGGCCCAGATTTCAGCCGGGCCCGCGCGCTCACACAGGCGGGAGGCCACATTGACGGCATCGCCATAGCAGTCCCCGTCCACATCCACCACCTCGCCACTGGCCACCCCCACACGGATGTCCATGCGCAGGGGCTGCGGCCACCGGTCCAGGCGCGCCTGATGCTGGCGCAGCATGTGGGTGGTGGCGGTGACGGCACTGGCCGCGTCACCAAACACGCACAGCACCCCGTCGCCCAGCTTTTTGACGACGCGGCCCGCATGCGCGTCGATGGTGTCACTGATCCACTGCGTGACCTGGGTCACAGCCTCGGTGGCACGCTCGTTGCCCAGCGTTTCATACAACGAGGTGCTGCCCGAGATGTCTGCGAAGACCACCGTCGACAACACACTCATGAACGATGGCCGATAAGTAACATCATGTGAATCAGTTTAGTGCAAGCTCAACGAAGACGCACCTAACAAAGCGTCAACAATCCTTTGCCAGGGTCTTTGCAAGCCTGAGAGGCCTGCCGCCGCGACCCGGCCATCGGTTCGGAGGCGCTCTATGAGGGTGCCGGAGCGGCCACCTTCCAGCGCTCCCACCCTCGCCTTTGGCTGCAAAACGGCTCGGCCGCCCCGGCCACACTTGGACCCCTCGAACATTCGTGCGGAATGCGTAAAAGTTCGCAACAGACCGGGGCATCGTGTTGTCTTTATGCAAAAACAGGAGCGCCACCCTTGCGTCAATCCTGAGTCCCGCTTACTTTGATCGACCCTGTTACAAAAACCGCACTTCCCTCCGCACATGCGCTGGAACAAGCCCAATCTCCGCAACAACCTGCACGACCTGCTGGGCCGTGACAAGCCGTCTTCGACGGCGTGGGTGCGCGACCAGGGTCTGGAAGAGGTGCGGCGTGCCATGCTGCACAGCCTGATGGGGCTGACCGGGTGCGAAGTGGCGCGCATGAACATGCGCCTGCGCTACGCGGGCGATATTGAAGCGCTGTGGTACCTGCGCAGCGATTTGCTCGACACGCTCACCCTGCTGCGCGGCGAGGCCATCGCGCAGACGGTGCTGGACCGGATCACGCCGATGTTCCAGGGACAGTTGCCCCTGTCGCTGCGGGTGCCGCAAATGCCGCACGCACCCCGCGCGCACCTGTGACATTCTGAGATTGCGGCCCTGAGTGCCTGGGCCCGTTCACGTTTGGCACCACGGTCAGGGCCGCCCCAGCGGAGGCCCTACCCCCTCAGTGCTGGTGCCCCCAATAGATCAGCGCATCCCGCTCTTCCACTGACAACGACACCGTAGCGCCCACGGGCAGCAACACCTTGGTCTCGACATGTCCGAACGGCAGGTTGGTCAGCACGGGGGCCTTGATCTGGGTGCGCAGCCACTCCACCACCGACTGCAGCTTGTAGCCCTTGTCATGCGGCGCCAGCTTGAAATTGGTGAACTGCCCCAGCACCACGGCCTTTTGCTGGGCCAGCACACCGGCGTACAGCAGCTGGGTCAGCATGCGTTCAATGCGGTAGGGATGCTCGTGCACATCCTCTACGAACAGCACCCCGCCCTTGACCTGCGGGAAATACGGCGTACCCACCAGCGACGCCAGCACTGCGAGGTTGCCGCCCCACAGGGTGGCGCTTTTCACATAGACGTTGGGCACGGCCGGCTTGCCGGTGGTGGCATGGGGCTTTTCCTTGTGCATGCGCCAGCCTGTGCCCTCGCCGTGGCCGGTCAGCAGGTCGTCAAAGCAGGCTTCCATGATGTCGTCGGGCTCGCCCTCCACCCCGAAATCGGCCCCCAGCGAGGGCCCCGCCCAGGTGGTGGCCCCGGTTTTGGCCAGCACGGCGATCTGGAAGGCGGTGAAGTCGCTCACGCCCACAAAGTGCGTGCCCTTTTCGATGGCCTTGGCCACCGCCTTGTAGCGGATGCCCGGCAGGATGCGCGTGAGGCCATAGCCCCCGCGCGAGATCAGCGCCACATCGGCGCCGCTGGCCGCCGCACGGTGGATGGCGGCCAGCCGGGTGGCGTCGTCACCCGCAAAACGTGTGTGCGTGGTCAGTGCGTCCACATCCACCTCCACCTCATGGCCCTGGGCCTTGAGCCGCGCAATGCCTCGCTTGAAGGCCGCCTTGTCGCGCACGGCGCTGGAGGGCGAATAAATGTAGATGTGCTTGGGACCGTGGTCGTGGTCGCACTGGGAGTGGTCGTGATGGTGGTCGTGCAAAGCGCTCAGGCCCCCATGGGGCCTGCTCCGTAAACAGGGGGAATGCCCGGCGCCCCATGCAGTCAGGCGGCGCCAGCGGGCACATCAGTGGCTGAAGTATTCCACAGCCCGCGCGGCAATGGCCTCGCCATGCTCCTGAACAAAGTGGCCCGCATGGGGCAGCAACACCGGTTCGGGGCATCCACGGATGTGGCGTTGCAGCGCCCGCATGGTGGGCAACCCCAGCACCGGGTCTTGCGCACCCACCACCATCAGGCTGCGGCCTTGCCACTGGTGGTGCCAGAAGTCGCGGGCTGCACGCGATAGCGCCGCGCCGGCGTCGTCCAACGCGGCGGGGACACGTTCGGGAAACGCCCGCAGCGCGGCACGGTAACCCTTGTCGGGGAAAGGTGCATCGTAAGCCGCGCACTCAGCAGGGCTGAGGTGCGGATTGCCGCGTGCCAACAGGCGCCCCACCCCGTACAGCGGCTTGTCGCGGCACATCGCGCGCCAGTCCACAAAGCCCTGCGGCAACGGCGCGTCGCCCGTGGCCAGCAGCGTGTTCATCACCAGCAGGCCGCCAAACCGCTCGGGCATCGCCATGGGCAGCGTGAGGCCCAGGATGCCGCCCCAGTCCTGCACCACCAGCACGACATTGCGCAGGTCCAGCCGCTCGATCAGCTCCAGCAGCACCTGGCGGTGCCATTCGAACTGGTGCGCACCTTCCTTCTTGGGCTTGTCGCTTTTTCCAAAACCGATCAGGTCGGGCGCCACCACGCGGTCGCCTGCAGACAGAAAGGTGGGCAGCATGCGGCGATAGAGGTAGCTCCAGGCCGGGTTGCCATGCAGGCACAGCCAGGTGCGGCGTGCATCGCGGGGGCCTTCGTCCAGGTAGTGCAGGCGCAGGCCCGCCAGACTCGGCAGGTCGCTGACGTAGTGGGGGGCCCAGGGGTAGCCGGGCAGGTTCGCAAAAGCCGCCTCGGGTGTGCGCAAGGCATCGTCCCGCAGGGGGTGGCGGGCCAATGCCTCGGCGCGTTGCTGACGGCGGCGCTGCGCAAAAAAGCGGCTCAGCAGGCCGCCGCACTCCTCGGCCAGCACCCCGCCCTGCACCTCGGTCTGGTGGTTGATCTCGGCATGCCCAAACAGGTTGAGTACCGAGCCTGCCGCCCCCGTCTTGGGCTCCATCGCACCAAACACCACCCGTGCCAGGCGGGCATGCAGCATGGCACCACTGCACATGGCGCAAGGCTCCAGCGTCACATACAGGCTGCAGCCGTCGAGCCGGTAGTTGCCCAAGCGCTGGGCTGCCGCACGCAGGGCGACGATCTCGGCATGGGCCGTGGGGTCGTGGCCCTCCACCGGGGCATTGCGGCCGGTGGCGATGACCTGGCCGTCCTTGACCACGATGGCGCCCACAGGCACCTCGCCCGCGCTGGCTGCGGCTTGCGCCTCGGCCAGGGCCAGTCGCATCCAATACGCGTCGTCGGCCATCTTCATTACTATATTTTCAATAGCAACCAAGGCATGAAATATGTGCGCTTAGAAGCAATTTGGCCTATTTTTTCTCGTCTTCAGGCATGGGGCGTGCCTGTTGCATCAGGCCTTCCACCTGCTGCTTGACCTGTCGCTGCATCTGCTGGCTCTGCTCACGCACCGTGCCGGTGGGTGCCGAAGCAGGCCCCGCAGCGCCTGTGGCGGTTTGCAATGCGGGCACGGGGGCACGCATGGCCGCCAGCTGCTTCTTGGCCAGCAGGCCCACGATGGCCAGCACCACAACCAGCCCCATCAATCCAAACACTGCACGCATAAGACCGCTCCTTGCCGGGCACCAGCCGCCCGTTGGCTCAGCGACCGACTGTAAATGCAAACCCCGCACGCAAAAACGGCCGCACGCGGCGGCCGTTGAAGGTGTCGCTAACGCAGCGGGCCTTAGTTCAGCGCCACGCGGCTGCCGTCCTTGAAGGTATAGAGCGTCACTGCGGGCGTCGTCAGCTCGCCCTTGGCGGTGAAGGCGATGTTGGCGGTCACGCCCTTGTATTCGGTCTTGGCCAGGAACGGCGTGAACACCTTGGGGTCCACCGAGTTGGCGCGCTTCATCGCGTCGGCCAGCACCATGGCAGCGTCATAGGCGTAGGGGCTGTAGATCTGGAACTGGCCGGGGAACTTGGCGTCGTAGCGCTTCTTCCAGTCCGAGCCGCCTTGCATCTTGTCCACCGACGCGCCGCCCGTGGCGCAGGTCACATTCTTCAGCGCGGGGGTCTTGCCCGACAGCTCGGGCAGCTTCTCGGTGCACAGGGCATCGCCGCCAAAGTACTTCACGTTGCCCAGGCCCAGCTGCTCCATCTGGCGCAGCATGGGGCCCGCCTGCGCGTCCAGGCCGCCGTAGAAGATCGCGTCGGGCTTCTTGTTCTTGATGGCGGTGAGGATGGCCATGAAGTCGGTGGCCTTGTCGTTGGTGAACTCCTCGGCCACCACCTTCAGGCCCTTTTGTTGCGCCGTGGCCTTGAAGACCGAGGCCACGCCCTGGCCGTAGGCCGTGCGGTCGTCGATGATGGCCACGTTCTTGAGCTTGAGGTGGTCCGCGCCAAACAGCGCCAGCGCAGCGCCCAGCGCGTTGTCGTTGGCGATGAGGCGGAAAGTGGTCTTGTGGCCGGGCTTGGTCAAGTCGGGGTTGGAGGCCGAGGCCGTGATGTGGGGCAGGTCGCACTTGGCGTAGACGGCCGACGCAGGAATGGACGTGCCCGACTGCAGGTGGCCCACCACGCCTGCCACCTTCTGGTCGCACAGCTTCTGCGCCACGGCGGTGGCCTGGCGTGGGTCGCCCGCGTCGTCTTCGGCCGCGATTTCAAACTTGATCTTCTTGCCGCCGATGACGAGGTTCTGGGCGTTCAGGTCGTCAATGGCCAGACGCACGCCGTTTTCCGTGTCCTTGCCGATGTGGGCAATGCCGCCCGACACCGGGCCTGCGTGGCCGATCTTGACGGTTTGCACGTCCTGGGCGGAGGCCAGGTTGGCCGCCAGCGCAAGGGCGGTCAGGGCAGAAATACGGAACAGGGGCGAAGAAGCGAAAACGGGGCGCAGCACAGTACAAAGTCTCCTGGGTCGGTCAAAGCATCCTGTTGTGCACCGAACTTGTACACAACAAACCCTGCATCGTAGCCACCCGAACCCTCATTTCTGGAAAATTACTAAGCAAACTTAGTAATTTGCTCCGGCATTAACCACGCTAATGAGTCCGGCGCCCACCGCCCGGCAAGGCACGCTGGGATAATCACGCCCCATGTCCCTCCTGCCCCACCAGCTCGAACTGCTCTCGCCTGCGCGCGACGCAGACATTGGCATCGAAGCCATCAACCACGGCGCCGATGCCGTCTACATCGGCGGCCCGGCCTTCGGCGCCCGGGCCAGCGCGGGCAACGACATCCGGGACATCGAGCGCCTGGTCAAGCACGCGCACCGCTTCAACAGCCGTATCTTCATCACACTCAACACCATCCTGCGCGACGATGAGCTGGAAGCCGCGCGCCAGATGGCCTGGCAGGTGTACGAGGCGGGCGCGGATGCATTGATCATCCAGGACATGGGCCTGCTCGAAATCGACCTGCCCCCCATCCAGCTGCACGCCAGCACCCAGACCGACATCCGCACGCCTGAAAAGGCGCGTTTTCTGCAAGACGCGGGCCTGTCGCAAATCGTGCTGGCGCGCGAGCTCACGGTGCAGCAGATTGCCGCTGTGCACAAGGCACTGGGCCCGGTGGATGCCCCTGGCCGCGCCAACATCGAATTTTTCATCCACGGCGCGCTGTGTGTAGCCTACAGCGGCCAGTGCAACATCAGCCATGCGCAAACGGGCCGCAGCGCCAACCGGGGCGACTGCAGCCAGGCCTGCCGCCTGCCTTACCAGGTGACGGACGCGCAGGGCCGCTTCATCGCGCATGACAAGCACGTGCTGAGCATGAAGGACAACAACCAGAGCGACAACCTGCGCGCCCTCATCGATGCCGGCGTGCGCAGCTTCAAGATCGAAGGGCGCTACAAGGACATGGGCTATGTGAAGAACATCACCGCCCACTACCGAACGCTGCTCGACGAGATCATCGAAGAGCGCGAAGCGCAGGGCCGCCCGCTGTCGCGCTCGTCCAGCGGGCGCACCACTTTCACATTCAAACCCGACCCGCTGCAAAACTTCAACCGCGAGTTCACCGACTACTTTGTCACCGGCCGCAAGGAAGACATCGGCGCCTTCGACACCCCCAAGAACCCCGGCCAGGCCATCGGCTGGGTGACCAAGGTGGGCCCCGACTATGTGGAGCTGGAAGTGAGCGACCCCGCCACCGTGCTGCACAACGGCGATGGCCTGTGCTACTACGACCTGCACAAGGAGCTGGTGGGCATGGCCATCAACGTGGCCGAGCCGGTGTCGGCACGGTCCGTGGGCCAGTGGCGCGTGTACCCCAAGGACCCTATGGAAGGCTTCAAGGACCTGCGCAAGGGAACGGAAGTCAACCGCAACCGCGACATGGACTGGGTGCGCACGCTGGAGAAGAAATCCAGCGACCGGCGCATCGGCCTGTGGGCGCACCTGAGCGAAACGCCCACCGGCTTCAGCCTGATGCTGACGGACGAGGATGGCAACGTGGGCAGTGCCGACGTGCAGCAGCCTCACCAACCCGCCACCGATGCGGCCAAGGCCGAAGCCAGCCTGCGCGAGCAACTGGGCCGCTTCGGCGCCACAGTGTTTGCGGTGCACGACATTGCACTGCAGTTGTCGCAGCCCTGGTTTGTGCCCGCCTCGGTGCTCAACGCGCTGCGCCGCGATGCCGTGGCTGATCTCGAAACCAACCGCGCCCGCAACTTTGCCCGCCTGCCGCGTGCCATACCGGTGGAGCCCCCTGCGCCCTACCCTGAGGACACGCTCTCCTTCCTGGGCAATGTGTTCAACCACAAGGCCCACGACTTCTACGTGCGCCACGGCGTGAAGGTGATCGATGCCGCCTACGAGGCGCATGAAGAAGAAGGCGAAGTCAGCCTCATGATCACCAAGCACTGCGTGCGCTTTTCCATGAGCCTGTGCCCCAAGCAGGCCAAGGGCGTGACGGGTGTGCAGGGCACAATCAAGGCCGAACCCTTGATGTTGATCAACGGCAAGGAAAAGCTGACCTTGCGCTTTGACTGCAAGCCCTGTGAAATGCACGTTGTGGGCAAGATCAAGCGCCAGGTGCTGAACCAGGTGCCAGAAGCCCCGCTCCAGTTCTACAAAGCCCGGCCGCAAGTCGCGCACTGAGAGCGGCTCACAAAACCCCCCTGGCGTCGTTGTCTCGCCTGGTCGTACTACTTGTACTGCCTGCGGCGAAACGCCTAGCCAGGGCCGCTTCGCTGAGTTTTGTGAGCCGCTCTAAGGCGACGCGAAGAAGTCCTAGTGTGGACGTGCGGCCCGTTTCACTGATCGCCGCATGTCCCCATCCACCGCGCCGCACCTGCACCCCACCGAGGCCGTCGCCCAGGCCCATGGCGTCGACCCTGACGCAGGCCTGCATGCCGACGAGGCGCAGCGCCGCAGCGCCACCCATGGCGCCAACGAGTTGACCGCATCGCAAGACCGCCCCTGGTGGCGTCTGCTGGCCGACCAGTTCAAGGACTTCATGGTGCTGGTGCTGCTGGGCGCGGCCGTCATCTCGGGGCTGGTGGGTGAGGTCACCGACACGCTGGTGATTCTCGTCATCGTGGTGCTCAACGCCGTCATCGGCTTTGTGCAGGCCTGGCGCGCCGACCAGGCCATGGCGGCGCTGCGCCAGCTGGCGGCGGCGCACGCCACCGTGCTGCGCAGCGGTGCGGTGCAGGTGGTTCCTGCCACCGTGCTCGTGCCCGGCGACATCGTGCTGCTGGAGGCGGGCAACCAGATCCCGGCCGACCTGCGGCTCATCGAGATTGCGCAGCTGCAGGTGGATGAATCGGCCCTCACGGGCGAATCCGTCACCGTGGCCAAGCAGACCGACCCCCTGGCGGCCGAAGATGTGGGCGCGCTGGGCGACCGCACCAACATGGCCTTCAAGGGTACAACGGCCACCCATGGCCGCGCACGCGGGCTGGTGGTGGCCACCGGCATGCACACCGAGCTGGGCAAGGTGGCCACGCTGCTCGACACCGGCGACCGCAGCACGCCGCTGCAACTGCGCCTAGCGGCCTTTGGCAAACGCCTGGCAATTGCGGTGCTGGGCATTTGCGCAGTGATTTTTGTGGTGGGCGTGCTGCGTGGCGAGGCGCCCCTGCTCATGGCCCTCACCGCCATCAGCCTGGCCGTGGCCGCCATCCCCGAGGCCCTGCCCGCCGTGGTCACCGTGCTGCTGGCCCTGGGCGCGCGCCGCATGGTGGCCGTGCATGCGCTGGTGCGGCGCCTGCCGTCGGTGGAGACGCTGGGCTCTGTCACCACCATCTGCTCGGACAAGACCGGCACCCTGACCCAAAACCGCATGCACGCCGAGCTGCTGCTGGCCCACGGCGTGCGCTGGGTGCCCGGCGACCCCCTGCCCGGCCCCGCCCACGCCGAGGCCCTGCGCGCCGCCGCACTGTGCAACGACGCCACGCTACAGGCAAAGAGCGAAGAGGGCCAGTCAAGCACCCAGTGGCTGGGCGACCCCACCGAAACCGCGCTGGTGCTGGCCGCCCACGCAGGCGGGCTGGACAAGACCCAGCTCGACGCCGCCAGCCCCCGCGTGCAGGAGCAGCCCTTTGACTCCGACCGCAAGCGCATGACCACCTTCCACCGCGCTGCCGATGGTTTTGTGGGCTACACCAAGGGCGCGCCCGAATCCTCGGCACTGCCCAGCAGCTCGCCGCCCAGGGCCTGCGCGTGATGGCCCTGGCCCGCCGCAGCCACGCCCGCCTGCCCGACACCAACGACATCGACGCGGTGGAAAACCAGCTGGAGCTGCTGGGCCTGATCGCCCTCATCGACCCACCCCGCCCCGAGGCCCAGGCCGCAGTGCGCGACTGCATCAGCGCGGGCATCACGCCATTGATGATCACAGGCGACCACCCCGCCACCGCGCGCGCCATTGCGCACCGGCTGGGTATCGTGCGCAGTGCCGATGCTCCGGTGCTCACCGGCGCCGACCTCGCCACACTCGACGACGCCGCGCTGCGGGCCAAGGTGGAGCAGGTGCAGGTCTACGCCCGCGTGGACCCGGCGCAGAAGATCCGCATCGTCGAGGCCCTGCAGGCACAGGGCCACTTCGTCGCCATGACCGGCGATGGCGTGAACGACGCCCCGGCGATCAAACGCGCCGACATCGGCGTGGCCATGGGCCAAGGCGGCACCGACGTGGCGCGCGAGGCATCGAGCCTGGTGCTGCTGGACGACAACTTCGCCACCATCGTCGCGGCGGTGCGCGAGGGCCGCCGCATCTACGACAACATCCGCAAGTTTGTGCGCTACGCGATGACCGGCAACTCGGGCGAGATCTGGACCATCTTCCTTGCGCCGCTGTTGCTGCTGCCGATTCCGCTGCTGCCCATCCACATCCTGTGGGTCAACCTGGTGACCGACGGTCTGCCGGGCCTCGCGCTGGCGGCCGAGCCAGCCGAGCGCGGCATCATGCAGCGCCCGCCCCGCGCGCCGCGCGAGAGCCTGTTTGCCCACGGCATGTGGCAGCACATTCTGGGCGTGGGCCTGCTCATTGGCGGGCTGTGCCTGGCGGTGCAGGCCTGGGCGCTGCACACCGGCCATGCGCACTGGCAGACCATGGTGTTCACCGTGCTCACGCTGGCGCAGATGGCGCATGTGATCGCGATCCGGTCCGAGTCCGAGCCCATCTGGCGTCTGGGCCTGTGGAGCAACCGCCCGCTGCTGGGCGCCGTGCTGCTGACCTTTGCGCTGCAGTTGGCGACCATCTATGTGCCCTGGCTCAACCCCATCTTCCGCACCGAGCCGCTGAGCCTGGGCGAGCTGGCGCTGTGCATCGGCGCCGCGCTGGTGGTGCTGGTGGTGGTCGAGATCGAGAAGGCCTGGCGACGCAGCCACCCACAGCGGCGCACCACGCCAGAGTCCAGCGACAGCGCCCTGGACGAGCCTGCGACCTGAGGGCACTCCCGGCACGCAAGAACGTCATAAGCACATAGCCAACGATTCGATGACGCCGTGGGCCAGCGGTGCCAGAATGGCCCGCGCCATCGGCACATTCGGCTCCGCCCCAGCATGGGTGGAGGCCGGTTGCCCCAACTCCCTTCCCTTCAACGAAAGAGACAAGCTGCATGAAAATCGAGACCCTGGCCGTCCACGCAGGCTACAGCCCCGACCCCATCACCAAGGCCGTGGCCGTGCCCATCTACCAGACGGTGGCCTATGCGTTTGACAGCGCCCAGCACGGCGCCGACCTGTTCGACCTGAAGGTGCCGGGCAACATCTACACCCGCATCATGAACCCCACCACCGACGTGCTGGAAAAGCGCGTCGCGGCGCTCGAAGGTGGCATTGCCGCGCTGGCCGTGGCCTCGGGCATGGCAGCCATCACCTACGCCATCCAGACCATTGCCGAGGCGGGCGACAACATCGTGTCAGCCAGCACGCTGTATGGCGGCACCTACAACCTGTTTGCCCACACGCTGCCCCAGCAGGGCATCACCACCCGCTTTGCCGACCCGCGTGACCCGGCCAGCTTTGCGCAGCACATCGATGCGCGCACCAAGGCGATCTTCATCGAGTCCATCGGCAACCCGCTGGGCAACGTGACCGACATCGCTGCCATCGCCAAGGTGGCGCATGACCACGGCGTGCCGCTGATCGTGGACAACACCGTGCCCAGCCCCTACCTGCTGCGCCCCATCGAGCACGGCGCCGACATCGTGGTGCACTCGCTCACCAAGTACCTGGGCGGCCACGGCAACAGCGTGGGCGGCGCGATTGTGGACAGCGGCAAGTTTCCATGGGCGCAGCACAAGGCGCGCTTCCCGCGACTGAACGAGCCCGATGTGAGCTACCACGGCGTGGTCTACACCGAAGCCCTGGGCCCCGCCGCCTTCATCGGCCGTGCGCGCGTGGTGCCACTGCGCAACACCGGCGCGGCGCTGTCGCCGCAAAGCGCGTTCCTGATCCTGCAAGGCATCGAGACCCTGGCCCTGCGCATGGACCGCATCTGCGACAACACGCTGGCCATTGCCAAATACCTGCAGAGCCACCCCAAGGTGGAATGGGTGCGCTACGCGGGCCTGCCCGACCACCCCGACCACGCGGTGGTGCAACGCCAGTCGGGCGGCAAGGCCTCCGGCATCCTGAGCTTCAGTGTGAAGAACAGCGACGCAGACCCGCGCGCGGCCGGTGCGCGCTTCCTGGATGCTTTGCAGCTCTTCACGCGCCTCGTCAACATTGGCGACGCGAAGTCGCTGGCCACGCACCCAGCATCCACCACCCACCGCCAGCTCAACCCCGAAGAACTGGCCAAGGCCGGTGTGAGCGAAGGCATGGTGCGCCTGTCGGTCGGCATCGAGCACATCGATGACCTGCAGGCCGACTTGGCGCAGGCACTCGACAAGGTCTGATGTGTAAAGGGCCATGCGCCTCCCAAGCGCATGGCCAGGCACCCTTCAGCGTAGTTTTGAGGCTTTTTGCGTCCAAGCGCTAGTGGAATATGCGCTGTCAGCTGCATATTTCATAGCAAACAGGTTCACAGCGCATGGCGACATCGTCATGCCTGCCCCAGCGCGACAGGTCGATGGCGGTCAGCGCCGGGCGCTGGCCGTCTTCACCCGAGGTCGCGTGCCAGCCGAATGCCCGTGAACTGCCAGCGCGCCGTGGCCGGGAAGAAGTTGCGGTAAGTCAGCCGTTCATGCCCGGGCGGCGTGGCGCTGGACGAACCCCGCAGCACGTACTGGTTGACCATGAACTTGCCGTTGTATTCACCCACGGCGCCGTCCTCCACCCGAAAGCCCGGGTATGGCGCGTAGCTCGACTGCGTCCACTGCCACGCAGCGCCGTGCCACTGCGCCATGCCAGCGGCACCCTGCGCGGCCGCATGCTCCCATTCGGCTTCGGTGGGCAGGCGCGCGCCCACCCAGCGCGCGTAGGCATCGGTCTCGTAGTACGACAGATGTACCACTGGCTGGTCGCCCTGCAGCGGCTGCAGCCCCGCCAGCGTGAAGTGGTGCCAGGCCCCGTCGATGCGATGCCAGTACAGCGGCTGCTCCAGGCCCTGCGCCGCCCGCCAGTCCCAGCCTTCGGCCAGCCAGAGCAGCGGGTTGCGGTAGCCGCCCGCTTCCACAAACGCCAGGTACTCAGCCTGCGTCACCAGCCGCGAGGCCAGTGCATACGGGTGCAGATACACCCGATGGCGCGGACCCTCGTTGTCAAAGGCAAAGCCGCTGCCAGCGTGGCCGATGTCGGTCAGCCCGCCGTCAAAGGAGAGCCATGCCACCGCCCCGGCAGGCTCCGGCGCCACAGCGTCAGACGCCTTGGCATAGGCGGGAAACAACGGGTTGCAGGACAGCAGGTGCAGGATGTCGGTGAGCATCAGCTCCTGGTGCTGCTGTTCATGCTGCAGGCCCAGCTCGATCAGGCCGCGCAGCGCGTCGTCGTGCGCCACGGTGGGCACCCAGCGTGCCATGCGGGCGTCCACGTTGGCCCGGTAAGCGAGCACCTCCTCCAGCGATGGCCGCGTGAGCAGCCCGCGCTGCGGGCGCGGGTGCTTGGCGCCCACGCCGTTGTAGTACGAGTTGAACAGCACACGGAACGCCGGTGCAAACGGCTGGAAACCGGGCTCGTGGGCCTCAAGCACAAAGGTCTCAAAGAACCAGGTGGTGTGGGCCAGGTGCCATTTGGTGGGGCTGGCATCAGGCATGGACTGCGCGGCGCAGTCCTCGGGCGATAGCGGTGCCGCCAGGGCCAGCGAGCGGCCGCGCACGGCGGTGTAGCGCGCCAGCAGCGTGTCGAATGCGGGGGATGTCACGGTCATGAATACCACCGGTCAAGGACGGGCGTGGACCACTGCAAACCAGCCCCGCTCGTCCGTCCACACCTGGGCCTGCGCAAAGCCGGCGCGCGCAAGCATGTCGGTGAACACGGGCAGCGGGTACTTGTAGCTGTTCTCGGTGTGGATGCGCTCACCCCGGTCGAACCTCCGGCCGCCGCCGGGCCAGCACACCTCGGTGTCAGTGGCCGCCTCCAGGTGCATCTCGATGCGCGACGCCTCGGTGTTGAAGAACGCGCGATGCTGCCACTGCGCTACGTCAAAGTCGCTGCCGATCAGGCGGTTCACATGCCGCAGCACATTGCGGTTGAACTCGGCAGTGACCCCTGCGGCATCGTCGTAGGCGGCTTCGAGCACCGCCACGTCCTTGGGCAAATCGATGCCGATCAGCAGACCACCATCATCGTCCACCAGTTCGCGCATGTGGGCCAGCAGATCCAGCGCGTGCGGCGGGTCGAAGTTGCCGATCGAGGAGCCGGGGTAGAAGACCAGGCGCCCGGTGCGGGGAATGTCGTCGGGCAGTGACACACCCAGCGTCATGTCACCCGCCAGCGCGCGGGCATCCAGCGCCGGAAACTCATCGCGCAGCCCCTGCACCGCCTGCTCCAGAAAATCCGCCGAAATGTCCACGCCCACAAAACAGGCCGGCTGCACCAAGCGGCACAGGGTGCGGGCCTTCTGGCAGTTGCCTGCGCCCAGCTCGATCAGGGTGCGCCCCGGGCCAATGGCATGGGCAATGCTGTCCGCATGCGCCTGCATCAGCGCCATCTCGGTGCGCGTGGGGTAGTACTCCGGCAGGCGCGTGATGGCCTCAAACAGCTGGGAGCCGTGCTGGTCGTAAAAGTACTTGGGGGAGATGCGTGCGGGCCGCTGAGTAAGCCCGTGCGTGATGTCGGAATAGCGAGGCAGGAGCATGGGTCGTCAAGACGTTGGTGCGGCAGCGCCGCCGGTGGGTCAAAAGCAGAGGCGCCTGGGATGCCCGCCTTGCGGCACACCCCACGCGCTCCCCTGCCCCTCTCCCCATTGTGCGTTGCCTCGCTGACAGCCGTGTGTAGGCCATTTCCGCACCTGCCAAAAAAAAGGGCTGGCGCACGCGCCAGCCCTTCAGACCCTTGGAGAACTTTATCGTCAGGAACGCAGGGCCCGCCTGGGCCCTGTGCCCTTAGAAGCGCCAGCCCAGACCCACGCCCACCAGAACGGGGTCTACCTTGAAGGTGCCCAGCTTGGCACCGCCTGCGCTCACGTCGGTCTTGATGAAAACCTTTTTCACGTCGAAGTTGAGGTACAGGTTCTTGGCCAGCGGAATGTCCACGCCCACTTGCAGCGCGGGGCCGAAGCTGTTGCGGTCAATGCTCACGCCTGCGGGCAGGTTCACGCTGGAGAAGCGCGTGTAGTTCAGGCCCGCGCCCACATAGGGCTTGAAGCCAGGGGCGTCAAAGTGGTACTGCGCCAGCAGTGTGGGAGGCAGGTGCTTGAGGGTGCCGATAGCGGCACCACCAGCGCTGAGCGTGTGCTTTTGCGGCACCGTGAGGATCAGTTCGGCCGCGATGTTCTTGTTGAAGAAGTAGGTCACATCCACTTCAGGGATGGTCTTGTTGTTGACCGACAGGCCCAGCGGCGTGCTGTCCTTGTTGGCGCTGTCCAGGTGCACCGCGCGTGCACGGACCATCCAGGGGCCTTCAGCCTGTTGCGCCAGGGCAGCGCCAGAAGAGAGGGCACAGAGAACGGCGACAGCCAGCAGGTTCTTTTTCATGGTATTTCGCATCGGTTGGACGGGGACGACCCCCGTGCATGCATTGAACCGCTGCGGCCCCCACCCGGCCTTGCCTTACCTCAAGCCATCGGTAGTAACCCTTAGACCTAGATCAAGGAATACCCACTATCAGGCTGTGGACTTGCCCCGCAGGCGCTGCACCAGCGTCACCCCGGCCAGCACCAGGCCACCCGCCACGATGCCCACCACGGCGTTCAGCAGGTTGGGCACCAGCACCGCCCACAGCCCGCCCAACGGCCACTGCGCGGCCGCCGTACCTGTAGCCTCGACCGCGTGGTGCAGCACCGGCACTCCGTGCACCAGAATGCCGCCGCCCACCAGGAACATGGCAGCGGTGCCTGCAATCGACAGCCCCTTCATCAGCCAGGGCGCCGCGCGCAAGATGCCCGCGCCCAAGGCACGCGCCGCGCTGCTGGCCTTATTGCTGAGCCACAGGCCCAGGTCGTCCAGCTTGACGATGCCCGCCACCAGCCCATACACGCCAATGGTCATGATGACCGCGATGCCCGACAGCACGGTCAACTGCTGCACAAAGGGCGCGGAGGCCACTGTGCCCAGCGTGATCGCGATGATTTCGGCTGACAGGATGAAGTCGGTGCGCACGGCGCCCTTGATCTTGTCCTTTTCAAAGGCCACCAAATCCACCGCGGGATTGGCATTGGCCTTGGCATGGCTCTCGCGTTCGGCCTCGTCCTCGTGCTGCGCGTGCAGCAGCTTGTGCGCCACCTTTTCAAAGCCTTCAAAGCACAGAAAAGCGCCCCCCACCATCAGCAGCGGCGTCACGGCCCAGGGCGCAAAGGCGCTGATCAGCAACGCGGCAGGCACCAGGATGACCTTGTTGATGAGCGAGCCCTTGGCCACCGCCCACACCACCGGAATCTCGCGCTCGGCGCGCACGCCGGTCACCTGCTGGGCATTGAGCGCCAGGTCATCCCCCAGCACGCCCGCCGTCTTCTGCGCGGCCACCTTGGTCATCACCGACACATCGTCGGCCATGGCAGCGCTCTTTTTGGCCGCCACCTTGGTCATCAAGGCCACGTCGTCGAGGATGGTCGCGATGTCATCGAGCAAAGCAAGCAGGCTGCCAGTGGCCATGAAGAGTCCTTGGGATTGGTCGTAAAAAAGCGGCCAACATGCCGCCGGTGTGCGCCGCACTATAGCAACGCACAGACACCCCAAGTGCCAGCAGCTGCGCCAGGTGTACGTAGGAGAGCAGGAAAGCGCAGGCGACGTGACCGCGCTGCCCCACCCCACCCAACGCGAGAAGGATGGTGCTAAGCCCTGGCGCCTTTGGAAGCGTCCGCATGGAGGTCAAAAACCAGCGAGCGCAGCCACTGGTTCGCCGGGTCCTTGTGGAACTTGGCGTGCCAGAACATGTTGATGGCGATTTTGGGCAGCTTGACCGGGTGCGCCAGGTACCGCAGTTCAAAGGGGACGGCCATGCGCTCGGCCAGCCGCTCCGGCACCGTGGCCACCAGATCGGTGGACTGCAAGATGTGGCCCACGGCAACGAAGTGAGGCACTTTGAGTTTCACCTGCCGCTGCGGCGAGTGGTTGTCCAGTATCTCGTCCACCTGCCCATGGCCGGTGCCCGCAGAGACGATGGCCACATGGTCCGCACCGAAGAAGTCCTGCAGGCGGATCTTTTTCTGATCCAGCCGATGGCCTTTGCGAAACATGCAGACGTAGTTCTGCTCGAACAGACGGCGCTGAAAAAAGCCCGCCTTCAGCTGCGGCAGCAGGCCCACGGCCAGGTCCACCTGGCCCGACTCCATGGCGTCCTTCAGGTTGGTGGCCGTATTGCGCACGGTGCTGATGGTGACCGAGGGCGCGACTTCTTCGATGCGCTGCATCAGTTGCGGCAGAAAGTAGATCTCGCCAATGTCCGTCATGCCGACGGTGAAGCTGCGTTTGCTGGTGCGCGGGTCGAACGTGTTTCTGGCGTTCACGGCTCCATGAATCATGCCCAGCGCATACCCCACCGATTCCGCCAGTTGTTCTGCAAACGGCGTGGGCTGCATGCCGCTGGCCGTGCGGGTGAACAGCTCATCGTCAAACAGCTTGCGCAGCCGCGCCAGCGCATTGCTCACCGCAGGCTGGCCGAGGCCCAGGTTCTCCGCCACCTTGGAAACCTTGCGTTCGGCCAGGAGCTGGTTGAAGACCACCAAAAGATTCAGATCAATGTCCTTAAGCTCCATCGATTGCCTCGCCAATTATTGATTTGGATGATATTCAACATTCACATCATCGCGTTGACTGATTTTCTAGCCGATCTGATCATCGCCTCCATCGACCCCTTCCCGGGGAATCGACCCACAAAAACATCAGAGACAACACCCGAGACAACGGACGATGGAAATCCACGTACGCCCCTTGCAGCGCACGCTCAACGTCGCTCCTGGCGCCAATCTGCTCGACGCGTTGCGCAACAACGATGTGCCGATTTCACACAGCTGCATGGCCGGGCGGTGCGGCACCTGCCGCTGCAAGATCGTGGCAGGACAGGTGCTCGACTCAGGGCGCGAGGTCCAGCAACCGCTGACGGCACAAGACTCCTACGTCCTGGCCTGCCAGACCTTCGTGACGGAGCCCTGCACGGTAGAGATCCCCGAACCCGACGAAGTGGTCGTGCACACGGCACGCATCATCAAGGCCACGGTGGTGGCCATAGAAGATCCCACCCACGACATCAAGCGGCTGGTTCTCCAGCCCGCTAAAGCACTCGATTTTTCGCCCGGCCAGTATGCGCAGCTGCAGTTCACGCCAGCGCATGTGCGGCCCTATTCCATGGCGGGCACAGCCCAGGACGACATGCTGGAGTTCCACGTTCGACTGGTCCCGCAAGGCCGTGTCACCGGCTATGTGGCGAACGAGCTTCGCGTGGGCGATACGGTGCGCGTGAGCGGTCCGATGGGCTCTGCCTACCTGCGCCGCCAACACACAGGGCCCATGCTGTGCGTAGCAGGCGGCACAGGGCTGGCGCCGATTTTGTCCATCGTTCGCGGCGTGGTTGCCGCCGGCATGGGCAACCCCATCCACCTGTACTTCGGCGTGCGGTCCGAGCGCGATGTCTATGGCGTGGAATGGCTGCAAGCGCTACAGCGCCAGCACCCACAGCTTCAGGTGCACGTCGTGGTCGCGTCCGGCCCGGCACAAGGGCATCGCACCGGCCTGGTGACCGACGCCATTGCCCGGGACTGGCGCAGCCTGGAAGGCTTTCGCGCCTACCTCTGCGGCGCGCCGCCGATGGTCGAGGCCACTGCCTTGCTGGTAAGGCAAATGGGCGTGTTGCCAGAGCAGGTGTACGCGGATGCGTTTTATGCCAGTGGCACGTGAGCCCCACAAAACAACCCAGGAGACAGCAATGAGCACACCCGCCAAGGAAGTCTTTCCCAGCCAGATGCGATGGGAAACCGAAGGCAGCAGCCGAATACCGTTCATGGCCTACACCGGTGAAGACCTGCACAAGAAGGAGCTGGAGCGCTTCTTCTACCGGCAGCACTGGAACTATGTCGGGCTGGAGGCCGAGGTGCCGAACGTGGGCGACTTCAAGCGCACGGTAGTGGGAGAACGCTCGGTCATCATGGTCCGCGACGCGAGCGGCATCCAGGTGGTCGAGAACGTGTGCGCCCACCGCGGCATGCAGTTCTGCCGCGAGCGCCATGGCAACAAGAAGGACTTTGTCTGCCCCTACCACCAGTGGAGCTACACGCTACAAGGCGATCTGCAAGGGGTGCCCTTTCGCCGTGGCGTCAAGCAGGACGGCAAAATCAACGGGGGCATGCCAGCAGATTTCCAGACGGCGGACCATGGCCTCAACAAACTCAAGGTGGCCACCCGGGGCGGCGTGGTGTTTGCCAGTTTTGACCACGATGTGGAATCGCTCGAAAACTTTCTGGGGCCGAACATCCTGTCGTACTTTGACCGGCTGTTCAACGGCCGGCGCCTGACGATACTGGGCTACAACCGCCAGCGCATTCCGGGCAACTGGAAGCTCATGCAGGAGAACATCAAGGACCCCTACCACCCCGGCTTGCTGCACACCTGGTTTGTGACCTTTGGCCTCTGGCGGGCAGACAACAAGAGCGAGCTGAAGATGGATGCACGCCACCGGCATGCCGCCATGATCTCCACCCGGGGCCAAGCGGGAAAGGCCGAACAGGTCACCCAGGTGTCCAGCTTCAAGGAGAGCATGCAGCTCCACGACGCGCGGTTTCTGGACATCGTGCCCGAGCCCTGGTGGGGCGGGCCCACAGCGGTCATGATGACGGTGTTCCCCAGCGTCATCTTTCAGCAGCAGGTCAACAGCGTCTCCACGCGGCACATCCAGCCGGACGGGCACGGGGCCTTCGATTTCGTATGGACGCACTTCGGGTTTGAGGACGACAGCGCGGAGATGACACAGCGCCGTCTGCGGCAGGCCAACCTGTTCGGCCCGGCGGGGTTTGTGTCTGCCGACGACGGGGAGGTGATCGAGTTTTCGCAGGAAGGTTTTGAAAGCAAGCCCTACCACCGCGCCCTGGCCGAGTTGGGGGGAAAGACGGTGGAGAACACCGATCACATGGTGACCGAAACACTCATCCGCGGCATGTACGCTTACTGGCGTGAAGTGATGGAGGGCTGACCATGAGCACTACGCCCCACCTTGCTTTTGATGATTACCTGGCCATCTCGCGCCTGTACTCCGAGTACGCACTGGCAGTGGACTCTGGTGACTGGGACCTGTGGCCCGAATTCTTCACGGAGGACTGCACGTACAAGCTGGTGCCCCGCGAGAACCACGAACGCGGATTCCCCCTCGCAACACTGCTGTTCGAAAGCAAAGGGATGCTCAAGGACCGCGTCTACGGCATCCGCGAAACGCTGTTCCACGACCCCTACTACCAGCGCCATGTGGTCAGCGCGCCCGTGGTCCTTGCCGCGAGCGAGAACCGTTTCGAGGCCCAGGCGAACTACGCGGTGTTCCGCACCAAGCTCTCGCGCGAGTCCACGGTGTTCAACGTGGGGCGGTACATCGACGTGATCGAACGCACCCCGGCAGGGCTCAAGTTCGCGACGCGCCTTTGTGTGTACGACAGCGAAATGATCCCCAACTCCATCATCTACCCCATCTGAACCACCATGAACGAATCATCCTGGATCGACGCCGCCAGCGAAGCCGAAGTACCCGACGACGATGTCATCGGGTTGCAGGTGGGTGAGCACAACATTGCGCTGTACAAGGTGGATGGCAGTGTGTTTGCGACCGACAACATCTGCACCCACGGGCACGCGCGCCTGTGCGATGGCTTTCTGGACGGCCATGAAATCGAGTGCCCCCTGCACCAGGGGAAGTTCGATGTCCGCAATGGCAGCCCCACCTGCGCACCGGTCACCGAGCCATTGAAGTGTTACCCCGTGCGCATCGACGGAGGGCGCGTGTTTCTTCAGATGGACGACAGGGCATGAACCCCACCTGAAGAAAACTGTAGCCGCTGAACCTGCGGTGTTCAGCGGCTACTGATATCAAGCATGAGCACCCTGCAGCGCAGGGTGCCTCAGCCCATCACCCCACCCACTTGCGCGCGTTGCGCCAGATGCGCATCCAGCCGCTGTACTGGGCCTTGTCCTCGCTGGTCCAGCTCATCTGCACGTTGCGGAACACGCGCTCGGGGTGCGGCATCATGGCCGTGAAGCGGCCGTCAGCCGTGGTCACGGCCGTCAGGCCGCCCGCACTGCCGTTGGGGTTGAACGGGTACTGCTCCGTGGCGCGGCCGTGGTTGTCCACGTAGCGCATGGCGGCGATGGCCTTGTCGGCATTGCCACGGTACTTGAAGTTGGCATAGCCCTCACCATGCGCCACGGCGATCGGCAGACGGCTGCCCGCCATGCCTTGCAAGAACAGGCTGGGGGATTCGAGCACTTCCACCAGCGACAGGCGGGCCTCGAAGCGTTCGCTCTGGTTGGTGGTGAAGCGCGGCCAGTCTTGCGCGCCGGGGATGATGTCGGCCAGCTCGGCAAACATCTGGCAGCCATTGCACACGCCCAGACCAAACGTGTCCGTGCGGCCAAAGAAGCCCTGGAACTGGGCTGCCAGCACGGGGTTGAAGGTGATCGAACGCGCCCAGCCGATGCCCGCGCCCAGCGTGTCGCCGTAGCTGAAGCCACCGCAGGCGACCACGCCCTTGAAGTCTTCGAGCTTGACGCGGCCGGTCTGCAGATCGGTCATGTGCACGTCGTAGGCCTCAAAGCCCGCCTCGGTGAAGGCGTAGGCCATTTCGATGTGCGAGTTCACGCCCTGTTCACGCAGGATGGCGACCTTGGGTTTGGCAAGGCTCAAATACGGCGCGGCCACATTGTCAGCGGCGTCGAACGTGAGGTGCACATGCATGCCCGGGTCGGTGGGCTCACCTGCCGCCGCGTGCTCGGCGTCGGCGTTGGCGGGGTTGTCGCGCTGCTGGCAGATCTTCCAGCTCACGGCGTCCCACACCTGGTGCAGGTCGGCCAGCGAGGCACTGAAAACGGCCTTGGCATCGCGCCACACCTGCAGCTCGCCCTTGCCCGCATCGATGGACGACGAGGCGGGGCGGGTCTTGCCGATGAAGTGGCTGAACTTGGACAGGCCGTGCTCGCGCAGGGTCTGCATCACCTCATTGCGCTCGCTGGTCTTGACCTGCAGCACCACGCCCAGTTCTTCGTTGAACAGGGCTTTGAGCGTGAGTTCTTCGCGGCGCGCGCTGACTTGGCCCGACCAGTTTTTGGCATCGCCCACTTCGGCGCGGCTGTCGCTGATACCGTCGCCTTCGGTCACCAGCAGGTCCACATTGAGCGACACACCCACGTGGCCTGCAAAGGCCATTTCTGCCACTGCGGCCAGCAGGCCACCGTCGCTGCGGTCGTGGTAGGCCAGGATTTGGCCCTTGGCGCGCAGTGCGTTCACCGCGTTGACGAGGTTGACCAGGTCTTTGGGGTCGTCCACATCGGGCACCACATCGCCGCTCTGGTCCAGCGTCTGGCCCAGAATGCTGCCGCCCATGCGGTTCTGGCCCTTGCCCAGGTCGATCAGCACCAGGGTCGTGTCGGCCTCGGTGGCGTTGAGCTGGGGCGTGAGCGTGCCGCGCACGTCGGACAGTGAAGCGAATGCGCTCACGATCAGGCTGACGGGGGACGTGACCTTCTTCTTATCCGAACCTTCGCTCCACTGCGTGCGCATGGACAGGCTGTCCTTGCCCACCGGGATGGACACGCCCAGCGCGGGGCACAGCTCCATGCCCACGGCCTTCACGGTTTCGTACAGCGCGGCGTCTTCGCCGGGTTCGCCACAGGCGGCCATCCAGTTGGCCGACAACTTCACGCGCGGCAGCTCGATGGGCGCAGCCAGCAGGTTGGTGATGGCCTCGGCCACGGCCATACGGCCCGAGGCGGGGGCGTTGATGGCGGCCAGCGGCGTGCGCTCGCCCATGCTCATGGCCTCGCCCGCAAAGCCCTTGTAATCGGCCAGCGTCACGGCGCAATCGGCCACGGGCACTTGCCAGGGACCAACCATCTGGTCGCGGTGGCTGAGGCCGCCCACGGTGCGGTCGCCGATGGTGATGAGGAAGCGCTTGGACGCCACCGTGGGGTGGGCCAGCACGTCGATCACGGCCTTTTGCAGCGGCACGCCGGTCAAGTCCATCGGTGCAAATTCGCGGACTACGGTGGTCACGTCGCGGTGCATCTTGGGCGGCTTGCCCAGCAGCACGTTCATGGGCATGTCCACGGGCAGCTTTTGGTCTTCAGCCGTCGCAGCGGGGTCGTGCAGCACCAGCTGGCGTTCTTCGGTGGCGGTGCCGATCACGGCAAACGGGCAGCGTTCGCGTTCGCAGAATGCCTGGAACAGGGGCAGCGACTCGGGTGCAATCGCCAGCACATAGCGCTCTTGCGACTCGTTGGACCAGATTTCCTTCGGGCTCATGCCCGACTCTTCAAGCTGCACAGCGCGCAGGTCAAAGCGGGCACCACGGCCAGCGTCGTTGGTCAGCTCGGGGAAGGCGTTGGACAAACCACCCGCTCCCACGTCGTGGATGGCCAGGATGGGGTTGTTGCTGCCCTGCGCCCAGCAGTGGTTGATGACCTCTTGCGCACGACGCTCGATCTCGGGGTTGCCGCGCTGCACCGAGTCAAAGTCCAGCTCGGCCGCATTGGTGCCGGTGGCCATGGAGCTGGCGGCACTGCCACCCATGCCGATGCGCATGCCGGGGCCGCCCAGCTGGATGAGCAGCGAGCCGGCGGGGAATTCGATTTTCTTGGTCAGCTCGGCATCGATCACGCCCACGCCGCCCGCGATCATGATGGGCTTGTGGTAGCCACGCTGCACGCCGCCCACGTTCTGCTCGTATTCGCGGAAGTAGCCGTTCAGGTTGGGGCGGCCGAACTCGTTGTTGAAAGCGGCGCCGCCCAGGGGCCCTTCGACCATGATCTGCATCGGGCTGGCAATGTGCTCGGGCTTGCCCACGGTGCTGCCCCAGAGCTTGGACACGGTGAAGCCTGTGAGGCCCGCCTTGGGCTTGGAGCCCCGGCCGGTGGCGCCTTCGTCGCGGATCTCGCCGCCCGCGCCGGTCGATGCGCCCGGGAAGGGCGAGATGGCCGTGGGGTGGTTGTGCGTTTCCACCTTCATCAGCACATGCTGGGTGACGCTACTTTTTTGATAGCTATTAGCGCTTAATTCACTATCGCTTGCGGCCATTTTTGCTACAAAACGCTCGACCTGATGGCCTTCCATGACCGAGGCGTTGTCCGAATAAGCAATCACCGTGTGCTGGGGCGCCAGCTGGTGAGTGTTGCGGATCATGCCGAACAGGCTCTTGTCCTGCGCTACGCCGTCGATGGTGAACTGGGCGTTAAAGATCTTGTGACGGCAGTGCTCGCTGTTGGCCTGCGCAAACATCATCAGCTCCACGTCGGTGGGGTTGCGCTTCAGGCCTGTGAAGGCGGCCACGAGGTAGTCGATTTCATCGTCGGCCAACGCCAAGCCGAAGCGGGTGTTGGCGGCTTCGAGCGCCTTTCGTCCTTGTTCGGGGCCACCGGCCAGCACATCCACATGCTCCATGGGCGCAGGCTGCAGCTCGGTGAACAGGGCTGCGGCAGCGCTGCGGTCGGCCACCACCGATTCGGTCATGCGGTCGTGCAGCAAGGCGGCGATCTGGCCCAGTTGCTCGGCGGTCAGCTCGGGCGTCTTGCCCAGCAGGCCCGATTTCAGGCTGATGCGGTATTCGGTGATGCGCTCGACACGGCGGATGGCGATGCCGCAGTTGCGCGCGATGTCGGTGGCCTTGGAGGCCCAGGGGGACAGCGTGCCCAGGCGGGGCGTGACGATGAGGACGGCGCCGTCTTCGGGGCCTGCGTAGGGGTCGCCGTAGGTCAGCAGCGCGGCCAGACGTTCTTGTTCGGCGGGCGTGGGGGCCGCATCGGTGGCGACCAAGTGCACGAAACGCGCTGCAATGCCGCTGATCTTGGGGTGGATCGCCTCCAGGGCGGGTTGAAGTTGCTGGGCGCGGAAGGTGCTGAGGGCGTTGCCGCCCGCCAGCGTGGTCATGTGCAAGGTCACGGTAGCGGCCTGTTGGGGGGTGTCAGGGGTAGAGGGTGGCTCCGGGTGCCAGCGTGCAACCAGCACCGGAGCCCTCCATTTTACCGGGCAAGCCCAGGCCGCCTGCGTGGCCGGGGGGCCGATGGGATAATTGCGGCATGAGCATCACCATCAAAAGCGCCGAGGACATCGAGGGCATGCGCCTGGCCTGCCGCCTGGCCTCCGAAGTGCTGGACTACATCACGCCGCACATCAAGCCCGGCATCACCACCAAAGAGATCGACCGCCTGGGCGCTGAATGCATGGTCCAGCAGGGCACCATCTCGGCCACCGTGGGCTACCAGCCGCCGGGCTACCCGCCCTACCCGGCCTCGCTGTGCACCTCGGTCAACCATGTGGTGTGCCACGGCATCCCGAACGACAAGCCGCTCAAGAAGGGCGACATCGTCAATGTGGA
>ERZ778028.1176-NODE-1176-length-32151-cov-7.048853_pt1 | contig 32151 bp, 27 predicted proteins | sample MGYA00375758_ERZ778028 | MGnify/ENA primary metagenome ERZ778028 (study PRJEB29350, sample SAMN05389828) | bioreactor metagenome | isolation source: Thiocyanate bioreactor | place: South Africa: University of Cape Town | collected 2014-03-17 ...
TGCCCATGCACATGATCCAGGCCAACATGACCGAGCAGCTCAAGACCTGCCACGAAGCGCCGTTCTACACCCTGGGTCCGCTGACCATCGACATCGCACCCGGCTACGACCACATCGCCAGTGCCATCGGCGCCGCCATGATCGGCTGGATGGGCACGGCCATGCTGTGCTATGTGACGCCCAAGGAGCACCTGGGGCTGCCCGACCGCGACGACGTGAAGCAGGGGATCATTGCCTACAAGATCGCCGCGCATGCGGCCGACGTGGCCAAGGGCCACCCCGGGGCCCGCTCGCGCGACGACGCACTGAGCCAAGCGCGCTTCGACTTCCGCTGGCAGGATCAGTTCAACCTGGGCCTGGACCCCGAGACGGCTAAGGAATACCACGATGAGACCCTGCCCAAGGACTCGGCCAAGGTGGCGCATTTCTGCTCGATGTGTGGCCCCAAGTTCTGCTCGATGAAGATCACGCAGGAAGTGCGCGACTTTGCAGCGCAAAAGGGCGTGGCTGAGGCCGAAGCCCTGGCCCAGGGTATGGAGGCCAAGGCGGCAGAGTTCCAGAAGGGTGGTGGCGAGTTGTACATCCCGCTCAAGCCGGTGTAACGACGGGGCAATAAGCACAGCTACTGGCCCCGAGGTTTCCCTGAAAGAGCTTATGGGGGCCGTGCTTACCCTGTGCGGCAGGCGGCCCTGCCCGGCATATAGTCGCGCCCACTCCCGGCCCAGAAGGTAGGGTGTGTGCGTGGCACCAAATTTGCTATGCTGGACTATCTGTTAAAAAATGTAAGGAAGAGCCATGAATGCTCTCGGCCGCTTCTCCATCCGCACGCGTCTCTACTTCGGAACAGTCTTTTCCCTGATCCTTCTGGTCGTCATCGGTGCCATGGGCTACGTAGCCCTGGACCGCACGCGCGGCACCCTGCAGGTGCTGTTTTCAGAGCGCGTGCAGACGCTGACCGACATGTCCGAGCTGCGCACCACCCTGGGTGACCTGCGCCGGACCGAAAAAGACATCATCATCAACTTCAACAACTCGGTCGAGGTCTCTGCCCTGCGCGAGTCCTGGGCCAAGACCCTGACCTCCCTGCGCAAGCGCCTGGCCGATGTGCGCCAGGTGCAGTCGGGTGATGCCGAATTTGTGGCCTCCATCGACAAATCGCTGGACGAGATCAAGCAGTACGAAACCGGCATTTCGCCCATCTTCGAGAAGATCGAAGGCGCGCAGCTGGACGGCGCGGGCGGCGGCGCCTACGCCGATCGCCTGAAGGTCCACATGGAGGCCACCGACAAGCTGTTCTCCAGCCTCGCGGACTCGGCCCGTGCGCAGATGGACGAGGCCCGTGCGGGCGTCGAATCACGCACCTCCACCATGGCCGCGCTGATCGGCGTGGGCCTGGTGCTGGCACTGGCCGTGCTGATTCCGCTCACGTTCTTCAGCGTGCGCTCCATCACCAAATCCCTCGGGCAGGCACAAGAGCTGGCCGAACGCATTGCCAGCGGCGACCTGTCGCGCGATGTGGCGGCCATGAACCAGGACGAAGTGGGCCAGCTGGTGGGTGCCATGGGCCGCATGCAGGACTCGCTGCGTGACCTGGTGCGCCAGGTGCAGGACGCGGCGGGCAACATCTCCACCGCCAGCTCCGAGATCGCCAGCGGCAACCACGATCTGAGCCACCGCACCGAGCAGACGGCGGCCAACCTGGAAGAGACGGCCTCGTCGATGGAAGTGCTGACCAGCACCGTGCAGCAAAGCGCCCAGGCCTCGCGCCAGGCCAGCGACTTCGCGTCGACCGCTGCCGAGGTGGCCGCACGCGGCGGCGCCGTGGTGTCGCAGGTGGTGACCACCATGGACCAGATCACCACCAGCTCGCGCAAGATTGCCGACATCACGGGCGTGATCGATTCGATTGCGTTCCAGACCAACATCCTGGCGCTGAATGCCGCCGTGGAAGCCGCCCGTGCCGGCGAGCAGGGCCGCGGCTTTGCCGTGGTGGCCAGCGAGGTGCGCAACCTCGCGCAGCGCAGCGCCGAGGCCGCCAAGGAAATCAAGGGCCTGATCGGTTCGTCGGTGGAGCGGGTGGAAGACGGCTCGCGCCTGGTGAGCCAGGCCGGTCAGACCATGACGGAGATCGTGAGCAGCGTGCGGCGTGTGTCCGACATCATTGCGGAGATCACCGCCTCGTCGGCCGAGCAGAGCGACAACATCGGCCAGATCAGCCAGTCGGTCACCCAGCTGGACCAGATGACGCAGCAGAACGCGGCGCTCGTGGAGGAATCCACCGCAGCGTCCGAGTCGCTGCGCGAGCAGGCCCACCACCTCAACAGCGCGGTCAGCCAGTTCAAGCTGCAGGATGGCGCATCGCCCTCGGCCACGTTCAACACCCCCGTTGCCGCAGCACCCGCCGTCGCCCAGGCGGCGCGCCGACCTGCGTTGCAGATCCGGTAATTTCAGGTGTTTTTGGCTGATAGCGCTAGTGCTTCATGCGCTAGCAGCTATCAGATGTATAGCAAATCAGTCCCGCGTCACCCGCAGCACTTCTTCGCGGCTGGTGATGCCGGCGGCAATCAGGCGTTCGCCATCCTCTCGCATCAGTGCCATGCCATCGGCCATGGCGGCGGCGCGGATGTCGGCCTCTGACGCCTGGGCGTGGATTTGCGCGCGGATCGCGTCCGTGGTCACCAGCAGCTCGAACACGCCGGTGCGGCCGGTGTAACCCGTCTGGCCGCAGTGCTCGCAGCCCGCGCCATGGCAGTGGCTGCAGAACTTGCGCACCAGGCGCTGGGCCAGCACGCCCAGCAATGACGACGACAACAGGAACGGTTCCACGCCCATATCCGTCAGGCGCGTGACGGCGCTGGCCGCATCGTTGGTGTGCAGCGTGGCCAGCACCAGGTGGCCGGTGAGTGACGCCTGGATGGCGATCTGCGCGGTCTCGAAGTCGCGGATTTCGCCGATCATGATGATGTCCGGGTCCTGCCGCAGGATGGCGCGCAGGGCCTTGGCAAAGGTCAGCTCGATCTTGCTGTTGACCTGGGTTTGCCCCACGCCGGGCAGCTCGTATTCGATGGGGTCTTCCACCGTCATGATGTTGTTGCGCGTGGCGTCGAGCCGGCCCAGCGCCGCGTACAGCGTGGTGGTCTTGCCCGAGCCCGTGGGGCCCGTCACCAGGATGATGCCGTGCGGCTGACCGATCAGGCCCTCGAAGCGGTGCAGGGTGTCGCCCTGCATGCCCACGGCCTCCAGGCTCAGCTTGCTTTCGCTCTTGTCCAAAAGACGCAGCACCGCGCGTTCGCCATGGGCGCTGGGCAGGGTGGAAACGCGCACGTCGATGGCGCGCGTGCCCAGGCGCAGGCTGATGCGGCCGTCCTGGGGCAGGCGTTTTTCGCTGATGTCCAGGTCGGCCATGATCTTCAGGCGCGAGATCAGGGCGGCGTGCAGTGCGCGGTTGGGCTGCACCACTTCGCGCAGCGTGCCGTCTACCCGAAAGCGCACGCTGCTGTGCCGCTCGTAGGGCTCGATGTGGATGTCGCTCGCGCCGTCGCGCGCGGCCTGCGTGAGCAGGGCGTTGAGCATGCGGATGATGGGCGCGTCGCCGGCCGATTCCAGCAAGTCCTCGACGGCGGGCAGCTCTTGCATCATGCGCGAGAGGTCGGCGTCGCTCTCGACCTCGCTCACCACGGTGGCGGCGCTCGATTCACTGTGCGAATAGGCGGCGCTGATGCGCTGGGCCAGCGCCGGGGCATCCAGCGGCAGCAGCTGCTGCACGGGGTGCTTGCGCAGCACTTCGGACAGCGCGCCCGCGTCGGGGCTGGGGCCGTGCCACAGCACCAGCTGGTGGCCGTCGTCCTCCAGCAGCAGCTGGGCGGTACGGGCAAAGGCGTAGGGCAGGGGGTGGCGCATGGGTGGCGGCTCTTCTCTTCTTCAGCGTGGCGAAGTCTCTGCGGGCAGCGGGGCCAGCGGCTGCGCAGGCACAGTCGCTGCGCCGGGCTCTGCGCGCTGTGGCAGCGCGGGCAGGATGGGTGCGCCGGACACCGACTTCATCACCACGCTGGGCGTGGGCTGCGTGTTCTGCTGCAGCGCACGGATGGCCTCGTAGCGGTCCATCATCAGCGCATCGCTGGTGGCGTTGTCGCGCACCACAATGGGGCGCAGGAACACCATCAGGTTGGTCTTGTTGCGGGTGCGGTTCTCGCTGCGGAACAGGTTGCCCAGCACGGGGATGTCGCCCATCACCGGCACCTTGTCCTGGCCTTGCGAGTAGCTGTCTTCCAGCAGGCCACCGATCACGATGATGCTGCCGTCGTCCACCACCACGTTCGACTCGATGGAGCGCTTGCTGGTGGTGGGGCCGTTGGCGTTGCTCAGCGTGGCGGTGTCGATCTTGGAGACTTCCTGGTAGATGGCCATCTTCACCGTGCCGTTCTCGCTGATCTGCGGACGCACCTTCAGCATCAGGCCCACGTCTTTGCGCTCCACCGTGGTGAACGGGTTCACCGTGCTGCTGCCCGTGCTGTTGGCGTACGAGCCCGTCACGAACGGCACGTTGTTGCCGATGATGATGCGCGCCTCTTCGTTGTCCAGCGTCATCAGGTTGGGGGTGGAGAGCACATTGGCGTCGCCGCTGTTCTGCAGGAAGTTCGCCAGTGCGCCCAAGTAGTACTGGCCGTTGACGCGTGGCGCCAGCGCCAGGTTGAGCCCCTTGCCCAGCGAGCTGGCCGCCGAGGCGATGGAGGTGGTGGAACCCGAGGCCAGGGCGGCGGTCACATTCAGGATGTTGGCACCGGCCGCGCCGGAGTTGGTGCCGATCACGCCCACAGTGCCGTCGCCGTTCTTGCCCAGAATGCCCTGCCACTGGATGCCGAACTCGGCCACCTTGTTGGCGGAGACCTCGACGATCAGGCTCTCGACCAGCACCTGCGCGCGGCGACCGTCGAGCTTGTCGATCACGTCGCGCAGCTGGCGGTACAGCGGCTCGGGCGCCGTGATGATGAGCGAGTTGGTGGTGGGGTCGGCCTGGATCTGCCCGCCAGTGGAGGGCTGGTTGTTGTTGGTACTGCTGGTGCCCATGGCGCTCGCGCTGGAGCCCAGGCCGCCGGTGCTGCTGCTGCCGGACGAGCTGCCGTTGGTGGACAGCATGCCGCCGGTGCTCAGCCCCGTGCTGGGTGCGGGCGCGCTGGCGCCACCACCGCCGCTGGCCGCGCCGCCATTGTTGCCGCCCATGGCCGCCATGGCGGCGCGCAGGGTGGTGGCCAGCTTGGTGGCGTCGGCGTTCTTGAGGTAGACCACATGGATGTTGCCGCTGGCGGCGCTGCTGCCGGGCGCAGGCGCCTGGTCCAGCTGGGCCACCAGGGCGCGCACCTGGGCCACGCGCGCGGGGTTGGCCGCGCGCAGGATCAGCGAGTTGCTGCGCGGCTCGGCAATCAGGGTGGTCTTGAACGACGTGTCGGCCTGGCCGGGCGCGGCCGCAGCGGCGGCGCCTCCGTTGGCGCTGCCGCCGTCGATCAGGCGCGACACCAGCGGTGCCAGGTCGCTGGCAATCGCGTTCTTGAGTGGAATCACCTCCACATCGCTGGCGTTGGACACATCCATGGCCGCCACGATGCGCGCCAGGCGCTGCAGGTTGTCGGCATAGTCGGTGATCACCAGCGAGTTGTTGCCAGGGTTCACGTTGATGGTGTTGTTGGGGCTGATGAGCGGGCGCAGCACCGGCACCAGGTTGGCCGCGTTCTCGAAGTTGAGCTTGAAGATCTGCGTGACGATCTGCCCGCCGCCGGGCGCGCTGCCCGCGTTGCCCTGCACGACGCTCACGCTGCCGCCCTGCAGCTTGGCGTCGGCCTCGGGCACCACCTTGTACAGGCCGGCTGCCTCCACCACCGTGAAGCCCTGCAGCCGCAGCGCGGCCAGGAACTGCTGGAACGCGGCGGCGGGTGTCACGGCGCGCTCGGTCACCAGGTTGAGCTGGCCTTTCACGCGCGGGTCCACCACCACGTTGCGGCCGGTGATGGTGGCCATGGTGCGGGCCACAGCCTCGATCTCGGCGTTGGCAAAGTTGAGCGTGACGGGTTCGCTGGGGCGCACGCTGCCGGTGCGGGTGTCCACCGCCGTTTGGGCGCCAATTTGGCCGCTAGCGCATGTAAGTATTGCGCTGGCAGCTATTGTCTTGAGAGTTAAGCGCAGGCGTGGAGCAAACAGGAAAGTCATAGATTCAACCCACGGTGATGATGGAGCGCGCGCCATTGCGCCGTCCGATGATGTTCAGAAGATTGGACAGTGCGGCCTCCCGCTCGGGGGCGGCACTGGCCTCGCCCGCAAAGCGCAGGCGGTTGCCCACCCACTGGCCGCTGCCGCTCAGTTGCAAGGCCCCGTCGAGGGTGCTGAGGGCGAGCGTGGGCACCTCGCCGCCCTGCAGCACCAGCCGGTAGCTGCCCATGGGGCGCAGGGTGGACAGGCGCGAGGACATGGCCCGTGCATCCAGCTGGGCCTGGCCCGACAGCACCATGCGGCCAGCGGCCCATTGCACGGCCAGTGCGCGGGTCTGCAGCGCCAGCTGGCCCTGCGGCTGCAGCGTGTTCCAGGGGGTGCCCAGGCCCGCCAGCAAGGCGGCGGGCCACTGGCTCTGGCCGTCGGCCAGGGTGATTTGCGGGCCGACCCAGCGCAGGTGCACCTGGGCCTGCAGGGGCTCCGCCGTGCAGCAGCCCGCTTGCAGCCGGGCGCGCAGACCGCCCCAGGTGGGGCGCAGCTGCCAGTCCACCCGGCCGGGCAGGGCGGCGCTGTCTTTGCTGGCCTGGCCGCCGGTCAGCACCAGCTGGGCCGAGCCGGTCCACACCGTGCCGCGTGGCTGCAGCAACAGTACCTGCCCTTGGGTGGCACGGGCCACGCCGCCGGCCAGCCAGTGCGCGGGCGCAAAGGCCACCACGGCGGGCAGCACGCCGGCCAGCACGCCGGCCCATGCCCAGCCCCACGCTGTGCGGGGGGCGGAGCGGGGGGCAGGGCGTGTCGGACGGAGGTTGCGGGCCACGGTGGGGAGGGTGTCGTTCAGGGCGGTGACGGGGCAGCGGGTCAGCGGGCCGGGGTGGCGGGCAAGGCCAGCACCACGGTGCCATCCCAGCGGGGCATGGCCACGGGCGTGCTGCCCAGGGTGACGGGCGCATTGCCAGTCGGCGCCGCAGCAGCAGGAGCAGCACTGCGGGTCAGCCGCGCTTCGAGCGGTGTGGCGCGGGCGTTGCTACGGGCCTGGGCCAGCCACTGGGCCAGCGCGTCGGCCGATGCGCCTTTGAGCGCGACCGTGGCGCGGTCGCCCGCCACGTTGAGCTGGGCCGTGTTGCCCAGGCGCTGCGTGAGGGCGGTGCGCAGCGCGCCCACGGCATCGCCGGGGCTGGTGGCGGGTGTGGCCTGCAACTGCTGGGCCTCGGCCTGCAGGCTTTGCATGCGCTGCAGCTGGGCGTCGAGTGCGGCGTGCCGCGCGGGCGCGGCGCGCAAGGTGCCGAGTGCGGGGGCGACGGCCACCCACCACAGCAGGGCCAGCGCCACCACCGTGCCGGCGGCCAGCACCAGGTTCTGCTCGCGGGGCGCCAGGGCTTTCCAGCGGTCCTGGAGGGCGGATGGTTGGGTCATGGGCTCACCTCGGTGCGCAGCAACAGGCTGCCATCGTCCATGCGGGCGCGGTACCCGGCGGCTTGCAGGCGGCCTGACACCACAGATTCTTCATCGGGCGCCAGCGTCACGCCACGCAGGCGCAGCTCGCCGGGCGTGTATTCAATGCTGCTGGGCAGGCGGCCATCGGGCAGCGCCGCACCGGCTGCTGCCAGCAGGTGCTCCAGGTCGCGCGCCGATACGCTGCCGGCGGCCTGCCGCAGCTGGGCGAGCTCGCGTTCCATCTGCACCGGCGCATCGACGACCACCTGCACCTTGGGGAAGGTCTGGGTCAGGGTGTTGCGCACGCTGGCCTGCTTGGCGGTCAGTGCCTGCCGTTCTTGCCAGGCCCAGGCGTTGAGCCCCACCAGGTGCGCCACCACCAGCACGCCAGCGCCCCAGCGGGCGGCACGCCACTGCGGCGCGTACAGCGCCGCACTCAACGCGCTGCCCACCTTGCGCAACGCGCGGGTGCTGCTGGTGCTGGACAGGTCGAACTGCGCCAGGTCCCAGTCGCCACGGGCGGCATCGAGCGCGCGCTGGCTGGTGGTGTGCAGGGCAATGCGTTGGCCTTGCTGGCCCAGGGTGCGTTCGGCCAGCGCGGCCACGGCGGGCTCGGCGCGGACCATGAGGGCCTGGTCGTCGCCAGCGTCGGCGGCCGGCAAACCGGTACGCGCCAGCGTCAGGGCCATGGGCGTCAGCGGCAGCACCGCCACGCCTTGGTCGGCACCGTGGCCGGTGAGCACCACGTAGGCCTCTTCGGGCGTGCCCAGGGCGCACAGCTCGGGCTGGCCGCTGGCCGTGGGGCCGGGCGCAAATTCGGGCACCACGCGGGCCACGCGGCGGCCTGCGGCTTCGAGCGCCTGCAGGTGTTCGCGCAGCCAGGCTCGGTCGCAAACAGCCACCCACACCGGCTCGCCGGCCTGTGCACGGCTTTGTGCACCGGGCTGCAGCGCAAAGTGCAGCTGGCTGGCATCGTCCAGCACGCGGTCTTCGAGCAGGCCTTCAAGCACGGAGCGCAGCCGGGGCGTTTGCTGGCCTGCGCCCAGCGGCACCCCGGCCGGAATGGTCACGCGTTGCCACGACAGCGCCCGTGCGGGCACCACGGCCACGACCTCACCGCCGGGGCGGGTGGGCTCGGGCAGCAGGGCAGCGGGTGCGGTGGCGTGCTGGAGGGCGGAATGGCCGTCTGCCGTGAGCGTGTAGGCGTACTCGGAGGCGGGTCCCGGGCGTGCCGGCGGCAGGAAAAGGATCAGGGTGCTCATGGGCGGGTTTTGCGGGCCATTTTAGGGGGCGGGCGTGACACGGCGGCGGTGTGGGTGGTGCGGTGTTGAGGGTTGTTGTGCCTCAGAACAGGTTCTCAACGCTGCGCCCCTGGCAGGGTTTGCGTGGTTTCCCGGTCGAAGGCCCCGCGCTCGCGCCACAGCGTGGTCACGTCGATGCCCTGTTTGCGGACCAAAGAGCGCTCGTCCACCATCGCATCGCCCAGGCGCAGGCGGCCCCGCACTTCAAAGTACGACGAGGCCACGGCATGGGCGCTTTCGTTGATGTCGATGCTGGCGCCCACCAGGTCGCGCACGTCGCTGAGGGTGCGGAAATGCCGCGCCTCGCGGGTCTGCACGATCTTCTGGGCCGTGGCGCTGTCCAGCCCGTCGATGGCGGCCATCAGCACGTTGATGTCGGCGGTGTTCAGGTTGACTGGGGTGCGCACGGGCAGCAGCGTCACATGGGGGGCGAGCGCCGCCACCGTGGCCGGGGTCAGGCCCAGCCACCCCAGCTGGGTCACGCTGGGGGGCAGCAAGGGGGCGGAGCCGCTGTCGGTGCCTGCACCCGCCTGCGCGCGGCGCAGGCCGTCGATGAGGGTGCTCAGCTGCTGGCCGGGCAGGCCCAGGCGCTCGAACAGCCGGGTGAACTGCCGCAGGGCCACGGCCTGCACCTGCCCACCTTCTGCGAGGTTGGTGATGTTCAGGCGGCCCTGCAGGTCGGTGATCTGGCCCGAGAGGAAGGCCTCGGTGGTGTCGGTGCTGGCGTCGTCCACCTGCGTCACGTTCTTGTCGGCCGCGAGGAAGGTGGACAGTCGGGCCTCCTGCAAGGGGATGGCCCAGGGTTCAGCCAGGTGGTCGGCACCGCCCGAGCGCCCGTCCTCGCGCAGGATGAGCCGCGACCAGTCGAGCGCGCCGATCAAGATCCACGCGGACTGCACGCGGCCGCGCTCGGCCGTCTCGACCTCCACCGCGCGCCACTGCTGCCACATCGCGGCGGCCGCAAAGGTGGCGACCAGCGTGACGGTGAGCATGGCGGCGAGCAGTGCGGCGCCGCGCGCCCTGTGCATGTGCAATGGGCGCTGCCGCAGCGGGTGCCACCGTGGAGCTGGCTTTGCCAGGCCACGGGTGGCGTCCCCCTGGGGGGATGCGGCGCAGCCGCTCAGGGGGGTACTCATGATCTGCCTCCGCCCAGCACCGGGTTGACCCAGTCTCGCGTCAGCTGGCCCGTCAGCGCCTGGCCCGGGGGCAGGGTGATCTGCAGGCGGATGCCGTCCGGGATGGCCGAGGTGCTGTCGCCCGTCGGGGTGCCCGTGCTCGACTGGGGGTTGGACCATGCGCCGCCCCGGTAATAAAAGATCTGCCAGTTGTCCAGCGGCAGCAGCGTGACCTCGTAGCGCCGCTCGGCGTCGCCCGGCGTGCGCGCCCACTGGGTGGCCTGCTCCCAGGCCTGCCGCCAGTCAGCACGGGTGCGCACTGGCGGCGACTGCCAGCGCAGCCACTGGCCCACGCCCTGGTTGTTGTTGCGACGGGTCCAGGCCACCACCAGCGCCCCCTCGTCGGGCACGGCGCTGCTGCGGCGGGTGAGGCGCAGCACCTGGCCGTCCCAGTCCAGCGGCGTGGTGTTGGCGATGGACACCAGGGCGTCCAGGTCCGTACCCCACTGCCCCAGCGCGGCCTGCAGCGCCAGCATCTCGTCCGCCCGCTGGCGCGTGGACTCCTGCGCCCGCACCATGCCATCGAGCCCGCGCCAGCTCAGGATGGCAATCAACGCCATCACGCTGATGGCGACCAGCAGCTCGATGAGCGTGAAGCCGCGCGCGCCCCGGGCCTGCGCCACGGGGGCCGCGCCATCGTCCTCACTGAAAGGGGGGCGCGCGAAGCGACTTGTGGGAGACATCACCATCAATACCGCCCGATGATGGTGGAGAGGCGCAGGATGGAGTTGTCCCCATCCAGCACCTGTGCATCGATGCGCCGAAAACTCGGGTTGGGCGTGGGCCGCACGATGGTCACCACCTGCAGCTGGCGCCCGGCCTGCTCGCAGGTCAGGCTGCTGTCCCCCACGCTGGGCATCTGGCGCGAGAGGCGGGCCTTGACCAGTTCGTTCTCTGCGCACAGCTGTGCGAGCACGATGTCGGACTGCCGCAGGGCGTTGCGCGTGAGTGCCGTCGTGGCCTGCAGCCCCGCCATGAGGGCAATGGCCACAATGGCCAGCGCCACCAGCACTTCCACCAGCGTGAAGCCCTGGTGACGGATGAAAGGGCGGAGAGTCCTCACTGCACCGCATCCACAGAAAACGGGCGCACGCCATCGGTGGCAATGCGCAGGGTGCGGTCGGGGGAGGACTGGTGGGTGATCAGCACCTGCTGCGGGCCAATCAGGGGCTCGGGGCCCAGTAGCAGCACTGCCGGTCCGCGCACCACGGTGCCAGGGTCCAGCCATTGGTTGGGCAGAGCGGCCTGCGCGCTGCGTGGCAGCCCTTCAAAACGGAATCCCCCCGGCAGCGCACGCCAGCGCACCGGGATGCCCCCGGCGCGGGACTGGGCGCGTGCGGATTCGAGCAGCGCCGCCAGCCGCGCGGCCTCCCGCTCCAGCTGCGTCTGCCCGCCATCGCGCATCGCCAGCCCCACGCCCGCCGTGGCCAGCGCCATGATGCTGATGACGACCAGCAACTCCAGGAGGGTGAAGCCCCTCTGAGCCTCTGCACGGCTTCTTCCGGGGGAGAAGACGCCAGTGGCCTGGCAAAACCAGTTCCACGGCGTCCCTCGCTGGGCGCATGCCCGTTTCATGGGGCTGGGGCACCTTGGCAATGAACGGTCACTGCCAGCTGCCAATATCGGCGTCCTTGCCTTCGCCGCCCGACTGGCCATCGGCGCCGAACGACATCACGTCGATCTCGCCCTTGATGCCGGGGTTGAGGTATTGGTAAGGGCGGCCCCAGGGGTCGTTGGGCAGCTTTTCGAGGTACAGCTTCCAGTTGCCCGGCACGGGGCCCGCAGTGGGCTTGATGACCAGGGCTTGCAGGCCCTGTTCGGCCGTGGGGTAGCGCTGGTTGTCCAGGCGGTAGAGCTTGAGCGCCTGCATGATGTTGGTGATGTCGGTGCGGGCGGCCGTCACGCGGGCATCGTCGGCACGTTCGAGCACATTGGGCACGATCAGCGCGGCCAGCACGCCGATGATCACCAGCACCACCATCAGTTCGATGAGGGTGAAACCACGGGCCACGGTCTTGGCAACGCGGCGCGGGGCGGAGCGCACAAGGAGGGAGAAAGAAGTGTTCACTGCTGGCGGTCTCTCGGATGGTCGAATCGCGTGAATCATAATCCCCGCATGGTGACCAATACGTACAGCAAATGGGGCGTCCGCCTGGGGACTCTGGTGCTCTGGGCAGCAGCCGGCGCCAGCGTGGTCTATTGGGGGCTGCGTCTGTCGGCGCCTTCGTCCGCATCCACCGCGCCGGCCGTGGCGCCTGCCCCCGTGGCCATGGATGCGCAGGCGCTGGCGCGTTTGCTGGGTGCAGCACCTGCCGCCCCTGGCGTGGCAGCACCGGTGGCGCCTACCGCAAGCCGGTTCACGCTGATCGGCGTGCTGTCGGGGCGCAGCAGCGGCGGCGGGGCCGCATTGATTGCCGTGGACGGCAAGCCCGCCAAGCCCTTCCGCGTGGGCGCTGCCGTGGATGAGGGGCTGGTGCTGCAGGCCCTGGGCCCCCGCCAGGCGCAACTGGGGGCCAGCATGGGCGGGCCTGCCACGGTGACGCTGGACATGCCGCTCAAGAACTAGGGACCTGCTGGCCTACAGCTTCAGGCCAGTTCCCTGATTTCCCATTCCCCCCAGCCCGGCGCCGCCACCGGCCAATCCTCTGAGCGGGGCAGGGCGCTCTCACCCCGCTCCTGCAACCAGGCCACGCAGCGTGCCACCCCGGCGTGGGTGATCCACACCACCTCCTTCACGCCCAGTTCGGTGCGCCACGCCTGGGCGGTCTGCAGGGCTGCTGCCACGCGGTGCAGCATGTGGGCCAGGCTTTCGCCCCCGCCGGGTGCGTGGGTGGCGAACCCGGCCACCCAGGTGTCGATGGCACTTTTGCCGATGGCGTCCCAGGTTTGCCCTTCCCAGCGGCCGAAGTCCATCTCGCGCAGCCGGGCGTCGGGAGTGAAGGTCAAATCCGGTCTGAGCGCTTGTAATTCATGCGCCAGAAGCTCACATCTTTGTAGCGTGGAATACGCCACGCACACAGCGCGCCCCCCCGGGGGCAGGGCCGTTGCCAAGCGCTCTGCCGCAGCGCGGGTGGCCTGCGCGTCGGCCGGCACGTCCCACGCGCCATAGCAAGTACCCGGGGGAACCAGCGGGGCTGCATGGCGCACCAGCCACAGGCGGCTGCTGGCGGTGGCGGGGGAGGGCGTCATAGCCATCGCAGTGCGATGGCAGCGCCCAGGTAGAACCCGATCTCGCTCACCTGCTGCGTGGCGCCCAGGCAGTCGCCCGTGAAGCCTTGCAGCCGTCGGGCGAACCAGCGCGCCATCCAGCCCGCGCAGAGCGCGCTGAGAGCGATGGGTGCTACTAAAAAGAGAGCTGATTGGGCATGTCCGACTAGCACCAGGGGCGGAAAACACCATAAAAGTGCCGCAACCAGTGCCTGGCCGGAGATCTGGTCGGCCAGCGGCTTGCTTTTGGAGCGCGCCGTATCACCCACATGCGGCAGGCTGCGCACGATGACCAGAGGCCAAAAGCGCGACAACACGTGCGCGCCGACCAGGGCCGCGAGTGCCACCGGCAGGCTGTGCGCCCCCAGCAGCGCCAGCAGGCTGAGCTTGGCCAGCAACGCCAGCACCAGCGCCATGGCCCCGAAGGCGCCAATGCGCGAGTCCTTCATGATGTCCAGCGCGCGTTCGCGGTCGTAGCTGCCGCCCAGGCCGTCGGCCACGTCGGCCAGGCCGTCTTCATGAAAGCCGCCGGTCATCAGCACCGTGGCGATGGTGCAGAACACCGCCGCTACGGCCGGGGCCAGCGGGTTGGGCGCCAGCGCCCAGTGCAGCGCGCCATACACGGCCACAGACAGCAACGCCGCCAGCCAGCCAATGCCCGGAAAGTGCGCCGCGCTGGCCCGCAGCATGGCCGGGCTGTAGCCCACCCAGTTCGCCAGCCGCCCGGTGACGGGGATGCGCGTGAAGAACTGCACGGCCAGCAGGTAGTGGCGCAGGGCTTGCATGGTCTGCAGTGGGGGCTTGATGCTTCTTTTTTGATAGCTGCTAGGGCATATTCAACTAGCGCTTGCAGCCATTTTCGGCATTATTTAGAGCGCAGGAACAGGCGGTAGGCCGGGTTCAGTGTTTCTTCCACATAGGGGTAGCCCAGCGTGGCCAGGAAGGCGTCGAAGGCGGCCTTGTCTTCGGGCGGCACCTGCATGCCGACCAGGATGCGGCCGTAGTCCGCGCCCTGGTTGCGGTAGTGGAACAGGCTGATGTTCCAGGTCGGCTGCATCAGGCTCAAAAATTTGAGCAGCGCGCCGGGCCGCTCGGGGAAGGTGAAGCGCATCAGGCGCTCGTCCTGGGCCAGCGCCGAGTGGCCGCCCACCAGGTGGCGCAGGTGTTCCTTGGCCAGTTCGTCGTACGTCAGGTCCAGCGCCTCGAAGCCGTGGCGGTTGAAGTTCTTGGCGATTTTTTCCGATTCGCCCTTGCCGTTGGTGGTCAGGCCGACAAACACATGGGCCCTTGCGGCGTCGCTGATGCGGTAGTTGAACTCGGTCACGTTGCGCGGGCCGCCGGGCAGGCCGCCCACCACCTCGCAAAAGCGGCGGAAGCTGCCGCGTTCTTCGGGGATGGTGACGGCGAGCAGCGCCTCGCGCTCCTCGCCCACCTCGGCGCGCTCGGCCACAAAGCGCAGCCGGTCGAAGTTCATGTTGGCGCCGCAAAGGATGGCGGCGTAGGTCTCGCCCTTGGTCTTGTTCTTGGCGACATATTGTTTAATGGCCGCCACTGCCAGCGCGCCAGCGGGCTCCACGATGCTGCGCGTGTCTACAAAGATGTCCTTGATGGCGGCGCAGACGGCGTCGGTATCGACGGTGATGTAGTCATCCACCAGGCCCTGCGCCACGCGGAAGGTTTCCTCGCCCACCAGCTTCACGGCGGTGCCGTCGGAGAACAGGCCCACATCGGCCAGCGTCACGCGCTTGTGGGCCTGCACCGACTGGATCATGGCGTCCGAGTCGTTCATCTGCACGCCGATCACCTTGATCTCGGGCCGCACGGCCTTGATGTAGTTGGCCACGCCGGATATGAGCCCGCCGCCGCCAATGGCCACGAACACGGCATCGAGCTGGTTGCTGCCCAGGCTTTGCAGCTGGCGCAGGATTTCCATGGCGATGGTGCCCTGGCCCGCGATCACGTCCGGGTCGTCGAACGGGTGCACGAAGGTCAGGCCCTGTTCTTTCTCCAACTGGACGGAATGGCCGTAGGCGTCGGAATAGCTCTCGCCAAACAGCACGACCTCGCCGCCGAGCGTCTTCACGGCATCAATCTTGAGCTGCGGCGTGGTGGTGGGCATCACGATCACGGCGCGCGTGCCCAGCCGGTGGGCGCTCATGGCCACGCCCTGGGCATGGTTGCCGGCCGAGGCGCAGATCACGCCGCGCTGCAGCTGCTCGGGCGTGAGGTGCGCCATCTTGTTGTAGGCGCCCCGCAGCTTGAAGCTGAACACGGGCTGCTGGTCCTCGCGCTTCAGAAGCACCTTGTTGTGCAGACGGCGGCTGAGGTTCTTGGCGGGCTCCAGCGCCGACTCCACCGCCACGTCGTACACGCGGGCGGTCAGGATCTTCTTGAGGTAGTCGGCGGGGGTGAGGTGCTGGGTCATGGCAGGTGCAGGAGGAGAGCCCCACCGGCGCAGGGCAGCGGGCGGGGGCCCACATCATAGGGCGTCGCCCTGGGCAGGGGCCGAGGCCTCTGGGCGGGCTGCCTGTTGCGGCGCAGAGCGACCGGGCAAAAAAAAGCCCCGGGCCGTGAGGCCTGGGGCTAATCCATCCTTTGAGGAGATGGAGGAGACAATCGGTGCGAGGCAAGTGCCGGATTCCGGGCTTCTTGCCGCCTGCCGGTTCCTTTCTGTTCGAAAGCGGCAGCGCATGGACGAAGTTTAGCGCGAGTCTTGTTGCGATGCAGCAAAATTCGCATCAAATTCTTTTCGTTTCGGTTTTCCGTGCGAAAAAAACCACGTGTCACACAGGAGAAACACAAATGGAATGCACAGTCAGTTGGACCGGCGGGGCGGGGACCCGCTCCGGCATGGGTTTTGTGGCCGAAACCGGCAGCGGCCATGTTTTGACCATGGATGGTGCTCCCGATGCCGCCAACCCTGCCAATGGCGGCCAGAACCTGGCGCCCCGGCCCATGGAGACCGTGCTGGCAGGCACGGGCGGTTGCACCGCCTATGACGTGGTGCTGATCCTCAAGCGCGGCCGCCATGACGTGCGCGGCTGCAGCGTCAAGTTGACGACGGAACGCGCCGAGACCGACCCCAAGGTGTTCACCAAGATCCATATGCACTTCACCGTCACGGGCAAGGGCATCCCCTCAGCCGCCGTGGAGCGCGCGATTGCCATGAGCCATGACAAGTACTGTTCGGCCAGCATCATGCTGGGCAAGACGGCCGACATCACCACCGGCTACGAGGTGCTGGAGGCCTGACGAAGTCGTGGGATGGTCTGGATTGCCAGACTGAGCGGGTAGTTGTGCGTATGTTTTTGGTGCACCTGCTGCCCGCGTGAACCAACTGGGGGTTCAAAGATAGTGCGCCGTGGTGGTCATGACCTTGGCGGCGCCTTTCATGGCCAGGCGCACCGGGGCGGGCAATTCCAGGGCGCCTGCGGCGCGGGCCTGGTCCGCGTGCCGCTCCTCGTCCTGCTTCATCCGGGCGACCACGGCCCTTGAGGCCTGATCCTGCTCGGGAAGCCGGTCGAGGTGGCTTTGCAGATGCGCGGCCACCTGGGTTTCTGTTTCCACCACAAACCCCAGGTTGGCCCGGTCACTGACCTTGGCGGCCACCAGTCCGAGCGCAAAAGCCCCTGCGAACCACAGGGGGTTGAGCAAGCTGGGGCGGGCACCCAGCGCGTCCAGGCGCTGTTGCGTCCAGGCCAGGTGGTCGGTCTCTTCATGCGCCGCCGCCTGCAGGTGGCCCCGCAGGGCGGGGTCGCGGGTGACAGCCGCCTGCGCACTGTAGAGCGCCTGGGCGCACACTTCTCCCACATGATTCACCCGCATCAGGGCCCCGGCCAGCTTTTTCTGTGCGGGATCGAGCGACGCCTCGGGCACACCGTGGGCTGGTGTCTGCTCGGAAGCGCGGGGTTGGGCGAACAGTGTGCGCAGCGCGTTGTCTGCGGCAGTCAAAAAAGCGTCCATGGAAAGCTTTCGAGTGGCAATGGTGTCGAAACACAAATTGCACTTGGATACAAAAAACCACAAGGCAAGGCACAGGAGTTGCATGCAGCAATCGTGATTTTGCCCGTGCGCACTGAAATGTTGCAACACTGCAACGAATTTCCCCTTTCGGGGCGATTGTGGGTGAATTCCTTTGCGAAACCGGTCCGGGTCTGGTGCAATAAGAGCAACTTCCCCACCAGGAGGTTGGCCCGGGAAACCGGCGGGACTGTGCAGGTGCTTTCACCATAGACCCCCCGTACCGGAGCCCGATGTTTAACCTTGGAGTAACTCGCAATGAAAAAATCCCTGATTGCCCTGGCTGTGCTGGCTGCTTCCGGCGCTGCAATGGCTCAATCCTCCGTGACCCTGTTCGGCGTGGTTGACGCAACCTATGCCTATGGTTCCGGCAGCGTCTCTAACAAGTCGCAACTGACGAACTCCGGTCTGACCGCTAGTCGTTTGGGCTTCCGCGGCGTTGAAGACCTGGGTGGCGGTCTGGCTGCTTCGTTCTGGCTCGAAGCTGGTCTGAACAACGACAACGGCACCGGCGGCGTTACCAACACCAACAACCAAGCAGCTACCAGCACTGGCGGCGGCCTGACTTTCAACCGTCGTTCGACGGTTAGCCTGAACGGCGGCTTCGGTGAAGTGCGTCTGGGCCGTGACTACACCCCCCAATTCTGGAACCTGACCGTGTTCGATCCGTTCGGCACGCTCGGCGTGGGCACCACCCAAACCCTGAACTCCAGCCTGGGCGGCCCTACCACCGTCCGCGCTTCGAACTCCATCGGCTACTTCCTGCCTGGCAACCTGGGTGGTTTCTACGGCCAAGCCCAGTATTACATGGGTGAAAACAACAGCAACGCTGCCAACAAGAAGGACGGCAACGGCCTGGCACTGCGCGCTGGTTACGCTAACGGCCCCATCAACGCCGCTATCGCTTTCTCCGAAACCAAGTTCCTGGCTGGCAACATCAAGTCTTGGAACCTGGGCGGTCAATATGACCTGGGCATGGCTAAGATCATGGCTCACTACAACGAAGACAAGATCAGCGGCGGCAACGACGGCAAGGGCTTCCTGCTGGGTGGCCTGATCCCCGTGGGCGCTGGCGAAGTTCGTCTGGCTTACTCCACCTACAAGATCGACACCGTTGGTGCTGATCCACGCACGAACAAGCTGGCTCTGGGCTACGTGCACAACCTGTCCAAGCGCACGGCTCTGTACGCAACGTACGCTCACGTGAGCAACAAGAACGGCGCTGCACAAGCTCTGAACGGCGCTGTGACTGGTGTGAACAGCAACTCCAACGGTTACGACTTCGGTATCCGTCACAGCTTCTAATATCGTCAGCTGGCTTTGGCCAGTTGTTGATACAAAAGCTTAAAAGCCGCCTTCGGGCGGCTTTTTTCATTTCTCGAGTTGTTTTCGTGAGTTGGTTCGTCGCGTGCGACTCCCTGTGTATCGATTCGAGTAGTCCAAAGCTGTCTCGTGGTTTGCGTGCAGAACAGTGACTGCCATGCAGACCTGTAGGTTTTGTGGGGCAACTGATTTCCCTCTGTGGAGTGCTTCCGTCGAGGTGGCGATAAGGCCCGGTGGGTGGCAAGGCCACAGGGCTCTCTGCCCCTGGGTTGCTGAGTGGTGAAGTAATGTCGCGGCCGTGCCCGGAGGCGTGAGCCCGCGCGGACAAGATAAAAAGAAAGTTTTAGCTGGCACCAACCTTGCATAAAGGACGCGCTGTCAGCGCAGATATAGGCCCTTCATAGCACCGGGGATTCAGGGATTTCCCGTTGGCTATAGAGCAACCTTTACTGCATAGTAAAACTTTTAATCAAGAGGGTTCCATGAAACTCAACCACAGTCTTTTGGCGGTGGCTGCGGCTGCCGCGCTGCTGTTTGCGCCATCACTGCAAGCCAAGCCCTTCAAATGGGCCAGTCAGGGGGAAATTTCGACCTGGGACATTCACTCCCAGAACAATGCGCTGCAAAACGGCCTTCATGCCAACGTGTATGAAAGCTTGGTTTACTACAACAGCAAGACGTTCGATGTGGAACCTGTGCTGGCAACAGCCTGGAAAGAGATCAGCCCCACGCAGGTGCGTTTTACGCTGCGCCAGGGGGTCAAGTTCCATGATGGTTCGCCGTTGACCACGGACGATGCGGTGTACTCCATCCAGCGGGCCATGGCCAGAACGTCCAACTTCACCCCCTACGTGCAGGGCATCAGTAAAGTGGTGAAGGTGGATGCCCAGAACTTTGATGTGATCCTGTCTTCGCCCAACCCGGTGCTGCTGCGTCAGATGACCGAGTTGCGCATCATGAGCAAGGCATGGGCCGAAAAGAACAAGTCGGTAGAGCCCAAAGACATCAAGGGCACCGATGAGAACTTTGCCCACCGCAATGCCATGGGGACAGGGCCTTACACCCTCGAGTCGTGGCAGCCTGATGTGAAGATGGTGTTCAAGCGCAACCCCAATTGGTGGGGCAAGATGGACGGCAACGTGACCGAGATCGTCTACACGCCCATCAAGTCTGCGGCCACGCGCATCGCCGCACTGCTGTCGGGTGAAGTGGATCTGGTGCTCGACCCGTCCCCCCAGGATCTGGGCCGCCTGCGCGCCAGCCCTGACCTGAAGGTGATTGACGGCGTAGAGAACCGCACGATCTTCCTGGGCATGGACCAGTTCCGCGAAGAACTCCCGGGCTCGAACATCAAGGGCAAGAACCCGCTCAAGGACGTGCGGGTGCGCAAGGCCCTCTATCAGGCGATTGATGCCGAAACCATCTCGCGCAACATCATGCGCGGCCTGGGCAAGCCCACCGGCACCATCGTGGCGCCACAAGTGGCCGGCTACACCGAGGCCGTGGGCAAGCGCTTCCCGTACAGCGTGGATGCGTCCAAGAAGCTGCTGGCCGAGGCTGGTTACCCCGATGGTTTTGAAGTGGATTTCGCCTGCCCCAACAACCGCTACATCAACGACGAAGCCATCTGCCAGGCCGTGACAGCGATGTGGGCGCGCGTGGGTGTGAAGGCCAAGCTGCGCACGCTGCCGCTGGTCAACTACTTCCCGATGATCCAGCGCTACGAAGCCAGCATCTACATGCTGGGCTGGGGCGTGCCGACATTTGACGCGCTGTACAGCCTGCAATCGCTGGTGCGCACCGTGGGCCAAGGTGGTGACGGCAACTACAACGTGGGCCGCTACAGCAACCAGCGCATGGACTATCTGGTGGACCGCATCAAGGCCGAGACCGATGCACCTGTGCGCGCCCGCATGCTGACCGAAGCACTGCAACTGTCCAACGACACCGTGTCCCACATTCCTCTGCATGACCAGGTGATCCCATGGGCCATGAAGAAGAACATCGAACTGGTGCACCGTGCCGATAACCGCGTGGACATGCGCACCGTCAAGGTGAACTGATTTATTCTTGACAGACTGAAAGCAAGGGCCGTGCGGCCCTTGCTTTCTTTGGTATATCTGACGATGTATTGACCCGCAGTGCCTCGGCCACCAAAAGTGGCGGTGGCGCTTCCATCGAACACTCACTCGACTCTCTGATGCTTGCCTTTATATTGCGCCGCCTGATACAGGCTGTGATTGTCATGGTCACGGTGGCCTTCATTTCCTTCATGCTGTTCCAGTACGTGGGAGATCCGGTGGTGTTCCTGTTGGGCCAGGATGCCACCCCTGAGCAGATTCGCGAGCTGCGCAGCGCCCTCGGCCTGGACAAATCCTTTTTCGTCCAGTTCTGGCACTTTCTGGTGAATGCGGCGCAGGGCGAGTTTGGCCTGAGCCTGCGCCAGGGTGCCAAGGTATCGCGCCTGATTGCCGAGCGCTTCCCAGCCACGCTGGAGCTGGCCCTTGTAGCGGCCCTGCTCGCGCTGGTGATTGGGGTGCCAATGGGCGTGTATGCCGCTCTCAAGCGCGGCACCTTCACCAGCCAGTTGTTCATGACCCTGTCGCTGCTGGGCGTGTCCCTCCCCACCTTCCTGATTGGCATCTTGCTGATCCTGGTGTTTGCGGTGCACCTGGGCTGGTTCCCCAGCTTCGGCCGTGGCGAAGTGGTGCAGCTGGGCTGGTGGAGCACCGGCTTGCTCAAGGCCAAGGGTTGGCATCACATCACCCTGCCTGCGATCACACTGGCCATCTTCCAGCTCACGCTGATCATGCGTCTGGTGCGGGCTGAAATGCTGGAGGTGCTGCGCACCGACTACATCAAATTCGCCCGGGCGCGCGGCCTGTCCAACCGGGCCATTCACTTTGGCCACGCCCTCAAGAACACGCTGGTGCCTGTGCTGACGATCACCGGTCTGCAACTGGGTGGCCTGATCGCTTTCGCCATCATCACCGAGACCGTGTTCCAGTGGCCGGGCATGGGCCTGCTGTTCATCCAGGCCGTCACGTTCGCCGACATCCCCGTGATGGCCGCTTACCTGTGCCTGATCGCGTTGATCTTCGTGGTCATCAACCTGGTGGTCGACCTGCTGTACTTCGCTGTCGATCCCCGCCTGCGCGTGGGCAAGGCAGGAGGCCACTGATGCAAGGCCCTCGTTTGAAAGCGGGTGGTCGCGCCTTCGCGCACATCGCGCAATACCACCCCGAGTTGACGGCACTGCGGCGTGACCTGCACGCCCATCCCGAGCTGGGTTTTGAAGAGATCTACACCAGCAAACGCGTCAAGGAAGCGCTGAAGCTCTGCGGTGTGGATGAGATCCACGACGGCATCGGGCGCACCGGTGTGGGGGGCGTCATTCGGGGGCGCAGCATGGCCAGGGGAAGCATGGTGGGCCTGCGCGCCGACATGGACGCGCTGCCGATGACCGAACACAACGACTTCGCCTGGAAGTCTTGCAAGCAGGGCCTCATGCACGGTTGCGGCCACGACGGCCACACCGCCATGCTGATTGGCGCCGCGCGCTACCTGGCGGAGACGCGCAACTTCGACGGCACCGCCGTGCTGGTGTTCCAGCCAGGCGAAGAAGGCTTTGCCGGTGCCCGCGTGATGATGGAAGATGGGTTGTTCGACCGCTTCCCGGTGCAGTCCATCTTTGCCATGCACAACTGGCCCGCGATGAAGCCCGGCACCGTCGGCATCAACGCCGGGCCCATGATGGCCGCTGCCGACCGCTTCACGGTCGAGATCACCGGGCGCGGCGGCCACGGCGCGCACGCCTACCAGACGGTGGACGTGGTGCTGGTCGCGGCCCACATCATCACTGCCGCGCAGAGCATCGTGTCGCGCAACGTCCGGCCCATCGACAGCGCGGTGGTCAGCCTGTGCGCGATGCAGGCAGGCGATCTGGGGGCCTTCAGCGTGCTGCCAGGTACGGCCACGCTGGTAGGTACAGTGCGTACCTTCGACCCGCAAGTGCAGGAGATGGTGGAAAAGCGCCTCAAGGAGCTGTGCAGCGCCATTGCGCTCGGCTTCGGTGCGACGGCCACGGTGCACTACGAGCGCATCTACCCCGCCACCATCAACAGCGAAAGCGAAGCCATCTTCGCGGGCGATGTGGCCGAATCCCTGCTGGGTGCCGACCATGTGGTGCGCGACCTGGAGCCCAGCATGGGTGCCGAGGACTTCTCTTTCATGCTGCAAAACAAGCCGGGCGCTTACCTGCGCATTGGCCAGGGCACGGGCGCAAGCGGCAGTGCGCTGCACAACAGCCGCTACGACTTCAACGACGACATTCTGCCGCTGGGCGCTGCGCTGCATGCGAGCCTGATCGAGCAGGCCATGCCCCTGCCGGCAGTCTGACCGGATGCCCAGCCTTCATTGCTTGCACCGCCCCTTCGCGCAAACACGCTTTTCACCCACCGGAAGTCTTCGTACCCTTCCATTCCACCCTTTCACTACCAGGAGATTTCCATGAAATTCCAGAAAAAACTCGCTGTGACCGCTCTCTTCGCTGCGCTGGCTGCGGCGAGCGTGGTAGCCCAGGCCCAGACGGTGCGCATCGCCAACCAGGGCGATGCACTGTCGATGGACCCGCACTCGCTCAACGAATCCCTGCAGCTGAGCGTGACCAGCAACGTGTACGAACCCCTGGTGGCCCGCAACAAGGACCTGAGCCTGGCGCCCGCGCTGGCCACCAGCTGGAAGCAGATTGCCCCGACCGTGTGGCGCTTCGAACTGCGCAAGGGTGTGCAGTTCCATGACGGCACGCCGTTCACGGCCGACGACGTGGTGTTCAGCTTTGCCCGCATGAAGGGCGATGGCTCGGACATGAAGGCCACCAACAGCGACATCAAGCAGGTGCGCAAGATCGACGACCACACAGTCGAGATCGATACCGTCGCTCCCCAGCCCATCCTGCCAGACGTGATCACCACGTCGTACATGATGAGCAAGAAGTGGTGCGAGACCAACCAGGCCACCACCCCGGTGGACCGCCGCAAGGGCATCGAGAATGCCGCATCGTTCCGCGCCAACGGCACCGGCCCCTACCGCCTGCGTGAGCGCCAGCCCAACGTGCGCACGGTGTTTGTGCGCAACGGCGCCTACTGGGACAAGATCGAAGGCAACGCGACCGAGGTCGTCTTCACGCCCATCGGCAACGACGCCACCCGCGTGGCAGCCCTGCTGTCGGGCGAAGTGGACGTGATGGAGCCCGTGCCGGTGCAGGACATCGAGCGCATCAACAACAGCGCCAACGCCCGCGCCATCACCGGCCCCGAGCTGCGCACCATCTTCCTGGGCATGGACCAGAAGCGCGACGAGCTGCTGTACTCCAACGTCAAAGGCAAGAACCCCTTCAAGGACAAGCGCGTGCGCCAGGCCTTCTACCAGGCCATTGACATCGAAGGCATCAAGAAGACCGTGATGCGCGGTGCCTCCAACCCGTCCGCACTCATGGTGGGCCCCGGTATCAACGGCTTCCAGCCAGACGTCAAGCGCCTGCCTTATGACGTCGAAGCCGCCAAGAAGCTCATGGTCGAAGCCGGTTACCCCAACGGCTTTGAAGTCACCATGAACTGCCCCAACGACCGTTATGTGAACGACGGCCGCATCTGCCAGACGGTGGCTGCGAACCTGTCGCGCATCAACGTCAAGATCAACCTCGCGGCTGAAACCAAAGGCACGTACTTCCCCAAGGTGCTGCGCCGCGACACCAGCTTCTACATGCTGGGCTGGACGCCCACCACGTACGACTCGCACAACGCCCTCAATGCGCTGATGATCTGCCCGGACGACAAGACCGGCGCGGGCCAGTTCAACCTGGGTGCGTACTGCAACCCCAAGCTGGACGAGCTGACCAAGAAGATCCTGGTCGAGACCGACAAGCCCAAGCGCGACGCCATGATCAAGGAAGCCTTTGAAGTGCATACCGCCGATGTGGGCCACCTGCCGCTGCACCAGCAGGCGCTGGCCTGGGGCGTGAGCAAGAAGGTCAAGCTCGTGCAGATGGCCGACAACTACATGCCGTTCAAGTGGATCACCGTGAGCAAGTGAGCCCGCGTTTTTCCGACTGATCGATACGACAACAACAACAAAGCCACCGGCTGATCCAAGCCCGCAACAACACCCGCAGCTACCCGCTGCGCGTGTTGTTGCCCGTTGACTGGTTTCCCACAATGAAAACTACCCTAGCCCGCTGGTTCGACAGCGACGTCGGCTACAGCTTCCGCACATCGCCGGTCGCCATGCTGGCCGCTGCCATTGCGCTGATTTGCCTGTTCTGTTCGGTGTTTGCCGGATGGGTGGCACCCCACAACCCGTTCGACCTGACCACGCTGGAGCTGAGCGATGCGCGCCTGCCTCCGGCATGGAGCGAAATGGGCTCGATGAAATATCCCCTGGGCACCGATGACCAGGGCCGCGACATCCTGTCAGCGCTGATCTACGGCGCGCGCATCTCGCTCGTGGTGGGCATCGCCTCGGTGGTGCTGTCCGTGGTGGTGGGCGTGGCCTTTGGCCTGCTGGCAGGCTTTCGGGGCGGCTGGGTGGATGCCGTGCTCATGCGCCTGTGCGACGTGATGCTGTCCTTTCCCGCCATCCTGGTCGCGCTGCTGATTGCCGGCGTGGGCCGTGCGCTGTTCCCCAATGCGCACGAGTCGCTGGCGTTTGGCGTGCTGATCCTGTCCATCTCCCTCACCGGCTGGGTGCAATATGCCCGCACGGTGCGCGGCTCCACGCTGGTGGAGCGCAACAAGGAATACGTGCAGGCCGCCCGCGTGACGGGCGTATCGCCGCTGCGCATCATGCGCAAGCACGTGCTGCCCAACGTGATGGGGCCCGTGCTGGTGCTGGCCACCATCCAGGTGGCCACGGCCATCATCACGGAGGCCACGCTGTCCTTCCTGGGCGTGGGCGCACCGCCCACTTCGCCCTCGCTGGGCACGCTGATCCGTATCGGCAACGACTATCTGTTCTCGGGCGAATGGTGGATCACCGTCTTCCCTGGCGCCATGCTGGTGCTGATTGCTTTGTCCGTGAACCTGCTGGGTGACTGGCTGCGCGACGCACTCAACCCCCGCCTGCGTTGAACAAGAACAAGAAGAAAAGCGATATTTCCATGAGCCTTCTCGAAGTCAAAAACCTCGTTGTCGAATTCCCGGGCCGCCGCGGTACCCTGCGGGCCCTGGACGACATTTCCTTTTCCATCGCACCCGGCGAGATCCTGGGCGTGGTGGGAGAGTCCGGCGCCGGCAAGTCGCTCACCGGCGCGGCCATCATCGGCCTGCTGGAGCCGCCCGGCCGTGTGGCCTCGGGCCAGATCCTGCTGGAAGGCCAGCGCATCGACAACCTCAACAACGAGGAGATGCGCCACATTCGGGGCCGCCGCATCGGCGCCATCTTTCAAGACCCGCTGACCTCGCTGAACCCGCTGTACACCGTGGGCCGTCAGCTCACCGAGACCATCCTCGCCCACCTGCCGGTCAACGCCGCCGAGGCACGCCAGCGTGCGATCCAGTTGCTCAAGGACACCGGCATTCCTGCGGCCGAGGAGCGCATCGACCACTACCCGCACCAGTTCTCGGGCGGCATGCGCCAGCGCGTGGTGATCGCCCTGGCCCTGGCCGCCGAGCCCAAGCTCATCGTGGCCGACGAGCCCACCACGGCGCTGGATGTGTCCATCCAGGCTCAGATCATCACGCTGCTGAAAAACATCTGCAAATCCCGTGGTGCGGCCGTGATGCTGATCACCCACGACATGGGCGTGATCGCCGAAACCTGCGACCGCGTGGCTGTGCTGTACGCAGGCCGCGTGGCCGAGATCGGCCCGGTGCACGATGTGATCAACCAGCCATCCCACCCCTACACCGCCGGGTTGATGGCCTCCATCCCCGACATGGAACAGGACCGCGAGCGCCTCAACCAGATCGACGGCGCCATGCCGCGCCTCAACGCCATCCCCAAGGGCTGTGCCTACAACCCCCGCTGCCCCAAGACCTTTGACCGCTGCATGACCGACCGCCCCGACCTGATGGATGCCGGCGCTACCCGCGCTGCCTGCTGGCTGCACGCCGGTGCAACGACCCAAGCCAAGGTGACCGCATGAGCGCCGCCGCAACGAATAGCAAGGCGCTGGTGCAGGCGCACGACCTGGCCAAGACCTTTGACGTCTCTGCCCCGTGGCTCAACCGCGTGATCGAGCGCAAGCCCCGCACCCTGCTGCATGCGGTGGACGGCGTGAGCTTCGAGATCGAGAAGGGAAAGACGCTGGCGCTGGTGGGCGAATCCGGCTGCGGCAAGAGCACCGTGGCTCGACTGCTGGTGGGCCTGTACGACCCTACGCGCGGCGGTCTCACGTTTGATGGGCAAGACGCCCATGCGGCCTTCAAGGGCAACAACGCCAAGGCCATGCGCCGCCGCATCCAGATGATCTTCCAGGACCCCTATGCCAGCCTGAACCCCCGCTGGCTGGTGGAGGACATCATCGGCGAGCCCCTCAAGGAGCATGGGCTCATCACCGACAAGGAGCAGCTCAAGCAACGTGTGGGCGAACTGCTGCAATCGGTGGGCCTGTCGCCGCTCGACATGGTCAAGTACCCGCACCAGTTCTCCGGCGGCCAGCGCCAGCGCATCTCCATTGCGCGTGCCCTGGCCACCGAGCCCGAGTTTCTGGTCTGCGACGAGCCCACCAGCGCGCTCGACGTGTCGGTGCAGGCGCAGGTGCTCAACATCATGAAGGACCTGCAGCGCGAGCGGCAGCTCACCTACCTGTTCATCAGCCACAACCTGGCCGTGGTGCGCCATGTGAGCGACCAGGTCGGCGTGATGTACCTGGGCCGCCTGGTGGAGCTGGCCGACAAGCACACGCTGTTCGACACGCCGCGCCACCCCTACACGCGCATGCTGCTCGATGCCATCCCCAAGATGCACGACACTGGCAAGGCGCGCACCCCGGTGCAGGGCGAAGTGCCCAACCCGCTGAACCCGCCACCCGGCTGTGCGTTCAACCCCCGCTGCCCGCATGTCAATGACCGTTGCCGCACCGAGCGCCCCAAGCTCCAGAGCATCGGCGGCATCCGCATTGCGTGCCATGCGGTGGAGGAAGGGCGGATCTGATGCCCCGCGCCGCGCCGCACCGGCGTGCGGCGAAGTCACCCGGTGTGCGGGACAAGGGTGAAGGTGGATGTGTTTGGTATAAAAAATATAGCTATTGACGCATGATTGACTAGCACCTGCGCCCGTTTTGGCATTGGGGGTCGATCAAGGCGCTGATCCGGCCGCCGCTGGCGCGCCTGACTCGGCGGCGGGCAGGGCCCGCCCCAGCAGGTAGTCAATGCAGGTGCGCACCGCCCGGGTCTGGTGCCGGTTGGGCATGTAGAGCATGAACATCTGGGTGCCAAAAATGCTCAGCCGCCAGTCGTCGAGCGTGGTCAGCACTTCACCGCTGGACACGGCGTCCTGCACCACGTAATCCGGTACCAGTCCCACGCCCAGCCCTGCCAGGATGCCTTGGCGCAGAAACGGAAAGTGCTCCGAAATGAGGGTGGGCTCCAGCATGGCTTCCTGGCGCTGGTCACCCCGGTACCCGCGCAGGCGCAGCTGCTTGCCCACCACCCCTGCGGTGATCACCGGCGCGGCCTGCAGAGCTTCGAAGTCCTGGGGCAGCCCGTGCGCCTCGGCGTATTCACGCGATGCGCAGGCGATGTAGCGCACGCTGCCCAGGTCGCGCGCCACCAGCGTAGGTGGGGGCTCGGGCATCACGCGAATGGCGATGTCCACCTCATCGCGGATGAGGTCGTCCACCCGGTTTTCAAAGCGCACATCCAGCACGATGCCGGGGTACAGCCGCTTGAAGTCGATCAGCCAGTCTGACATCACCATCTGCCCGTAGCCACTGGGCACGCTCAGGCCCACGCGCCCCTGCAGGCCCTGGCCCAGCGTGGCAATGGTCTCGCGCGCGGCCAGCATTTCGTTCTGAATGGCGCGGCCATGGGCATACAGGCGCAGCCCCACCTCGGTGGGCTCTACCCGGCGCGTGGTCCGGCGCACCAGCTGCACCCCCACCGATTTTTCCAGCTGGTGCAGGTGGTAGCTCACGTTGGCCCGCGTCATCTTCAGGTTGCGCGCGGCCTGGCTCAGGTTGCCGGCATCGAGGATGTCGACCAGCACGGTGAGGGAGGTGAGTTCCATAGGTGGGACGGCGCTTGAGCGCTCGTTGGCTGCAGTTTGTCAAAAGTACTTTGACAGTCTGTCAATGGGCTCTGTAATTGTCAAGATTACTTCGCGCATCAACAATCTCCCGGTCATCAACAGGCACAGCCATTGACCAGGAGACTTCCCCGTATGCACGCCGCCGCTGCCGCATCTTCCGTTGTTACGACCGCGCTGCATGGCGATGTTCTGGTCGTCACCATCGACAACCCGCCCGTCAATGCCCTGGGCGCCGCCGTGCGCCAGGGCCTTTTGGCCGCCATGCAGCAGGCGCAGGCCGATGCCGCCGTGGCGGCTGTGCTGCTGGTGGGCGCGGGCAAAGCCTTTATTGCCGGTGCGGACATCCGCGAATTCGGCAAGCCCCCGGTGGCTCCCATCCTGCCCGAGGTCTGCCGCGCCATCGAAAACCTGAACAAGCCCGTGGTCGCCGTGCTGCACGGCGCGGCCTTGGGCGGTGGGCTGGAGGTGGCTTTGTCGGCACACTACCGGCTGGCTTTGCCCGCAGCCACGCTGGGCCTGCCCGAGGTGAACCTGGGCCTGCTGCCCGGCTCGGGCGGCACCCAGCGCGCCCCGCGCCTGATGGGCGTGCAAGCCGCCACCACCCTCATGCTCAGTGGCCAGCCCCTCAAGGCGCAGGCCGCGCTGCAAGCCGGGCTGGTCGACAAACTGGTGGATGGCACCGACCCGCTGGCCGCAGGCCTGGCCTATGTGCGCGAGCTGCTGGCGGCCAACGCCCCCGTGCGCCGCACGCGTGACCTCGCCATTGCCGAGCCGCAGGCTGCACTGGCTTGGCTGGAAGAGAAAAAGACCGAGACAGCAAAGAAGTCGCGCGGCCTGTTCTCACCCCTCAAGATCATCGAATGCGTGCAGGCCGCGCTCCAACTCCCGTTTGACGAAGGCATGGCCCGCGAGCGCGCACTGTTCATGGAATGCCTGGACAGCCCGCAACGCGCCGGGCTCATCCACGCCTTTTTTGCCGAGCGTGAAGTGGTCAAGGTGCCCGAGGCCCAGGCCGCGCAGCCACGCCCTGCGGCGAGCATTGCCGTCATCGGTGGCGGCACCATGGGCGCGGGCATTGCCGTGGCGGCGCTGGACGCAGGCCTGCCCGTGACCATGATCGAGCGTGATGCCGAGTCCATCGCCCGTGGCCGCGCCAATGTCGAGAAGGTCTACAACGCCCTGGTCGCCAAAGGCCGCATGACCGACGCCGACAAGGCCGCCGTGATGGCGCGCTACACCGGCAGCACCAGCTACGCCGACATCGCCCAGGTGGACCTCGTGATCGAGGCGGTGTTTGAAGACATTGAGGTCAAGAAGACCGTGTTCCGCGAGCTGGACCGCGTGTGCAAGCCCGGCGCGGTGCTGGCCACCAACACGTCTTACCTTGACATTGAGTCCATTGCCGCGGCCACCGGCCGCCCGCAGGACGTGATCGGCCTGCACTTCTTCAGCCCCGCCAACATCATGAAGCTGCTGGAGATCGTGGTGCCCGCCCAGGTGGCGCCCGATGTGGTGGCCACGGCGTTCGAGCTGGCCCGCAAGCTCAAAAAGGTGCCGGTGCGCGCTGGTGTGTGCGACGGTTTTATCGGCAACCGCATCCTGGCCGTGTACAAGCAGGCCGCTGACTGCCTGCTGGAAGACGGCGCAAGCCCCTACGAGATCGACGCTGCCGTGCGCGGCTTTGGTTTTGCCATGGGCCCATTCCAGGTGACAGACCTGGCCGGTGGCGACATTGGCTGGGCCACCCGCAAGCGCCGTGCCGCCACGCGCGACCCCCAGGCCCGCTACGTGGAAATTGCCGACCGCATCTGCGAGCGCGGCTGGTTTGGCCAGAAGACCGGGCGCGGCTTTTACCTCTACCCCGAAGGCTCCCGCACGGGCCAGCCCGACCCGGAAGTACTGGCCGTAGTGGATGCCGAGCGCGCCAAGAAAGGCGTCACGCCCCGCAGCTTCAGCGCCGACGAGATCATGCGCCGCTACATGGCCGCCATGGTCAACGAAGGAGCCAACGTGGTGCACGAGGGCATTGCACTGCGCCCGCTGGATGTGGATGTGACCTTTGTCGCAGGCTACGGCTTTCCGCGCCACCGTGGCGGCCCAATGAAGTGGGCCGACATGACGGGGCTGGACAAGGTGCTGGCCGACATCGAGGCCTTTGCCAAGGAAGACCCGCTGTTCTGGAAGCCCTCGCCCTTGCTGGTGCAACTGGTGCGGGAAGGGCGCAACTTTGACAGCCTGAACCAGGCTGAAAAGCGCTGAGCCCGCCTCGCAGCGCGATTTTTCAAATCCATCGAATTCAAACCATTTTGGCCGCTACCGCTTGATCAACAAGCGCAAGCAGCTACCAAATAAGGAGCAAATCATGCGTGAAGCCGTTATCGTTTCCACCGCCCGCACCCCGCTGACCAAGTCGCACCGGGGCGAGTTCAATGCCACACCCGGCCCGCAGCTGGCGGCCTTTTCCGTCAAGGCGGCGGTGGAGCGCTCAGGCATCGACCCCGAGTTGATCGAAGACCTGGTGATGGGCTGCGGCTACCCCGAGGGCATCACCGGCAAGAACATCGGCCGCCAGGCGGCGCTGCGTGCGGGCCTGCCCCTGTCGGTGGCGGGCATGGTGGCCAGCCGGTTTTGCGCGTCGGGCCTGCAGTCGGTGGCGATTGCGGCGGGCCGCATCGTGGCCGAAGGCGTGCCCGCCATGGTGGCGGGCGGGGTGGAAAGCATCTCGGCCATCCGCCCCGGCAACCCGGCAGACATCGACCCCTGGCTGCAAGAGCACAAGCCCGACCTCTACATGGCCATGATCGACACCGCCGACATCGTGGCCCACCGCTACGGCATCAGCCGTGAAGACCAGGATGCGTTCTCGCTGCTAAGCCAGCAACGCACCGCCGCCGCACAGCAGGCCGGCGTGTTCGCTGACGAGATCGTGCCCTGCACCACGCGCATGATGGAAAAAAACAAGGAAACCGGCGAGGTCACCCATCGCGAAGTGACGGCCACGCACGACAACTGCAACCGCGCCAGCACCACGCTGGAAGGCCTTGCCAAGCTGGAGCCGGTGAAAGGTCCGGGCCAGTTCATCACCGCAGGCAACGCCTCGCAGCTGTCCGACGGCTCCAGCGCCTGCGTGCTCATGGAAGCGAAAGAAGCCGAGCGCCGGGGCCTGCAGCCCCTGGGCGCGTTCCGTGGCTTTGCGGTGGCCGGTTGCGAGCCCGACGAAATGGGCATTGGCCCCGTGTTTG